>Ga0105045_10000016_pt1 | contig 85511 bp, 86 predicted proteins | sample MAT02_FD_78089 | JGI IMG/M metagenome (GOLD analysis project Ga0105045, IMG submission 78089) | Freshwater microbial communities from Lake Fryxell liftoff mats and glacier meltwater in Antarctica - MAT-02 (megahit assembly) | ecosystem: Environmental > Aquatic > Freshwater > Ice > Liftoff...
ATTCCTCAAGTGCTGTAATAGGCGAGCCCTTAAAGCATTATCACTCTCCCTATCCACACCACCTTCTATAGCTCCTACTACACTGTCAATAGATGTATTCCTATACCTACCTACAGTGAATGTTATTGATGGGTAGAATGACGATGTCAGGCGTGTACCAGATGGTAGGTCACTACCTGTAGTACTAGTTGTGGCTTGCACGTACACTGGTATCTCTATCCCCACCCCTATGTATGCCCTCTGCTGCACCTCGTACTGGTACCTAGAAGTGGGGTCAGTTAATAATGCGCCCCCTAATAGTAGTACTGCCTCACTAGACTTAACTAGTACCCATCCCTTAGCTCCCACCCCTGTTAATCTACTCAATCCATAATCACTAACCCTCTTATCTAAGTCAGTACCCGTTGCAGTACTTAAATGGAACCCAGATAATATACCCTCTATTAATGAGTCCTGCTCCGCTATTGCAATAGCTACAGCTCTATACAGTATGTATATGTTTGAGTAAGGAGAGAAGTCATGTAAGGAGCCCCCTAATAAGGAGTCCCTCATTGATGTCAATATCTGTGCTACTGTACGTGCTGGCATAGGTACTCTTAGTTATTGGTATAGTAATAGATATACACGGCCTATTAAGGCACTAACTAGGATGTCACACATGATTAGACCACAACCACCCATACAGAGTCTTGTATATGATGAAGAAGGAGTGCCTATGACTGTAGTGGGCATCAGTGCTGATGGTACATATACCCTGATGTATGAGGCGGGTAGTGATAGGGGATTCTATCGCCTTATGGGGGGAGAGGAACTCTACCTATTTCTATGTAAACCATACCCTCTCGGTACTTATGATGTAGTGATAGAGATATTAGCTACTAAGACCGTGCGCGTTACCTCTGATAGATTGGCAGACCTGAAGAGGGATATGGTGCCCGGTACTGACACACCCCCTATACCCTTGGGGGACTTCATGGTTATGTCTATGCGGCCTATACATATCGTACCTGTGAGTTAAGGTAATGGTACCTCAAATACTAACTCCTCTGTATCACCTAAATGATTGTATATGATACGTATAGATACAGCATTCATAGGGCCCTCTGCTGCCGATAGTAATGATATACCTATATCCTCTATTACTACCCCTAATGGGGCATATGTGAGTGCTCGTTCTATATGCTTACGTGCACGGCTAAGGAAATCATAGGTGAACGGCTCCCCTAACTCCCTATAGATACCATCGCCATACTGTGCATCAACGTACCTACACTCTCCTTCTTCTAGTACAGGGCGAGATAAGTACCCCAAGGGTGTAAGTATTGCCCTTCTAACGAGGTGCCTTATTATGTCCCCTGTACTAGTCAATATTGCTAAGTCTGATCCCTGTGTGAGAAGATCCCCATCCCTTAACTGTAAGTCCGCCATACCTTATGTAATGCCCTAATGATTAATGTATATGTATTACCACTAAACCTATATAGGGTAAGGGTAATCTTATATCATGCTCATGTAACTACGATAACTCTATAGGCTCATATATTGAGTATGGTAAGCCTATGACTATCGGCCCCTCTTCAGCTATACCTACTACCATAGACCCTCTCTTAGTGGCTGTGCCCCTCTCCGCTACTGCATCTATGTGTAAATAGCAGGGCCTCGGTATATCAATATCTAATATGATTAATGTAGATGGTACGACTAACCTATACTCAAACCGTGCCTTCTTAGGCTTACACTCTATCCCTTCTACTACTGCCCTCATTGGATTAACTAACCCACACCCTAATGTTAAGCTTAAGGTTGCGCCACCCCACCCTTCAGGGGTCACTATCACAATACCTATACCCTCTATAGTTGTTGCATCTATAGGTTCTATTAGACTCTGTTCCATACCGTTAAGTAGCACTCCTCTATTACGGGCATTAACTTACTACCTATATCTGATAAGGGGAACTCGTACACTGAACCTGCCCTATCTTCAAGGTACAACATACCCCTGGGGCCATATATTAGTGCCTCATTGGGCGCGTATATTGACGCTATCCACACACATGGGCAGTACCTATCCTCAGTCTGGTACGGGGTTAATGCCTCCATCCTCCCCCTGTCATATATACGGTTCCATTGTCTCACCACTATACTCATCACACCATTTAATACAGGCCCTTGTAAGTATGAATGGTGGAAGTACACAATACCCCCCGGTAATATCCTATCCACTACTAAGTCGGCTTCCATTACCGTTAATGGTTTATCGCACCCCGTTAATGTAATAGGTGGTATACCCCTACTATCCTCGCATAAGGTAGAGGTATATGCTATCTGTAGTATCCGGGGGTAATACTCTACTACCCTCGCCGTGTGCACATTATTACTATCTACATCTGACATATCTGTCTCCTACTATTAAGCCGTACCCAATCGCTGCGCTCTAAGCGGTGGTAGCACCATCAGATAAGGTGCCTTTATAACCACCCTGTCCCTGCTCTACACCATCCCATAGTATAGGCCCCTTCTTCCCCTTACCACATAGTGACCAATCCTTGAGGAAGTCTAGGTCTAATCCCGGTAATACTATCTTCCCTATCTTACCAGTAATAGAATCTAATGCTATATCAGGTAACTTCAATATAGCCTTTACATTAATCCACGACTTAGCACACGCTACTAAGTCATTCAAGAGGTTAGTTAGTGGCGTACCCATACCTATTACCTTCAATAACCTATCCACCTTCTTGATAGGGTCTAAGTCCCCTAAGAACGATGCCGCTTTATCTAAGGCCTTATCTAACGACTTATCTACATCAATAGATACTACATCACCTTTAACAGTTAACATACCCTCCGGTAACTTTAACCCCACCTTATCCATAGCTATACCTAGTAGTTCTGCAGACTCTAAGGTACCATCCTTACCTACTGCCTTCCCCAACCCTAGATCTTGCATGGCTTGCTGCAATGATATAGTCTCCCCTTTGACACCTGGTATCTGCCCTAGGACGGACTCAAGTACATCCCCTACCGCCATACTCTTCCCTCCACTGATAAGGGCTATGACATCCACTAGTGAGGATGGTGCACTAGTATTAGCTATACCACCTACACCTAACTGCTCCGCCTTAGTAGAAGGAAGATTACTACTATCCATATACTGTGTAAGAGCTATACCCTTAGCAAACCCCAGTGAGGTCGCCTCTGCCTTCGATATATTACCACTAGCGTAATCCGCTAATGTAGCTATTACATCCTTAGATGCACCACCAGCTTTGAGGGCCGCATCCACCCACCCTTCACCTGTCGTAGCACCCTTACTTATAGGGCCGGTACTGCCAGGTTCGCTACGCTCGTTGCTAGCTGACACTGTGGATGTTGGCTTAGGTAATCCCTTGAGCTCAAGTGCGCGTGTCTTATATACCATGAGTGCGGCTCCGAATGTGGCAGTCAGAGCCGTTGATGATGTCTGTTTCTTATCCCCATCATTACCGTTTACACCCACCTGATCTACTGCAACCTTACCCGATATACCTACTATATTTAGGGCATCCTCTAACCATATAGGGTACTTCTCTGTGTGCACCCCCTCACTATGTGCATCATCACTACCCTCACGCCCCCCCGCCTTCGGGGGCTTCTTCATAGAACTAGTATTCAGAGGGGCATCAGTTGGGGGCATGCAATTGATCTGTGGTACACGCGGTAATGCTATCGTCGGTAGTTTAGGTAGTTCGGGGAACTCCATACACCCTACAACCTCACTTATTACCTTATTGATTATCTCACCCATCCACCCCGTCATTGATAACGAGAACTTCTTAGTCAGCATTGTTAGTACACCACCAGCCACACCCTCTAACTTAATACCCTTCGATACATCCGCTAATAGCTTATTGGCTATATTGATAGCCTCACCATGCACTACCATCCTCGCCATGCCTGTGACATTGGTAGTCTTACTACCTACTAATGTCGTAGAGGCTGGGGATACTAAGTTAGTACCATCTGGTTTCAATGTGTATACGGTGCCGGGTGTAGGATTACCTACTAACCCACCTAATGCCCCTAATAAACCGCTACCACCACCTATCTTACTCAGGCCTATACCTATTATCTTCTGCCCTAGTGAGGCCCCTAATGATGCACCTATACCTGCCATGAAGAATGATGGCGCCTCACCCTTAGCAGTGCCCTGCCCAGCAGTAAACGTTATACCTGTACCAGACGCCAATGTCTGCGTCTCTATGGCACGGGATGTGATATTCGTACCCTTCTCCTCAATGTCAGATGCCTGTATGGTGTGTAATTTAGTGGTAGTACTCACCTTATATGCGGCATCAGTACTCACCTCATTGAAGTACGTGCGGTTAGATATACCACTCTTCGAGTCCGTACCCACTAATGTATTCCTTATCTCGTAGTTGTGGTGCACAAACTTCACATTCTCTGTAGATAGTTCGTGCCAGCTATGTGCACATTTACTAGTGTTACTTTGGCTATTGAATGCTATCTGACTATGGGCCCCACCCATTGACACATTATCGCCCTGTATGCGCGTCAGTGGGGCCTCGAATAGAGCGTGTGAATCACTGACAAACCTTAACCCATTAGGCTTATCATGGTGCTTCTTTGATGCCTTCATACTGTCACATAAGGCCTTCAACATCATCTCCACTTCCCCCAACATATCATCGGGTGCCTCATGCTCATGATCGTGGAGGTGTGGCTTAGTCTTCTCTATCGTCTCCTTATGGCTAGCGAGTATTGTCTTAATAGTCTCCGCAGTAGTGGCAGCGGCCTGTAAGTATGAACCACTGCCCCCTGTAGCGGATGCTATCTCTGACATGGGCTGTAACGATACCTTTGGTGGTTCCGATATCGTATTGGGACTATCACCTTTCTTCGATGTACTAGCGGCATCCTTCGTAGATGACACCACCGCATCCTTCGCCCCATCCATTAGGGATGCTATTGCACCTGTTAACCATAAAGGACTATCTGCCATCATTTAACTCCTGTACTATTGCCCCTAACCTCTGCAAGCATGGGGCGTGTGCATCTCTCAGGTACTCCGCTGCCTTACTTATATCTACAGATCTCTCATATGGGTCACTGTACGCTCTGATGTACGCATCATTAAGTACCTGTGCTGCCTGCACTACTAACAATAAATCCCACCCCCCAGGTCTACAGATACCCAATATGTATGACATGGCCATGCGTAACCCCTGTGGGTCAGATAATACAGAGATCGACATCAGTGGTAATAGTAACTTCTCTACCACTGTTCCCGTTGATGTAGATGGTACCCATTCACTAGCTCGCCTTATATATATCAACTCCTCATATAGGGCCCGCCATTGTGGGGGTAGTGTCAGGTGCAGTACATCCTTACCCATTAGTGGGCATAGCCCTGACCGTAACCATGCAAGTGATAAGGCAGTGATAGTAGTGCATGCCTTCTCTTCCATATCCCCTACGGGGTTGTAACCCTCACCTCGCTCTAAGTACCAATCCACTGCCTTGGGGAACTCAGTCCCCATTACCTGTACGTTATTCAGTACTTGCTGTATGGGCTCTAAATAACTATCTAAGGTGTTATGTACCTTATAGTAATCACTACATACTCTGACCATACGCGAGGGGTGCATGTACGTCGTGGGGTGCATGTACATCCCATACCCTAGACTCCCATAAGGGAAGCCCCACACAGACTCGTGATTAGTTAGCCTATCCATTAGGTAGGTACTAGGTAACTCCTTTCTCAATCCATTGATCTGTACGTAGTATGAGTAGTGCTTAGTCCTCTCAGGGACATTGATTACTGATACCCCTAGTAATGTTCATAGTAAGGATAGCAAAGTACCATCCACACCACTCTCTATGGACATTAGGTCTACTAACCTACCCTGACTGTGGATGGTATTATATACCGTAGCTAACTCCCTCTGGTACTTATCCATAGCACTAGGGGATTCATGGGATAGGGCCGCTGTATCACCATCCATCACCATGTAATCATCCGCTCTATACATACCCCACCTCAATTATAAGTATTCTCTATTACTACATTGTGCACTAATACCCCCGCCGTACTACTATACCCTAGCTCCCTTGTGAGGTACTGTAAACACAATGACCTATCATCTGTATCCGCTACCTCCTTGTACGTTGACCACTCCTGTGTACCCATCAGAGAGTTGATATCCAGTAACCTTACATCACGCTCCGTCACCCCCTGTGATACCAGTGACAGCATGTACGGGGATAGTTGCACCCCATCTACTGCATTCAACATTGATACTATCTCAAAGGGTGGTAGTGGGTCATCTAATACCCCCGCGGTAGTTGTATACGACCTCTCCCATTGGTAACTATCCCATGCCCCCAGGATACGCATGAGAGGTGATGTTACTAATAGGAACATCTGCCCCGCTCTCCTATCGCGGTACTGTGGCCCGTACGTGTACCCCATTAAGTACGTGAATATAGCTTCATGTGTGGCATTACCCCCTTCCCCTGCTATCAATTGACGTAAGGTGAGTAATGCCTCATGCCCCTCATACGCACATGAATTGTCTGTGTAGTAACCCATCTAACACTCCATAACTGAACATGGATCTATACGCTGATTATTATTATCGTACACTTCCAAATGTAAGTGGGGGCCGGTACCTCTGCCAGTATTACCCGTATAACCAATAAGTTGCCCTGCCTTTACAGAGGTGCCATCTGCTAAGCCTGCATACCTATCCATGTGTGCGTAGAATGTTTCCCCTATACTACTGCCTGGGTGTTTAACAGATAACCAATTACCATAACCCGCTTCTACCCCTTTCTCTCCTATCACACCATCTGCAGGCGCATATATTGGGGTACCAATTGGTGTACCGAAGTCTACTCCTTGGTGCATCCTACCCCAACGCATACCCATTGGTGATGTTAATGGGAATCCCTTGACTGGGTTATTCAGACTGCCTGCCTTTGGGGGTGTTGTATTGCCTCCCATACTCGGCTTAGAACTACCTGTGTTAGAACTACCTGTGACAGTCGCCACAGTGGTCTTCGTACTCATTGAGCCATACATAGGCGTAGTAGATTGACCACCCTCTATTCCTAATGTAGTGACCTTTAATGTACACCCCCTATATATCTTACCCATCTGCATCGTCCAATCCCAGGGCGCAGTCTTCGTACAATCTCTTGTGTACGTCCCTATGATTACTGAGTTATTATTGGTACCGAGAGAGGCTGGAGCACTACCTCCACCAGGTGATGTACCACTCTTGTCTAGGGTAGTAAACCCCTTATCGCCACCTATTGCTGGAGGTGGTAAACCTGATAGAGAACCATTAGTGGGTATACCTATCTTCTGCATAGCATTTACTATCTCATCCATCCTCCTCTTCTGATCTTCAGAGTGCTTCTCCATATTCGCCCATAACTCGGGGTGCGATACGCCTGTTGGATTAAATCCATCTACACCGACCCCTGCATCCCCTGCATATATTCGTGCTTGTAATAATGTATCTGGAGTTATACCATTCTTAGCTAAGTAAGGTAGGGTAGGAATAAACCCCTCCCTTGCCATCTTTGGTGATTGATTCCATATATCTAGATAACTAGACATCAATAAGGTGTTAGTTGGGTCTAATCCAGCACTACGCATTAGAGGTGCCACCCTCTCCGCCTCCGCTTTTAATATAGGGTGGTACATGCGATCGGCCTCCTCTGGACTTGAACCTTTATAGTAAGCCCCATTGACTGAGTAATTACCTACATTCCAGGCACCATTGCCGGGGTCTCTATGCCCATCGTAGGGCCTAGTACCATCAGACAGTACTGTAAATCCCCCATCAGCAGTCCTATTACCTTCTGCCATACCAATAATCCTACCTATAGGACTATTGATAGCTCCCCCTGCAAATAGTTTATCTATCCCTTCATCCATTACATAGCCCTTATGTTGCGTATAGCTGTTGCAATAGCCTCTGCCCTACGTGTCTGGTCAGCTACATGACCTTTCATATCAGTCCATAGACTAGCGTGTGCATAGCCTGTAGGGTTGAAGCCGGGACCTACCCCCTCATCTCCTGCATATACCCGTACCATTAAGACTGTCTCCTCCGTGATGCCATTATCTACTAGGTACGGCAATGCACATAAGAACCCATCAATTGCCATCAATGGTGATTGATTCCACACATCTAAATAGTTAGCCATTAATAGGGCATTAGAGCTATCCAACCCCATTGCTTCTATAACAGGGGCAACTCTTATTGCCTCCCCTTGGAGGATCTTATGGTACATACTATCTGCATATTCTGGACTACTGCAGCTATAGTACTCACCATTGACTGAGTAATTACCTACATTCCAGGCACCGTTGCCTGGGTCTGTATGCCCATAATAACTATCAGTTACGCCCCCATCAGCGGTTCGATTACCTTCAGCTAATCCTATGATTAAACCTATGGTGCTATTGAGGGCACCACCCGTGAATAATGATTCTACATTATGTGTCATGTTTTACTACTAATAAACTTACTACTGAACACCTACCCCAAAGTATATCTCTTTCTGTGGCTCCCACTTATTTACATCCCTCCACAACCTATCCATATCTACTAAACATGGATCTCTCTCAGTAACTTCAGGGTCTAGTACCTCATCATGCAATACCACCTGTGCCCTCTCTATACCCATCTGAGATATCAAGTATGACAGCGAGTAATATATCTCTACTGTGTACGGCATAGGCCCTTCTAAACATATAGAGTATGCGAACGGGTCTACACTACCATTAACTGATTCCCCTAAGTATGATGATGGGCCGCATGCTGACGCTTTAACGTACGCAGGTACTAGGTACACTATCTCCCCATCCCTACGTATTACGGTATGGTAACTGGCCTTAAACCTATCATCTAATGACCATGATAAGGCACCCTCCGCAGGCCCATTAGAGTCATGTAATACTACTATCGGTACGCAAAGGCCCGTGGATATAGCACTCCCTGGCAGTCGCAGCCCTGCGGCACCTCCCCTAGGGTCGTGACCTACAGCACTCATATAGCTTTAACCTCTACATTCTGTAAGGTAGTAGGTAATGTTAACTCCTGCTCGGGTGTACTATTGCTAGGGCCGCCCATCTTACCTAGGTTACGTATCTGACTAATGGCCTCCCTTATAGAAGCATCTGATACTGCATCCCCTTGCGGCTTGGTACCATCGACACCTCCCTTACCCGTAGTCACTATATACCTACTACCGTCTACCTTAATTACCGCACTATTGGAAGCAGATGTGGATGTACCTCCTACCTTATTATATTCAACTGACACACCATCTACAGTCCTATTACCATTGAAAGGGGTCTCTGACTTACCCAGTGACTCCCTGATAACTATCTGCATAGGGCCCTTGTACTCTATCAAATTACCCATGGCCTTAGTCACATCATTGGTACTACTTCTATTACTCCCCTGGGCTGCCACATTAGGTGTGTTCAGGTAATTACTTAATGTTGTATTCTCATACCCACGTGCCTTTAACAAGTTACCTATAGCTGCATTTGGGGCGGTAGCGGTACCCTCTCCAGCCATCGCCTTCACAAGGGCATTAGTTGCTGTATTATTACTATCCTTTAACATCATCCCCACTAATTGCTGCGGGGTGTATGACTTCCCTAGCATACCCTCTTCACCCTCCCCTATAGTATCCTTAGTCACTGTAATAGATGCTGGTAAGTCCTTAGATTGTGTCACTAGGTCGGCCACCTGTAACTTAATAGTAGAGGCCATTGGTATCGGCTTATCACCACCCTCACTCCATGTATCCCCACCTACCTTACTAATGGTCATAGCATCGGGCGCCTTATCCCCTAGCTTCTCCATTAACTCATCTACCTCTATAGCATTCCTGCTACTCTGTGGTGGTTTACCTGTAGTAGACTCCTTGGGTATTGACGTATTCATCTTCTTTTTATCCTTACCCTGATTAGGTGCCTTATCCTTACCAGGTGTAGTACTGAAAGGCTGTGTTACCTTCTTCTCAGTACTAGCTATACCTGCACTGAGGGCCGCAGATGATGAATTACATGCCGCACTAGCCTTCCTATAATCCTGTGCTAACTTATATAGTTCATCTAGGTGGTACTTCACACCCATGGGCTCACCCCAATCAAGGGATGTCCTATCTAACTGTGATAAGTCTTTAGTGTACCCTACTGGTTTACCCGTATTCCAATTAGACATCACACCCTTATCATCTTTATCAGGGGCCGCTTGTAATGCCTCCTTCAATGCCTCGTACCTACTTGCGTAATACTCTGCCTGTTGCGCTAGTGCAGTGCACTTGGTCTCATTCCCTGATAGCGCTAATAGTACTATCTGCCTATCCGCATACACAGAGAAGGTATTCTTTGTGTAGTAGACTATATCCCCCCCTAGGGTTCGTATCTCTACAGACCCAGGCTGCGGCCTCTCCTTAGCCTTATCACTCAACTCCTGCTTATACTCGGAACGACCATACCCTGATATTAAGTTATCCATGGGCGTAATACGTACGTAGTCCTCGGGGCGGGCTACTACATAAGGGAAGCTAGGGCCTGGGTTACCTACCCTCTCCCCCTGGAACCCTTTATCTACATTGAAGGGCTTCGGTACTCTCCCCTTGAGCATGAAGTTATCATAATCCCCCGATAACCTCACACACCCTATAATATACCCCTGATCGAATACACCATCCTTACATAGGACTAGTACTGGTGTACCATCCATTAATGGTTCACGTACACCTGAGTAATCTAAGCCTGCATTCGGTAGTACCTGGGAACAGTTATGGATTACTACCTCTCCGCCCCCCTCATCGTGCATATCCGTTAAGGATACATTGTATGTGGAGGTTATATGGTGTGACTCCATGTGTGGGTACCCTATTACCTTCCCCATTAAGAGGCGGGTATAACCACCCCCTACTACTCCCTGCCCATGCCCATACTCCTGTAACCCATTCATGTTAGGGGGTAGTTCACCGAAGTAGTCCGCTACATTAGCCATATACATTTACTCCCTATAGTTATTAGTAATCAGCTACCGCCCTTATGCGCGTGGTGAACCCTTCATCACCACCTTGCGTAGATAATATATGTTGTACTAATCGTACCTTATATACAGGTAATACCCACGCAGATGGGTCACTACCCTTATTAGTTGTAGGGCCTCTACCTGCGTCTACCTTCACTAGATCCTGTACCTTAAAGGGCTTCTTACCCTTATTGAACTCCATGTCCTCACCATAGGACTGTGCTTTTAGTTGCTCCTTCTCTAACTCCTTCAATGACTTAGGGGAGCCGTCCATTATAGATGTACCTTCATCATGTAATACAGTACCCCATACCTTGATAGCCTCTGATGGGTACAGTGTGGGGTCACCTAGTACTGTTATCTCCACACCTTCTATATCCCTACCCCATAACCTAGCCGCTGATAGGGCCGTCACTATTGCACCACCCACAGGGTTACCGTATGTAGATAAGGCCGCATCCTCTATTATCTGTGTGCGGCACGGGGGTGATATCTTCCTCCCCTCAGACCCGAAGCTAGAGAACTCCATCGTCAATTGTACAGAGTCTAGGAATGATCTATTACCGCCATTAGCCTCTGGATTAATGACCACTAACCTATTGAAGGTGGCTACTGAACTACTAGATGAGCGTAGTGATAGTATCATCTGATTGGGTAATGGCTTCTCTATACAGTCCGGTACCGTGCGGAAGAAGTAAGTCCTATACATCCTATGCTCATCATCAAACCCACTAGTATCCAGTACCCTGGGCCCGAATACATAATCACCATTGATGTGTGAGGCGTAGAAGTCAGTCACTCTCTCCTCATGCGATGCGAGGTACTGTAGTACTTCTAGTGGGGATCTCTTATATACCTGGAATGTGGCAGCCATGTGTGACTTCTGCAACGGTGGTCTCTGCACCCACACATTCAATCTGGGGCTAGCATCGGGTCTCATTATTGAGTGCGTACACTTCCTCAACCATAGCGCTGGATCCTCTTCAGGGGATATATCAGGCCCATCATCTGCATTCTTATTCTTCCACTCAGGTGCCCTCTTCGTCACATCCCCCGCCCCTACATATGCTGTATATAATAACCCCCCATCTTCTTCCTTACCATTAGCCTTCCTCCCATCCGTATATGCACCATATACCTTCTTCCAGCAACTAGATGCACCCTTATCATCACCCCCTGTCACGTATAATTGACTCGTGGTGGCACGGTATATGTCATATATAATCTCATCCCTCCTACCAGTGGCACCACCTTTACTCCTTGTGTCCTGCTTGGAACCTATTAGTGATGGTATCGATAGTATCTTCGTATCCGCTAATACCCTCATCCTATCCCTACATTGCAGTATTAATTGCACCCCACCCTCGGCAGTACCTACACAATGTATCGTATCTATGAACCCCCAGAATATAGGGCAGAGAGGCTTATCAGGGTCGTGCTTCCATCCAGGGCTATCCTTACCAGGTATGAGATCCATCGCCCTCTCATCTAACATCTCAACGCATAGGGGCGTACTGTGTGAATCAATGTACCCAGCGTAGATGCGTATCTCATCATCCTTTGATAGGTATGGATAATTACCACCCCTATACTTCTTCAGGTTAGGTAGGGGCGGCAATGTATCTGTACGTGAGGGTATTGATGTAGTCAATGTTATCTGCGCCTGCGATATGTTCCAGTCCCTAACTGTAGTCACTCTCAGACCACGTATTACCCACTTCAAGGGCACATCCTCACGTACTGTCTTATTGGTATCACTATACCCATATTGCGTAGTGAATAACACCGGCTGTATATTATTAGCCATAGTTGCAGCCGTTATCATGGCCGCTGGCACAGGCTGTTGAGTACTGAATGTCTTCATTTAATCACTATAGGAGTACAACATGAGAGTCATTACTGGTAACTTACTAGATATAACAGAAGGTACAATAGCACACCAGACTAATTGTATAGGCTTAGCCGGGCCCGTACTCGCTAGATCTATTGCTATTAAGTACCCGGAGTGGGAGGCAGTATATAAAGCTGTATGTCGTCGCTATACAGTAGATAAACTTATAGGGCAATTACATCTATACCATGCGGCACCTCCCCAAGGGTCGTGGCCCACGGCACTCCTTGGCAGTCGCAGCCATGCGGCACCTACACTAACCATAGCATCACTGTTCGCACAGAAGGTACCAGGCAGGGGTTTGATGACCGACTATAAAGCACTAGATTATGCCCTCACCCAACTCAATATGAAATCCTCCCCCACTAATCCCATATACCTACCATATGGGGTAGGGTGTGGGAATGCGGGAGGGGATTGGGGTACGGTACAGCAACTCATAGAAGTTAACTGCCCCGATGCTATACTAGTTAAATTACCGTCTAGTACTTGATGAAAGAAGAGTGCCGTAGGCCACGACCCCTAGGGAGTGCTGTATGGCTACAACCCTTCTTGAGTACTATAGAAGTACATTGGTAGAGCGTTGTACTTGACCTGTACCACCATTAGTTACGAAACCACCACCAGTAGCGCCGTACTCTTCAAAGCGTCTAGTCTTAAAGTCTTGAATGGTCACATCACGGTAGCCTATACCTTCGGCCACACCTTCCCAGCGGTATGCGACAACCCTTCTACCAGGCATGGCGCCCATAGACCAGTTATCCACCTTCGCACGGAAGATGGTCATCATACCTTTAGACTTAGGCCCAAAGTCCCCTGCACGTTGCGCGTACTGGTTCTTACCGAAGTTTGTGAACTCATCAGACCCATACCTGTAGAAGCTCTGCGACCCTACATTCTTAGCAGTCTGTTTAGCTAGATCTGGGGACCATGATGGGTCAGTCTGGTGGTTCCTATCAAACGTACCATCTCCTGTCTGCTTATTGGCGTACGTTAACTCAGGGGCATTGACATCATAACTGATCTGGAACCTAGGGCCCCTTGTTATGAACGAATCACGACGTAGCATGGCCACCCCGAAGGTACGCTCAATGACATTCCAGTCAACAGCTCCCTGTTCTAGTACCCACGCTATCTGAATCTCTCCATCTAAGTGGATGGGGATACGTTGTCCTAACTCTAGATATGTCTCTGTAGCATTACGTACTGATACCGTCAATGATTGGAACTTACCGAACCATGCGACTAATCCCGTACATACATCCTGTACCCATAACTCTACATCGAAACCCTGTAGGGGGTCATAGCCTGTGTTATTGACTGGGCTACAGTACAGACTATTCTGTAAGTTATACGCGCTATCTGGCATACATTATACTCTCCTTATAATAATCCCTTACCCATGCTGGAGCATAAGTAAGGGCGGTATGTGTACTATTCAGTACATCAGAGATGCTGGACATCTCTGATGCAGTACGTTGTAGCCTATAACTAAGAGGTAGGGCGCACTATCTGAAAGTTATCCACCATGTACACGTCAATGTAATCGGCAGCACCAATAGGTAATACAGATATACGTATCTCTATCTGGAAGGGGCCAGGTGACATTACCTGTGGGGCGCTATAGTTCTGGATGACACCCAACCTATTAAGGTCAGAGAAGTACGCCTCTAAAGCAGTAGATATCTGCCTCACTAACTTAGAGGTCAGGGGCTCACTCTTATACCCCTGTAGCATCTGCCATACATCCATACGTACTGAGTCATATGTCCTCCGCTTCACTACTATATCCCCATCTAACGTCTGCCCCGTTAGGAAGAAGTATGTATTAAAGCTCTTATCCATGTGTATGACCTCTAACTGTGCATCAGCTAATGGCTGTAACTGTTGCTTAGTAGATATGGGGCGGGTATCTACCTCAGTTACACCTATGACGGGGCCACTGCTAGTACGTGCATGTGGTCCTACATAGAATGGGATAAGGGATAACTTACCTGCATAGAATGCGTCAGGTGAGGCGGAGAACCTAGGAGCATTAGGTTGCCCTGCATAGGTACACCATCCAGCTACCATTACCCCACGCTTTGATCTATAGCCTTCCGTTACCGCTCGTGCAGCCTCTGGGCGCACCCTCGGTGGTGCATTCAAGATAGCAATACGTAACCCCTCATACTCAGTTGCTCTCTCTGCCTGCGCTAATAGAGCCATCTTAATGGCATCACTATCCCAGATGCCAGGTGTCAGTGTAATGTGCACAGGCTCACCATCCGCTAAGGATATGGCGCGCGTGTAATCTTCTTCCTCTGGTATAGGGCCATCGTAGCCATCTTCTAACGATACATTCTGTAAGTATTCAGGGCCCGCTGCTGTTGGGTTCCTGGGATCTTGTGTGCCAGAGTACCTCTCATCAGGTGGCGCTAACCTCATAGGGGAACGGTACAAGAGGTTCACGTTGTAGCTATCAGGGTTGAATAGCTTAGGTAAGAATAACCCAGCCACGTGATTAGACCCTACTAGATCCAATAGATTACCACTAGCATCACTATTTATTAGTGATACATTGAATACCTCGTCCCTAAGAGGGGGGTTGTAGTTATCTTTATTGAGGTCACGCACTGTCACCCTAAACTTAGTTGTAGTAATTGGGTACACAGTTACACGGAGAGAATTACCCCACGCACCCTCAGACGTAGCATATAGCCTGAATAATGGTGTGCCTGATAGATCGTAGAAGTCTCTGTACGCACGTCTAGGCCCATCATAACCACCTGTCATGTACGTCATGTTGTACCAAGTATTATTGGTGAATGACATACCCAATTGATTAGCGAACCTAAATATACCTAGGGAATCAAATGTACTAGAGATAGGCTTATCTAACCATACCTCCGCCAGGTTACCCCATAAGGGTACCTCTACCTTCACTACCTTTGTACCCGGTTGCAAGAATGTGGGGCTGGGCTCAGGGCCCGATGGATCTTGTGGGTTGGAGAAGTGTAACTGCCCATAGAGGCCACCGCCTTCTATCTTCTCGACCCTAGACCCTATCTTAATGTATGTGGCATACTCTACAGGTACGTGGATATACTTCTCCCCTGCGTAGAAGGCTGCCTCCACTATCACCTCACCATCTGGGTCTACTGCCTCCATCCAGTACCCGAACCTATTACCTAGTGCTCCTTCTAACTCCTCATCCAGGTAGAACATGAAGCCATCATCAGTCTCTAATCTCTCTACCCTATTCAAGGGATTCTTACCTTGGAGGGCGGCCTCCATATAAGTCACTACTTGGTTGGGGGCTACTCCCTCGGGGACATCTATCTCAAAGCGTGAGGCATTCAATCTCACAGACCACGCATCACCCACCTCTAAGTTGATCTTCTGATTGGGGCCCAGTGCACCGAAGGTAATGAATACCCCTGCGTGTACACCAATGGGGCGACCCGCATCAGTGAAGATATTCACAATGAACTCTTCCTGCGCCGGTAACCTATACCATAAGTTAGTATCAATATACTCACCTAGAGGGTTCATGATCACCCCTAACTGATCAGATGCAGCACCAGATTGGAAGTAATTATACTGCCCCGGGGGTAGGTACCCTAGCGGATTGACATCTGGTAATGGGTAAATAGGTACTGGTAATAGACGCGGGCAGATGCGTATCTTACCCGGTACTGCAGGGCCTGGGTAAGGGTCTAACTCTACCCCAGGAGTGGTTGTATCTGGTACTGATAGATCATCGGGCACTACATCATACCCATCGGGTATAGTACCATTATCCTCAATCTCATAGCACTCTCCGTGCATCCAATTGATCTCATTGTAGACACCCTCGGGTACGAATAAGAACTTCACACGCGCGAACCCATCCTCATCTACATTCATTACACGGAACCATAGCCTACCTGAGCAATCACATGTAGGTACCCCTGAGAATGTAATAGCAGCCTGGCACTGTCTATCAGTTCTATTAACGAATACGCCTGTGTACCGTAAGTGGAGGATTAACTTATTGGGCTTGCTAGTGATACCATTGAAACGTATCTGCCCCCTCGCAGACTTACCATTACCTAATACCCGTATAAGAGCGAACTCTGATGCACCCTGGTTATAGGCTATTTGATACGCCATACTACCGCGCTTGGTATTACTACCGTACGTGGTCGCGAAGTCATCAAACCCACCTATGTAGCGCAATGTGCGTGGCCCCCTGGAGAACTCACCCACGATGAGGATGCGGTTCCTTACATTCTGCCCTATGGGTGTGAATGATTGGGTTATCTCTGTGATCTTGATCCGTGGTACTAACATCTACGATCCCTTACCCTTAGTTATCTTCTAACCATACCTTTATGGAGGAGGGCATACAGTTCCATCTATCCCTCCACCCTCTCGACACGTACGTAGTTATCTGTACTAACATCTCTGACTCTTGGTACAGCATGTTAGTCTCCGCCTCCCATGGTTTATCCTTATGGTTCTCGTACATGACCTCTATATTGAATTCAGGCCCTGATACTGAACCCTTTGCTATCGGGTCTAGTAAGGCTAATCGTATGAGGCCCATGTAATGACCTAGGAGATCCATAGAAGGGTTTGTCCATAACTCTACCTCACGGACTGCATCACTAGTGTGCAGCCATTCATTAGGGTGTAACGCTGCTTCCACGGGAACAGTCAGTAACTCCCTATTACTACTCTCATTGCCTAATACTAATTGCTTGTAATGTAACTTTATTGCCACTGAGTACGTCACTTCATCTGTATCTTCCCTACCCACACCATCCGGGACGTAGTACACACTGATAGATTGTGAGTCGGGTCTAGGCAATGCTTCTCTCTCATTGAGGTTCGCATGGCAGTATACTGAACACGTCAACCCCTCTCTCAACTCTATCCCGTTGTACATCCTCCACCTCGCTATCTTCTCTAACCCACCGGGAGGACTAATTAGTAATGGGTGTCTCACTAGTAGTAAGAATATGTACCACTTGATGTACGTCATTGATGGGGCGGGGGGCCCTACATATCTGCCACCTGATGGCATACTGGGGTACTCAATACTACCAACCACATCTACCACCCCTTAACCTATTCAATCTATCTAATTGGTCATACACTGCCTGCATGCGAGGTGATGTCTGGAACTTCACACTGGCCGCTGCGTACACCCCCGTGGCCTCTTCCGCTAAGGTAGGCCTCCTTATTGACATATTACTGTTAGGGTTTATCGTCAGTGCTATAGGCCCATTCACATATGGGTATAGGGAGGCTAGTGATGTACCTACTGAACCAGTCACTCCCTGTGGTAATGAGGTAATCCCCACACCCACATTAGTACTCCCATTAGGTATTACCTGTATAGCATCCGGCCTTACTTGCGCTATCAGTGCATTACTACCTACTACACCTCTCAATGATTCAGCTACCTGCATACTAGTACTCCCACTCTCAGAGGATATCAGCACCTCACCAGTAACTGCCTGACCATTAATTGATACTGAGTACTCTATTAAACCATCAGCATCACCTTCTAAGTACAAGGTATCTACCACATCCTTCTTATCTGGTGCCTTGGCTATCACACCCTTCTCTACTTCCAATAATAGACTGTGGGGGCCACTGGGATGTAACTCTTTATAATTACCTACTACCCCATATAGTAAGGAGGGGATACTAGTCTCTAGTACATGACCCCTCCAATTACTTATGGGTGCAGTATCGGGTATTAAGTAGAAGTTGAGTATTGCTAGCTCCCTTGTTATTAGTGGGTCTAACCTACGTGGGGCTAATGTTACATAATCTAATCTAACTAAGGCACCACCTGGTACACACTCTGGACTAGCTATAACATACCCCCCTCTATTAGGGGATGATAATATATTACCTCCTCCTTTTATTGATAGATTGTTTATAGCCTCAGATAGCACTAATACTAGTTCAGGTATTGTGTCAGGTACTTCCACAGCTACCTCTAAGGGTACTGGCTGGTACGTTGTCAGTGTATATACAGCCACGCCCCTGGTATCATTGGGTATGAATATATCATCACTAGATCTCCCATCTACTACTAATCCCGAGAAGTAGAATGTAGGGGTTGAAGGTATAGGTGTACTAGCCCCCTCAACTAGTAATGTATTTATGTGGTGTAATACTAATCCCCTCAATCTATCTAAATCCTCAATGGCCTGCTTCTCCATATGATCCCCTAGGGGGAGTAATTGGATACTAGAGTTTAAGGGGGTGGACTTAATGAAGTAAGAGGCAGTAAGGGCAGCCGCTACACGGTGTATGTCATCCACGTATGGTTGACTTATAGCTAACCTCTCCACCTCTTTGTACAACACCTCATACGTTATAGAGCCTGCAGGTATGATGCTATTACTATCCTTATCTACAGTCGTAGCTAGTATTAAAGCTATGCGAGGGTAAGCTTGTGTTAGCGCCGCTCTCCTTATTACTTCATCTGTCAAGGATACATCCTTCAAGATGGTACAGGATAACCGCACTGCCTGCACAAATGTCTGCCCTTGCACTACCTTCAATACTTCTGGGTGACTGGATAGGGACATCATACTCTCCTTACTCTACTTCCAATATTGACTTGATGGCACTATCCTTATCCTTATACTCCAATCCCAAGGTAGTAGTTAATGCCTTTAAGGCTGCAACCTTCATAGACCTTAACTCATCCTCGCGCATCTCTTTAGGGGTTGGTGTATATAACACTGTAGGTTGGAGGCCCTCAATTATCGCTACATCAGATGAAGTAGTTGACTCAGCTACTTCCCTGCCGGGAGTGCTAACGACCTCCGCATATACAGGGTACTCTTCAGGTCCTGTGGGCTCTACTAATACATCTACATAACTTACATCCTCCATAACAGCACTGGTGGTGGGGGCATTACTTAACCCCGCCCTCGCTAATGTCTCCAGTATGTGTGGGTTCTCTGTAGGGTCTTCAGGGGGTAGTAGTGCATTGCTCCTAATGGGGGGGGCGGGGTCAGCCACTAGATCCTGGTAACCACTTCCATACGCATACGCCTCACCTCTATCTTCAGCAGTACCTACCGCCTTATGCCCCTCCATGTACATGAACTCCCTATAGGGGTTAGAGGTTGAATCTAAGTATAGTATCTCCTCCCTATCCCTTATAGGGTCTAGAGAGTACCACTCCCCTGTAGTTACCCAATACGATTTATCCTTGTAGTTGTACTGGAATGGGGCACGTATTAGTATACGTACCATACCCTTATATACACTACTTACAGCTACTGGCTTTGTTATGGGCCTAGTAGAACCCATATTATTACCAGCAGGGTCTAACGTACTATGTTGCTGATTATGTCCCGTCAAAGAAGAACTCATACCTTTCCTCGATAGTTGCTGGTACACCTGCTGCCATCCCACACACTCTCGCGAGTAAAGTAGGGCACGCATAATATGTCAATCTACCACGTTGTGGCATAGGTAGACAAATACGGGCAGGGCTGAAGGCAGGGGCTAGGTAGATTGGATTCACACGGCCTAGTGATTGGACCTGATCCTTTGTATACCATGAGATGATCTTATCCTGCACTCCCCACTGCCCTGGTGCTAGGTTAGTAGTAATGTAATACTCCCAGTACCTACCGAACACAGTAGTCCACCCTAGACCAGTCACATCATCACAGTCCACACATGGATCCATTGGGAGTGCTGGTACTAATGGCCGTGTGACGTAAGCATACGCCTCTCTCAACGTCAATGCAGATGGGAAGTTTACTGCATACCCATTCGTCATTGCAGTAGCATCTGCAGCCGTTGGGTACAGTACTAATGTTTTCACCTTCTCAATGGGGATAGGTGGGGGGAATGTGCCAGGGGCTGCAATAGTCACCGTATTAGGGCGCAGTACTGCTGATGTCAGACCCTGGCTTGCCATGAGGAGGGCAATCTCAGGGCCAGTCATACCCGCTAGTGCATCACTCTGTGGTCTATTATCTTGATCTACTGACTCTGCTATTACAAAGTCTACACCCACAATAGGTAGGGGATTACCCATCAATTGAGGGTTCTGCATATCTTGTAAAGCAGTAGTGTACTGGTCATACACCGCTCTCTCTACGGGTGTAGCCACACCATTAGCCATACGCTCCCATATCTCATTAATACCACCCGCTGCTGCAACTGCAGCCTCTACTGCCGATGGGAAGAAGTAATCTGCGTATGTATCTCCACCCGAGGTATACGTGAAGTAATTAGCACCCGCAGCCTCCGCAGCCGCCCTAGATGGGAACTCCGCATAGCGTGGTACAGCGTAGATGTTATAGCATGCACCATCCCTTAACATCGCTGGGGGGATGCTGGCGAAGTTCAATGCGCCTCCTAATGGGAATGTGAATCCATCGAACTCTATCGCACCACCTGTGAATGTGACTGTACTACCACCTAATGTGGCTACAGGGCGGCGCGTCACCCCTGCTAATACATATGGGACTGCTTGCCCCGGCCTACGCGCACCAGGCAGTACCTGATGTGAATTCATTAATCCTGGCATAATCTATCTCCTAGTAAGGCATGAAGTTTAAGTCACCTTGTAGCGAGAGGCGATTATTGATGTCCCCTATAGATGCTACTGTCATGTGTACCACACGGTATGGATACGTCAAGTAAGGCATACCTGCATTACCCATTTGTAGGTACATGCCAGGGGCCGCAGGTATATGCGTCTCCATATTAGTCCTAGACCATATGCCCGGCTTACCATCTGGACTCTCACCAATACAGAACTGTGTACGACCAGGTGCTTGTGCCTCACCCGATGGACTCTTCTCACTAATGAACACTACCTTGTTCTTAGGCCAGATACGCTTATTGATGCCATCTACAGGGTCAATGAACTGTGTATCTACTTCACGAATCTGCAACCCTGCAATGGCCGTAATCATACCATCAGGGCCGAATTGAATGAACTGACTGTACTGACTGGTACCACCTTGTTCAATATTCAATCCACTGCCATTCTGGTACATCATCATCTGCCCAGTAGACCATCGAGAGATGTTACTAGTTGATAACACAGACCTTAACTCTGGTGACATATACATTGCCGTCAAGTCTGACTTATGTGTCATCTTGAACCAGTGCTTGATGGCTTGGATAGTGTATACGTAATCACTGTATGGGTCAGCCCACGAGATACCTACATTCTGGGGGTTGATGGAGTTGGTGTCCTCGAATGACCTGAATACACGGGCCTCATTCCTCCCCCCTATACCAGTAGTCACGTTATAACTGAATAGGTTATACGCAGGTATATTACTCGCTACATCTGTAAACACTCCAGTCCTAGGGTCTGTATAGCGTATACCACCCAGTAACATACGTGCCCTGAACACATCCCATGTAAGGTTATGCTCCGCTACCATCGTGGCAATCATCTTCTGGATCTGCTCACCAGTAGGGTATGGGTCATTACAATTCCTTACCCTGTTATTGATCTCCCCATAACATAGCGATGTACTCTGCCTAATGAATAGAGGCTGTACATAGAACATCCTCTCCCTACCATAGTTTGGGCCTACTAATACGTCGGGCTTACATGGGAGTACAATTGGGAAGATAGTGTGATTGGGCTCCATTGATTGACGCACCACTACAGTCTGTGCTTCAATTGTCTCTACCGGGAATAGCTCCGTCAATGGAGTCACACCTAGCATGGGGATGTATGATTCCGCTAACTCTGTGAATACACGCCCCCATTGCGCTTCTGTAGTGCCTGTCGTAACCCATGGAGAGATGTATGGTCCAAAGTTATAAGGCCCGTTAGGTTGTGTCTGTAATCCTTGTGGCATGTTTCCTTTACCTTATATATTGCGTATATTAGTTAGATAGATGTCCTAGTAGCCTTCTGGCGATTCTCAGCAGCTACCTTCTTCAAGTAACCCTCGACACCGCCTTCTTGCTCTGTGGGCATACCTGCTAGGCCTACCTGGTGTGTCACTACTGGTGTTTGTTGTAAGGCACCCACTAATAGGTCTCTGATACTATCCATTAACGATGTCTCTACTTCCACACCACCCTGAGATAACTTTACTACCTCACCCTTAGACTCCAATGCCTGCCTAATGGCTGCGTAACGGTTCACAATTACAGCACTCGCACCCATACTCATTAATTGGTTGACCTCTGCCTCCTGCGCTGCACGTGACGCATGATTGCTATACATCGACGCATTGGTCTCCGCCTTAGCTAATCTGTCCCTCAACTCCACTAACTCCGCCTTAGCTAATGCACTAACCCTCTCTGTCTCTGCATCCACTACCGCCTTAGCACGAGCTTCTTCTTCTTTCACACGCTCCTGGTCAGCCTTTACCTTCGCTAAGATAGCTGTTGTGATGGCCTCTACATCCACACCAGGGTGTAAAGTAGATGCCGCTGATGCTACTGCTTGGGGGATGTTTGTACTCGGTGTAATCGCATTAATCACTGGTGCTAATTCCACAGGGATTGCCACTTGGGGAATTGCCTCTGGGATACTTGTCGCTGCACCAGTTGTGGGTGATGCTTGCTCAGGGATAGATTGTCCTGTCATATTGATCTCTCCTTGTATATTCGTGGATAATCTCATCACACTAGTTATAACCTCCACAGGGGCGTCACCTTGTGATAGTAACTGGACCTTCTCATCTACACCCCATGGGAGGTATGGTGTATTAGTTAAGGCCACACGACTAATCGCCATGCCCCTACGCTCACCATTACCCTTATCTAATAGGTTCCTGATGAACTCACCAGATGAGTACTCATACCCCCCTTCTGCCACTATATTGGCTGTGCCAGGGGCCACATTGAAGTAACCATCTAAGTTATCCCCATTTACCATCAAGTACTTCAAATCACCCCTCTTACGGGCTGAGTCTGTACTATTAGGCTCTTCATCTAAATGACCGAAGGTTAAGTGAGTCTCAAATCCCAGCGCCCTTTCATTGAAGTTCGTTATCGCATCAGTGAAGTCCTGGGCAGTGAATGCTACCGTACCGTACGTATCATGTTTCCACGATCCTACCTTCGCGATAGGTACCTTCAGTATGTTATGGGAGTTTAACTCCCCCATTGCTTCTACCATTGTACTCTCCGTACATTACACTCCCCTAGGGTCGCAGCCATGCGGCACTCCTTTGCACGGCACTACATTAGAGTATCACGTGCCCTCTATTTATCTCTCTTACCACACGCTAAATGCTCTATGTATGTATAATGTGTGGATTGTGCACATATTTATAACTATCAAACAAACATGAGACAATTACATTGGTACGCTGTCCAATACCACATACTGCAGAAGGCTATGGCTGGTGTAGTAATAGATGTCCTTGTAGAGCATGCCCCCACCATTGCCTACCGCAAAGCTAAGGGTAAACAACAAATCATCTCACTACCACCAGATGATGATATATACCTCTACGTATACAGCAGCATGATAATGGAAGGGTACATCTTAGTGCCCTCCCCAGATAATACAGTACATCTATGCAGTGGTGGTTCTGCTATATATAATGTCACTGACTCTACCTGCACGTGTCCCGCCTATACCTATAAGGGGATGGCCTGTAAACATATGCAGATGCTTAAAGGTTATTCAGTTTATAGGCTTAGAGCTATGGCATTACGTTCTAAAGCTATGTAATGCCCCTATATAATCTACAATCATACACAGAACTATTTAGTACCCTGACCTCTATACAGTTTAATCCAGGCACTACACCCTTACTCATACCCTGTGGGAACTTGTACTCTGGCGAGTAACTGATATCTACACCTAAGCCAGCCTGTAAGTATAAGTAGAATATCATACCAGGGTCTGCACCAGTAATAGTCCCTAACTCACCATCACTCTGGTACGTGTGTAGCTGCATCGTACCATCGAAGGCTATAGGATACCATACTGCTGTAGCCCCCGTATTCTTTACTTCATAGTCTACTAATTGTACCGATAACTTACTACTCAATGTTAAAGAGGTACCACTTACAGGGCCCGTGAATGTAGCACCACTTAATGCAGCTAAGCCCGGCGCTTCTAATAGTACTGTATCCCCTGTCGTCGATAACCTTAATGTGGGGCCGGTGGTAATAGTTCTATACTGCAGGATCGTGCCTACCTTCCCATTATATATACCTACACCTACCCCTACATTCACACCACTATTACTCTCTCCAGGGGGTGTACTAGTAATGCCCATCACCCTTCCTTTCGTATCAATGGATAGTGTAGGGTTTGTATACGTACCCGCTAACACTCCTGTGGGCTTTAGTAATGGGTTAGGGTATCCTCCTATTAAATCTCCACCAGCTAACCCTGAAGGGGGCATAGATGTTGGATAATCAGGTATAGATATACCAGGGGTGTGAGTGTGTGAGTCTGGTATTACTGATGGGGAAGGGTACTGCCCCGATAGATCACCACCTGCTGTACCACGTGGGGGTGCACTATCCCCTTCCATAGAGAACCTCACCCACGTTGGTGCTGTGTCTAGTAATACGAACACCTCGTCTGTGTCTACTTGTCTACACAATTTACCTACATCTGTATTGGTAGAGGTCACCGCCAATCTAGCTAACTTATTAGGGAACACCCACGCAAATGGGGCATGTACTTCCTTCGGTGGTAAATCCCTATGATTTAATACATCAACACCCTGCGGTAATTCATTAGTAGGGATAGATACCTGTACATCCCTTACCTCACCCGTAGGTAATGTTACCTTAATAGTTCCTTCTATGATCATTTGATAGCCCTCTTAATAGACTGTGTTTGACTTAGGTTTAGATCTCTTTTATGAGCCTATACTAGGCTTTGTACTATCTACAGTCGGTACCGCTGCTGCTTGTTTACTACGCTTCTTACTCCTGGGGAATGAGAGTAGGTCACGTACATGATTATTATCTATATCATCTGAAGAGTCTATGTACCCTTTATCGGTCATCATGGCTATTGCATCTACTAATACCTTAGTCTCACTCCACCTTATTGGTAACTGCGGTAAGTCCCCGTAATCGTACGCTGCAGGAACAACCCTAGGATCGAAGTTGTACTGTATTAACTGCGCTACTACTGATGATAGGAAGTCCTGCGTAACCCTCTGATATATGCTCGTTATGAAGTGGTGGTACATCTCCACCTGCCTCTCCGATGACTGCCCTGAACCTAACCCACTATTAGTATCTCTCATTATTAAGTTGGGTATGTTCAATCCCGTCATCATCTGCAGGTCGCACATATTGATGGCATCCGTAAAGGCAGATGCAAAGTTACTACCGGTAGTCAATGCCTCTAACTTCACGGGCTGGTCTACACTTAACTGTGTCAACACTAACCCCACTTCACTCCTCATCTCCGATAGTTCCCTCGCTACTACCTCATGGTAGAACATAGGCCTATCCTCTGTAGGGTGCTGCTCATCTGATTGCTGTATTGGTACTATCGCATATACTATCGGGGTGCCATACCTATCCAATGCCACCATCATTAGATCTAATATAGACCTCTTGAATAAGTGGTACTCAAATACTGCTGTCAACATGGACTCACCCTCTGGGTTATTGCCCATCCCCTCGTGCACTGTGTGGCAGAACTTGCCCTTATTTAATCTAACCCATCCCCCTACTGTAGATGTATCCATGGGCTTGGGTACCCATATACCTGTCTGATTGAAGTCCATACCTACTGATGTAGTATTAGGTACTTTCTCCCCATGCGTTAACATACCATTAGCATTTACTACATACCTGACTTCTGTCGGGTGGTACGTTACTACATCAGTTAACCAAGTCTGTGCCTCAGATCTAGGTCCTATTTTACCACACCATATGGCTTCCCCTAACCCATCCCCCGCCCATAGACTTTGATACGTTAGATCCTTCAACCACTTCTTCACACCCCCCTTTAAATTAGCTGCTACAAACTCCTCAATCATAGGGTGTGAGTGTGCGAAGGGGCCCGCCATTGCCGCTACAGAAGAAGCAATCATATTCAATGCCTCTTTAAAGACTGGCTCATTGATCCTAGCGTAATCGTATGCCGCTAATAAACCAGGGTCTCTGCGCCTCCTCGTCTGGAATGTCTCCCCTGTAGATATTAAAGGGGTCGCGCGCCCCAACATACCCATCTTTCTTGGTTGTCTCCTTATTAGAGCACTAGTCCCCACGGGGGGTAATGTACTCAACCCTGATTCCTTACCGCCCGTCGGGTGCTGATCCATTATCACTCCATATAAACGCCCCCTGTAAAGGCTAGGTTCGCTATGCTACCCCCCAAGGGTCGTAGCCATACGGCACTCAGCCCTGCTACATCTTTGGTAATGCTATGTCGTGGAATAGACTCCTCTGTGGTGTCCTATCTTCCATAGCTTGCTTGATCTCATTAGTCTTCTCCTGCGTCTTCTTCTCACGCTCGGAGATAAACCCATTCACGGCCTTGACTACCGCCTTTCTATCGAAGAACCCTAACTCTAACCAACTTTTACCTAGTGGCAGTGATGTCGCATTGGCTATCGCTACCCAGTTATCTAACTCTAATCTCTTAACCGTATCCTCTACGGTGTAGATTATGTGAGCCTCCCATATATTGGGGATCTCTGGGTCGTACTCTGCTACTAGATTACAAAACCTACGCGGTATGAGTCTACTACGGGAAGCATACCCTGCCTGCGGATCCTTTAAGTGTAATGGTAATGCTACACGGCCCTCACTATAACCTAGTGGGGCCGCTGCCCTTGCATACCATGCCGTAGCATCTCTTAAGGTGTGCCACCAGGGGCCTTCGCAGGAGACCTTCTCCCACCAGATGCTGGGGGAGTGGCCATCGATGCCATGAGCTTTTTTGCCTGCTCTTGCGCCTGCGCCCTTAACTTATCGTCAATGAATGCAATCGTCATGAATAACTCAAGGAAGTACTGTACCTCCTTCGGGTCCCACTCCATAAACAATTGGATTGGGTCTCTCCCAAACTCTACTTGCTGACCCATCTCATCTACTACACGCTGCCCATCTACTTCTACAATAGATGCCGCTGCCATTAACTCCTCTAATGTATAACCCTGCTCCCTTGGATTATTACCCGCATACGATTGATACTGCTTTGCCAGATACACACGATCCTCGAATGTGAACTGCCGTACCTTGACCTCACGGCCCGATGGTAATACTACTGGGTATAATACTGAATCCATTTTGCTCTTACCTACTATTGGTTATTACTTACTACATCTATTCCTATACGCCGATATGTTACACATAGTGGGCATTTATAAGATGAGTACACGCACGGTGTGTGCCCCCTCTGATGTAAGTCGCTACGCTCCAGGTGTGCGATACTACCTTATCCTACCACGTTTACTTCCCAATCATCCCCTTCTGAGTAATCACTCTCACCACTTGGGTATGCACTGAAGTCCGTAGTGGGATTATCCATCACATACGATACCTCTATAGCCGCTCTCATAGGGTCTCCATCATCATCCATTACCGTACCCTCACCCACTTGCGCTAATCTCTCCCCTATCATATCCTGCCTCTTTGATTCTGTTTCTGACATACTCCTCACGAAGCTCTCTACAATGCCTAGTGATGGTATTAAGTTAGTGCCATGCACTGCTACCTCCCCCCCTATTACGGATGTGAGCATCCCTAGTACAGATGATAGTACTGCACCTCCTAATGTATTGGAGGCCGCCTTCCACCCCTTGTACCTATCTACATCCATAGGTCTATCTACACGTAAGGGGCTAAACTTAGATAGTATCCTCTCCGCACCACCCATAATGGCAGGGGCTATTACCGCTGCACCCATAAAGAACCCTACCTCTCTACCAACCCATCTCCTTACCCACTCCCCCTCATCCTGTGAACCCTTAGACTCCGCATGTGCCATCCTCGCTCTAAATGATTGCCCTAGTACTGACGCCACACCTGGTCTACCCATTTGCGAGTACCCTAACATCGATACCGTCCCACCCACTACCTGCCCTATTGTATTCTCGTTGATAGAGCCGGTCGCCATTAGTGAACCTAAGAGTGTGAGCCCTGCACCCAATACCATGTCATTCATGTCGTGCATCCTACCTACGGCATCGTGCATCTCCTGACTATGCCTTGCATGACTAGCCGCCTGAGCTCCTGGATTCATGCCCGTTAGTACTGCCCTAGGGGGATTTGATGTTACTGCCTGTGCCCTCAAGGCAGCACTAATTATAGGCGTAGACGCATCGCCCATCTCTCTACCCCGTATCTCTCTGGTCTCCGCCTGGTGCAGTGGATCTCTTGCCTCTACTATGGCCTCTTGTGACGCCTGCTGCGCTGTCATACCCTTGGATACCTTCTGCTCGGATAGTCTCCGGATGGTCGCTGATAATACTTCAGCTTCTGGTAATGATGCCCCTAACGCACTACTGATTGTGCCAGCCCATGATTGATCTGAGTGCATGGTCTGACTATTGAACGCATCCCCTATATTATCTAGTAATCGTCTCCTCTGTCCTGTTGATGTAGCCTCTAATGCTACATCCAAGAACCCCATGGGGGAGCTATGCTCACCTATCACCTCCCCCGCGCTATTCCTTACATTGAACTTCCTATAACTCTCCCCCTCCCCTAATGGGTCATCATGGTACCCTACACGTATACCCCCATCCTTCTTATTGATGACCCTTACGCCTACACCACTCACACTATTCAACTCAAGGAAGCTCCTACCACCTTGAGTCTGACCTAGTACCTGCTCCATACCTGTACTATCGCCCATGAAGTCCTTCATCACGGTCATGTAATGTGAGGCAGCCTCTGGGTCTATGCCATTCATACTACTATTCATTAGGGCTATCGTTATATCTGTATCCGCTAACTCCGTTGATATGCCTGACATTGTCTGAGACCTACCGCCCCCTAACTTCCCTGCCTTCTTCCTCAATGTCTCTAATGTGACGAACTGATTCAATCCCTCCCCTACACTACCGAAGATAGGGTCTGTCTGTTTCCTCCCTTCATCTACTAACGCCAGCATTAAGGCCTTGTTCTTGCTCGAAGCTTCATCCCACCACTCATTCGCATCCTTTGATAGGGCCGCCCCTATGTCAGCCTTCAATGAGGGGTCGGATATGAACTTCCTATCCATAGCCTCATCCCGATCCACATCCTCCCCAACCCCTAAGAAGCCACGTATGCCACTCCATATTGTATCTAGGAATGGTTGATTGTCTTTTGACCCTAGTTCGTAGCGGAAGGCAGTAATCGTAGCTCTCATGTCCCTCGCTACTTTGTACCTGACTACATCCCCAATAGTCCCATCTGATACATCCACACCCCTATCGCGCATCTCACTACTCAAGCGCGTCATCTCCTCATTAGATGAGATCTTGTACTCCTTACTCAAAAATGCTATAGAACTATCATCTATGCCTGTCAGGGGCTTACCATATACATTATTACTTGATGTCTCTATCAGGGTACTTAACTGCATGTATGACCGTAATCCAGGGCCAGGGCCTAACTTACCCGCCATCTCACTCAAGACTGCCCTCGCACTCGCATCATCCCCCTGGTCAATGTACTTCTGGTACTCCCCATGTGTCTTCTGTAAATCACCTAATACATCCGTGTCCCCCTTGAATTTGATACTATCCCTTAGTAGCTGCTGTGCACTCTTCATGAATGCCTGCAATGACTCCGCTCTCTTCGCCTCTATATGTACCTGATTGAATGTCCCCTCTACATCATCTGCCATAGTGGTACCAGCATAGTACTCCTTCATACTATCCATCACGGTACTGCCACCCTCACCGCCTAGTACATGCGATAGAGCTATTAAGGGACTATCGCGGAATAAGGTACCCACTAGGGCATTGTATGACTTACCTAATATGTCACCGCCCGCTACCCCTAATGTCTTCGTTAACATGTCATATACTGTGGGGCTCATTGATGCACCACTACCCATACCCATATACTTACTGTAATTGGATACTGCTACCTCTGATGATGATAGTTGGGCCGCACCCTCCATTAGGCTACTACTTACATCCTGCTCAGGCTTAGCTAAGATAGACTCCATCATCTTAGTTATTACGTCTGCTCTCAATGATGGGTTGTTTGTTAATAGCTCCCTGAAGTGATTATCAGACACATCCTTCAACATCACTGACGTATCTATATTGGAGGTAGATAATGCCTCACTTATTGATGCACCCTGCTTGAGTGATGATAATGCACTTCTGAAGTCCTCTGTTGCATGTATAGACTCCATCGTCGCATGTAACGCCATGATGTTATTATCGTGCGCTACCCCTTGTACCCCACCGAATAATCCCCTCGATTGCTGTAAGTACGTAGGCAGTACCTCCATTGATATGGGCTTCTCCTGGTACTCACTCATGAATGCTTGCGATACCCCTAAGTAAGATGACACCTCCTTCCTCAGTAAAGGGTCATATGTCTGCGCTAATGTATCCCTCACCGAGGACATCTCCGCATCTATAGCTTTGATCCTCATGCCTATCTCCTCATTAGCTATGCGGTACTCATCACTCGCTAACCAATACTCATCTAAGTACTCACCCCCATTACTACTCGCCTGCTTCCTCAGCATCCCCTGCCTTAATGTATTACTCTTCACCCTATCCGTTAGCCTCTGCCTATCATTCATGGCAGTCCCTATCTTGGAGAAGATTACCGTGAAGTTATCACCATCATAATCTAGTAACCCCAGTGCATGACCTGACATCACGGGCATTAACCCCAGGCTCTTATTGCGTCTCTCATCTAACTGTGACATCCCCTGACTCTCTAAATACACATTCAAGTTCTTCACTAACCCCACGGCTGTAAATTGCTGTCTCTGTAACTCCGTAGAACCGAATGGGGCTGACCTGAAGACTGTTGCCTGCAATACATCAGATGTATTTAGAGATACCTGTAATGACTCCATACGCGCTAAGGGGGCCTCAATAGATGTCCACTCACCCCTACCCTTATGTAATGTATCTAAGGCGCTACTTAACTCCCTTAACTCTGTGCGGCTTGTCTCTATTAACTCCTTCTGGGAAGTGTCGTAACCATATGCACTATCTACTCTCTCAAGTGATACCAATAGTTCATCTATAGATACCTTAGATCTATCCACAGAGTCCGCTAATAACTCCCTACTCTCACCCATCCCTAATCCCTGGAATAGACTCCTATCTATCCTATACGTCTCTATACGCCCTCGTACACTACCCTGCCACTGCCCCATACTATCTGCATTGATAGCCCTCCCTAACTGTTCTATGAGGTTCTTATTAGGGACTACCTTCTCACCCGCTGCCATTGCCTGCTCACGGTTAGCGTACTCCTCACCACCTACCATGAATGATGACATCGTCTCCGTACGTGAGAACAACCCCTCCCACTCCTTCGTGGCGTTCTCTCTTCTTCTAGGGTCTGCTGCTATCTGCTGTCTCTCTACTATCTCTCTTAACCTCCCTGTCGGGAGTGCTAACGACCTTGTTACCTTATCCCTCTGCTTACCCGTCCACGATGACTCTACTGTCTCGTACTTCCTATAATAATTACCATCCCCTGACTCTGATACACGTAATTGACTATCGCCCCCTACACTGTATCTCTTGAACCAAGTACCGCCCTCTTCGTTATAACTACTGCTAGTGTTGAATGCTGTATCGAACTGCCTGCGTTGGTACTCAAGCTGCGATGTAACATTACCCTCCGCCTCCCTTAACCTAGTCAGTGTTCCCTTCTTTAATGTTATATCCCCGTACGTGCCAGTAAAGGCCACACTCTGCTCTAGAACGCGCGATAACCTCCCTAATGGTGGTAACTCATTAGCTGTTGTCTCTATTAATAAGGATGGTGTAATAGACGTATATGGGTCTATACGGTATGGCTTATCTTTACTAGATACGTACTGGTCATCTAACGCTAACCTAGCACGCCTCTCACTACCCTCGTATACCTTCTTACTCCTTAACCATGACTCTAATGCTGGGGGGTTTACTGTCCTCTCGTAACTGTTCTCCCATACACCACTCGCACTACGCAAGACCTGCTCCCCTAGCTCTACTGCAAAGTAATTACCCTCATTACCCTCTCGTGCACCTACTATATCTCTATAACTCCTCACACCTGGTAAGTTCGGGATATCTTCTGTACCCACACGGGAACGGGTATAATCCTTTATCTCCTGCGTTATACGGTCTGCTTGTACCTGGCTCACACCTATACCAGACCTTGTCTCCATTAGGGTAGATACATGGTTAGCATCTTGTATAGTCCATAACCGGGCCGCTATATATTCCTTCTGTAGTAAAGGGTTCCTTGTTATGTACTCTACATCCCCTTGCACTGTACGCAATAACATTGAGCCCTTCTCCCCCATACCACCCATTAAGGCATCCCTCTCCGCTTTCAACAATCGCATGCTATCCCTTGATGCAGGATCGGATAAGGAGCGTGTTACCTCCTCTAATCTCTGACGGCGTAGAGAATCACGTACATCCCCTGCACCACGCATACCTTCCTCGGGGGCTAAAAACATCCCCTGTGGTAATCCGAATGTGGCGGCGAATGTACCCACAAACCCACGTAATCTCGCCTCCATCTTCAAGCGTGTACCCGTTGATGCCTCCGCTATCCTCTCCACAATCCCATACGCGGTCACATAATAGTTCTGTAGTGCTTTCACCTCATCTGCTGTGAACTCTACAGACCCCGCCCCTGTTGCCTTTACCTTCGATAAGGTAGAGAATATATTACCTATTGCAGTTCCTGGACTGAATGCAGATGCTAGTGTTAGTGTACTCCTCACTAATTCATCTGTATACGATCCATACTGGATACCATATGTTCTTAAGTCCTCTGCACTGGGTAGGTAGAAACTAGTACCTGGTGATACATCGTCGAACCTCGCAATGATGCGCCCTGACTCCGATGGCATACTATCGAATACCACCGCTGGTAAATGATATATACCTCTCTCATGCGACATCTCTCTGGCTATAGCTTCTGCCTCCCCCACACCAAATGCCTTAGTCGCTAGTAACTCATATCTCCTACCCACATCCTGTATGGCTGATAGGGATGTACTATACTCACCCCTCCACATAGAACCTAACAATGATTGCGTGTGTATACTACTGGGATTACTAGCCTCGAATAATAATGTACTCAACTCACTCCCTAATGTGCGTACATCCCCCACACCACTTGCTAGGGCAGTCACTCTCTCTTCAATAGCTATCTGTACCGCCCCACCATAATCTTTATATGACTTCTTCAGGGCCGTTATATCCTCCATCCCTGAACCATATATCCCTAAGTTCCTGGACATCGCTAACGGGGTGAATAACTGGGGGTCGAATACTGAACGTATCTCTACATCCTCTATGCCCTGTAACTTCAACATCATCATCGTGGCCGTCTCTGTAGTGGCGGTCGATACCAACATATTCGCTAACACTACACGTAACTTCGATAAGTCCCCACCCTCTGTGAACTCCTTCGCTATCTGCGTGAATGGACGCACTAAGTCAGCATTCTGTAAGGCACCAGTGCCTTTAGTACCTATGGGCTCCTTCGATGATGAATACGCTAAGTCCATCTTCAAGTACACTGATGCTACAGACTGTGATAACCCCCTCACCATAGCCTGTGCTAACTCTTCTTCAGGGGCCTTACTTAAACCCACAAGACTCATTAACTGTTCTATTACATCGGGGCGGTAACTTACATCTCCAGGTGTCACCCTCTCATCCCTCATTAACTGCCGCGTTATATCTAAGGCTGTTAATATAGTGGCCGCCTGCCTCTCTATTGCATTATCTACATTCAAGTACTTACTACTCTTCGTACCCTTAGACATCAACTCACTCAGCGTGGACTTGATACCTGTACCCCCTGACTTATCTGGGGCACCACTCAAGGCTGATAACATCTGCTCGTTTGTTATATCCATTAACGAGTACATTGACGCAGGGTTCCATGCTTTATCTAATGATGATAGTAATTCCCTACTCCCTGCCTCGGGGCCCTGTCTCAGACCTATCTGCAGCGCGGTCTCCTTGTACACCCCAGGCATCTCACGAAGTGCTTCATATAAAGCTGATGATAATGCCCCTTTATCTGGTGTGTCTATGTAATTACTACCGAAGGCTAATAGCATCGCTACTGCAGCCTCTCTCTCACTCATGGCATCTAATACAATATTCGCCTTACCCTCGCGTAGTAATGTACCGCCATGCTCTAGTGAGAATGACTTCAGGTTCGATGGGTTCACTAACCCGAATATATCCTTACTCTCTATCTCCCCTAATACATTATCTGATGGCTTCCCCTTCCTTAAGGCCGCTATATTCTCGAAGTACGCTGATGTTAAGAATACCGCCACACCTTTGAATAACGATGTACCCGAATCTACACGGCTACCACCACTCGGGGACTTAGCCTGCATGTACGTTAACTCATAGAATAACTGGTTCCCACCTCCGCCTGGTAAAGCCCTCATTGATAATAGGTACTCTTTACTATCCTCCCCAGGCCTTACCCAGCCCGTCGTAGTGATAGTAGATGCAGATGAACGACCTATCTCCCTACCCTTATTCTCAATCATTGCCTCTAGCACAGATCTCTGACCCCTATCATCTATTACCTCTTTCGGGAGCGCTAATATGTCCCCTTCCGTTAGTGATGATAGTTCGTGGTTCGTCACTGCACCAGTTATATGGTTCACCACTATTACCTTTTGTAGTGACTCATCGAACATCACCACATCCCTGGCACTAGCTAATTCCTGACCCCCAGCATCCGCCCTAGTCCACGCTACACCTAACATGGATGCCTTTACCTTCTTCGTGGTAGTACGTAAGTTCCCTTCCATAGGACTAGCATCGGGGTTAGCGTAGAAGTAATCTGAGTACATCCCCGCCATCTGTACCAATGCGAATGATGGGGAGGATGTGAACCCCTTCATACCCGTACTCATTACATCTGATGATATCGCCCTCATACGCACTAACTCATGCCCTATACCACCCTCATTGAAGTCCTCGATATCTAATCCCAACTCCATTAGGGAAGACTCGTATGCCTCCATTATTGCTACCTGCTCACCACTCATCATACCGCGCACACTCATGGCAAAGGATGCAGCTAATACTACATCTTGCTCAGGCATTATCCTATCTACATACTGCTCCACCTGACGGGGCGTCCATGTGGGGTTCTTGCGTACTAACTTCTCCCTTAATCTCTGCCCTATATCCCTACCATACTCTCTCGCACTAGCTAAGAAGTCCGGGCCCGTACCATCCATTGCTGTAGTTAAGGCCTGCGTTAACTTACCCATGCCCCTCTGACCTTGGGTGTTCTTTAATCTCTGTGGTATCTGCGCTACCTTCCCCTTACCACCAAACATATATGTCAGTAACTCATCACTGCCTTGCTCATCAAATACTGCTAGGGCCCGCACCTTCGCCTTATCTGATAAGGTAGATGATAATATATCCTCCCTTGTAGTAGAGAATCCCACACCCATTGAGGATGTCACCCTATGGTGCATTATCGTATCTACTGCTGTACCTCTCTGCCCGAATAGTGTGAGACCTGTATCTGTAGACGTACCTTCATTATTAGTCCCACCCGCTACATTACGGTGTAGTCCGGGCGTACCTATTGATGAATAAGGACTGATTGCTCTAGGTATTGCTATAGCCCTTGTTGCTAGTGAATGGAACGGTGTCCCTTCTAAGTTCTGTAGTACCTCTTGGTACTCATTCGTTGCACTATACATCGGTAGTCTGAACCACCCCTGAGCACCGCTATACTGTGACACCTGCGCCGATAATAAGAAGGGCTCCATCATCGCCCCTGACATCTTATTGATGCCCGATGATAGCATCTCCATATATGACGCATTAGATTGCGCTACAGTTGCTTGGACTACCGCTAACCTGAAGTCCGCACTGGTGTCTAGTAATGGTAATAACATATCAACTATGTCACTACTATAACTGCCCGCCCTCTTTATCCTCGCCTTACTTAAGTCTCCATCTGATATAGGTACTGATGCCCTAGCTTCTACATCAGACTTATTCTCTAACTTGTACTGCTCATACTCGGATGCCGTGTACCCATATGACATTGATGATAGTAAGTGCTGTACATTATCTATTATTCCCCCTAGCTCATTAGATACATCCTTACCTCTTACCTCCTGACCAGTCCATGCGCGTGCCTTCTGTAGGGCGCCATCTACATCCCCCCTCAATCTCCTCGCTAATGTATCCGATAGGTTGGTAATACTACTCCTATCACTCTCCCCAGCCTGCTGTATCAGATCCCCTGTAGGTGTGAAACTATCTAAATACTTCTGTACTAATGTCCTCTTCTCACCCTCTGATAAATGTGATAGGTACTGCTCTGGACCCCACACTAATAACCTATTCGTACTCTCCAATAATAATGTCGATACTAGTGATAGTGTTGTACCTATAGGGTTCATTACCGCTGCCTTATTTGGGGCTACAGTCACGAACTTCTTATTCAATGCCTCCGCTCTACCTAGTAATACATCCTGCCCTATACCACGGGATATATCCTCTACCCGTATATTCAATGAGGCTGCACTACTATTGTGGATAAGAGATCTCGATATCACGCGCCCCTTTGTTATATCTAATACGTACCCCTCATCACCCCCCATACCCCCCGCAAGGGTCGTATAATCCCATCTGAATCTAGGTCCATTACCCTGTACCCTCTCAAACCCCTCACCAAACCCTGCTAACTGCCGGGCGTCCATGCTCAGTGATAAACCTATACGCTCTGTTCCAGACTTACCACCATATTTATATGACACCTCCCCCACACCTAATGTGGTAGTTAACTCTGTCAACCGTGCATGTAACTCCCCTAACCTAACCTTATCTACCTTATCCTCGTACCACGCGGACGTGGGCCTCCCTTGTACATCCCCTAACTCTGTGCGTGTTAATGTACCCCAATCTTTACTGAATGATTGACGGGCTAGCTCTAGCTCCGCATTCAACTCCTCCTGTGATAGTGAGTAAGGGCCCGTCCTTGCCTTACCCTGTATCATGGCTAACCCCATCTCCCTATTAGTTCTCTCTATCTCCTGGGGGGATGTATTGAACTCTGGTGCGTGCATAGAGAAAGGCCCTAGGTTAGATGAGCCTGAGTAGAACGATCTCGCCTTATCTATATCCCCTACTGCTGCCTGGGTAGAACCATTAATGATTGACTCAGTTACTAAGTACTGTTTTGAGTGCTGCATTGGTACAGTAGTCAACCTTATGTTCCCAGAGGTCATCGCTAGTAATTGCCTTGCATAACTCTCATTGAACCCCTCCGCTAATGTACTTCCCGTGGCTGCTTCTACTCTCCGCATGAAGCTCTTCACGGGGTTACTTACATCGTACCCAACACGTGATACTAACTCTTCTAATGAGTTAATAGGTAATCCCGTACCCTTGAATATAGCCTCTGTACGCTCGTACATCGGAGTAAGGACGTGCTCAGAGTAGTTCCTATTATCTATTGCTAGGAAGGCTCTATTACCTATTACTAAATCTAGTAGCTCTGTTTGTATACCCTTCATGATGGGGCCGCGGACTGTGCTAGGGCTATCAAACTTACCCATCTCCCCATGCAACATCTCATTGAACATAGTGTCCTCGTGGTACAACAAGAACACTTGATTCAATATCCCATAGAACTTCTTATCCGATGGGCTACGCATCATATCCAACGTCTCCCGTAAGTGCTCATACGTCTCCGCTGACCCTACTATCTGCCCCTGGTTTAGGCGTAACTGTTCTGTGGGATCTTTTCGTAAAGCATCACGATTACCCACAGATGTCTGTAACTGCTTGAATAACTTATCAGAACTAGATATTAGTACCTCTTCCTCGCGTGTGGGTGTCATCCCCTGATTCCTGTACTGCTCCTCAGAGTACTCACGAGTCTGTAATCTACGCACTACCTCATAGTTACTACCCGCCTGATTCACATCATTACCCACAGGGGCTGTTAAGTTGAGACTACCTATCACCCCAAACTTATCAGTCACCATTACCTTCTGGTGACTCTTCCTATCCTGTACGAATAACTCTATATCACCTCTCTCCCCTAATGCTTCTTTAACCCTCCTCAACCTCTCTAGTGATAGTAGGTTAGGGCCTAATATATCGAACCCCTTCTGCCCCTGCATTCCCTCATCTGGTAACGATAGGCGCACTGATACCTTGATGCCAGGAGTATCCCTTACTTTCTGTTCTAGCGCATCTAGTACTGTTCTATTCTGTAATTGGTATAGGTCTATTACTATCTCACGCTCTGCCTGATCTATCACATCTACTATCAGACCCACACCGGGGCGCCTTATATATGGATCCCCTAATGTACCGAACGTACCCTTCTGCGATAATGTCCTCGTCTCTCTATTCAATCTACTCATGCGGGTCTGTAATTGCGTAGCAGGTAATGTGTCCTTACTCACTAACACATCTACTATTTCTGTCGTGCGCTGCCTCAATGAGTATGAGAATGCGTCCTCATCTTCACCCCATGCTTGTGACCTGTTTAAGCCCGTGTATGTACCGCTGGGCATATCGTAGAATGTCTTGAATACAGAGCGTGATGCCTCTCCAGCCTCGTATCCCTTCTCACTAAAGAAGTCACCATGCAATGACTTCAATACATCCTTACCTTCTGATAGTAGTGACTGTATGTCAGACCCGAATGTTGATATAGCACCACGGCTTAACTGCTCTAATGCTGACTCATTACTCAAGCGGGATAAGTCAAACTTCTCCCCTACCTGATTGAGCGGAGGTGTCCTTGTACCACTGCGGGCATTATATGGTTCTGATGTGTACGGTCTCTTATTACCTACCGCACTCGCTGTGCGTATAGACTTACTCTTACCCCTGACTGCCTTCCTTGCAGCCCTCCTTGCTTTAGAGAACCACTTCCTTGATAGTGCCCGCACCTTCCTTAACATCTTCACTCTCCTACTACCTATACCATCGCAAGACTATTATGTGCACTAATGAATTAGATAATCTGTTCCAAGAGGTGAACGCACTCGCTAGTGCCGTATGGCTACGACCCTTGGGGAGTACCATACCCTCCACTGATAGCCCAGCTATGCTAGAAGCTACCTACCTACTTGTACACTACACTACTAGACTACATGCCTATCTACTACAAGAGGGCATAGCTTGTACTTATAAACCCTCTAGAGGCCCGCAGACAATTACTGTACACATAGATGGTTACTACCCCTTCACTGTGTCTGTATGGTTCCATCTCATATACGTTGAGCTATATGATTGTATTACTGTACAAGATGTACTCAGTGAAGTTAAGAAGGTGATCGAGCGGGATAAGAGCTTGCAAAGACTTACATAACTACTACTAGGTCGCTACACTCACAGCGTTGCTAGGTACACTCACCATGACTATAAGCGTTGCTAGGTACACTCACCATGACTATAATTCTCTCTAACAATACTTCCGCTACCCTTACATTTAAAGAGTCTAGGTCACAGTGAAGGGCTTCTAAACTAATAGTAGATGTAGCCTGCACTGCCTCGTACCCCACGCCGAACTTTAATATAGATGATGTAATGTTATTCCTTACAAGTACCACCCATAAACCTTCTATTAAAGCCTATGGCGCAGGTGCCGCATGGCTGCGACCCTTGAGGAGGTATGTGCGGTGAAGTAACCGTGGACTCATTACTATGGGTGGGGCCACTTGATGAGGTCGTTAGCACTCCCGACAGCGAGGTAAATACCGGCACTCGATCTCTTAGAGAACTGTGGGTTAGTGAAGTCGATAAATATAACTCTCTCCTAGCGCATATAAAGTTACCGACCATACCTGTAGATACAGATAGGGGGATTATTTATACCTTATCTATACCTATTGATGATTATGATGGAGCTATATCCTTTGAGGTAAATGTACAAGTACTACATGACACAGTTTGTACATCATTTTGTTTATGGTGGTAGAAGTAGACGCGCACCTTAATGACGATGGCTTAGGTGTTGTAGGTAAGCTGGTACTATATGACTATAGAGTAGAACTTGAAGGGGATCTTATTACACTACGAACTATTAAGGATACAATATCCCCTCATATCCATTACTTAGCTACATTAATGAAGGCTGCTAAGTCGCTACGCTCCTAGCGTTGCTACTACAACACTAACACTTACGTTAGATAGCTGTTAACGACTCTGTGCCTTACTAATAATGGGGGCTAGGTAATCCTCTAACATCTTATACGGTAATGTGTTTAATGATGCCTTTACTGTAGCAGGGTGTACTACCCTCCTTATTAAAGATAAACCTACACCGTCTGGATCGTAATGTACTAGCACTAGCTCCACCTGCCTTATGTGCGGTGGTACTGTGAATGAGTTAAATACTAATCCCTCTCTAGCTGGTACTACCTCTGAATGTAATACTGTATCCCCCGCTAGTACACAGTATGATAACTGGTGCCCCTCTAGTAAGTGGGGCGGCTCTTTATTAGCGACCGCCCCACACACTGCACATGCTTGTACTACCATTGCACTACCCCCCCTTCCTTGCCCATGTAGTGTATAGAGAAACTATATATCTCCATACTCATACATAACATCGTGATGGCGCATGCCGCATCCTGTACATCCACTACATCATCGTAATAGATACCTAGTAAGTACCTATCATCACATTCCTCCATGATTGATATATCTACTGTGGATATATCTTCTAGTAAGGCCTCTATTACACCCGGTAAGTACCCTGTATCATCTAAGTCCCTTACCTCTAAACTAGCCTGCTGCTTCAACATCTACTACTCCTATACCTATCACGCTTCACCTACTCTACTCAATAATTGACCTAGTACATAGTACAGTACCTTGTACTCCCTCAACATCCCTCTATCTATACCACGACCCCACCTACTTACTAATCTCTCCCTTGTACTACGCACATGTTCCTCCTTCTCTAGGGTGTACATTCCTACTGAGTACTGCCCCGCCCTTAATAGACTTAGCCCCTCCTGTCGCTGTACTAACTCTACTAACTCAGTACCCCTGCGTGGTATTACACCCATCCCTTACCTCTCCCTACTAATCCCTTCATCATTACCTTCTCCCGCGTGGGGTCATTGGGGAAGTCAGTAGGTACGTCATAACCGGGGGGCGTGCCTATACCCGTAGCCTGTATTAGTACATCATCATCTTCATCCTTACCTCGGGGGCCGGGGCTATGACTTACCTCTAGCACCACCTCCCCATATAACCGCACCTCTAAACTCTCCCCATACCCTAATGTGAATGTTAACTCCCGCTCCTGTACTACTTCCCTATCAGGGCCCCATGCTATTGCACTACCAGTACTCAACTTATGACTACTACCTATATCTACTAATGCGGGGGGTTTGGGTAACTCAATACCCCCCTTATCGTATAACGTAGGTGGGTCTATCTCCTCTCGCGTAGGCCTATATAACTTATAGGTAGATGACACCTCTTTACTTCTCAACTCCGTGACCCTCACGTAATCTCTACTACGTGCCCACCTCGTCAGTGGGTCATATGAACATAGGTTAATCATAGGGATTAATGTACGTACCCGGTACACCTCCCCTAAGTGTGGGACATTAATCTCATCTACCTCTGAATCCTCTGCCTCATCTAATTGGGGGATTGAGTACTTCCTCATGAAGACCTTAGTGCCCTGCAGTAATTGCTGCCCCACCTCCCATAACCCTAGGCATGGATACTCCTTCTGGATACTCCCATGCTCTATATCACTCATGTCTGGTATCACGCCTGCTATGCCTTCCATTACTACTCCATTAAGTACTCCATACTCGCTGTCACTATATTCCCGCCACAGCCTGTCTTATCCCCTAACCTAGCTATAGGCCGCCCATCTAACATATGTACTGGGGAACCTGATACTATCGGCCCGCATGTCGTCATATCCCCTATACGGGCTATAGGACGGCCATCTAATAAGTGGTCTAGACTACCCGTTAATATGACCCCTACCTTCTTGCATAGATGGCATGTGACCTTATCACCTACACGCGCTACACCCCTCAATACAGTACCGTTGGTGTCTCTACCAATGGCATAGGCTCGACCTCTGCAGGTACTTCTACTCCCGTATCCATAGCTCCCACTAACTTACCTTTCAAGTATCTCAGTGATAGATTCTGCCCTGGCATGGGCGTCACCTCAATCACTGTAGGTTGTACACTCATCTTTGTATGGCCTACGCCTTCCTCTACCTTTGCCTTCAGTACATGGCCATTCTTCTTCTTACCACTGATGGAAGATGGTTCACAGTACAGGGTCAGTACCGGCATCGCTGACACATCCTTCTCCCCTATTAGATCTCTCGCCACACGCGGTGATAAGTACTTCATCACCTCAAACCTATCTATAGTACCTAGGGAGATAGTCACATCCTCACCCTCTACCACTACACCCAATGCCTTACCTAGTAACACATTACCCCTGTACATCGTGATGCCCATTGTCGTCGATCTCTTAATCATCTAATTACCCCTATACACTTGCTTCCATTAGTATAGCCCTTATATAGCTATCTTGTTATCATCACAGCATTCAACCCATAACCACATAAGAAGTAGGCACACATGAAAAGAGCACTCGTTGAGAGACATACTGTACTCCTCGCTACAGTCGGCAGTATCGCATATGGTCTGACATTATCTACCTCCGATAAGGATATCAAAGGCATCTGCATCGCACCCGCTGAATATTACTACGGTCTCAAACAGTTCGAGCAGAAGGATAAAGGCTGGGATGATACAACAGATCTCTCAAGTGGTCTATTCCCAGTCCTTGATGGTATTAAAGACTGCACTATATATGAGCTCAAGAAGTTCCTCCGCCTGGCCATGAATAATAACCCCATAGTACTGGAGATGTTATGGCTCAACGATTATGAGTACTTATCTACAATAGGGCGTGCACTTGTTCGTAGTAGACATCTATTCCTATCCAAGAAGGTCAAGCATACCTTCCCAAGGGTCGTAGCCTACGGCACCTACATAGGCTACGCATACGCACAACTGAAGAAAGTATCTACACATAAGTCATGGTTACTCAACCCCCCTACTGCTAAGCCTCAAGCTAATGACTATGGCTTAGATGATGCACACCTCCCTGTCGGGAGTGCTAACGACCTCCCTGTCGGGAGTGCTAGCAACGCTGTGAGCGTAGCGACTAACGACCTCCCCTTAACTAAGAGTCAGATGGGCTCATTCCTAGAGTACATACTAGTGCTCACTAAAGATAGTATTGAATTCATGGAACCCGTGGCTGAACTCAAGAAGCTACTACTCGAAGATATAGACCTTACCGCTATCGTTAAACAGAGACCACTAACTACTGATGTTATACCCTATGTGCAGGCATTGACACGTGGTAGTACAAACTTCATGCAATTACTACAAGCTAGTCAGGCTTATAGGAAGGCTATCTCTGAGTGGGATAACTACCAACAATGGAAGACTAATAGGAACCCAAAGAGGGCCGCACTTGAAGCACATTGTGGGTTTGACTCTAAACATGCTGTGCATAGTGCCGCATGGCTGCGACTGCCAAGGAGTGTACGTCTATTACGTCAAGGTCTTGAGGTGTTACTACATGGTACCCTCACTGTTGATAGGCGTGGTTGATAGGCGTGACGCGGGTGATGCACCGCAGTTACTCGCTATACGTAATGGTGAGTATACCTATGAGCAAGTCATTGAGATAACTGATGCCCTATTCCTAGAAGTAGATGAGGCTTATAAACTATCCACTCTACCTCATGGGGTGCATCAGGAACATATAGATATACTGTGCACACAGTGGGTGCGAGATAGTCTGAGTAATTAACACTACGTTTGACCTACCTTTCTGATGTAGAGCACATACCATTACATAATAGATACAATGTCACATTGGCCGCAGACCCTAATATTGATTACGTTATGTGGAATGAGTGAGGCCCTGTAGAACATACATGCGGTGTCCCTATACAGATTAGAGTAGTAGGAGATGACGCACCTGTATTATTAACTGCCTCCACTCATCGTTAAACCCAGTACATCATAGATGTCCAGCATCTTTGATGCAGTAGCTATTAAAGCATTAGCATACACTATCCATAGTTGTGGTAGTGATTCTGTACCACCACACCTCATTGAAGAGTTTAGAGGGGTGGTACATATTACAATCCCTGACCCGTCGGTTTTATGATAGCTGCCCCATTAACAGAGGCTAGTAATATAACCGTATCGGGTGCTGCATTGGGGTGTATTATAGTTGTACTAATCCCCCTACCAGCAGCCACATTACCCGCCTTAGTCAATGTCTCGCACACACTCACACCATCTATCATGGGCGTTATTAACCACCTACCATACTTATCCTTACCGTGTAATAAGAACTTGATCTCTGTATCTATAGGGAGGGCCGCACTTAATCTACCCCTAGCCTCTACGCCAGCTACTGTCCCCATCTCCGCTGCATAGAACTTCCATAGTCTGCACCTTACCTTCTTCAAGGTTAGCATCCCATCCCCCTGAATGTAGTAATCAGGTGGTAAGATAGATATACAGGGCATCACTATGGGCGTTAGGTTTATATCTAAGATTAATGTATCCCCGTCCACTATGCGCTTGACTATCCCTGCGTGAGCTACTATCTGTTTCATACCCTATACCCTTAAGAACATGACTGATCTGATGACTATGACCGCACTGGCCTCGGACTGTACCCCACAACAGTTGGCACTAGATTTCATTACCTATAAGGGTTCGCAGTGGGTGCCCATTACTCGTATATACCGCAACACAAACTATTACTACAATAATCAGAAGTACCTATCACAACATGGGCAATCCCTTACCCTCACAGGTGTTGAACTACTAGAGTATAAGAACTTATACCATGCACAGGTAGGGTATAAGTTGAAAGGGCCTCAACTTACTATCGTAGATACCGCTAAGGCAACAGCTTACTTACATCTACTCAATCTTAAATCACACACCCCTTTAGGGACCGTGAACGACACTTGTGGGCAATCGTGGTTACATGACACTGCTACAGTAACTGATATCACCTCTACCTTAGAGGCATTATTAGAACAGCCAGTAGACTCGCTACGCTACCCAGCGTTGCTAGGCTGTCACAATACTATCCTTGCTGACTTGATGCGTATTACACAGGATAAGGGATTGCATTGGACTCCCTATGTTAATGGCATATACTTACCTATGGTCGAGGCATCACTCGCTAAAGGTATGGAGAAAGATGATTACTCTTCCAATAGCTGGGGCCCTAAATTACCTGGCACCTCTTACCTACTCAAAGGGGATTACTTACGTACCTTCAAAGATAACTACATTCGTGAGCATGGGTCGTGGCCTTACCCGCGTACCCGCTCCCTCTGTATAGGGGATTGGGAGCATGCCTATGGTTACTTAGTGCAAGGGAAGAGTACCACTGCTAATGCCTTCCAATCAATGGGCGCTAATAGCATACAGCAAATAGTTACTATAGCCCCACCCTGTCCTGAGACGTGGGCCTCTGAAGAGACATTGGTGGATCGTGTGTTTAAGTTGATGGAACTATCCCCCATCAGTATGCAGCGTGAGGCTTGCTTCAGTAACTCACTCGCTAATACACCCACTACTAGACGTGTAGATGCCATTGAACATGTGCACTCCCCTGATGGTATTAATCGTGTACATGTATATGAGTTCAAGAAGACTAGGATTACAGGGGCCGATGTCTACGATACCGTAGCTGGTAAAGGGTACCTACATCTAGTAAAGGAACAGTACCCTACCTCTAAAGTGTGCCTATTCATGGTCGGTAATGCTATCGATCCCATGGCACAGCGATTACTTGAGTGCATGTCAGGTGTTGTCTACTTACCACTGAGTACACTACTCAATCGTATACTCGCCTCCATCATTAACTCCTGGCCGCAGGAAGGGCATTACCAATTACGTAAGCACTACCTCAGTCAGTTCAGTGACATACTCCCGCAGGAGATGCTATCCGGCCCAGTGCAACACCCACAGATAATAGCTACGTACATTAAACCTCGTACCATAACAACATGACAGTTACACCTCACAATAGAGAGATGATCCTGAAACTATGGCTTGTACAGCGTACAGATGGCGTAGAAGAAGATGAAATAGATTCTATGGTCATCGCTTCTCCCACTAGTGAAGATGCTATACGACTGTTCTACAAGGCCTGTGCACATAATATATGGTCCCGTCAAAGGGATCTACTCACTACCTGTATTGGTACGAGTAACGATGATAAGCCCTGTATAATACTCTAAGGTATGACAGATATGCAACATTGGCAGAAGGAACATCCACTATACGCATTGAGCGTACGTAACCCTAAACCTAATAGGAAGTTACTATATGAAGGGGAAGACTTTGTAGTTAGATGGTCTAAGTATTATATAAAGACGTATGCACGCTGGGATGATGAATTACGTAATGGTAGTAATACCTTTCATGTTCACACTGATGTCTATCATGCTAATTCTGATGATAAATCAGAATGTGTATTCCTATCTGATGTACCTGAGCAAGTGGCACGTATACCTCAACATGTACGTGCCCTTCAGAAGTGGAATGGGTGCCATTCTATAGGCCCCTGGTACTACTTAGAGAATACCGTGTATCTAGCTGGTAATAGAGACTATAATGGATTACTTGAAGGGGAAGTTAGACAGTTACGTAATGGGAAGACTGGTCAGCTAGTATGGCAACTCTCAGTCCTAGATGATAAGGGCAATGAGGTACCACGTCATACCCTCCAATCTATTAACCCAGAAGGTGATACCTGCCCGACTACTGAATATAAACTAGTGTGGCGGCCATGGAATCAGATAGGTAAAGGTAAAGAGAGACAGTTAAATGCTGCTAGAGAGGTCGCTATATGGCCTGATGCTACTGATGAACAATTGATGTCTGATGACCTGAGACAATTGCTGATTGATAGACACCCTGCCCTAATACAAGAGTTCCATGGTGTGATAGTGGGGCTGGGGTTCACTTGGTAATATTACACGATACTAATTAGGGGCACTGCACCCTAGGAGAAAGCTATGACTACATATGACTTCAAAGCCTTTGCTACCGCTATCAATGATCACTTCAAGTTGATGGCTAACTATAACCTATATACCACTACTGCTTCTAAAGATGATCTATACGACGCATACCTACAAGCATACCCTGATGGTACTAACCCTATATACGTGAATCGTACAGAGTATGATTGCTCTACCTGTAAGGAATTCATACGTAACATTGGGGGTGCGGTTGCTATCGTAGATGGGGCAATAGTACCTGTGTGGGATGTGCCGGGGCTTGAGTACCCATACAATGTGGTTGCTGAGACTATGTCCGCTTACGTTACATCACACCCTATTAGCTCTGTCTTCTGCCTTAAAGAACTATCCTATGGTGCACCACATAGTAAACAGTTATTACAGGGTGGGGATATACGCACCTGGTACCACTTCTATGCGCGTGTAGATGCTAAGTACCATTCCAATACCCCGGCACAAGTTATAGGGGACTCTATTACTGCTATGCAAGTCCTACGTAGAGGATTGAGTGAGTTAACCCTGGACTCTATCACTACTGTACTAGAACTCATAGATACTAACTCTATCTATAGAGGGGCTGAACATAGGGCCGCTCTCGTAGCCTTTAAGACACTTAAGGAGTCGTATGACACTACACCCGCAGAACAACAGGAACTACTGCTATGGCTTAATGTGACACACCATAATGCACGGTTCCGTAATACTGTCATCGGTACATTAGTACAAGACCTATCAGATGGTGTGGAACTAGAGAAGGCAGTACACTCCTTCGAGACTAAGGTTGCACCTACTAACTATAAGAGGACTAAGTCCCTTATTACACCCGGTATGCGCGATGGTGCCCTGAAGACCGTGCGGGAGTTGGGGCTTGAACCCTCCCTCAGTCGTAGACATGCACGTGTATCTGATGTCTCCATTAATGATGTCCTGTGGGTTGATAATGCAGTACGGGGGCTTATGAAGGAAGGCGGTATAGCTGCACTACTGCAGACACAAGTTAAGGTTAAACCCCCTAACTTAGATAGTGCTACCCCTATCAGTATTGAAGACTTCATGTCCTCTGTACTCCCACAGACTACTACGCTGCAGGTATTACTGGAGAGTAGATTACTAGGTAACCTAATGAGCCTCACTGCACCTTGTGATGTGAGCTCCCCGCGTATCTTTAAGTGGGGTAATAACTTCGGGTGGTCATACCGTGATAATGTGGCCGATAGTATTATCAAGCAGAGAGTTAAAGGGGCGGGGGGTAATGTTACCGCCCCCTTTAGGGTTAGCCTCGCATGGTTTAACTATGATGACCTAGACATATACGTTTATGTACCTGGGGGCGGGTGGCCTATATGCTTCATGAATAGGACTGTGGGCACAGGTACATTGGATGTAGATGCAAATGCAGGTCGTCGTCGCAGTAGAACACCCGTCGAGAATGTATGTTGGACCGCTCCGATAAATGGCACCTATCAGGTACACGTTAAGAACTTCAGTAAGAGAGAGTCTATTGATGTAGGCTTTACCTTAGAAGTAGAATCCATGGGGATTATCTCTACATACCATTACGACCGCCCTGTAGGTGATCGCTGTATTGTACATTGCCTAACCATTACCGTCAGGGGTGGACAGGTAACTGATATCACAGCCGCCCCCAATGTAGAAGGTAATTCATCTTCCACGACTGAGTGGGGCCTCATGACACAGACACTCGTGAAGGTAGATACCGTAATCCTCAGCCCTAATTACTGGGGGGATAATCATAGTGGTAATAAGCACTGGTTCTTTATCCTACATGAGTGCCTCAACCCTGAGCCTACTAGGGGTATCTATAATGAGTTCCTGCGCCATGAACTAGAATCACATAAAAAGGTGTTTGAGGTGCTCGGTGATCTTACTAAAGTACCGCCTGTGCCTGAACAACTATCAGGCCTAGGGTTTTCGTCTACACGTAACGATAAGCTTAAAGTCATAGCTACTGGCATCAAAGCTAACAGCGCCGTGAGCATATCGACTAAAGCCTATGAGATTAACTTCTCGTAAGATTATACGTGGGGTATGTCTATCCCCACTACCACACACATAGCTATGGAGACACACAATGTCAGGAACTCAAGGCGAAAGCCACTGAGCTTGTAAGACGCAAGTTGAAGCAAGCTATTCTGACCAGCCTAAGTCGTTACGCTCTTAGCGTTGCTAAGTCTTAACTGACTACGTTATTTGAGTCACGACACCCTGGGATCTTGCTAGTCCTCTGCCCTGTCGCTAGTGGTTAAACAGTTCTAAAGTCACTGGAACAGTGCTACTAGCCTAGCTACGCTCCCAGCGTAGCGACCTAACAAACTCTTATAACATTGGCGAAGCAAACATTACCTAAGAAATTAGAGGCCCCACAAGGGCAACCGTTATGCGTACAGGGTTGTGAGATTTGAGATGGTAATTGTCCCATCGAAAGTGCCGTAGGCTACGACCCTTGGGGAGTACACTACAAAAGTACACCTAGTCAAACAGCCCCAAGGCGGTAATGGATAGATTCACGGTGGTTCAAACCACCCGCGTTGTTTCCCTCTCAGGGCTAAGGCCACTGAGTTTCCCACTTACCGAGGTTTTCTATGACCACTACAGATATCAATGACATCTTCTTCTACGCCGCTGTTCATAAGTTACGTTACCCCTCCTGCACGGGTATGCTCACTACTGAGCAATTGCTAGACTTACCCCTTGTGTATAGTGGGTCGGGTGCACCACGCCCTAACTTAGATGATACCGCTAAGGCTATCAATATCGAACTCCGTGGCTATGCTGAAGAGTCCTTCGTGCGTAAGGGTGTCAATCGACAGGAAGCAGAACTGAGAGCAGCCCTTGAGATAGTTAAGTACATCATCGCTTACAAGCAGGATGAGGATAAGAAGAAGGCTGATAAGGTAAGTAAGGCTTCTAAGAGAGCTACATTATTGGAGGCCTTTGAAGCTAAACAGAAGGCTGAGTTAGGCGCTATGTCAACAGAGGATTTACTTAAGCAGTTGGCTGCCTTGGAGGATTAATGAAGTTCTATTACTGCGTAAGGTAGAACAAGAAGATTACTGTATCAGAGATGCTGGACATCTCTGATGTACTGGCTTAGCAGTCTCACGTTACCCTCAATAATGAGACATATGCTGGTGGCACATCGAACGCTTGGTATTTAAGCCTGACCACAAGCTAGTCCCTCAAACTGAGGACGGTGGAATTGATTGGGGTCGAGTGGCACGAGTTAGTATTTTCTGGATAGGAGATTATCATGACTGAAGTTTTACAGCCTTTTACCCCGGATTGGATCTCGCCGCCAGGGGAGACGATAGCTGATTTAATTGAAGAACGGGGCTGGAGTCAGGTTGATTTAGCAAAACGCCTGGGCTACACCTCGAAGCACATAAGCTTGTTGATCAATGGTAAAGCGTCGATCACAGAAGAAATAGCACTCAAATTAGAAGATGTATTGGGCAGTAGTACAAGCTTTTGGTTGAGCAGGGAAGCACAGTATCGCGCAAAGCTGGCTCAACAGGGAGCCGGCGCTCTTACGTACAAGGAGAACATTGGCTCATGATGACTGTTAATACTGCTGGCCCATTATCGTGTCACGCACAACTAGCTGGTGGTAAACTACTGCACCTCCATAAGTGTACCGATGATACCTCCCTGCTGCGACAAGACTATTGGGTCTATGGTATTACATTGCCTTCAATAGGTGAGACCTATACTGAGATGTGTGAAGAACATCGAGCATATTTAGAGTCTCCAGAAGTTATTAATTGGATACTCAACACCTACCACCTGAAAGAAGATGTCTTCAATAAAGAGTATACTTACCATAACTTTACCTTTGAATGTTTGGATATTGACCATAGAGCTACATGGGTTTTCATTAATGAGGCAGCCTATATTTATGAGTTCACACTTGATTGCGATACTCTCTACTTCTGCAGTCCCTGAAGTTTGATACACATAAGGGGGCAGTAATATACCCGCCCTCCCTACATACAAGGAGAACATTGACTCATGACTAATAACTCACTACAGTATAACGTACGCTATGGCTTCTTAGATGGCGGTGAGCTACTACACCTCCATAAGTGTGTGCGTACAATGAGGCGTTAAGCATATAGTTATGGGCCGGCCTATTGTCACACAGAGAAGTAAGTTGATGTCAGTTATTTAATGAGGCAAGAGCTATAAAAGAGAGAGGATAACTATGAGATGTATATACACTGTCCACACTGGCATATACGAGGAAAGAGACGATAATCTGTGGCCTACACCGAGACCCCCTATGTTAGATTACGTGTACAAGTGCACGGTGAACTACTCCTGCAAACTACCACCATCTATTAATGCCTCCGTGTGGGAATTGGTAAAGCCCCTTGGTATGCCAAGCATGTGGTGGGCTACTGATGTATTGACACCCCCTTCTATAGGCTGGGATGTGGATGTACCTGGTCATACCACAGAAGTCAGGATCATAGGTATGAAACAGTATAAGCATCATCTAGTAGCTTCTTGTAAGGTTCTACATGAACAGAGTTAGATATGCCCCCCTTGTAAAGGTGGAGTCAATGAAGGGAATTACCGGGTTCTAAGTTAACTTAGATAGTTTATTAAGCGTCACTATGAACTACATAGACATTCACGATAAGATCATTGGTACCACGCACAGTCTAGAATTATTACCGCCTTCTATTTTGGAGGATGTACTGAATACCTAGCAACGCTGGGAGCGTAGCGACCTACTGTACATTCAATTATGTCAGAGATATGCAGCACCCGTCTATCAAGGTAAATATACATGCTGCTATGGATACGGGTATGGGTACTTACCGCACTGTGTGCACTGTATTGATTGATAATCTACCTAGCATACTCTTCTTAGTGAATACTGATCGTGAAGAATATGAGTACTCCTATGAAGAGCTGCAACTTAGTTGACATATGAGTGTACAATGTCGTATTATACATGTAACGAGTTGAGGGCAGGATTATAAATTATGTTACCCCTGAAGAAGCAGCACAGCACTTAGGTGTTACTTAACCCATAACTATAAGGTTATACTTCTGCTTACCTTTGAGACTTCCAACATGGTGGCCAAGGTAAAGAGAAGGATTGGGTCTAAGACTGCCAGGGTCATGTTAACGAGGTTCAAGCAGACATTAAAGCATCAAGCTGAACTTTGCTCCCGTGAGGTAGTAGAAGTGTCTGAAGCCTACACCAGTAAGACTTGTACCAAGTGCGGACAAGTACATACAAAGCTAGGTCGCTACGCTCCCAGCGTTGCTAGGCAGTTCCAAGATCTTTAGGTGCCCTTGGCATTATGCTAAGGGCTTTGAGGGATATCTCCACTACATTAAGTAGTGCTATCATTGACCCCTGAGTAGTGATATTCAGGAATGTTCAGTGTAAATATATCAGCTAGGTGGTACACGTATGTTGTACGGTAAGGCATACATCTATGAGCGCAGAGTCAGTGGCTATGTCGAGAACACAGAAGGGTTAGGGGTTTTACTAGACCGTAGATAAACCCTACACACACAATAAAAAGGGGAGTGCTATCAGATAGACACTCCCCCGTTTGCGTGGTACACTATAAATATCAACCTAAATAGGGGACCCCGCAATATGTTTAATATATCACTGACCACCGCTACATACAACCCGACGGCAGCTACAGGCATCAAGAGAGCCATCTACACCTACTCTCAAGATAATAGGGTTATTAAGTCATCCTCCAAGAAGAGAGTCCTTAAGCTGCGTGGGAAGAGGGTTGCTAATGGCCCCCTATATAATAATGAATCCCTACGCGCACCATTAGATGAGATATCTACTTCTATACTCACGATAGTCGGTGTACTGTATATGGGTGCAGAGAGGAAGTCTACAGTGCCTGTACAGTGGGTGCAAGATAGACGTGGTAACTGGAGACGGGCTATCACACAGAAGGCATTCAGAGCTCTTCCACAGTACATGCAGCAGATCGCTATAGATAAAGGCGTGGATGTTAGAGGGAGTGTTACCTTCTCACGCTGCGTAATGGCGTGGGCTGGTATTACTGTCAGTGGTCTCGATGTACACCACGTCAATATGGATACTACAGATGACCGTCTCGGGAACTTACAGGCATTAACTAAGGCTGAACATGCTGCCGCACATGCTGATAAGGATGACCTCCTATGGGATGCTGATTGGTACGAGTACAACTCATACTGTGAAGGACTGCTGCGTATTAATCAGACCTTCTTATTGAGTGATGAGGATATCGCAGTAGCTATAGCGGCTGCATTAGAGCCTCCTACACACGAGATAGAAGAACTATCTGATGCTGATCGGTGGGACCTGGCATGGGCTGCAATGTGGGCTGACGAAGAGATAGAGATAATGTAACTACTACAAAGAGAGATATGAATATAACTGGACGATGGGATGCTGTGAGCCTGACGGGAGAAGGGACCGGCCCTTACATTACTGTCACTGGTGAGACACTCACGACTACTATTACCATAGATAATGATAGGCAAGTTAGTATTAATATCATTGATCTGTCCAGCCCATTAGGTGTTGGGGTAGATGTAGATACAGCGTATGAGGCAGTGATTGGCCTTGAGGCGCAGCTAACTCAAGTCTTCAGTGTATGGTCGATAGAGCAGTACCTCAAGGATAAACTACTATCACAAGTATCATTGGTAGGCTGGGGTGGCCGTAACTGGCTACTACAGTGTAATGATGAAGGACTATATTGGCAGCTATTACTTAAACCTGGTAGACGAGCTAATATAACCGTCACAGTCTACCTAGACATAGATCTAGATGCTTACTTAAATCTTCATGAGCGTACTGTAACTAGACGATATATATGCCTTGAAGCTAGAGATATCCATGGGGTAGTGGCAGAGATACACGCAATAGATATCCCCAAAGATGTACTGATTATAGATGATCAATTAGTTAGGGACTACTTACCCCAGGATTATATAGCGGTTAAAGATGTCTGATAGGTAATAGATATGGCAAAGCTATGGTTGGTAGGGCGTACAGATACCACGAGGAATGAGTACCTTGAGATGGTTGTATCTGCAGGTACGAGAGAGCAGGTACTGAGTATTAATCCCAACAATGGGAAGGTTATAGAGTTATATAAGGATGGTAGTGGTTACTACTGTGCGGGGTGGACTGATCCCGAACACCTAACTATAGAATGTATTGGTGCCTCAGTACATACAAGTAACCGCCTCATACTAACATCATGGAATGAAGGGGAGAATGGCACACCCTCACCACCATATACTAAGGGGGGAGTACAAGATACTATCACTAACTTATACCTAGTAGATAGGGGGTTCTGTATCTATTACTCCTTTAATAAGGTACTCATTGCTTGTGATAGTTTAGAGAGTACAACTGCTACATCATTACTAAATGAGATGTTGGGTATCAACTGGTACCAGGAACGGTTCGCATATATAGAGTGCGTTGGTACGACCAATATACACGGCATAGTATTAGCATCTTACGGGGCTGGCTCATGAACATAACTAAGCTCAAAGAGATAATCTACTGGAGTCTTGAGGGTGTACAGGTGCCGCGAGCCACGCCCCTTCTTGAGGTATTGACACACATCAAGTGCCATACTACAGCGCCCCTATTAAGGAGTCCTAGAAAGCCACGCCTACGTGAGCACTACTCTGTAAATCCCACAGTATCTATATATATTAAGGGGGTTAATAATGCCATTGACTCAACCATCGTATACAAGAGTAATGGCTACGTAGATATAGAATCATTAATGCCTGATATACAGTTATGGATAGAGGAGAACCATAGCATTAGTAATTGGGAGAGAGAGTCGCGGGAGTATGATAGGGTCACCAACTACCACCTAAATGGTATCGATTACCCCAACATATAACAACCCCTTACTTATCTCTCAAGGAGACTACGGGGGTACCGATACGTAGTGAACTACCAGCAACAATAGTAGATATCAAGGTATGTAAGCTAGGGGGTAGTATCCATATATACTATGGGGATAATGAGTGGAACTATAACATAGAGTTCCCAATAACAGTGCAGCGGATACTGGAAGCCATCCACACTAACTATAAAGGGGCTAGAGACGTACCCTCTATATTCTAAAGGTATAACAGGGAGAGATATGTCTGATTACTCTGGGGATGCCACATTAGAGGATTGGTTGAGTAAGGAAGTATTCAATAGCCCGGTACCTAAAGAAGTAGTAGATAAGTTCAAGGGGTACCGCACGGGTATAGAGAATGATGTAGGGGCCTGGATAAGTCAATCATATGATGAATGGCACATAGGTTGGAGGAGTTGGGGTAGGGGGTACAATACAGTGGACGAGGAGTTTGAGGTAATAGTACAATCATGTATCGCACAAGTAACTAAGTACAAACTATCACAGGTAGACATGGCTAGATATACAGGCAAGGCTACATTAGAGGATTGGTTATCTATAGAGGTATTTAAATGCCCCATCCCTAAAGAAGTAGTAGATAGATTCGAGGTGTACCGCACACGTGTAGAGGATGATGTACAAGCTTGGATAGATCAGAGTACAACCCACCGTCAAGGATGGAACTTATGGGGCAGGGGGCGCGATGACTTAGATCACTCGTTCTATGAGTTAGTAGAAGTATGCACCCCTTATGTTGAGGCGTATATAGAGTTCCATGGATTACCTAGACATGATTGTACTATGAGCCTGTACATAGTATTAGGTACACCAGGAGTAGTATCAGAAGCAATGCTTGTAATGGCAGATACATTGGAGCAGGCATTAGATTATAGTTGCCACATGACAGGCAATGATAGGGCTAGTGCTAAGGGGTACTTAATGTGCGATGTCAATGGTGAGGCGCAGCACCTATACGGTAATGTATCTAAGGCTTTGCAAGAGTATGTACAGATCCATAATGCAGGATTATTATGATAGATAGTATACCGGGTACATTAGAAGTAGAGTGGTGTATCTCAATGTACATAGTAACAATACACACATGACTCTAGCCGGTATCAAGGTACCAGAAGGCGTGATATCCAATCAGACCATAAAGGACTTCATGATATCAGATGAATACGTACAGTACATAGTAAATGACCAATGAGGTAATAGACATGCAGATAGTTGTAATGATAGCGATAGTAGCAGCGGTGTGGGCAGCCCTCGCCCCAGGTAAGGCCCCACGTAAGAAATCAGGTGTACCGTCTAGTATGGCAAGGATACGCAAGCTAGAAGGGTTAAGGAATAGGGGGGCCTTAGTTATGAAACTAGGGCGAGGTACTAATAGTGTGGAGGTAATAACCAGAGATAGTAGGAAGATATTAGATGAGCTAATAGAACAGGAGAAGGATGGCCTGATTAATATATTCAAGGGGGAGGAATACAATGATTAATGACATCAGGCAGTGGGTACAGGAGAATGACCACTTATCATTAATGTGGTGTAATGGAGATGAATTACAGTTCAAAGATGGCATACATTATTACCGCATCTTGCACGATGCAATAGATGTAGCAATAATAGAAGGATTCTGTAGATGGGGGCCCGATACCAAATACTACATGATGTACACGCCTTACTCTAAAGAAGAGCTAGTACGACTAACTAAAGTATGTAGGTACTTAACACAGCATGTAGTGAACACACAAAGTACTGAGATAGACTTAGCAGATCTAATGGATATAATCAACCAATAAAAAGAGAGAGCCATGAGTAATCAACAGACCGGTACTACTACAGAACTACCAGTATATGCACCTTCATCATGGAAGTTAAATGCAAGTACGTCATTAGAGAGTACACCTGCGCTATCACCAGGGCGGCAATTAATAGCCTTAGTGGGTAAGAAGAATACGGGTAAGCACACGTACTTAACGGACTACTACAAGAGTCTTAGTAATGGGGTGTACGAGTATTTAGCATATGAGAGATCTCTTGAGGAGAATGGCATACACCCCCATGAGCAAGTAGAGTACGTCAATCAATTAAGAGTGAGTGGGGAGTATACGCCAACGCACGATGTATTACCAGACCCTTACATGTTCGTGACGTACAGCCCTTATATACTGGATGGCATAGGGTGGGATGAGGCACACAATGTAATCTTCTTCCACAGATGTGGGAAGGGTAGATTCTACCGTGGGTCATTACTATGTAACCCCACATTCATGAGTAGCTTAACGAGGATGAGGAGTGTACTAACCCTCGGCCAGTTCTGGTACACACAGGGTGAGGCATGGTTAGAGGAGTGTGGCGAGGATGTAACAGACATAGGTTTAGTACTACCATAGGACATTGTAAGACCAGTATGCCGCCTGTAGTTTATTCTTATAGGCGGGCTTACCATCTTTAGTCTTAATAGCCGCATGCCTAGAGCGATAATTAGCCCTACGTTTAGGGTCGCGGTGAAGGGTGTAATCACTCATCGTGCTATCGCCGAAGTGTAGTAATCGGCAGTTATCACCTATGCAGGCAAATACTGCCTTCTTCTTACCAGTACGACAACTCTTGACGGGGGTATTGGGTGTCATGCGCCTCTTCGTACCAGGGATTAATGGTGGTGTACGTTTCATGTAAACAATCTATATAGTAATACACAATGCAAGCAGTAATGGAGGGGTGATATGCAAGCAAGTAATAAAGGGGCCGGCCCCCATAATATAAGAGATAACAATAGGTCGTTAGCACTCCCGACAGGGAGGTATAGCTGTAATAGCCAAGAAGTGCCGTGCCGCGACCTGGAGACGGTACCTATTGCGGATAGTGATTACCTTGAGGATATATTAAAGGGTGCAGATGAAGAGACACTAGCAAGTATATTAGAATGTACTGTAGAGGAGTTATATGAGCTCCTAGCGGGTGATAAGGAACTAACCATGGAACACATAGATAATCTATCTGATAGTTATGACAGTACGCTAGGGAGTGTATTCAGGGTGGCATGTCAGCTAGCTAATGCAATCAATAATCATACGTCAGGAACCTCAGCCTAAAGGTATGAGGCTTGAAAGAGTAATCTAACAAGCCGTCCTATAAGGACGGGGTTTCTACCCAATTAACAATATGACGTGGGGTCTATTCTGGCACATGAATAAGGGATATAAAGACATGAGAGATAGCCGCATAAGTAGAGATGATCTGCATAGGTTACATAATCTGAATGTACTATTTAGCACGGTGCTAGATGTAATAGATGATTGGGATAGGGTAAACCCAGACGCTACTAAAGAAGATAGGGAGGCTTATAGAGATCATACGTTCAGTATAACGTGGGATCTATTCTGGCACATAAATAGTAGTATCACGGTATCTGTTGATTATTATGACCCAGACACCACCTGCGAAGAAGACATGAGAGCTAGGTTAGATACATACAATAGTGCAAGTCAATCACGGGCATATAATTAGAACTTGCCCAGATAGTGTGCTATAGTCATCATTAGTATGATGTGTGGGAGTACTAGCTTGTAGTGTATATCCTTCTCCCTGGAGAGGGTGTACACTAAGGCATGGGCTCAACCCACTAATGCTGGGTAGCACAGTGGCAGTGCGCTTGATTGTTACTCAAGATGTCGTAGGTTCAATCCCTACCCCAGCAGTTATATAAAGCCGGCCTTTAATGTGGGGCCGGCTTTATAGTGCCGTGACTACGCCCCTTCAAGATAGTAATGGAGAACTCTGATGCAATTATCTGATGAAGAAGAGCAGTTAATATAAAGGTAATACAGCCATGAGTAATAGATGGAAGACACCTATACATTTAGCAACGCTGTGAGTGTAGCGATTTAGAGTACTGGAATAACTTTATCCCATACGAGGATAAGGTAGCTGTACTCAATAGTAATACCAAGCAGGATCTAATAAGAGCTATGGTAGATTACCAGTACAATACATTCTGCAGGGCCATGGAGAGGCAGATACCAGTGAGTCAACCCAGCGGTAAGGTAATACCCTACATAGGTTCATTCTGGAGGGATATAGAGTGGAGTAGTAGTCGTCAGACTGTGCGTGACGGTAGTAGCACTAATATACACATAGGAAGAATAGTAGAAGATGGTAATGAGCCTCCTGAACAAGGGTCGCCCTTCATAGGCTTCATGGCCAATAATAAGTGGGGGTACCCTGAACGTACACTCACTGCTGAGGAGAGGGCACATGTCATCTCCCTATTATATACAGCCATGCTCTCTGATAATAAGGTTGTCAAGGCAGGTACACTACAACACTTATGGGAGTACATGCAGACGTTGAGTGTAGAGTATGAGAAAGGGTACGGGCCCCAGTGAGACGGCTAGGTTCTACTTCTTCTTCATACCCATGAGGACGAAGTAGAACCTAGCCTGCTGCCCCCTCAATCCTTTATCCCCCCTATGTTTCTGTGCGTACTCTGCAACAGACATACCCGCTCCTTTAGCAGCCTTTGTGAGGGCACCGGGCCTCTTTACAGAATCCTTTATCGATAACTTCTTCTTCTTAACCATGATCACATCCCCTATCACAAATGAGTACATACAGACTTACATGAGTGCCAACCCCTTATATGTACTAGAGACAGATTGCTGTCATGTAAGCACAGGCATTGGGGGCTGGCCCTCCGTTACCGCAACCAAAGAGAGGATATGTATACTACCACCTGAGCATACCTGGTTACTAGATATACAGGAAATGGGAATGTGCTGGGACTTCAAGGTACATATATTCCATTACGTTAATACAGCCGCAGGTGAGTCTATAACGGACTTACAGGTTCGTGATAACCCCCATAGGTTCTACATCAATCACCACCATACCAGTCCCAATACACTCTATACAGTACTACCTATATTATTGTTTAATAGAGTAGAAGTGTTAAGTGCACACAACCCTGCTGATATAATAATAATGAGCCGCACAAGTACATATAAACTACCACCCCTATTAGATATGAGTGACTCCCCATGGTAAGTATAAGTAACACAATGAATAATACAGCGGCCCTACAGACCCCATCTGACCTATACGTAATAGATATCCAATATAAGTATGTGGGAGACGATAAGGTATACAGCGGTAAGATAGCAGTACTACCACCTGCATATAGATGGTTACTAGATGCCGATACACGGGTACACCCCATACCAGAACAATGGTCTACCTTTGATAAGACCATATACCATTACGTGGATGTGGCATTGGGTGAGAACCTCATGCAATTAATACACATGAATAACGCACATGGATTCTACATCGTGGGTAATGCACGGGCCCATATCTTAACAACATACATAAAGGAGATGAGTATATGAGTACAGGTGCACGGCACGTCCCTGATGCAGGTAATGACATAGAGTATGCAGTACATAATGTACTAGGTAGGGTGCGGCATAAGGCACTTGAGCTAGTGCTACACAAACATGATAATAATCCAGAGATAACTATAGACGAGGTAGAACGAGAAGCTGAGGAGATAGTAGAGTTATGGGTAAGGGATAATATGGTGGTGAGGGTGAATCCCATCAACAATACACCTAAAGAGGTTACATGAGTGATTCAGAACATCTAAGAGATATATTCGCACGTATACGGGGTAAGGCGTATTATACCGCTTTACTTAAGACGATGAACAGATACACCGGGCCGTTAACTCCTGAGTTAGGAGATATCATAGTAGAGGAAGCGACAGCCTTAATTGATAAGTGGGAGCGTAAGGGAGTGTTCAAGGATAACATTACGGTCAGTGTAAGTAAAGAGTCGGGCCCCAAACACATAGATATAAGCATAGGGATATCAAATATAACAATACCGACTGACCGTTAAACGTAAGGTCAGTGGATAATATACAGGTACTCCCTGAGCTTAGCTAAATCGTGGTATATGCCACCTACCTCTGAGGGATATATATACATGTAGGTACCCCCCCCCCCCCTGCTGTATGTAGGCCACGCTGGTATATCATCCCACTGAGGTAGTATATGAATCTAGACAGAGTAATCAGTACGTTGAAGAGGTTCATTGGTGATGCCAATGAGTCTACCTACACACAGGTAGGCAGCATATGGTTATCGCACCACGATCGTTGTCACTTAGAAGTGGCCGCCCTCCCTGCCTTACCCATGGGCGGAGTGATGGTCACTGGTATTGCAGGTGTCTGCGTACCAGAGTTTGGTAATCAAGAGTGTACTCCCAAGTACAGTGGTCTGTACGATGAGTGCAGAGTGGCTATTCATCAGGCATTGGTGTATCCATCCCCATGTGGATACCTTCGACTATTTAAATGGTACCTCTGGATGATGTCCAGAGGTATCAATCCTATCAGTACTGTAATGGTACACAAAGGAATGTTATGTTCATAATCAAGAGTGTAGGCTTAGTTATAGGAGTATGTGTTGGTTTGTACCTCACATACTCCTTGAAAGTATATCTGGGTATCAATCTAGATATAGCAGGGGATGAGCACTTCCCTTCAGTCATTGAGAGGAAGTCTCACGGAGTGATTAAATGTAGATGGTTCCCCAACCATCACCATTGTAAGTAGTAATATAGTAGGCCCTACCCATGGGCCTATTATTGTACTCTATCAATTTAGTCCCATGTTAGTATTAGCTCTGTCTGTTGTCTCCGTGGTATGTGTGGTATCTATTGTATCAGTCGTGTATTTGTACCAACAAGTACAGTCGATGAAAGCTCAATTGGTGGCAGCACACACCAATACCTCGTTCGATTGTCTCACTCGCACTGGTGTGCGGGTCACGTGGAAGGGCGGTCGGCAGGGATTGATCTTTATGGATCTAGATCACATGCACGGCTTGAATAGCCTCCTAGGTTATGCACAAGTAGATGCACTGATCCACCGCGCCCTTGCTACCTTGCGTAGCACCGATGCAGTATCATCGATCGGGCAATGGATGAGTGGTGATGAGTTCATCATCACCTGCTTTGCAGGTGAGGAAGTGGGTCTCGCCACGCGGCTGCGTGGTGTCATGAGTGATATCACTCAAGAGTTACGGATGGATTCATCCATCCAAGCTAAGCATGCAGAGTTACTGGCTACGGATGCTCGGTATGGCATGTCAGCACCTACGTTTGCAGCCACCTATGGCTGTGTCACCACAGTGACAGGTGCATCACTAGAAACAGAGGTGAACCGCGCCTCTTTTAAGGTACAGGCTGCAAAGGCCGCCAATGATCGTGGAACTGTAAACTAGGCTCTGTATATTTATCTAGTAGTAGGCCCTACCCATGGGCCTATTATTGTACATACTCAAAGGATAAAGATCATGACTAACTCTAACTTCGATTACGTAAACAACTACACTCCCGAAGTGGGTGTAGCAATGGACTACTACGCAGCGTCACTGGGTGAGATGTTTGCAGCAGAAGAAGCATTAAATGTCGCCAAAGAAGCAGAAGAAACAGCATTAGCAGAAGCTGATGCAGCCTCACTACTCAATCACACACAAGAAGAATATCAGTACTACCACCGTACAGTGGTAGCATTGTGTGCAGCAGAAGATGCAACCTCTGCCGCCCGTACAAACTACGATGCTGCGTGTGCAGCATGTCTAATTCAATTAGACAATCTCTTAGCCGCAGAGGCAGCAGTATTGTACAACTTATACTGGGACGCCCAGTTAACGGTGTACGCTGCTGAAGAAGCAGAAGAAGCTGCATTAGCAGAAGCTGATGCAGCGTCCTTACTAGATCACACGCGCGAAGAGTATCAGTATTATCAACAGACAGTAGTAAAACTACGCACTGCGGAGGAGGCTGTGATAGCAGCCTGTGAATTACTGGTAGTAGCTGCGGTGGCTGCAAGCATCACAAAATAACCCTTCTTTTAGTAGGGGGATCCCCAATCCCCTTCTCTTGACCCCCTTACCCCCTAACATATATGTCTATTAACTACTACCACCAAGTCTGCGGCACAGAAACAACCACGACTCGCCTCGCGCGTGGTGGGTGCGGTACATTGACAATGGCCGGCCACTGGGCCGGCTACAATTGGATATCAAAAGTAGATCAGAGTGGATGTGCAATGCCACTCGTCCAACGTGAGTGGGAGATACTCAAAGAGTTACAAAACACTGGCTTAGTGCCAGTAGTGAGCCCTGTCTCACCGCACATAAACGGTAGTATCATGCACATCCAGTGCATCGATAATGCTGCCAGTCTGCTTGACTATACACAAGCATATCTAAATGGGTTAATACCTATTGGGGTATTGCGGGACATATTAACATTAGTGGTAACTGCTGTTACCACGTTCCACTCACTCGGGTGGGTGCACAACGACCTACACAATGGGAACATTGTCGTAGGACATAACCAGTACACATGGGAAGTGTACATAATCGATGTGGCCATGGCCACACGCGCAGAAGAAGAGGTACCAGAAGCCTTAGCAGAGGCATTTAGTATACCTCACTTACCCAGTGAGGACTGGTACTTCCTCAAGTGGTCAATAATGGCCGAGGCGGAGGAGTACGAGGACGCGGATAAGGGGCGGGAGTTGCAAGACTTAGTTGATGAATTGATACCTGAGTAATTAGTAGTAGGCCCTACCCACGGGCCTATTATTGTACTTACAACAATCAATGAATATCATGGCTACTTCAAACAACGGTTCCATTGTTTCTACCACCACCTCTACTACTCCTTCTGCTACTCCTTCTGCTACTACTATGAACACTACATCTACCTCTTCCATCTACAAAGCTGCTGCTGCAGCCCGCAAAGCAGCAAAGGCAGCAGCAAAGGCTGCACCAGGTATTGCCATTCGTGCAGCGAAAGCAGCTAAGGCTGCAGCCATTGAAGCTGAACGTGAGGCAACTAAGGTTGCCGCTATTGAAGCTGCGCGTGCGGCTGCAGCTATTGCCACTGCTACACGGTTTGAAGTCTACTGCTACTTGACTGTAGCCTCTATTAAGGGCAATGCTGCCACTGCGGCAGTTATGGGTTCTACCACATTGGTAGTAGCCGCTGCCTTTGCAGTAGCAGTCTTAAAGGTACGCCGCCCACGCAAGGCCACTCGTGCCGCTCGTAAAGCAGCCGCACGGAAGGTAATGGGTATTGCATCTCGCAAGGCTAACCGCCCTTCTAACCGCCCCTCTCGCGCTACAGTAAGCACTTCTAGTGCGTTTGTACGTAAAGTGCACCGCAACAGCATGGCTGTTAAGCGTGCAGCACGCATGGGTGCATTAGCTGTGTATCAGTATGTAGCTATTGCTACTGCTGTCGCGGCACCTGTTCTGGCTAACACTTCTACCTCTGAAGTAGAAGCTATACTAGAACGCCCTAAGCGCACTGCGAAGGTAATGCCTTTAGCTTTGGTACGACCCAACGTACGAGCAGTACGCCACTATATTGCAGTTGCAGTTGCAGTTGCAGTTGCAGTAGAGGTAGAGGTAGAGCCTACTACTGCATTCTCACGCACTGAAAAGGCCGAGGCTGACAAAGCTAAGGCTTCATTGAAGGGCAGCCGCACAAAGGCGCAGGACGATGCTATCGAAGCTAAAGCTAAACGTAAAGCTGAAGCTAAGGCTAAGAAGGCTGCTAAGTCTACTTCCACCCCCAAGACTAAGACTGATAAGAAAGATAAAGGTAAGGGCATCACCTCTGAACGCAAAGGAGCCCACAACCTAGTTGTGGCGGGCCCTACCGCTGACAACTACGGTTGGGTAGAGATATCCAATGAGGAGTTACTCCTCTCCCTTGAGTCTTCAGACTCTCATACTGCAGTAGGTCAAGCTGCAGAAACTATTCACAAGGACAATAACGACATGACTACTAACTTCTCCCCTGAAGTAATCACAAAGAACTTAGAATGCTTACTGGCTGGGGTTATTACTCCCGCAGAAGCATTCCTATTGGCACAGCACCAAACTGTAGCCGCCACAACTGTGGTAGATGGTTCTGTGGTGTGCATGAAAGCACCCGCAACTCCTGCTACATTAGCGCCTGTGACTAATGTAGAATTGGCCTACACAAGCGAAGGCCGGTTCTACCCTGCCAAGGCTTTAACCAAAGAGTACTTTGCAATCCCGGCAGACTTCTACGCTATGGAGTCCATCCGTATTGCGTACAAATCAATGAAGTTGGATACTCACACGTATAACTTCTACGATGAAGGTGGCACTGTCTCTATTAAGACTAACAAACACAACAACAGTATCTTCATCAACAATTCCCACCCTCGCATCTACTTAGTAGATGGTGTAGAGTACCACTTCAACAACTTGTTGGAGGCAGTGTTCAATGAATCTATATCTGCCACTAATGCAGGTGTGCTAGAACAGTGGGCTGACTTCAATATTGAAGTTACAGGAGTAGCTGAAGATTTGGGGTGTGACTTAGAAGAAGCTACTACTCTAGTAGTAGCAGCAGGATTTGTTAAACCAGCCCAACCTATCCACTACATAGTCCCTATCGCAGAGCGTGTAGAGACTAAAGAGAAGGGTAAGTTTGAGTATAAACTGAATGAGAAAGCTATCATCGAGAGTGCAGCCTTATGGGAAGAACAAGGCTATGAAGTACTCGTTATTAAAAGCGAGTTAGTGGTTAGCAACCTCTCTGTAGAGAACTTCCGCTACAACGGGTGCATTCCTTGCGAACCCATTACTAACCGAGAGCTAGAGCGGTTAGTATTGAGTGAGGTTGTACAGAAATGGAGTGCTGATAATATCCACTTATCAGTGAAACCCATATCCAACCTGTCTGAATGGTTGGATAAGGTAATGAACTCCAATACCGGCTCTGTAAAGAGCATTAGTTTCTCCTTCAATAACATCACCAATATACAGCAACGTATATCTGATGTGAAGGGATTCTCACACGAGTTCACCTTCGCTACTCCCAAAGATCACTACGATGCTTTAGGTTTGGAGGAGGGTTCTGTACCTGCGTTTACAATTAACTTGTGGACTAGCGCCCCTGCTAAATCTGCAGTAGTAAGCCAGAAGGTTATGGCAGATGTCTTAACCAATGTACCAAAGTTAGAACGCCGCACTGGTACACAAGGTTCATCTTTGTCTGTGCGCGGCTTATTTGCACAGAATGCAGGTCGTAATAATGTGAAGCCTGATGCTCCAAGACAATCATTAGCTCATAAAGTGCTCGCTACTAATGTTGTAGCTTCAACCACTAGTGCATCAGTCACTAATGAAGTGATTACACCTACTGTTGCTGAGGCTAAAGAGGCTACCGCTTCGGCTGTTGTCATAGACACAGTATCTGGTGGGGCCGCTTTTGAGGTAGATTCAGTTGGTGGTGCATTAGATACAGCCCCAGTTATTAATGCTGGTGATGTATTAAAACCCGCAGCGTCTAGCAAACAATCAGCTACTCCTGTAGTAGCTACAACCTTGAAAGACGTAGATAGTCAATTACTAGCCTTGACTGGCTCATCATCTGATGATGAAGAAGAAGAGATTGATTTAGATGATATGGATCTCTGCCAAGCAGTAGAGTTGAAGGAAGTAAAGTTTACTCCTAGCTATGATGGCGACATCAAAACTATCATAAACGACTTAGATTTGGCTATAACAACCATACCCGCAGGTGGTGACTACGGGAACTACCTCAACGATGTGATATCCATCTCTGAAGAGTTGTCAGGGGATGAAGCTACCCAAGTGTTAGTCCACGAACTAATGCACGTAGTAATCTCCAACGTCAGCGAAGATGCGGCTAATAGCTTCATCACTGACTGGTTAGACACGGTGGGTCAATCTAGTATCTGCCCCGCAGACATGAGTATGGAGGAACAGTTCTGCTACTCCTTCATGGAGTACGAGCATAATGTAGATGACCTATCCGCATTCCTAGATGGAGTATTCAATCGTGATGATAGCTGGGTTGATGCTTACAACGCATTAGCTGTAGCAGCCGGGCCAGAAGTAGCCGCTAAGTCTACTGCCCACCTCAGCATCATCGCTGAGGGCACTGCACCTGTAGTACCAGCATTGAGCCCCATGAAGGCCGCCTTATTGGCGGTGAATGATCAAGAGATCATCATCGTAACAAATAACAAGGGGACAGTGCCAGTAGCATACACTGATGCGTTCCCTGAACTGTTAGATGTTATGCCAAGAACGTTGGAGTACGGTAGCACAACTACTGTGACTGCCGCCTGTGGTGTTACCTTGCATGCTATCTGCGCGGTGAGTGAGACAGGCACTTTGCATACTGACTCACTGAAGAGTGGCTTGATGCACATCGCAACTCTTGGTTGCGATAAGAAGTACGTCTGTGAACCAGACCTGGGCTTTGGCGATGATATCATCATCAAGCCCTACATATTGGGTGCTGTCACTACCTTGTTAGGACAAGCTAAGGTACGCACTTTACAATTACCTGTAATGGGGCGCCTCGTTAAAGCATGGGCTAATGCCGGTGCTGTGGTAACGTACCCTAAAGCAGACCTAAGCCTATGGGCCGCTGATTTATGTCGAGGTACAGCACTAACTGCTACTGCAGTAGGTACTGGTGAAGTGCTGATGGCACAACGCACTCCAAGTGGTCGCTCTATGGTTGCCACTATGGCGATCATTAAAGAGGACGGTACAGTTGATAAGGCTGCCTTAGCAGTCGGCTTAACTGAATTAGAAGAAGGTATCGCTAATGGTCTAGTGCCACTGCCAATCACGGTATACAGCAATCAACAGGTTGCCTTTAATACCATCAAGTACCAACACTCTAATGCCATACGGGGGGTAGAGGTTGTAGACTATGAGCAGAATGTCTTCCCCGAAGCAGTAAAGATTGGTGTCTTAACGAAGGGCCCCAAAGGTGAAGTAGGCGCTGACCTATATAAGTGGTATAGCTTCTTACGAGATGGTATCAGCGGGGGCGCTGGCCTGTACAATGTACAGGAGTTGAGCGTAGAGCTCTTCACAGAAGCATTCAAGGCAGTAGGGTTGCCTGTAAACCTAGCTGGGTTCGCATTATGCCCAATGCCACTACGCTTCTTAAAGAACGGCATGGTGTTCGTACGTAATGGTAAGACCGCCAAAGGTGTAGTAGAGAATGCTACTAAGTTCGAGGACATGATCGATAAGACATTACTCGGTGTGTTATTAGATAGTGGTGTAAAAGTGTACACAGCGCAATATGCGTGGGATGCTGCTGCTAAGAAGTCCATGATTCGTGGTGTTGTAGAGAACATCTACGATTACGAGCAAGGGTATGGTCTGGAGCCATTACCAGAAGGTATAGCTGGCCAAGACATGCTGAAGCTGAAAGAAGATAATGAATTCATGTACCCTATCATCGCATTGGGTACAATAGGTCACAGCCTAGACCAGTACATGCAGAAGCATGTCCACGATACACTACAGTACCTGGTAGACAACTTCGGCGTAGGTGTCGCAATCCGCTATACACAAGCATTACTCCCTGAGTTAATGCAGAAGGAAGGCGTGATGACGACCGATGGTACATTACAGTATCGTCTATCCGTGTTCAGCTTGCAGAATGCAGCAGAGTACTACATGGAGTTCACTCCTGTAGAAGGTCTGAATGATACGGATCCTAACTGGCTATCCCCACGCGACTGTACAATCATCTCGCGTCGCCAGTATGACGTGAATGCCATCACTAACCTGTCTGGCTTCCCTGACACTATGTACGATGGGACTGTGGTAGCACTGGCTTTGGCTATCTCTGCAGCTTGTGGGCGTAAGGTAACACAGGATGCCTTTGAGGGTTACCTTGCTGGTACCACTAACCTCTGGGCCCGTAGTGAGAACTACGGTAAAAAAGGTATCACCGAGAAGTTCGCCAACTACTCACTGACATCTACACTGAAAGTCATCATTGACAACAGTGGTAAGACTATTTCAAGTACACCGAACCACGTTATTGACGCAAGTGGTGTCCGCTTAAGCAAGGAGACAGGTGCAGGTCGCTGGCCATACCACATGCCTTGTAATGCCCCCCTAGACCTCTCTGTAATGCAGTGTCTAATGAAGAAGGGGCAACTTGTTATATGCGATAAGTACGCTATGGAGCGTATTGTAGTAGGTGATGGCGCACGTGCCATGATGGCCTCTATACTGACTGTAGAGCAAGCTTCTGAGCTAGCCGGCTATAACCAGAACTATGGTCTGAGCATGGCCCTAGACCCCAACAATGGTAACTGTGTAATGTCAGTATGCTGGCCTACGGATAAGGCTAGTAAAGCATTGAACCGGCCGTGGCAGTTCAATGGAGCCAGCCAAGCAGATGGCTGGCATGAGAAGTTAAGCTGGTGCCCATTGCACACAGACTTAGGGAACAACAAGCGCTCCGCTATCGAAGGTTTCAAGCGCACCTTTATCGCTACTAACGACTTTATGTCGCACGGCAGCGGTACTGCACAACAACATCCTGACGCCTCTTTGTGGAGTCTATTTGTACCAGGCTCCATGTCGGCTACATTGACCTGGAACCAAGTTCCAGCAGTACAAGAGAAAGTGGATGCCAATGGTAATCACTTAAAGGGTCTGCGTTGCAATACTGCAATCATGGGGCCCGTATCAGGTGAAGGCCCCGCTGGTAAGGATGCAGATGGCAAGGAGGTACCAGTGTCTAAGTGGTTCTGCGATACCTTTGCGAAGATGTTCGTAGAGAATGCCATTAAGAAGGCTATGTTTGAAGCCGATGGCACTACTCCACGGGTATACGCTCCAGGTGAGGAGATGGTAGTAATACTCGATAAGTTAATGGTCAAGGGTAATGAAGTAGTTGGATACTACCCTAATGGTCAGACTCCTGGCTTACCTTCATCCCGAACTGTATTGTTTACCAATGATTTAGGTAAACAGGACTGCGTTATCACAGGGTACCGTTTACTCCCACAGCAACGTGGTGAGAAGTTACAGATACGACTAGACTATGCGACAGTCATGGATACCAATAACATTGACACTTCAATGTACTCTGGTATGAAGGGGCGTGGCCTAGGTATCAAGTTCATCATCAACCACGATGGCACTATTGAGTACATCGGTAAGGTTCTTTATAATGGGGAGATGGTTGACGCCAATGAGTTGTACAAACGTGGGGCTATCCACGTAACTCCAGAAGGTCTGAAAGGTAACTACGCCTTCATACAAGGGTTCGCCTCTGCACACGGTAATGCAGTAATGAGCGGCCCTTACCTGACCATTGACAGTACCATGCCAGATGGTACTCCTAACCCTCACTACCTCCTAGGTAGTGCAGACATGGTATCGGATATGTCCGATTCTAATGCTTACTTCTACAAGTGGATGAAGAGCATCACGCAAACTAACCGCATGCGGAAGACAGTGAACCGTGATGTATGGGAAGAGATTGTAGCCTACAACCGGGAAGCATTAGGCCCCGATGGTAAGTTACCAGGCTTAGTCATCATCCCACAACCTGGCCCCTACGCTATTGAGTGGGATGGGGAAGTAGATGGGCAACCTCACGTCACTACACCCAATGTAGTGACGGTAGAGTACGACGTGCAGATCGCAGTATTTGATTACTGGGTGCAAGTGGAAGTCGCTACACCGGGTGCATGTACAGGTGACCAAGGCGCTACCTCTGAGCAAGCAGTGCACATTGAGGTCATGCGTGAAGCTACTGCCACCCACTTATGGAAAAGTAGTGCGAAACAACGCAAGGGTGTAAATAGTGCAGTAAGATCTGCAGAAGTCCACGCTAACGTGGAAGCAGGTATTCAGGAAGATGGCCTGTTCCAGTTCAATCCACTAGACAAAACACATCAAGAGTTGATGATGCACTTGTTGAATCAAGTGTCTAGTACAGGTGTACGTACAGAACGTAAGCCTGAACACTTCTTCATACTGTTAGCTACATTGTTCGGTGGGGCCGCTATGAACCCAACCGCGCTATGGTTGAACATGTTAGCAGGTAAGGTATCAAACCTTGACTATGTTGAAGGTGCTAAGGGTATGGAAGTAGTTACCAACAGTGGTGGCTATAACTACCTGACTGAAGTTACTGGCTTATTGGAGCTAGTGATGAATACACTGGGTGTCTTTCCCTTAGAAGAGCTAGGCTTAACGTTACGTGACTTGCAGGAACTTGTTAGCATAGCTATTCAAGATCACCTGACAATGGACGTAGCCGGTACACGCACAGTAGTGGAGAGCATCACTGGTGTTACCATGAGCACATCCGCTACAGCCCTAGGTATACAGATGTATATCATGGACCTTATTGGGTTAGGGTACACAGTAGTAAAACAGGTTGAAGGAAAGCCTGAACCGGATCTAGCCATCATCCCATTGCACGTGGGACAAGGTTTAGTGATCAATACAACTTCAGAGAACACTGAAGCTGGTGAAAGCCAGGAGGCGGTGACTTATGTTGACCCGACTGTGTTCTTACAGTTGGGTGCATTTGAGGTTAGCCGCATAGCCGCAGACCCTAAGACTCATGCCCCTGCACGTACTGTTACAGGTGCTGCTACAGGTGTGGTCAATGACATACACCACGCATTCGTGGAATGGACCACAACACAGTTCTGGCAACGTAATGGTAGCGGCACCCGCCCACACTCCATGAACTGCCGCTTGCGGGCATCCATGGCGGGTTGGATTGGGGTTAACAGTAAGAAATCAACCCAGCTTAACGCTAAGGGTGTACTGTCACGCGTAGCACGTATTAACAAAGGTGGTGTAGCTGGTAAAATAGATACAGGCTTAGGCCCTGAATTAGGTCACCACATCGTCACCGATAAGAATGGTACACCAGTAGGTAAGCTACCTGTAGCCATCATCCACCCTGACTGCTTACTAGCCAAAGGGCTGAAGCATGGTGACTTAATTGCAGTAGGCCGTACCCCCACGGTATCCCTAATAATGGCCGTAGTGCGCTTCTCCCGCGTATTCGGACGTATGGGATATATCCGCATGTCCTTCTCCGTATGGGCCGCTGGTAACAACGGAGATAGCGATGGAGACCCATGTAACCGCATCCGTATGGGTGGCGCCACCGATAAGGGTTGGTCTGGCTTAACCTACCGAGGTGCGATGAAGATCAATAAGAGTGCCCTCGGTATGGGCGGCTATAGCATAGTGTGTGGTGTCCCCTTACATCAACATGACTGTGCAGAGTTCGTGTCCTTTACGAACTCCTGGACTAAGAAGGTATTCAATGATGCCTTGATACCTGACTCCATTAAAGCATGGCTAGCCGTTAAAGGCTTGAAGGTCAAGGGACTGGAGACATTGGTTAACTTGATGTTACCTGCTAGCTTACTGGATAGTGCACGTAAAGTGTCACAACACTACCGCGCTAACGTAGGCGTCGCCTATGGTTGGTGTAGTGCATACTCCGCACACATGAAGGAGAAACACTCATACCTGAAGGCAGTACTGAATGCTGTCTTGAAGAGTGAGGCTGCTTTAGCTTGTGGGCATGAACTGCCATCAATAGATACATTGATGGAAGTGTTAATGAGTGGTGAAATCTATGAAGCTATCCGACTTACCGCTGTAGATACAGTGGTGGATGGTACAGTAATGACCACTATAACTCAAGATGCAGAAGCAGTTGTGCGGATCCGCATCAAGTACCCTGCCATTATGGCACTGTATGACCTCAAGCTAATTGCTGAAGTCAACCCTATGGATATCGTGAGCCTAGGGCAACACGTCAATGTAATGACTCAGGCATCCGCTTGGTTATGGCGTGGCGTGTACGAAGGCTTAGGCCTATCAGGTTATAGCCCTGACGCATTCACCTTCTTCGAGGCCTTCACTTACGCGCTCCGCAATAAGGGTCTGGTAGGGGATGCCTCAATTGTCGATGATAAGGGTAATGTCACAAGCATAGCTGTTGCTAAGCCCAATGTCATTGGTGGTGTAACTATAGGTATGACCTTGGGTGCATTCTTGAGTAAGCACTACAAGATGACCTTAGAGATTGCCAATGAAGTAATGGCAGCTTGTTTGCTCTATAACGGGTACCGTGCTATCGAGCGTGGTCAACACGTGCCATCAGAGGCCGTCTATGATAAGGTTCCTCCAACAATGTTGGACACCTACGAGAACCTTTACTACGACAACATGTCCGGATGGCCGGACACCAAAGAAACTGAGTACATAGACCACGCTGTACTGGCTGGTGTATTCCGACGTGCGGGACAAGGTACCACTGGTGTATCCTTCGATGATGAAATGGATGGTGAGTCATCTTCGCAGATGATCTACACCTACGCCGCTGAGTTATGGGCTATTGCCATAGCAAGTGGCCGCTCCCCATTCTTGAATGTCATGTTAAATGACATCGTCTATCAAAGCGTAAGTCTGTACTGTAAGCTAGTGCAGATTGCTTCCATCGAATCCACAAACGAGGCTTACTAATCGAGAGTATAGCCTTCAGACCATCACTATGTAATCAATAGGGGGCCCTCCCCCTAGATAATGGGCCCCTAATACGGGCCTATTATTGTACAGTATCCGCATGAGTGGGTGCTTACTCCCTAAGTCTATAGCGCAGTAGCGCTGAACCACTCACATAAGCTAAGATAACTAATGCTCTTAGAGCTAGTAACGCTTGCTATGCGTGTAGTGCCGAACCACTTACATAGGCAAGGATAACTAGTGCTATAACCGCTAATATCGCTGTCTGTGTGCATGGTGTTGAACCACTCACATAGGCAAGGATAACTAGTGTTATAAACGCTAATATCGCTGTCTATGTGTATGGTGTTGAACCACTCACATAGGCAAGGGATATAATATCTTTACCCGCAACCCACCGCGTAAGTGTGGGACTATTCAAACCTCAGAGAGCTTAACGTCATGATTATCTCAAACACCAACTCTTCAATGTCTAATGGTCGTGTAAGTGGATTCGTTCCTACTGTACGCCCTGAAGAAGGTACTGTTCTTGTAGTGCTCCTGCAACGCAAGCGTACTGAGAAGGATGGGGGGTCAGACCCTCGCCAGAAGACTCGTGGTAATGATGGCATCGAGAATGGCACAGGCTCCCAAGTCATAATGGATTTAGTAGGTGTCTTTATACCGACAACTGTAATGGTTGATGGTAAGGAAACTACTGAAAACATTTGCTACCCGGACCCAACCGGGCAGCATATGCTACCCGAGCTAGGAAGTGATGAGTTTATTGAGCTCATGGCTCGCCCATGTGGGATATGGGTAGAGTCTTTATATAGTGACGCTTTAGTCACCATAAAGAATAACATCCAGTTCATGCCCTTCACTGCTGAGGACTTGGCCAAAGCTGAGGCGAACAAGAGGGTGAACCTCTTGTTAGGAACGGCCGGTAAGGCATTACGCCAGCTAGGGCTGATAAAGAAGCAACAATGGACCGTAGGGGATGTTCTGTTTGGTGGCAAAGCCATCACAGTGAACCTCCTAGCGGATGGTGAAGGTGATGCCTTCGCGCGTGGCTTCACCAAGTTGCGTGGCCACTTCGGCTTCCCCAACGTGGCTTTCATAGCCAATATGGGTACCACCCTGCAGGCCACTGATTTGGAGAGTGGGCCCTCCTACACACCCTCGCGTGTGTGGTTCCGCTGGGAGAAGGTTCAAGGTACTATGGGGCGTATGACCTATGACCTCGACCCAGCCTGCGCCCTGAGCGGCGCAGAGTATGCGTCTAACGCTACATCCTCTGCGACGGCATCAGACCTAGCCAAGCGGTCTAGCTCTAGCTCTGCAATCGGGTCAACTACTGCGGTCAATGACCGTATGGCTGCCCGATTAAAGGCACAACAGGATGCCCTCCAAGGTGGTGTAAAGACACCGGTTTATGACCCGTCCGTGGGTCTGTAGTATATAGAGACGGGGGCCCTCCCCCTCTCTCTATGCTATGGCCTACACCCAGGTCGTTAGCACTCCCGCTACGCAGGCCATTATAAAGGTATGACAGCGGGCGTATATGCGCCCCTGACAGCCTTTCGTGTAATGTAGCCATAGACAGTGTCTATGCTGGTCGCAAGCCCACCGGCACGACGCGCACCGTGGCGCGCAGACCCTACCCACGGGATACATCCTACTCTTCGAGCATTATGCGAGGAGAGCGCACAACAACCATTATTCATAGAGGAGACAACGACATGATTACTATCACTAAACAAGACGTGTGTGAGTCCGTGTTCAACCCATGCAACTTCTTTATCGACAACTTACCCATAACAGGGTGGGTCATCGATAATGATGGCATCATCATATCGAATGAAGATGGCGAGGGTCATGTAGAGTGGCCACTGGTTCTTTCAGAGACCGCTCTTTCAGAGACCGCTCCTCCCCAAGGGTCGCCGCATGGCTGCGACCTACAAACAGACATACTATCTGCGTTCACCCAACACACCAACAAAGAGTTGGTCGGGCGCATATCAGATGTACTAGTGATAAAAGGGAAGGGGCTACGTATAGATACCCTATACGCAATGCTGGAGACTGAAGAGGATGGCATTGTCATTGTATACGAAGCATTTGGCCATCCGAACAGTAGCTGGGTGGTCGGTCGATCCCTTCAGGGTACGTTGTTCACACAAACGCCCGTATGAACGACCATGACGTGCGGTCTATCCCCCTATGGGCCGCACAACAATCTATTCACATTAAGGAGACAGCGACATGTTTAAGGTAACTTCCAATGGTAATATCGAGTACCACAACCACAACCACAATTGGGGTTTCTACTCAGACAGCCGCTCAGACGGCCACAGCGCAGTGACGACAGTTTACTGTCAATCAAATGTTGTATCCGTAGGGTATAAATATTTGCACATAGTCATAGGCCGGTTCCGCGGCCACCTATGATGGCCGGCCTCAATGTTATGGTGTCTATACCTCCCTGTCGGGAGGTACCGCATACCTGCGACCCATGTAAGCATCATCAGACACACCGCCCACAACCCTTGTATGCTTCCTCGCCGTACACTCCCCTAGGGTTGTGGGTCACGGCACCCCTCTATAATTGTGAGGACAGTACTATATCTACTAAACCATGCCCATCTGCAGTACGCACTTCAATATCTACTACTACAGACCTAGACCTTACCCCAGAGGTACAGCAGGCAGTACTAGCCAATAATAGCTTCCCAGAGCTATTAGAGTACGCCGTCTCGCAAGGGGCCGGATTGTACGTACTATTGGATAAGTCATACGTCAAGTGGTGGGGCGTGCCCCCCAAGGATTACTACAAGCACGTGTACATCTGTGCCCCGATTGCAGAGGCGCCCGCTAACTGTAATGGCTTGCAGTACACTAGCATAGGAATCAACCCCTATACCGGTAAAGTACTGTGCCCAGCAGATGGGTTGACCGAGAGGGATGTTTATAACATCTTCCTGGTGAAGGGTAGTGCCTTTACTATAAAGGACACCAAGCGGTGTGCCTACTCGGATTTACACTCTGCCGTAATGCAGTACTGGTGCCTCGCTGAGAAGAACCACAGCTTGAAACTACTACTGAATACGAAGAAAGCCACTCTGTACGTGATAGGTACCGGTGGTGGGTGCGCCATATTCCAGTCCTTCAAGGATATTAGAGAGTTCTTCTATGGGGATGTAGACCCCAATGATGGGGAGTCCTTAACGAATCTACTCGCTATGTACGGCAGTCGGTTACATGATAGATTACGCGCCTTACCTAATGGGCGCTCTATTGTGTAACATCACCCGTTCAACCCTATGGGCCACACACCCCTATCACTATTAACTTCGCTACGCTCAGAATGCTCTGAGCATCCTGCGAGGAGGGAGCGTAGCGACCTACTTACTCAACAAACACCATGTATACCCAAACACAGACATCATTACCTTCTCGCACAACCCTCCGTACAGCCCCTGCTGTAATGTATGCGGCCCTCTTGGGACCACGCTGTGTCGATGTCTATCAATCCTATAATGACGCAGCAGCCGCCATCAAAGCCTTCCCTATGGGGTGGGTAATGGAACTACAAGCAGATGCTGTATTAGAAGACGCATTACATGAGACAGAGTACGACCACGTGCCACTGTTCTATGCCCCTTGGTAATGAATGCGGCTATCAATGATGTAAGGGGGTACCCACTCCCCCACAATATACTCAATAGGAGACAATCATGTATACCAACCACTCCCCAAAGAAGTACCCACTAGGTATGGATGTAATTACACCCAATGGTGTAATGTACATTGAATGGAAAGCCCTGTGCGTTAAGCTAGGAGTGACGAAGGCTAAGGCATTGCTACGGAACTGGGAGACGGCCCGAGATGGTCGTTACGCTAAAACACCCCACAAGACAGAGCAAGGGGTATTCATACACTCCCCAAGGGTCGTAGCCTACGGCACTCTAGTACCTATGGGTGTATGGACTACTGGGGCATCACCCAGGTCCACTACAGAGGCTCCCTACCAAGCCCCAGTAAGGGCAAGCCTGTGGAGACTGCGTGGTCCTTAATGAAGAAGGCACTACTATACAAACTATTCTAGCAACGCTCAGAATGCTTCCTCGCTGTACACTCCCCAAGGGTCGTAGCCTAGCAACGCTCAGAATGCTCAGAGCATCCTGCGAGGAGGGAGCGTAGCGACCTACGGCACTCGGAGAGGGGACAAGAGCATCCTGCGAGGAGGGAGCGTAACGACCTAGCAACGCTCAGCCGGCCCTCGCCACCGTAGGTACGCTACTACAGATGATAAGGGTATACTGTACTCCCATGGTACATTACCCCTATATGCCTGTTGTGCGGCCCACTCACGGTTCTCTGTACCCGCTAATAGGAATCTATGGGCGGCCTGCATTGACTTCGGTATGTGCCGCATGACTGCGACCCTTCGCGCTATTGTTGGTAATGCTGTCATATCTGTAGCAACCTCCCCAAGTGTTATACCTAATTATAGTATAGCGCTGGTAAGGGAATGTTGCACAGATAATACTCCCTGCTGGGCATCTCTGATGTACTGCTATCTGCGACACAGTCGCTACGACCCTTAAGGAGTGCTAACAACCTATGGAATATAGTGAGACCACTAAGAATGCCCTCGCTACCATGAATGCTAGGAGACTTAAACTAGCCACTGCTGCCGCCTTACGCGGTGATAAGAGGCCGCCAGTCTATAGGAAGAGTGCCCTATTCTACTCTACTAAGCCCGGTGCTAAACCCTGTAGTGATGGTAATATCGAGAACCTTATCATTAAGCTAGATCACTCCGATGTACATACCGGGACTGGCCTCGCCATTGATGCCGCCCTCTGGTACGTCGTTGAGGGCTTCATAGCCCCCATCTTCATCCTCATTGATGGTAACCCTCTATCCATAAATGACCACGGGCGTGTTACCTTCTGGGCCGGCTATCAGGGCTCTATCTACACCCGTCGCTACCTTGATGCACTCATCGCACGTGGTGCCGTGGGCCACGACCTTTAGGGAGGTGGGCTCGTATAACTCCCCTATGTATTATCTGTGCGACATTATTGCCATAACCACCCAACCTGTGCTATACTTGTTGTAACGAGCGAGCGATCAAGTGTACCTGACCACAAGGCAGTGATGCTAATACCAGGTATTTACTAAGATCCCCTTCACTGCTGCCTCTCTGAGGCTATAGAGCAGAGTAAAGCTGGGGGCACGTAACAGAAGATGGATAAGACGGCGGTAGTTCCTCCCCTCACAAGGAGATGATCGAGAACCTCCCAAAGGAAGCGTAGCGACCTAACAGAGAAGCATCAGTCATTCTACTTAGCCCATACCTTACGTGTAGGACTCGTCCAAGGCTGCTGGTGATGTATAACATTGCCTACCTTCATACTCCCCCTACAGGATGTGTGATAAACAGTACTTGGACCCCAAGGGGGGATACGCTACATACTCTGTAGTGCCATACAACAGTTGGCACCGCCAGAGACTAGTAAATATGGCTCAGGATACGTGTGGTTATATATCGACTCCTTGGAGTTTATTCAGACAAGGGCTGACACCTTTATATAACTCAACTCCTGCGCGACCGCATAAGATGACCTCCCTCTTTCATTAGAGGGGGGTTTCTTATTGCATATCCCCCCTACCGGAACACGACCCTTAAGGAGCGTAACGACCTATCCTTTACTCTGAACTACAATCCATCCTCGACTCCTTTACCAGCACCTCGCTAGGTAAATACCCTCACCGCTACATCTTCTTCGATCTTAACGCTAAGTATAATGCCTCACTCCGTGAGCTACTTCATACTGATGGCTACTGGGATTGGGCTCCCGCACGCTCTAAGGTACTCGTCAGCGCACACCAACTCGTTGCCTTCTACTGCACACCACACCCCGCTACTGGTGGTGACTCTGTAGAAGTTCATCATATCAATGGTAACTCCACTGATAATCGCCCCTCTAACCTTATCTACCTCACCCCCGCCGATCACGCTCTCGTTACTAAACATCAGCGTCATTACTCTAAACTATCTCTCAAACTATTCTCTAAGATTCAAGACGGCCTTCCTCGCTCTTCCTTCAATCGCCGTGGTGCACGGGTTCGTTCCTGGGCTCACTTCATACTTATGGTCATTGCCCTTACCGTCTCTAAGACTCTAACCTGGGTTCATGCCTATAGCCCCGTCAAACACCCACAACGCTCTATCAAGGGCGCTATCCATAACATCCTCCGCGCCCTCCTTGCTATGGCTCCCTCCTCGCAAGATGCTCTTGTCCCCTCTCCGAGTGGACAGCGAGGAAGCATTCTGACCCCTGCACCACTTCCCTGTCGAGAGTGCTAGCAACGCTGGGAGCGTAGCGACCTAGTCAACGCCGCCCACTAATCACTTAAGCCCCGCCCCTACTATGTCACTATACAAACACACCCTTACAGGTGCCTTAACATTGCCCCTATATAAATGGAAGTGGGGCATGACAGGTCTAACCTTGTATAACAGACATACAGTGCATTAAAGATGCAACCCCCGGGAGAGTACACACGCTGTACGCTCTATTTATGTTCTCTACCCACAACACAACAAAGATATGACTACTCAAACCCTCGCAGAATCATTACTACCCTCAGATCCCATCAATGAATTACAGACACACTACCTCGGCGTGCTGTGCGGTGATTGTGACCGCCACTTGTTCATACCCCTGTTCTTCAAAGAACTGAAAAGGTTGTTGGGTATAGACCTAATACCAGCTAGTGAAATATACAACGATAGTATAACATTCACAATAAATGGGTGGTACGTAATAATGTTACTACCAGATAAACACACCGAGCTCACTCAAGAAGTCATATGCCCACAATTCACAATGAAAGGTAAAGAGCGTACAATTACGCATGATAACGTATCTGAGTTAATAGACACGTTAAATAACGTGTAGTTCTAGTAAGAGGCCCGGCTCTATAAATAGCAAGAAGTAGGCACACACCCATAAATACCTACTCCCTGCTATAAACTACATGTGTGCAATCTACTATGATTACATTAATCATAGTAAATTGCATAATCTCTAATCGTAAGCTGTGTATAACAACAGTTGACACTAAAGGCAGCCGCAGCCATGCGACACTATGCAGCCTCTGTCACCCATGCAGTGAAGGTCTAGCAACGCTGGGAGCGTAGCGACCTAGCAACGCTCAGAATGCTGTTGTCCTCTCTCCGAAAGTGCCGTGGGCCGCGACCCTTGGGGAGAGCACAGCGAGGAAGCATCCTGCGAGGAGTGAACGTAGCGATCTAAAGCCCTTGTAAATGCAGATAGGTGATAATCAACTAAGTAAAGGTGAAAGATATGTCTATTACATACAGCTTGAATGTCAAAGGCCACTTGTGCATGCACAGTGAAGAGGGCCGGCCCTTTACACTATGTGGGGCACAGTACATCTACACCCCTCCCTTGGGGAGGTGCTAGCGACCTCCTGTATCAAGCAAACTGAAACGTTAGCGGCCCTTAATGCCTCTGTGCAATATGGGTCGCCCTACAATAACGTAGAAGGTAATGATGATGATGGATAATATACCCACACACACAACGCTCTAAAAACCTATAGTACCCATACACAACAAAATATGGTAGTATTATGGAGTTCAACTACAGAGGTTACAGAGGGCCGTATATGTGCGAAGAAGGGGTATACTTTGGGCAGGTGTTAAACACAGGCGCAGAGTTAATCTCGTTCCAAGGAGATACAGTAGCTGGTGCATACTCTGCCTTCAAAGATGCAGTAAATAATTACCTAAACTAACAACAAGCAAATGACAACAAAACCAACAGATAAAGAAATTGATGATAGACTAGCCCAGCTAGAAGATGCACTGAATAGGCATAAAGAGGCTCTAACAGTGTATGAAGAAGAGATCAAAGGACGCGAAACTGGTAAAACAACCCCAGCATCTAACACCTCTGACACTTCTAAAGATTAAATGTAAGGCTGCATACTACCCGTTTGAATGTGTGTATGCAACCCTACTTTAGAGAATGTGAGCGACCCTTATACAACGGCTCTTAGCAATCTGGTGAATGCACAAGCCTCATAAGCTTGCTGAGGTGGGTCCGATTCCCACAGGGCCGATTAGAAACCACAACCATGTGACGCTGCCAACGGTTAAGGCATAGTACCGGATACTCAAAGACTAACAAACCCACACCCCTAAAAGCCATGACTGACACAATGACAGATACCAATCTCGTTACAGATGCTGACACCCTGTTAGATGAAACTGTAGAGTTAGAAGTCAGTGAGGAAACATACGCACCCGTAATGGATGCGTACCCAGATATAGTGCTCCCAGCATCAACCATAGATTCAATCCACTGTGATGAATCTCTGTCTGAGTTACAAGGACTGGTTGAATACTTGACATGTGAGTTACAGGCCGCGCAATCTAAACTACAAGACCAGGTAACACAAATGATGAATGACGCTAAAGCAGAAGCTATTGCCGCTAAACATGCGGCCAATGAAGAAGTCGTAATGCAAGCGCTGGTACAGCCAGATGTGATGCGAATCCTCGCAGAAGTCATCACACTCCTGCAAAGTGACAAGGCAGGGGCTCTGTTAGACGTTATCACATCCCTCCAAGAAGGGGATGTGGTATCTGCTCAACAGACAATGTTATCCTACGTAACGCCTGCCGCACCTATCGCAGAAGCAGCACCGTACGTTGAGTACACACAACCCGCACCTAAAACTTCATCATCCACCTGGTCACTGTAACGCTCACAACCCGTCTATATGGCGGGCACCCCCTACAATCATCCACCTGCATCAAAGATGCCGTGCACCTAATCACTGTAACCCTCACAGCCCGTCTATATGGCGGGCACCCCCTAACATGTTATCCCTATTCAAACCACAGACAATGTCCGCATCCCAAATGTTAGACAAACTAACTAAGTTACGTACCCAACGTGCCCAGTTAGTGATACAGTTATCTAACGTAGATAATGAAATTGCCCCCCTAGAGGCATCCCTCAATAAGTTCATCAACCCCCAAGCAACACATACCCAACCAGTTGCCACCCCTATTAAAGTTACCACACAAGTTAACAACACCCCGTTGGTCGCTAAAAGAGACCTACAAACATGCACACAAACAAACAAGCCAATAACACAGCCAGTAACACAAGCACCACTCTCTACTATCGAAACTGTACCTAATAAACCAATGCCGCCTACGCAACTTGCAACTACTGCCGCCCCTAAACAAACAGCAACAAGTGCAAGTACAGTAGTACCCGGCATGGAAGCAATGGTAAGGTCACGAGCCCAGTATCACACAGAGGAACTACAGATCACGTCTGTGGTAAACTCAGGTGTGATTGAAATGTATAACCATTACTTAGGTAATGGAGTCGCACCTCTAGAAGGGTATACAGTTACTGACCGTGTATCAGCCGCAAGTAAACCATACAAACTAATGGCAGTACCAGCACTGAAGATCACATGCACGTTAGTACAACCTTTACCCGAAGGTATGATAGAGAAGAAGAGAGTAATCAGTGAGTGGCTAGAAGCTAATGACTACCTCCGTAGTGAAGACCCTAACAAATTCATATTCGAGACAGAGTATGATAAATGGGGTCACCGGTACTCGCCATACCTATCAATTGATAGCAAAGGCTGTACACTATACATACGTGTAGGAGCAGTGTCGTTAGATAGCCCACAACCCTGGCCCATACTAATTGCTTAACGTACACTAAGACAACTGTGTAGTATAGCAACATAGCTGAATGTTACTGGTAATAGATGCCGCCATCTAACTACCACAATCATGTCCCTGACCATCGCCTCCAGCTTAGAAGATCTGAACAACACACCTTACACGTACGAGTTCAACAAACGTCTACATCTACTAAAGTACTTCCTGTATGAGGTACTAGGGCCGCAACATATGCTAGCAGTAAATCACATGAATAATGAGATACTACTAGCATCACAAGTGCCTGGAAGAGGTATGGGATCAGCTATTGCCTTAGTACTATCACCTAAATATAGTACTAAGATAATACTGCATGACCATCCTAATGTAACGCAAAGACTTATCATGTACCTACTACGTGGTATCGGTGAAGAAGTACTGCGCCCAATAGACGTAGAAGCTGGCGAGTCCAAAGCACTAGAACTTATGAGAAGTGCACTAACCAGAGAATACTACCGCACTCCACAAGGGTCGTAGCCATACAACACCCACACAAACTAAACACTACTGGGGCTCCCATGCCCCTCCGTAAATACAATGACACACCCACAACAGTTACAATTACAAACAGAGATCTGCTACATAGCAGACGACTTCCTCAAACACATGTCCGTGCTTGAGATGACATTAGAAGTGACCACCGCCTCTATACTTGAAGCAACCAAATGCTTACCAAGTAAGGAGCGTAAAGCAGTGCAACACGTCATAGAGCGTGTTTCACCAATAGGTCTAAAGAACCTACTAGAAGCAGTGCGAATGACTGCCTCGCGCACTAACCACTTACGCACACAAGTATATGCAGATGCCGCTAAAGCGCTTGTAGATACTATCTACACACAGAAAGGTGTAGCCGGGCCAACTAGTGAGCGCACGTTCACGAGCGCTGCAGATGGTGCTGCAGCAGCTATAAAAGAAGTAGCAACTGCAACAATCGCTGCACCTAAACCTGTAGTAACCCCTACCAAAAAGTCTAAGCCACAAGTCAATGCTGCTGAACGTAAAGCAGCTATGGAAGTCTACAAACAATGGGCTCTCAAATGCCCATTAGTAAGGTGCCTAGGTAATCCAACCGAACCACCTTCAGATGCCCACCTCTGGGTGATGACATGCGGATACCTAATGTCATCAAAACAAGAAGCACAAGCTACCCTAACTTTAGGGTTAAATGCACTACGGTGGCA
>Ga0105045_10000018_pt1 | contig 81318 bp, 73 predicted proteins | sample MAT02_FD_78089 | JGI IMG/M metagenome (GOLD analysis project Ga0105045, IMG submission 78089) | Freshwater microbial communities from Lake Fryxell liftoff mats and glacier meltwater in Antarctica - MAT-02 (megahit assembly) | ecosystem: Environmental > Aquatic > Freshwater > Ice > Liftoff...
ACCGTTACATTTTATATTATTAACGGACTTGGTCCGGGTGTTGTCAATACACATTTGGACGAAAGAATAACGGATGATAAGTTTTGCATAGCTTTTGAGAAATCGGTAGTCAACGAAGATAAAGCAACAGGCTTTTTTAAGAGGACTGGAGCTTCTGAGATCAGTTCTAAAGTGATTTAGTCAAAGTAAACCTATAAATTTGTTCGGTACAGACCGTCCATTAATAGTTGTTATCATTAAAGATTGAGTATTTTTATTTGATTTAATTATATAAATAGACAGGCTCTAAATTTTGTTATCATCATCATAGATAGAATATTAAATATATACAGATGAAAGTTTATAATTATTTGTTTTTTGCTTCGGTTTTATCACTTCTGATGAGCATGAGTGCTTGTCAGTCTGCTACTGGTAACCAAACTGGAAGCGAGTACATGCCTGATATGGCGCACTCTGTTGCTTATGAAGCCAATGTTTATGGTTATTACTCACTAAACCGGTGGGGTACAAGAGAAGAATTGCACGCAATGGTTCAACCTCGTATTCCTGTAAAAGGGACTGTAGCAAGAGGGTTTTTAGGTGGACTAGATGCTCGTAACGCTGCGCACAAAGGTATTCAGTATACACCCAACGCTAGTGTGCCTTACCATTATGTTGATACGGAGGAAGACAGAACTAAAGCAATAGCTGATATCATCAATAGTCCATACCCAATCACAAAATCGGGACTAGATAAAGGTAAGTTGCTTTACAATATCAACTGTGCAATCTGTCATGGGGAGAAAGGTGATGGTGCTGGCTATCTTTTGAGAGATGATGGTGGTAAATATCCGGTTCAGCCTGCTAATTTCTTACTTGATGAGCACGTAAATGCGTCTAATGGCAGATATTATCACTCGATCATGTATGGCAAAAATCTTATGGGTGGATATGCTGATAAACTGGCTTATGATGAGCGATGGGAAGTGATCCATTACATCAGGTCCCTTCAGGCTACTAGCAAAAAGCTGGAATACTCAGATGTGAGTAACACGCTAAATACTGTTGATGTACCTTATAAAATGTATGAAGCAAGATTGCCAAAGTCTGTCCCTGCTGTGATGCCAATTGATAGCACTATGCTTTCTGATAATCATACAAAAGAAAGCCATACACAACATGGTAAAACAGAAAAACATTAATTTAATAAAATTTAGAATAACTATCCTACTAAACTAGGACAGATTAAAAATTAAGGACAATAAAGCTAATTGTAATGAATCAATACATCTTTAAAAGCTCTCACAAAACCACATTAATTGGCGCTATACTTATAGGCTTGATATGTATGGTATTAACGTATATGGGTGACGATCAATTTCATACGAGATTTTGGTCTAACGTACTACATAATGCGACATTTTTTACGATGACGTCTGCGATGGCATTATTTTTTTTGGCGGTATGTATAACTGCTTATGCTGGGTGGTACACGACGTTCAAAAGAGTCTGGGAAGCTTATGCTAGCTTTTTGGTAGTGGGAATGGGACTACTTTTAGTCGTAGGATTAGGAGTTTACATGCACTGGCATCACCTTTATCACTGGTCTGACGAAGCAAGTGTTACTAAAGATGCAGTACTGTCTGGAAAATCAGGTTTTTTAAACAAAAACTGGTATTTTTTCGGCACCTTAATTTTTTTGGGTTTGTGGGCTTTTATTGGCTATAGACTCCGAAGCCTATCTTTACTAGAAGACAAAGAAGGTAACAGTAATTATGCTCAGCACAAATCTATGAAAGTATATGCAGCAGCTTTATTGCCTATAATAGGATTTACGAGTGCGGCACTTATATGGTTATGGATTATGAGTGTAGATGCACATTGGTACAGTACTATGTTTGCCTGGTACACTACAGCGAGCGCTTTTGTGTCTATGATGGCACTTACGATTATGCTTATTATATTTTTGAAATCAAATGGTTACTTGAATGAAGTTAATGAAAATCATATTCACGATCTAGGAAAGTACCTATTTGCAATTAGTATATTTTGGACTTATCTGTGGTTTTCGCAATACATGCTAATTTGGTATGCCAATATAGGTGAAGAAACTATTTATTTTAAAGAGAGATATAACAATTATTCTTTACTTTTCTTTGGTAACTTAGCTATAAATTTCTTAGTTCCTTTCTTTATTTTGATGAGAAATGATACAAAACGCAAGAATGGTTCAATGGTATTGGTTTCTGCTATTTTATTGGTTGGACATTGGTTAGATTATTTCTTGATGATCAAGCCAGGTGCATTGATCACGAGAAACGAGGCTTTGGCTCATGCTGGTCATAGTGAAGCTGGACATGGTATTGATCATGCAGTTGAGGATGTGACTGGACACGGTGAGCATATTTCTACCTTTGTATCAGGTTATACACTACCAGGGTTTTTGGAACTTGGAACATTTTTAGGGTTTTTGGGTTTATTTATGTATGTTACATTATGGTCTTTGTCAAGGGCTGCTTTGGTACCTAAAAACGACCCTTATTTAGAAGAAAGTCTTCATCATCATGTAGTTTAATATTCTATATTACTGAACTCAATAGTGTATTAAAATTAAAAATTAAATTGTTTATACAATGACTTACTTTATAGCTTTAGCAATTATATTTCTCTTATTTGTGATAGTAGTGCAGATAGGAAAACTTTCAGAGTTATCTGCAAGAATAAGAGGTGAAGAAGCCGTGGAAAGGGCTAGCACTGAAACTCAGTCAAAGGCACTTTTAGCTTTTATGATTCTTTTTCTTATTTTGACTTGTGGAACAGCATACTACTATAAGGATTCTATGTTGGGTTATGGCCCGTTGACGTCTGCCTCAGCTCACGGTTTTGATTTAGATGGTGCGTTTCATTTGACACTAGTAATCACTGGTATTGTATTTGTAATTACCCATATACTTTTGTTTTGGTATGCATACAAATATAGAGGGAGAGCAGGCGGAAAGTCTATTTTCTTTGCGCACTCTACTAAATTAGAATTAATTTGGACAGTAATCCCTGTAATAGTAATGACTTACTTGGTTGCAGACGGATTGATCGTATGGAATAATGTGTTTCCTACGTTGACAAAAGAAGATAAATATTTAGAAATAGAAGCCACTGGCTACCAATTTGCGTGGGATCTAAGGTATCCTGGCGCTGACGGTAAGCTTGGTAACAAAGACTTCAGATTAATTGACCCTGCAAGTAATACGCTTGGAATAGATTGGAACGATGAGGCCTCTGTAGATGATATAGTATTGGGTGGTACAGATAAGATTGTTTTACCAAAGGATTCATTGGTAAAAGTGAGAATAACAGCAAAAGACGTTTTGCATAACTTTTACTTACCTCATTTTAGGGTTAAAATGGATGCAGTTCCTGGAATACCCACTTCATTTATATTTACACCTGTCAAAACTACAAAGGAGTTTAGAGAGCAACTTAGGTCCCATCCAGATTGGCAAGTGCCATCTGACCCTGCAGAACCTGAGGGAAAACAAAGATGGGAAACTTTTGAGTTTGAACTAGCTTGTGCTGAACTTTGTGGCAAAGGACATTACTCTATGAGAAGGGTAGTAGAGGTAGTCACCCGAGAAGAGTATGATACATGGATGGCAGCTCAGGTTCCGTTCTATGCAACTAATATCAGGAATACTGCTAAAGATCCTTGGTCGGGTAAGAAATTATTTGGATACGAGATAAAAGATCGTGCACGCGAACTTAGTACTGATATATCTAATTATCTAGCAGACAGCACAGGAACAGCTAGTAATCTGATTCAATTAAAACATGTGTTTTATCAGACAGGGTCTGTAGATTTGAATAGTGATTTATCACAATATGAACTTGATAACCTAGTAATACTGATGGCTAAATATCCGACAATTAGGATAGAGCTTGCAGGACACACGGATAATGTAGGCGATGCAGTTTCTAACCTAGACTTATCTTTTAACAGGTCATCAAAAGTCAAAGAGTATGTAGTATCTAAAGGTGTGGATAGTGGCAGATTATCAGTTAAGGGATATGGCCAAGATCAGCCTTTGGAGAGTAACGATACTCCAGAAGGAAGACAAAAAAATAGAAGAACAGAACTTAGAATAATTTCTAAATAATTTTAAAACTTTTAAGAAATGGCAAATACAGCAATTCAAGAAGAAGATGTTCTGATCAAAGAACAAGGATACAACGATCACTTTCACGATCATCACCACGGTGATAAGTATCAGTCTAGTTTTATATTTCATTATATATTTTCGATGGATCATAAAATCATCGCTAGACAATTTTTAATAACTGGAATTATTTGGGCTATTATCGGTGCAGCGATGTCTGTTGTGTTTAGATTGCAGCTGGGTTATCCTGAGGAATCACTGACATGGATTAAACCTTTTCTCGGTAAATGGATCGTTGTAGATCCTACCACTGGGATTGGTAAATTGGCACCTGAGTTTTATTATGCTTTGGTAACAATGCACGGTACTATCTTGGTATTTTTCGTATTGACGGCGGGATTGAGTGGTACTTTTAGTAATTTACTGATTCCATTTCAGTTGGGTGCTAGAGATATGGCATCACCATTTATGAATATGCTTTCCTATTGGTTCTTCTTTTTGGCAGGAATCATCATGTTTTACTCATTATTTCTAAGTACAGGGCCTTTTTCAGGTGGATGGGTAGCATATCCTCCGCTGAGTGCATTACCTCAGGCGTCTAGTGGATCGGGTACAGGTATGACTTTATGGTTGGTGAGTTTGACATTTTTTGTAGTCTCAGTTTTATTAGGTGGTATTAATTATATCACTACGGTATTAAACCTGAGAACTAAAGGAATGAGCTTATGGAGAATGCCATTGACAATATGGGCGTTTTTTGTAACAGCTATTATCGGATTATTATCATTTCCGGTATTGGTTTCTGGCTTCTTCATGCTGATCATGGACAGAAGCTTAGGAACTTCATTCTTTTTGAGTGATATATTTATAGCTGGTCAAGCGCTAGATAGAGTAGGAGGAAGTCCAATTTTATATCAGCATTTGTTTTGGTTTTTGGGACACCCTGAGGTATATATCATCATTCTCCCTGCGATGGGTATAGTTTCTGAAGTACTGGCAGTGCATGCTAGGAAACCTATATTTGGATACAGAGCGATGGTATATTCTATCATGGCGATAGGTTTTTTATCATTCTTAGTATGGGCGCACCACATGTTTATGTCGGGACTTAATCCATTCCTATCTAACTTCTTCGTAATATTTACACTTATCATAGCGGTACCATCCGCAGTCAAGGTTTTTAACTGGATTACTACACTTTATGGTGGTAATATCAGATTAAATACGCCAATGTTGTTTAGCATAGGTTTCGTATCTATGTTTATCTCAGGCGGATTAACTGGTATATTTTTAGGTAACTCTGCCATTGACATTCAGATGCATGATACTTACTTCGTAGTAGCTCACTTCCATATTGTGATGGGTGTAGCGGCATTTTTTGGGATGTTTGCGGGCATTTACCATTGGTATCCAAAGATGTATGGTAGATTTATGAACGAAACCTTAGGTAAGATACATTTCTGGGGAACTATAATAGCAGCTTATGCTATATTTTGGCCTATGCATTACATAGGTATGGCAGGTGTGCCACGTAGATATTATTCATTTGACAATTTTGATGCATTTAGACATTTTACTGATATGAATAAGTTCATCACAATATTTGCTATCATATCTTTCTTCGTACAGTTGATATTTGTTATTAATTTTTTCTATAGCATTTGGTATGGTAAGAAAATGAAAACAAAAAATCCATGGGATGCAACTACACTAGAATGGACGACACCTATAGAGCCTATACATGGTAACTGGCCTGGAAACCTGCCAGTAGTACACAGATGGGCCTATGATTATAATAAGGATGAGAGAGAGTTTGTCCAACAGCACGTTCCTTTGAAGGAAGGGGAAGTAGGCGATCATTAATATTTATTAAATTAGTAAAGTAGATAATTGAAAACTTTAGTATCGGATATATCATTAGGAAAGCGTAATTTTTTACTTGATAAACTTGCAGATTATGCACAGTTGGTTAAAGTGAATCTTACACTTGTAGTTGTTTTTTCGGCAGCCATGGGCTACGTGATTGCTTCTAAGGGTGATTTTGTTTTAATAAATTTTTTGATATTAGTTTTTGGGGGTTTCCTGACTACAAGTTCGGGCAATGCACTTAATCAGGTATTAGAGAAAGATTTTGATATTCACATGACACGGACTGCAAATCGCCCAGTGGCATCAGGTAGAATGAAGAGCTCCGAAGCTGTAATGTTTGCGGGTATAGCTTGTCTGATAGGTATTTCGCTTTTAGCTTCTTTTAATCCACTAACAGGATTACTTGGCATGCTATCTTTGATTATCTATTCTTTTATATACACTCCGTTAAAGCGATATTCGACTTTAGCAGTTCCAGTTGGTGCTGTACCAGGGGCATTGCCTGTAATGATTGGATTTACAGCTTTTGAGAATGGAATCAGCATGTTAGCTTTATCACTTTTTGTGATACAGTTTCTGTGGCAATTTCCGCATTTTTGGGCGATTGGATTTAATAGTTATGGCGAGTATCAAAAAGCAGGATATAAGTTATTGCCAGAAGTTCATGGTAGTATAGATCGTAACCTGGGATTAACATCTTTTTTTTATAGTTTACTTATATTCCCGGTGATTGTATTTATATACTTGCGTTTAGATGGAAGTTTGATTGGATTTGTATTAATGCTTTTAATCAGCGTAATCTATAGTTTGCTGAGTTTTGATTTTCACCTCAAGTTTAATAGGCCATCAGCATTAAAATTAATGTTCTATTCTTTTTTATTTTTGCCTGCCACACTTTTTATTTATTGGTTGTCATAAAAATTTAATAGTTACAATGAACGATATATTAGTTAATAATAGAAATAAGATTCACCCACAGAAGTTTGCTTTATGGGCAGCGATGGGAAGTATCACTATGATGTTTGGTGCTTTCACAAGTGCTTATATAGTTAAGCAGGCGCAGGGAGACTGGCTAGAGTTTACATTACCTGCTGAGTTTTCTATAAGTACATTTGTAATATTACTTTCAAGTGTCGTATTGCATTTGTCATTTATAAGCTTTAAGCGGGCTAACGAAAGCCAATATAAGTACTTATTGGTATTAGCTACCATTTTAGGTTTTGCGTTTGTAATATTGCAATACTTGGGATGGATCAAGTTAAATGAGATAGGAGTAGATCTAAAGGGGAATGTCTCAGGTTCATTCTTTTACTTGATTTCTGGTGTGCATGCGCTCCATGTGTTAGGAGGAATAGCTGCAATGATTGTTGCAATGATCTATGCTTTTAGGTTAAAATTCTCAGTGACGCCGACGAGGATTCATCGTTTTGATTTAGTTGTTAATTATTGGCATTTTGTAGATATCCTTTGGGTATATCTTTTTATATTTTTAATCATTAGTAAATAATTTTTTTGGACATGGCTTCAGATACTATGACACACGAACATGACACAACGCACACCACTGGCCAGGATCAAGGATCATGGAAGGGCGGCAGTGAACCATTCAAAGCTTCCTATGGTAAGTTGATGATGTGGTACTTTTTGTTATCAGATGCGTTTACTTTTTCAGGATTTCTGATTGCTTATGGTGCTCTACGATTTAGTATGCCATCATGGCCTGTACCTGATTTTGTATTTAGTACTTTTCCAGGTGGATTTCATCACAAGCCTTTGTTGTTTGTGACCGTGATGACATTTATATTATTAGCGAGTTCTTATACTATGGTACGCGCTGTGCAGGAAGGTCATCGCGAGAATAAGCGGGGTGTTGTAGTGTGGATGATATGGACAATTCTTGGGGGTGCTATTTTTCTAGGTTGTCAAGCTTGGGAGTGGAACACGCTCATAGCTGGGGAACACATGACGATAAAAGTTAATCCATTTGGTACTCATACCGAATCGGGAAAGTACCTTGAAGGCGACGGACGTGAGATTAAAGAGGGTGATGTATTCACTGCTGGTACTTCATATCTTATTCATAAGAACGATGGTGAGTGGGCTCCACTTAAGTATAATGTAACTGAAGGTGCTGCAGCCGGTACTGTCAAAGAGCAAGCTTTTGGCCCTAAGGCATTCGGCGCTTTATTCTTTTTTATAACTGGCTTTCATGGTTTTCACGTTTTTTCAGGTGTAGCTTTTCTACTTATTATTTGCGTAAATGCTGCTACAGGACTATATACACGACGACGTAACGGATATGAAATGGTTGAAAAAATTGGGCTGTATTGGCACTTTGTAGATTTAGTCTGGGTGTTTGTATTCTTACTATTCTATCTACTATAGTTTGTAATAGATAATGGATTAGCATTATATTTCTATATTAGATCTAGTTCTAACAACAAAATAATCTTTTTTTTTAAATCTTTATTATTTCAATATGAGTTCATTATCTTTTGAAGAATCAAAATCGATCGCAAATAAGACGATTATAATTTTAGGTTTGATTACAATTTTTGAAGTACTTTTTGCGCTTTTAGGAAAGGGTTATCTAATCGAAGGTTTTCATATAGCACATGTTATCACTGGCGGTGTGATGATAATCTTGAGTCTGGTCAAAGCTTATCTTATAGTATATGAGTTTATGCACATGAAATACGAAGTACCAGGTCTAGTTAGAACCGTTTTATTTCCTACTGCGTTACTCATCTGGGCGATCATAGCTTTTACTTATGAGGGTTCGTATTGGGGAACGAGTAGAGTTAATGTTAAAAATAAGATAGAAGTTCCTATCAAATAGAAATCTAATTTGGTCTTACTTGATACGTATCTGAACTTATTGATTAACAAACTAGGGGGATTTTTATCGCTATTTAAAATTTATTTTAGAATATGGGAAAGCTTATTTCATGGATAGTACTTAGTTTATTTGTATTAGTAGTACCATTAGGCTCTTGGTTTTATTTACAACAAGGTTTAGATTTCCGCAAGGCTTCTCTGGCTGAATTAAAGGTTAAAGATAGTCTGAATCTTTCGTTAGATACATTGTCTGTTTTTAAGGGAAATGTCTCGTTGATTGTCATGCACCCGAGTACAGAATCTGACAAAAGTATATCTTCCATCAAAGATCAGTTTAAAAATGTTCCTTCTTTTACGATATTTGAGAACGGGGTTGATTGTCCTTACCAGCTTAGTTATTTAAAAAGTATGGGTCTCAGCGATACGAGTAGTTTATATGCTGTGATTGATACTTCTGGTAGAGTCAGGAGTTACTATAAAGATAACTCGCTACCAAATTTACAGAAACTAGTCGAGCATATAGCAATCATTATGCCTAAAGCTAAAGAGATGGATATACAAATGAAAAATCAGGTTCAATAGTAAATTTTAGTTTATTTACCAACATAATTTATAGTATCATGAAATATCCTCAGCCAAATGATGCGCTTGCACGAAAAATGTCTGTTGCGAGTGTTGTTATATCAATCTTGGTTTTAATTTTGGTTGGCGTTATGCGTCAAGTTAAAATAGATCTTGGAATAGACTTTAGTTTTTTGCCTCCATTCCATGCTATTTTCAATACGGTTGTAGCTATTAGTCTTATATCTGCGTTGTATTTCGTTAAAAATGGTGATATAGTTAATCATAGGCGTAGTATTTTCAGTGCGATGACTTTCTCAGGATTATTTTTGCTTTGTTATGTACTTTATCACTTCACTACTGAAGAGACTAAATATTGCCATGAAGGTACGATAAAGACTGTTTATTTAGTGCTTCTGATTTCACATATAGTATTGGCTGCAATTTCTCTACCATTTATATTATTGACTTTCACACGTGGATTTAATTTCCAAGTGGAGAAACATCGTAAAATGGCAAGATGGGTCTTTCCTATCTGGTTATATGTTGCTATCACTGGTCCAATTTGTTACTTTATGCTTAAAGATTGTTATATATAGGTCTGTTAAGTTTTTTCTTAGATATATTCAACACTAATCTAGTTTTGTTGTTACGCTATTATAAATTTGTGAATTATGAATATTGTCAAAGATCTAAACTTAGTTCCTAGATGGGTTTTAATTACCCTACTGATATTAATAATTGTAGTTGTGGCAGTTCCCCATGAAGCATTAGCGCAATGTCCAATGTGTAAAATTAGTGCTGCGTCAAACCTCAGAGATGGTGGCTCGGCTGGCAAGGGCCTCAATAAAGGTATTTTGTACATGTTCTCTCTACCTTATTTATTGGTGGGAACTATGGCTTTTCTATGGTATAAGAATAGAAAAAATGTTGAGGTTAACCAGTAAGTACCTGATATTATACAATTATTTATTGGGTAAGTTTCACTAAGTATTCATCTATGTAGTTATTTATAAGCTTTGCTTTGTACTGCATAATATACCTTGGGTGCTCTAGTGGTACTATTTTATCATAGATATTGAGACTGTTGTTAATGCTTTCTAAAAATTTAAAATTTTTACCGGTGCCCAGACAGAAAACTTGATCTCCTGACTGGGCTATAGATTTTTGTAAATATAGATTATTGATGATAAACATTTCTACACACAGATAAAGCTCTTTATCGTCATAATAGTTGTAGTTTACAGGTTTTGAGTTATTGTGATTTACTTTGATAAATCCAAGTGGACATACCGAACTGAAATAAAAGTCTTCATAAAATCTTTTTGGTCCTCCGTATGCTGCGATTACTTTATAGATAAAATCTGATGAAGGTTCGTGAGAGTAATGATCGTTGTATGGAATTTCACAAATATCATTTAACCTTTTTGTGTCCGTAAAAGGCAGACCTGTAGAGCCTGCACCTAATCGTCCAGGATTAATGCCGAGAATAAGTTTTCTTGGCTTTTCATCGCTATAGTATTTTGTGTAAAACTCTTTACATATTTTGATGATCGTAGGATTGTTTTGATACGGGTTAAGCAATTTGATAGCTGTAGGAAGTTTTCCTTTGAAATCTACTGATATCAAAAAATCAAGAATTTTATCTGAGAGATTCATGTTTATTCCTTGTTTTTAAAATTCATAACAACCTATGTCAGGCGGGTTTTTGCGGTGTTTACCTTTAATGTCACGAGTTAATGTGCTGATGGGGATACCTTTGTTTCTAGCTATAGATAAACTATCTAGTGAATAATCACTTCTATTTTCATTCTTAAAAACTCTAGAATTGAAACCTTGGATAATGCAGTTAGCGCAGTTATCAATGAAGTCTTTATAATCTATGTCTTTTGGTATATCTCTGACTTTAACTACACAATTATTTAATTGATAATCATATTGCATTTTGTCACTTGTACTTTTTGCAAATATCAATTCATTGTCATCATTTCCCGCAAAAATTGTATTTGTAAAACTTGCTTTGAGTTTGTTAAACAATGCCGGTCTCAATATATTATAAACATAAAAATCTGAAATAAATAGGGCACTTGCTTTATTGGTATTGCTCACTACTGTACAAGAATTAAATTCGTAATCTCCCCCGTGGAAGAGTCTGACGCTATGGTTATTATTGCTATAGATCAGGCAGTTTTCGGCTATGATAGCAGCATGTTTACCGATTATTCCACTATTACCAGTGTTGTAAATGATTGAATTAGTTACTTTTATAGAGGCAAGAGAATCTACAAATAATCCATAGTTGCAGTTTTTTATAATGGTATGGTCGATATGATGATTTGTGCTTCCTGTCGTAAATACGATTCCTTCCCATTGTGACCTCACATCATTAAAATCCTCTTCTAACCTATCACCTTGTATGATTACAGGTTGGTCAGTAGTGCCTTGGCTGTTCAGTATGCCATTAGGCTGCATGACGATTAACCCATCACCATAAACCGAGGTGGAAGTGCGCACTATGCCACCATGTACATAGATTCTACATCCAGGTGGCAACACAACAGTACAGCTATCTATCGCCAGTACTCCATAGATTACATAAGGTTTTGGGTCGTCCCAAGTGATAGTACCAGATCCACAAGTCAAAAGTCTTACACCACCTTTCCCTTGATTATTGGGGATATAGTTAGCGTTTTGGCCCCACGCTTCTAGGATTATAGTCTGTAGATTGCCGTTATATGTGATATTGATTGCATCATTGATGATAAAAGGTGATATGGAAAGCGGTAAGTCAGGATTGATCGTTGTTTCTACAAAAACATAGATACTGTCTTGGCTATTGATTTCAACTTGAGCGACATTTGGGCCTTTGACACCATCCACATTAATTCTAAAAGTATTGTTACTATTGTTTTTTAAGGCTACATCTATCAGGATAGGCTGGGACTGTTTGTTGTATATTTTAAAAAATTTTGTCGATGAGCCGATACTTGTAAATACGGTATCAAACCTGAGTGTATCTGTCGAAACTTCGATCTTAGCATCACTCCCTGTATAATAATCCTCTCGTTGACAAGAGAAAAGAATCACTATTGAAAATAGAAAGGCAGTTGTTTTTATATTATATAAATTCATGATGTATATTTGATTATATATATGTGTTTTATATAGTTGTAAATAATTATTGATTCCATAAAACCATATTTATCAAAGTGGATTTAGAATAAAGGATAACGCATGAAAGAGGTATTAAATTACTTTAAATTCTAATAATACTTAAATTACTCAATGAGCATGTGCAAAAGTACTATATTTGCCCTAATAAACGATAATTATTGCATGAATAACATCAAAATCGATGTGGTGATACCTGTTTTTAATGAGGCAAAAGCTGTCAGTAAGGTCATAGGGGAGATTCCAAAGGATCTTGTTAGACACATTATCATCTGTGATAATGGCAGCACAGATGACACTGCAGTCACTGCGAGTACTATGGGTGCGGTGGTAGTCTATGAACCTATCAAAGGTTATGGAAATGCTTGTCTCAAAGGTCTCGAATACATCAAAACACTGGATGAACTTCCTGATATCGTGGTTTTTCTTGATGGCGATTATTCTGATTACCCTATAGAGATGTACCAAATCGTGAATCCAATCATTTACGATGGTTATGATCTAGTGATTGGTTCGCGCGCGCTCGGTGAGATGGAGCGAGGTGCTATGATGCCTCAGCAGTTATTTGGCAATTGGTTAGCAACATCGCTTATCAAGTTGTTTTATAAATATCAATTTACTGATTTAGGACCATTTAGAGGAGTGAGGTATGAAGCTTTGCAATTGATAAATATGCAGGATCGAACTTTTGGTTGGACCGTAGAGATGCAAGTAAAAGCAGCGAAGCTCAAAATGAAAACAAAGGAAGTAGCAGTCAATTATCGTCGTAGAATCGGAACCTCTAAAGTCTCAGGAACAGTAAAAGGAACAATTCTCGCAGGACACAAAATACTTTGGACTATTTTTAAGTACATGTAATCAGCTAGGGTAGGAAGTCAATTTAATGATATTTTATGCATCATATTTTCTTACTTAAAACTTTCAAACCACCTAAATCCAACAATTAACTTTATGACTTTACTCAATACGATAGGTTTTGGATTGCTGTTGGTATATACCATATCATTGGTTTATGTGACTATTTTTTGCTTGATGCAGCTCCACTTGTTATATAGATATGTCAGACCAAAGAAAATGCTAAGCTCGTACAGTGTTAATAGCAAAACAGATTCTAAATCGCTTTATCCCGCACCATTTGTCACAGTTCAGTTGCCTATATACAATGAAAAATATGTCATCGGTAGATTGATAGACTGTATTGCTGATTTTGACTATCCCATGGATAGATTTGAGATTCATATTCTCGACGATTCTACAGATGATACCGTAGCAATCGTAGCAGAGAAAGTAGCCCATTATCAAAGTATGGGTTACAATATTAGACAAATCATTCGCGGTGATCGTGTCGGCTTTAAGGCAGGTGCACTAAAAGATGCGATGGGTGAAGCAAAAGGTGATTATATAGCGATTTTTGATGCTGATTTTTTACCTAAAAGAGACTTCTTATTATCGACACTCGATCACTTTAGCAATCCTCAAGTCGGGGTAGTGCAAACGAGATGGGAACATATCAATCAAGGTTATTCACTGTTGACAGAGCTGCAAGCATTCCAACTCAATGTCCACTTCACTATAGAGCAGAAGGGTAGGTATAAGGCAGGCTATATGCTTCAGTTCAATGGTACAGCTGGAGTTTGGCGTAAATCATGTATAGAGGATGCGGGTGGATGGGAAGCTGACACGCTTACTGAGGATCTGGACCTGAGTTACCGTGCACAGTTGAAGGGTTGGGAGATCGTATATAGAGAAGATGTCACTGCGCCCGCAGAATTGCCGATAGAAATCAATGGGCTCAAATCACAACAGTTCAGATGGATGAAAGGCGGAGCAGAAACGGCTCGAAAGGTGCTACCTAAAGTTTGGGCGTCTGAGATCACACTTGTCAAAAAAATCCAAGCAACTGTACATCTGATTTCTAGTTCTATATTTTTGTTTGTATTTATATTAGGTGTTTTCAGTGTGCCGATTATATTTTTGCTTGTACCTTTAGGTATAGATAGTAGTAAGTTTGTGGTGTTTTTAGTATCACTATTATCGATTGTTATCGTTTATTTTGTGGCAAATGTGGGAGTAGCATGGCCACGAGAATCCAAAATCAAAATGGTATTTAAGTTTTTAATATTATTTCCAGTATTTTTGGCTTTGTCTATGGGATTGGCTTTTCATAATTCATGGGCAGTACTTCAGGGATTCTTTGGCAAGCAATCCACATTTGTCAGAACACCAAAATATGGGATTACTACAGAGCGAAAATTTAATGTCAATAAATCTTATTTTTCTAATAAAATCGATTGGATTACTGTCGGTGAAGGTTTCTTGGCTATCTATTTTATAATGGGGCTGTATCTAGGTTGGACAATGGATGTAATGGATTTTTTTAGCCTTCATGTTTTATTAGCCTCGGGATATCTGATACTATTTTATTATTCTATTGAGAGTAAATTTTTAAAATAATCACTTCTTATGAATATAGGATGGAAAGATTTTCTAGTATTTATAACGTTTCCATTAGGGATTTGGTTTATCCTTGGTTATTGTGCTCAAGTTGACTTTGACCTATTTTTTATGTTGTTTTTATGCTCGTTTATGGGCTATATTTATTTAGCTAGGCTTCAGTTGAACTTCAAAAGTATCTTGGGGTTTGGTATCGTGATAAGGCTAGGAACTTTGGTTTTCTTTCCGCAGTTATCTGATGATATTTTTAGGTTTTATTGGGACGGATTACTGACTATTGGAGGTGTAAATCCTTATGGTGTATTGCCAAGTGATGCGCTGTTATTAGGCATTGAGGGCGTTAATTTTGGACTTTTTGAGCAGCTCAACTCTCCTGATTATTTTACAATATATCCTCCAGTAGCTCAGTTGGTTTATGCAATGTCAGCATTTAGTGGATCAGTAATGACCGCAGTAATAGCGATGAAGATTTTATTTTTTTTAGTAGAAATTATAGGTTTTAGAGCGATAGTTTTATTGTTGCGGCACACTTCAAAACCGGCCTCTTATGCAGCCTGGTATTTTCTAAACCCGTTGGTCATTATAGAAGGTATAGGCAACTTACATTTTGAGGTGTTAATGGTTGGTGTGCTTGCGTGGAGTATTTATTTTTTGATAAAGCAACGATTTTTTAGTAGTTCAGTATTGCTAGCGATATCCATTGGGATCAAACTACTGCCATTGATGCTGCTTCCATATCTATGGTTTTATTTAAGTGGTAAAGTAAGAATGATTTTTTTTGGAACACTTACCATATCTTTATTATTGATTTTCTCCTCCCTTATACTGAGTTTTGAAGCCTCTTCTTTTCTGAATAGTTTAGATTTATATTTTAGAAAATTTGAGTTTAATGCCAGTATTTATTATTTACTCAGGTATATAGGGATAGAGATTTCTGGCTACAATTTGATAAAGTACCTTGGGCCAGCATTGGGATTAATTACATTGGTTATCAATGTGTTATTAGCCTATAGGTTAAGAAAATCAACAATTAACACTTATTTTAAGTACGCCTTTATGGTTTGGGGTTTGTATTTATTACTTGCCACTACAGTACATCCATGGTACATCATTCCATTGGTTTTTTTGAGCTTATTTGTCGATACCAAGGCGGCAATCTTATGGAGCTTCTTGGCGGCACTGAGTTACGTTAATTATAGTGGTGAAACTTATTACGAGAATCTTTGGATAGTAGCGTTTGAATATAGTTTGCTATTAGCTTTTTTGATTTGGGAATTTACGTCCCGATCAAAAGATGAAGTGCTGCTAGTTGCAGTGGACATCAAAAAATCCCCATAAAACGAGTGCCATTCTATGGGGATTAAATATTTTATTTATCCTTAATTTTATAAAGCTACTTGGTTTTCTTCTACCAATTTTCTAAGATTTATAAGTGCATATCTCATGCGACCTAGTGAAGTATTGATGGACACTCGTGTCATCTGAGCGATTTCTTTGAAGCTCATATCAGCATAATGTCTAAGGATGATAACCTCGCGTTGTTCATCAGGTAGATGATCTATGAGTGATCTGAGTTTTTCGTGTGTTTGGCTTTTGATTATCGTATCTTGCATGTGATCATCTGTAGATTCGATGGTATTGAACACATCAAAGTTAGCACTACTAGATACCATCGTCATACGCTTAGACCTGCGGAAGTTATCCACACACATATTGTAAGCAATTCTAAGTGCCCATTGTAGAAATTTTCCTTCGTTATTATACTTGTCTTTGCGAATAGTATCTACGATTTTGATAAAGACTTCTTGGAAGATGTCTTCTGCCAATTCACTATCTTTGACAAATAAATAAATGGAAGTGTAAATTCTGTCTTTGTGTCTGAGAAGTAAAGTCTCAAAGGCTTGTTGATCGCCTATCAAATACAAAGATATTAATTCTTGGTCATTACGTGATTTGAGTTGCATATCTACACAATTATTTATGGGTTAAATAAAACTTTTTAAGTAAGTGTAGATATTATGCTATAGGCGAACTATTTTTTATGAAAAATTAAAACACAAAGATACGTTAATTTTATTGTAATGCAATAGTTGAGGACAATAATTTTTGAATTTATTTTTTTTTATTTATAAGAATATACGTATTTTGTTGAAAAACAACAGAATGTATTTTTATAGTTTATAGATTTATTTTTATTGAGCGAGGATTTATTAATATGAGTTTAGGAGTGCAAAATCTTAAATAGAAGTAAGTAAATGAAAGTTTTTGACCAATAAAACCAAATTATTAATTTATTTTTTCTACTTTTGTTATCTAAAACCAAGCGATTGAAAATATCAGAATGATATATATATTAGAAAGAAAATAGCAAAATCAATGATTAGATTTTATTTTATCGTAAATATTGTGATAGGTTTGCTAGTTATCATTGCGATGAGTGATGTAAAAGCGCAGAATTTCCAAACAGAAATCAGTAAACTAACTCAAAGAACTTTTTATCGTCATGCTAACATAGGTGTCAGTGTGCAAGATGTCTCTACAAGTACATATTTAGGAGGTACACAACCTGACAAAGTGATGCTGCCAGCATCAACGTTAAAGCTTATTACGAGTCTAAGTGCACTAGAATTATTGGGTCGAGATTATACATTCAGAACTCAGTTAACTTACGATGGATACATAGATGCTTTAGGTATTCTCAAAGGCAATATTTATATCAAGGGAGGAGGCGATCCGTCTCTAGGAAGTGATCGCATCCCAGGCGTACTCGATATGAACACACTGTTATCTGATATGATATCTGAAATCAAAGCTGCAGGTATCAAGTGTGTGGAAGGTAGTATCATTGCTGATGAGTCTATATACAATGCCTTTCCGGTTGCACCCTCATGGCAATGGAATGATCTAGGTAATTACTATGCATCTGGAGCTTGGGGACTTAATATCAATGAAAACCAATATGCTATCTATTATAAGAGAGATGCAAGTATAGGGTCATTAGCTACTATTTCTTATTGGAAACCTTATATACCTAACTTATCATTAAGCAGTGAAGTCACTCTGGACAGTGCTAATACCGAGGATAATGCTTATATCTTTGGTGGTCCATATCATTATGGAAAGCGGATTGTAGGCACGATACCGCAAGGCAAATCTTTGTACAAAATCAAAGGTTCGTTACCTGATCCACCTTCGTTTCTTGCTTATCATCTATTGAAAAAACTAGACCAAAATGATATGGGAGGTCATATTTATAAATCGGTTTACAGCGGACGAGTGAAGTATTCAGACCACAAAGTTATCAAGACATATCTATCGCCTCCCTTACATGAAATCGTACGTTATGCCAATGATTTTAGCATCAATATGTATTGCGAAAGTATGCTCAAAATACTAGGGCATGAGAAACGAAGTGATGGTTCAGGCAACTCAGGCATAAGCGTAGTGAAGGATTTTTTCAGACAAAAAGGACTGCCATTAGCTGCCTTCAATATGGAGGACGGAAGTGGACTATCGGCGCGCAATCTGATAAGTCCTAGTACAATGACTAAATTTTTAACTTTGTATGGCAAAAATAAATCTATAGAAGAAATTGCATCCGTAGTGTCTCCCGTAGGCGAGCGTGGCACGGTTCGCAACATGCTGAAGTCATCCAAAGCTCAAAAAAATATGTGGCTCAAGTCTGGATCAATGGACAAAACACTTTGCTATGCTGGCTATGCGAGGACTTCGAGTGGGAAAATGGTAGCACTTTCAGTTTTTCTGAACGGCGCAATTGAAAGCAAATCAAAAGAAAATAAAGAAGAATTAGAAAAAATATTAGATTTAATTTACAGATTATTGTAACTTGTGTCAAATTTTAAATTCATATATTTGTGTAATGTTTAGAATCCATCATTATTTAATAGTTTTAGCGGTGTTTTCACACTTGATATTCTTTGTTTCAGGTTGCAAAGAACCAGAATATAATATTGGGTCCATTTTGAATCCTGAATATTATGAAAAGGTAAAGCCACAACCTATAATTGAGGCTGACAACTCATTAGACCGTTCTATTTGGCAAAAACCTGGATTAGTAGTGCGCAAAATAGGCGATGTATCCGATAAGGTGATTGCAGACATAGGCGTAGGTACTGGTTTCTTTCTTTTTAAAATTGCACCTAGGTCAAAGCAGTGGATAGCGATAGACATAGATCCCAAATACATCATTTATATTGATTCCGTTAAAAACACTTTACCTCCTGAGATTGCAGCAAAAATAATAACAAGGATGGCATCTCCTGATAATCCCAATCTCAAAATCAACGAAGTGGATATTGTGTTGATCATAAACACAGTTGCTTATATACCAGACTTGCCTAGGTATTTTGAAAATCTGAAAAAATACATGAAGGATGATGCTGAAGTTATAATCATTGACTATAAAATGAAGCAGCTGCCCATCAACGCACCACCTAGAAGCGAACGTATATACTTAGATCAACTAGAGATGATACTCACAAGTGCAGGTTATGAAATAATGGAGTCGGATGATACATCTCTTGATTTTCAGTATATCATTAAGGCCAAGAAAGCAGAAGCCTTTTGACATTTTAAAAAACGAATCAAAATTTAGCTTAATAATATGACCAATTTATCCACAATAGACTTAACCATTGTCATCACCTGGTTGCTAGGTATGATGGCTTTGGGAATTTGGATTTCCCGCAAGAGTGAGCAAGATACTGCACAAGATTACTTTCTAGCGTCCAAGTCACTACCATGGTGGGCTGTAGGTGGATCACTGATAGCGTCCAATATATCTGCGGAGCAGTTCATAGGTATGTCTGGTGCAGGGTTTGCAAGTGGGATGGCAATTGCGGCGTATGAGTTAATGGCTGCAATCACACTATTAGTTGTAGCAAAGTATTTCTTACCCGTATTTATTAAAGCCGAGATATATACCATGCCACAGTTTTTAGAGAAGCGTTTTGATCATAGAGTACGCTTGATTTTGAGTATATTTTGGGTATTTTTATTTATTTTTGTCAATATCACTTCGGTACTTTATCTTGGTTCATTGGCAATCAATAAAATCATGGGCATTCCTATATTTTATGCTATCGTAGGCCTAGCCGTTTACTCAGCTACATTCTCTGTAACAGGAGGGCTAAAGGCCGTAGTATGGACAGATGTAGTCCAAGTAGTAGTCTTGATTTTTGGCGGATTAGTTTCTACTTACATGGTACTCAATGCTGTGGGAGGAGGATTTTTCTCTGGCCTAGAGACTTTAGTAGCCAAGGCACCAGATAAGTTTGATATGATACTTGATAGGAGCAATCCAGAATATTCTAATCTACCTGGTATCAGTGTGCTTATAGGTGGTATGTGGATTGCTAACCTATACTATTGGGGCAATAATCAATACATCATACAGCGTGCATTGGCATCCAAAAGTATAGCCGAAGCTCAAAAAGGTACCGCCTTTGCAGCAATGGTCAAAGTGATTTTGCCAATCATCGTTGTAGTGCCTGGCATCGCTGCTTATGTACTCAATGCAGATATAGCAAAGCCAGATGAAGCATATCCGTGGGTCTTGAGCAATTATGTAGGTGTAGGCTTTAAAGGTATAGCATTGGCGGCTTTGATAGCTGCTATAGGCTCGTCTATCAGTAGCATGGTCAATAGTGCAGCTACCATATTTACACTTGACATCTACAGACCATTGTGGATGAAACAAGACATCCAACAAAACCAATTGCTCAATACTGATCAGCACGACAGACCACAATTGACCGTTAAGGAAGAAAATCACCTCGTAAGAGTCGGAAAACTCGTATCTCTATTATGTATCATCATAGGTGTGATTATAGCACCTTCATTGGGCTCGCTCGACCAAGCTTTTCAGTATATACAAGAGTACACAGGATTTGTAAGCCCTGGGATAGTAGCAGTGTTTTTGCTAGGTATGTTCTGGAAGCGGACTTCTACAAAAGCGGCGCTTACGGCAGTTATACTTGCGATTCCTGTGTCGTTGATATTTAAGTTTGGAACACCATGGATTCCTTTTATGAATAGAATGGGCTTGAGTTTCTTGTTATTATCTGCCGTCATCATCGTCATCTCCATGATAGACAATAAGCGGGACGATAGGAAAGCAATCTATTTTGAGTCATCGCTGTTCAAGACCAGTAATTCTTTTAACTTCATGGGCTCATTGGTTGTACTTGCAGTGGCAGCGATCTATTATTTCTTTTGGTAGGCTGTAAGCTAGATGACTTAATGTTATTTTTTGATGCAGAGTAGTCAACTTTTTAGGGTTTAGGATTGTATCTATGTGGTAGATATTTTATTAGAATAATAATGTTTTTATGCAGATAAACCGTTTTTTGGGTATAGTTTTAAAATGCTGTATTTTTATAATTTCCTATGCACCATTTGTATATGGGCAAAAAATGACCCTCGAAGAGGTAGTGAATGTCATGGAGAATACCAATAAATGCGGCACAGTATTCAGAGTGCCTACCAATAATGTTAAGTTGGAGTATTTTAATGGTTTGCTGAAGTCTGGTGACCTTACGGAAAATAAAGAAACGTCTATAAAGAGCTCAATAGCAGATACTGAAGCTGAAAATGCTGATTATTTGAATATAGTAAGGCAAGGATTTGATCAGTACTATAAGTTCAGCACGGTTTATTATGTACCCGATACTATTTATAAAAGGATGCTTAATGCCAAAGAGTTTATTTATTATGATTATGAGCTACATAAAGTGATGAGTGCTCCAGGAGTATGTAAGCCAACTCTAGCAATACTTCCAGGAACCGACAAGGATGAACTTGCACTCCACTACCTCGATGGTCGCAAAGTGGACAGGCCATTACCCTACCAAAAGAAAACTTTTATGAGTGCATATAAGAAATTATTTAAGCGGAAGACGTACCTACAAGATCAAATTAAATGGTTTAATGAACAATTTCATTTAATTTATGCCTTTGATTAATTACATACTGACCTTATCTCTAATCTTAATGATTGTTTCTGGATGCAGAGAACAGCCAAGGGATCTGTCAGTTGTCAAAAAAGAAGAAAGTAAAAAAGTAAATACAGGGATTAAACCCGAAATAGTAAAAGATACGGATACTAATCCAGAAAAAGTCAATAAAAAGATTGACCAAACTAAAACTAATACAGTTATTGATAAAGAGCAATGGAGCGATTTAGAGGTGGATTATGAAGGTTTTGTAATGGATATCCGCTATGCTACAGCCAATAATTTTACTAAAAAAGTAATTTATGACTGTCCAAAATGCTTATTAAGACCATCTGCTGCAAAAGCGCTTGATGAGGCCAATCGCCATCTAACCGAACGATTCAAAGTGAGGATCAAGCTTTTTGATTGTTATCGGCCACGACCTTATCAACAGCGGTTATGGGATATCGTACCCAATGCCAGCTATGTGACGCCGCCCGCAAAGGGTTCTATGCATAGTCGTGGGATGGCGGTAGATCTCACATTAGTAGATGAGGACGGCAAAGAATTAGATATGGGTACAGCGTTTGATTTTTTTGGTGAAGAAGCACACCAAGGTTATCCCAAACACTCAGATGCTGTGAAGCGCAATAGATATATCCTGCGCAGTACGATGGAAAAGTATGGATTTAGTCCTATCAGAACTGAGTGGTGGCACTTTAGTTACGGCGGCAAGAACTATCCACTTTCTGATTTTGTATGGAAGTGCAGTTAGGTTTTTTGGAAAAAGCCAGAATAATTTTTACACAATATGATTAAAATCAATTAAATATATATGAAAAAATAATCAAATATGACAGCCGAGATAATAACAAAGATACTTTTTCTGATAGCAGTGGTAGATCCACTTGGTTCTGTACCTGTGTTTTTAGAGGCTACCAAGCATTTTGACAGAAGTTATAAGAAAAAAATTGCTATAAGAGCTTCATTATTATCGTTTTTAATATTTGTGTTTTTTATATTTATGGGTCAACTGATTCTGGAAGGAATGGATGTATCTATGGCTGCATTTGAGATATCGGGTGGTGTGATACTGTTTTTGTTTGCCTTGACGATGATATTTGGTGAAGGAAAGCCAGAATCTGAAATCCACATGATCAAAGACTATAAACACGTTACAGTTTTTCCGGTAGCTATACCATCTATTGCCTCACCAGGTGCAATCATGGCAGTGGTCCTCATGACTGATAATACGATTTATACGATTAAACAACAGGTAGTCACAACTTTTTTGGTATTGGTCGTAGTCTTATTTACGATGTCATTATTGCTAATGGCACACAAAATTCAAAAGCACGTAGGTGAGTATGGAATTACAGTCATCAGTAAGGTGATGGGATTGATATTGGCTTCTTATGCAGTGCAGAGCATATTGAGTGGGCTTAAGGATTTCTTTTTTGTGTCGATGGAACAGTAAATTTTAATCCAAACATTTTAACTCAAGTACCTTGTCTGTGTATAATAGGATGTGATTCTGTCATCGACTATGATGTCTCTTGGTCTCAATGGTTGCTTGAGGACGATGCCTTCTAGTGTCCTACACCTACTCAATGCCACATAAGTTTGTCCACTCTCAAATGCTCCACTTCCTAGATCTACGATCACTTTATCAAAGGTTTTGCCTTGACTTTTATGTATCGTGATAGCCCAAGCGAGCTTAAGTGGATATTGCCTGAAAAGGCCTACAACTTTTGATGAGATTTGCGTTGGTTTATCTTTATCGATTTCATATTTTAGTATTTCCCATTCTTGAGGGGAGAGATCTATTATTTTCTCTATTCTATCATCATCTATGAGTTTGACTTTGATGCCTTCGTCAGATAGCTCGGTGATGATGCCTATACTTCCGTTTACGTATTGCTTCTGAAGGTCATTTTTGATCATCATCACCTGAGCGCCTACCTTGAGAGCTAGGTTATAATCGGTAGGGAAGAGATGAGGATTAAACTCACCTTCGACGGTAGCTTTGTACTCTACGACTGGAGCTTGGATGGCATTCATTTTCTGTTCATTGATCCGCTGTGCTAGGTCATTGCGACTGCAGAGAGTGATATAGAACTCATCATCCTCCGGTAAGGGCACGAAGCGTTCGTTAAGTGCCATGAGGTCGTCAAAGTCTATGGTGTTGAGCCTGATACTATCTAGCAACTGGATGAACATCCGTTCTTCCTGCCTATATACTTGTGATAGTTCTAGCATCCGGAATTCCATCGTTTGGATCACATGTGCGGAGAAGAAATATGGCGTAGGGTAAGCTGTAGCGAAATAATTGCGCTCAAAAGCTGTAGCTACTACAGGCGGTAACTGAAATAAATCACCAAAAAATATCATCTGCACACCACCAAATGGTTGATTGACCTCACGATTGAGCCTCAAAAACCAATCTATATTGTCTATAATATCAGCTCTAACCATTGAGATTTCGTCGATGATGATGATATCTAGATTTACATAAATCTTTCGGTTGCGTCGTTTTTCTATTTCAGATCTATTGAGTAATCTCGGGGGAAACCCGAAGAATGAATGAATCGTCTGTCCACGCACATTGAGCGCTGCTATGCCTGTAGGTGCAAGGACAACGACACGTTTTTTGGTGGTATTTCGGTAGAGCTTGAGTAGGGTGGACTTGCCCGTACCCGCCTTACCCGTGATGAATAAGTGATCAGGTGTGTACTCTATCTGATCCAGAATACCTTTAAACTCGTGACTTAACGTCAATGGATAATTCATATCTAAGTGATCTCACTGCAAATATATGAATTTATTTTGAGAATGGAATAAAGATAGATGTTAGGGTGTTAGAAAGCAATGCAAATTTTATATTTTAATAATTTCTGTCTCATTCATTTGTTTTTTATAACTTTACTATATCAATAATCCTATGCAACGATTTATAAAATACCTATCTTGCTGGCGAAAGTTTGCAACTCGTGCCATAATAACCTATCCAGAAATATTAGTTTTTACAAGGCTAAACGAAAACTATGAGTTCAAAAATATAAATTTCTAGATGCGGATGGAATATTTTTTGTTAGTTTTGCAATTGCAATTACGACAAGCATCTTTCTAGTTACTAGATGTAGGGTACACAAGTGGCAATCTTGCGCAAGTGGGGTATAGCAGAAAAGTTGCAATAGCTAGATTCTTTACATTCATGATTTCTTCATCAGACATTCGCTTCACATCAAATAAAAAACCTATCAAATCTGGGTGCGAATTGCTGCATTTCTCTAAGGAAATCCTCAAAGAAACTATTTACAGATCTAAACTTCCAATCTTGGTTATGTTGACAGAAAAGTAATGCAAGAATGACTTTTAGCGGTTGTTTGACTTTGATTTGTACTCGATAAGCTGCAAATAGATAATTACCCAATTGAAAGGCTACATAAGGATCTTGACAGCTGTTGTGTTCGATAAGTATAGAACAATAGATATCCTTGCCTGAAGCTAACTTACAATCAAAAACCATATCTGCAAACAGTTATTTGAACTCAGGTGAGATGAATGATTCTTTAACACTCGTCAAGGTAATCACATCTATGAGACTCCTTACATTTGCAGGCAAAGTGACATTGAGGAAGGCAATAGCATTTTCCTTATCTTCTAAACTCTCTTTAAAGTGCTTGTCATGAATGTTATCCATGAGTCAAAGATAAGTAATTTGATCAACATAATAAAGGTTTGCTCAAATATTAAATTCTGAGCTTCACCAAATATCCATTTTCTCTAAAACAAAAACAGCATCTATCCGAAAGGTAAATGCTGTTTTTTACTATAAAGTGATTTAAAAACATGTTATTAATTAATTTGCAAGTCATTAATTTCCAATATTTCAGCTTTTTATCGATCCATAGCTTTGGCTATGAATTAGGAAAAGAGTTTCATCTTGAAAATCAAGCACTTATAACTCATTTTAACATAAATTATTAAATGGCTTCAATAAGAAAAATATAAAGGGATTATAAATTACCTCTTAATTCTTGTTCGCGTTCTATCGCTTCAAACAATGCCTTGAAATTTCCTTTTCCAAAAGACTTTGCACCATGACGCTCTATGATCTCAAAAAACACCGTAGGTCTGTCTTGGATTGGCTTAGTAAATATCTGCAATAGATAGCCTTCTTCGTCCCTATCCACTAGGATATTCATACGTTTCAGTTCAGCGAGGTCTTCTTTGATCTCGCCTACACGCTCTAGCACAGTATCATAATAGTTGTCGGGCACGTATAGGAACTCCACACCGTTCCTTCTCATCGTCTCTACCGTAAGAACGATATCATCAGTGGCTACTGCGATGTGTTGTACACCAGCACCTTGGTAAAACTCGATGTATTCTTCGATTTGTGACTTTTTCTTGCCATCTGCTGGTTCATTGATAGGAAACTTGATGAATCCGTTGCCATTACTGACTACTTTACTCATCAGCGCAGTGTATTCTGTAGAAATGTCTGTATCATCGAAGGTAACCAATAGCTTAAATCCCATCACGTCTTCGTAAAACGAAACCCACTTATTCATATCGCCTAGATCTACATTGCCTACACAGTGATCGATGTATTTGAGACCCAAAGATTTAGTTTTGTACTGGCTTTTGACAGGTTTAAATCCTGGTAGGAAAGCTCCTTTATAATTTTTTCGTTCTACTAAGGTATGAATTGTATTTCCATAAGTCTTGATAGCTGCGAGTACTACTTCACCATGTTCATCTTTCATCGTATGCGGCTCAAAAGCTGATTCTGCACCTCTCTCTATGGCCTTTGCGTAAGCATCTGCTGCATCATCCACCCACAACGCTAGTACTTTGACTCCATCTCCATGCCTAGTGACATGTTTGAGGATTTCGTGATCGGGTCTAAACGCCGATGTAATAACTAGCCTGATTTTGCCTTGTTGTAAGACATAAGATACCACCTCTCTAGAACCATTTTCTGGACCTTTGTAAGCAATCAATTCAAAGCCCATACAATGCTGATAAAACAAACTGGTCTGCTTAGCATTGCCTACATAAAACTCTATGAAGTCAGTACCATTGATCGGAAAAGTATCTGTTACGGTTTCCATAGACGGAAGGGTAGAAGTACTCATTATTTTATATTTATAGTGTTAATGAAAAAAATGTTTGATTTGTTAATTTGTTTAAACTGTCGAATTGATTGAACTGTCGAACTGCGGAATTGTATAAATTGTTAATTTTATTGATTTGTCAATTTGCCATAAGTTAACTGCTGACCGCTAAAATCTAAAAGCTAAAGCCCAACTGCCAAATATTACAACCAACTCAACGCATAGCTAGTATCTTCTATTTGCGCAGCTACGTCTGTCATTAGCAAAGGTCTAAAAGTATCTACCATCACCGCAAGCTCTTTAGTTTCGGTTTTTCCGATAGATTTTTCTACAGAACCAGGATGAGGACCATGAGGTATTCCACCTGGATGCAGAGTGATCTGTCCTTTTTCTACATGTTTTCTACTCATGAAATCACCATCTACGTAGTAGAGTACCTCGTCACTGTCTATATTGCTATGATTGTAAGGTGCGGGGATAGACAGCGGATGATAGTCATACATACGCGGCACAAACGAACATATAACAAACTGCCTCGTTTCGAAGGTCTGATGTATCGGAGGCGGGAGATGGATTCTACCTGTGATCGGTTCAAAATTATGAATAGAAAATGCGTAAGGATATAAAAAACCATCCCAACCAACTACGTCAAACGGATGAGATTTGTAATGATAGGGATATAAATTGTCTTGTTTCTTGATATGTAGTAGAAAATCACCTTGTTGGTCATGGGTCTTCAGATGATTAGGTTTGCGTATATCTCGCTCGCAAAACGGTGAATGCTCCTCTAGCTGTCCGAAAGTATTTCTGTATCGCTTAGGTGTAAGGATAGGCGATGTAGATTCTACGATAAATAAGCGATTATCAGGTGTATCGAAGTGCATCTGATAGATCGTACCTCTGGGGATGATGAGATAATCTCCATAACCAAAGCTGATCTCACCATACATAGTCAATAGCCTGCCACTACCTATATGTACAAAGATACATTCGTCAGCATCAGCGTTTTTATAGAAGTAATCCGTCATGGATTTACGTGGTGCGGCAAGGCTGATTTTACAATCTTGATTGACCAATACTGGTTGACGACTTTTTAGATAATCGTCTTGCGCTGGCACATCAAATCCTCTCAGGCTTCTGTGCTTGAGTTGCTTATCGTGAATAATTTTGGGTGCCACAGATACTGGATCTCCTACTTGAGTGATCATCGTTGGAGGATGATTATGGTATAGGGTAGAGTATAGATTGCTAAATCCTTCTGTAGAGAAAAGTTGCTCATTGTAAAGCTTACCGTCAGGTTTGCGAAACTGTGTATGTTTTTTAGGTGGAATACTTCCTAAACTATAGTAGTGCATATTAATTTAATTTTGATAGGTTTTCAAATATTTTTGACATTACATTATTGACAATAGAGAGCTCTTCATCGGGGATATTGTCATAAGCTTCACTTCTAAATTCATACAAAAGTGGCAATACCAGCTTGTAAGTTCTTTTGCCTTGTGTGGTCAGGCTTAGGGTAAATTTTCTACGATCGAGCAAGTCTATATTGCGCAACACTAATTTTTTATCTACCAATATATCCAATATTCTAGTCACAGTAGGTGCATCTTTAAATGCTAGTTCTCCCAGTTCTTGCTGGCTCAGTGATTGATGTCTATATATCAATTGTAGCAAAACCCACTGATCTACGGTGATTCCTATATCTGGATGCACCATTAAGATTCGAGCAAAACGCTGTTTCATGGCTTTTACGGCCTTTTCTATATTGTATCCCGAGACTTCTATATGTTTGGTAATGGATGCGTTCAAGGCAATTATGATTTCTGAAAAATACTTAGTGTGCTAATTATTTGCAAAGCAACAAAATCATTTTCAATTATGCAATTTTTTTGATATTTTTTTCAAAGAAATTTTGCTAGTTGCCATTATTAGGTTGCTTTTGGCTTGCCGCCAAATAAATTTTTGATTCACTAAATCTATAGTTTTCAGTAAAGTATTTTCGACTGATCAAGTCAAAGACATATCATCACGCAAGCGTAAGTACTACGTAAACTCAGCGGTTAGTAATGAATTATCAAATCAAGCAAATTAGTAAATTGACAGATATTTTGAAAGGCCATTACATCCAAATCTATAAATTAATCAAATCGACAGTTCAGGCGATTTAGCAAATCAACAGTTCAATCAAGTCAATCAGATCAATCAGTTCGATCAGTTCAATCAGTTTCGTAGTTCTATCAATTCGACAAATCAATCAGTTAGACAATCAAAAACATTTACCTATCTTTGCACCCACAATGTAGTACAAGTATGATGGCGAACGTAGATGATATTTTTAGATTCAAGCAGTTTGGGATAGAGCAGGATCAGTGTACCATGAAGGTAAATACTGATGGTGTGATGCTAGGGGCTTGGTCGGATGTCACCGACAAAAGACGTGCACTTGATATAGGCACGGGTACAGGATTGATAGCATTGATGCTAGCACAGCGCGCTAGTGGGATGACCGTAGATGCTATAGAGATCGACCATCAGGCAGCCTTGCAGGCGCAGTCTAATTTTGCTAGTTCACCATTTGCACTGCGACTTAGTGTATTTCCAGAAGCCTTACAAGATTACAGCAATGGACGTCATGAACTGTACGACCTTATCGTGAGCAATCCACCTTTTTTTAGTGGCGGAACTTTCTCTACCAATGAAAACAAAGCCAATGTAAGGCACACCGTCAAGCTATCACATGCGGACTTGCTCAGTGCGGTCAAGAGTTTGCTAAACCCAATTTCGGGACATTTTGATCTAATACTCCCTTACATAGAAGGGTTGAGGTTTATTGATTTGGCAGAGAAGTACAACTATCACTGTGTCTCTCTAGTAGAAGTCCAATCGCGAACTAACAGCAAGATAGAACGATTGCTCATCAGACTATCGTTAGATAAAACTGTGCCTCGAGTCGATGGCTTATTGATTATCCATGCAGAAGCGACAGGTATCAAATATAGTCCAGATTACACAGCGCTGACCAAGGATTTTTACTTGTTTATGTAAGGTGTAAATATCGAGTTTAGGCATGGTTTATTAAAATATAAAAATGAATCAGAAATGAAAATTATTTCAACCAAGACTAATATAAATGCACCATACAAAAAAAATAGGACTATTACACATTACCAGAGCATATCATATAATGGAATTTTTCAGATCCATCTTGTTATTTTCCCGGTGCTAGCAATGATATACAGTTAGGCGGTAAGTACATCGCTAGTCTGGAAGCAAGAGACGTGAGTTCGGATTTTGATTTTGAAACAACTTATGAAGAGATAGTCCCTCATCAGTCATTTATTTATGAGGGAACAGATGATAGGGATGTGGCTGTAAATTTTGTATTTATAAATAATCAAACATACGTGATGATAGTTTTTGAAGCCGAAAAAACAAACGCTATAGAGATGCAAAGAGCAGGGTGGCAAGCAATCTTAGATAATTTCAAAAAGTGTGCAGAGCAATCCTAGTTTTGCACTGGATAAAGTTCATATTACCAACCGGCAAAAGCTTCATTAAACACGTTTTCATTTAGTTGCTTGAAGATTTCTGTTATCAGTCGATCTTGGATTGAGATGAGATTTTCCTCATTGCCAAAGGTCTGATAAAAGCTGAAGGTTTTGGTCCAGTTTTTTGATTCATCTAGGTTATTGACGTATTTGACACTGATTGCGATTTCTAGTTTTGTGAGTACGGAGGTATTGCCCGCTTGTGGAGCTTGGTCAGTGATCGAGTAGCCGCTCACATCACCAGAGAAGGTAATGTCGGGATTCTGTTCGTCATACTTTAGGCGAGATTCATTACGAATTTTTGCTCTGAGTGATTCCGTATATCTGATATTGACATCGCCAGGGGCAGACAGCGCTAGATTATTGAAGTTCTCTATATAGTAGGTAGTGATTTCAGCAGGGATGGCTATACCTTTGAAACTGTAGCAACCTGATATAGAAAAAATAATTATTAAAAATATTGTACCCTTTATCAGTAAACTTTTCATATTTCTAAATGTTTAATTTTTTTTGACTTTAAAAGGTTCAAAGTCAGTTTAGATTATTTATAAAATGGTTTCAAATCAAAATGATTTCAATTCTGGGCGTAAAATTAGTTTTTTCGTTTATAATCTCACCATAACATTGAGTTAAAAGTATTAAGAAAGTATCATCTCATCAAGTTTTACCATCTAAATCGGACTTATAAAAACCATTTTTTTTATTATTTTATCAATTATTTAGGCTTTACATACACTATTCAGAATAATCAGACTAAAATTTAACTCTGAGTACAAGTGTTAAAGTATGAACAAAATGTAGAAAGATTTTTTAAACTAACAGAGAAAATTTCTACCTTTACAAAATATTTTTTAATCAATATCAATAGTTTTTTTAATGAATTCACCCTCCTTCAAAGACTTTTCTCACAACTTAGTGATAGATAAAGACCTACTCAAAAATATAAATAAATTTACAAAAACAGACAAGTCCAAAGCAGCTATACAAATCATCAATTCATTTTTACCATTTATAGCAATCTGGGTATTGATGTATTATTCATTAGACTATAGCTATTGGTTGACATTTTTATTAGGTATAGTTAATTCATTTTTTTTAGTGAGAATATTTATTATTCAGCATGATTGCGGACATCGTAGTTTTTTGAGCAACAACAAAGCTCGTGCTATAGTAGGTTATGCTTGTAGTCTTTTCAGTACGATTCCGTTTCATTATTGGTCTAAGTCACACCATTTGCATCACTCGCACAATGGGCAGCTAGAGCTGAGAGATATAGGAGATATTGATACCCTTACGGTCACTGAATATAGAGCTCTGAACTCATGGGGGAGGTTCAAATACAGGATTTATAGATCTTTTTTAGTAATGTTTATCATAGGTCCTATTTATTATGTGTTGATACACAATAGATTAAATATGATAAAAATGGAAGTATTTAAAAATGAGAAATGGAGACTCCGATTAAATAATCTAGTCCTTATCACCGTATTTTTGTTGTTAGGTTGGTGGCTCGGTTGGGCAAAGTTTCTTATAACTCATCTTACGATCATTGTATTGTTTTCAGTTATAGCTATTTGGTTTTTTTATGTACAGCATCAACACGAGGAGGCTTACAAGCAATGGCAAAATAAGTGGGACTATCTCACGGCGGCAGTCAGAGGCAGTACTTATTACAAGATACCTAAAGTATTTAATTGGTTGACAGGTAATATCGGTATCCACCACATTCATCATTTAAACCCTGCTATACCTAATTATAATCTACAAGAAGCACTCAAAGAGAACCAATGGATCAATCAATATGTGACGATTCTTACTTTTTTTGAAAGCCTAAAATTGGCTTCAAACAAACTTTGGGACGAATCTCAAGATCGAATGATCACATTTAAAGAGTATTATAAATTAGAAAAATTGAGAGCAGTATAAAAAAATAATTAGTAGTTGCAAAATATTTCATTATCTTTGCGGCTTCAAATATAATATTACATTGCAGACATTTAAAGAATTAGGCTTAAGCGAAGAAATTTTACGATCGCTTGAGGAGATAGGATTTGAGACTCCTACAGAAATACAGAGTAAATCTATACCATTATTACTAGAGCACAAACCCGATTTTATTGGTTTAGCTCAGACAGGAACTGGAAAAACAGCAGCTTTTGGTTTACCACTTTTGCAGTTTTTGGATACTTCCATTGGTCACACATATGGTCTTATCCTAGCACCTACTAGAGAGTTAGCTCAGCAGATAGCTAAGGAACTCGAAAATTTTGGTAAGTATATAAAAGGACTACGTACTAATGTAGTTTATGGTGGTACACCCATAACTTCTCAGATTAGAGATCTGAAAAGAAATGTACCTCATATATTGGTAGCTACGCCTGGCCGTCTTCAGGATTTGATAGATCGCAAAGCTGTCAAACTAGATCAACTAGAGATTTTGGTACTAGATGAGGCAGATGAAATGCTCAACATGGGTTTTCAAGAGGATATAGACAAGATCCTACAGTTTACACCTGAAGAAAAATTGGTTTGGCTGTTTTCGGCGACTATGCCTAACGAAATCCGAAGAATCATTGGTACATATATGGAGAAACCTCTCGAAGTGAAAATCCACTCTGAGAGCAAAACCAATGAGAACATAGATCATAAGTATATCTATGTCCACCGCAATGATAAAGAAGCCGCACTAAAACGTGTGATCGATTATCTAACGGATTTCTATGGTGTGATCTTTTGCAAAACCAAAATGGATACGCAGGAGCTAGCAGAATACCTAGAGCATGAAGGATACAGAGCTGATCCTCTACATGGAGATATGTCACAAAGTCAACGTGATGCTGTGATGGCTAAGTTTAGAAGCAAAGCCACCTCTATATTGGTTGCGACAGATGTTGCAGCTAGAGGTATAGACGTAGATTCATTGACGCATGTAGTGCATTATTCACTCCCGGAGAATCCTGAATACTATACCCATAGAAGTGGTCGAACAGCTAGAGCTGGTAAAAAAGGCACTTCGCTCGCAATAGTTACCCCTCAAGATATAGGACGTATTCGGTTCTTTGAGAAAACTATAGGAGTGGACATCAAACATATCAAAGTTCCACTCCAAAACCAAATGTACAATAAGAAGCTCGAGAAGTGGACAGATAAAGTTATCAATACTGATACTATCGAACTCAATGAGGAGATGGTTACTAAGGTACTCGAGAGCTTCGAGACATTGTCTAAGCAAGACCTAGTAGAGCGTATCCTTGCTATGGAATTTAATAAACTCTATAAAAAGATCGAAAAAGACGACCTTAATATGTCTGTTTCTGCAGATAGAGGTAGCGGACGTGATCGAGATGGCAGAGGTAGTCGCGATGGCAGACGCAGAGATGATAGATATGGTGATAAAGGTTCGGATAGAGGAGGACGATATGGTGACAGAGATCGCTCATCTAGAGATGATCGCGCACCTAGAAGCGACAGAAATGATAGAGCACCGAGAGGTGATAGGGAAGACAGAGCACCGAGAGGTGATAGGGAAGACAGAGCACCACGAGGTGATAGCTATGATAGAGCACCACGAACTGACAGTTACGATAGAGCACCAAGAGGCGACAGAGATGATAGAGTTACACGAGGCGACAGAGGGGATAGAGGTGCTAAAAAAGCACATCCTGCAAATCCAAACATGGATACCTATTTTATCAATATCGGAAAGATAGATAATGTACATCCAGGTGTACTGGTAGATATCATAGCTGAACACGCAGGGCTGTCTAAGAAGCAAATCGGAAATATTGATATCCAAAAACGCCATTGTCTAGTAGAAATAGATAGAAAAGGCGCTAAAGATCTCAATAATGATAAAACCCTAAAGTATCGTGGTCGAAAGGTCACGATAAAGAAGGAAGATGGTGAATCCTAAAACATAGGAAAGCAAGATCTACATTACGATTCGAAGTAAGCTTTTAACTTTTGGGCGAAAGCCATATCAAAATAAATAATCAATGCCATCTAAAAGTGTTAATAATTAATTTATTACATACATAATCTGATGGTGAAACTTATACCTAATAATAATTTTTTTTAAGTAAATATCCTATATGGAATCAATCAGAAATATCGCCATAATTGCACACGTCGATCACGGCAAAACTACCTTAGTTGATAAAATTATTCATGAGTGCAATGCCCTGGACGATAGAAAAGATACAGGCGAACTCCTTCTTGACAATAATGATTTAGAGAGAGAGAGAGGTATTACTATTCTGTCAAAAAACGTTTCTGTAATGTTTAATGGTGTTAAAATTAACATCATAGATACTCCAGGTCACTCCGATTTTGGTGGTGAAGTAGAGCGTGTGTTGAATCTTGCAGACGGTGTATTGTTACTAGTAGATGCTTTTGAAGGTCCAATGCCACAAACACGTTTTGTACTCAATAAAGCTGTAGAGCTAGGGCTAAAACCTATCGTAGTCATCAATAAAGTAGATAAAGAAAACTGCCGCCCCGAAGAAGTTCAAAGTGATGTTTTCGACTTGATGTTTAACCTTGGCGCTTCAGAGGATCAATTAGATTTCGTGACCCTTTTTGGATCTAGTAGAGATGGATGGATGAGTTTTGAGCACGATATACGTACTAAAGATATCAAGCCACTTTTACAAGCAGTTATAGATGTCATTCCTGAAGCGCCTTACAAAGAGGGTACGGTGCAGATGAGTATCACTAGCTTAGACTTTAATGCTTTTCAGGGTCGTATAGCGATCGGTCGAGTATATAGAGGAGACTTAGATGAAAATAAGGACTACATGCTGTGTAAAGCTGATGGTGTATTTAAAAAAGTAAGAGTTAAGGAATTATTTGAGTTCCAAGGCTTAGGTAAAAAGAAAGTCTCTACTGTCAGGTCAGGCGACTTGTGTGCCGTAGTGGGAATAGATGATTTTGAAATCGGAGATTCCATCTCTGATCTACTCAATCCTGAAGCATTGCCACGTATCGAAGTAGATGAACCTACGATGAGTATGTTATTTACAATCAATAATTCACCGTTTTTTGGTAAAGAAGGTAAATTTGTAACTTCGCGTCACTTACGAGATAGACTGCACAAGGAGTTAGAGAAAAATCTGGCACTTCGTGTAGAGGATGGAGGCAGTGAAGACAAGTTTATAGTTTTTGGTCGTGGTGTTTTGCACCTTAGTGTACTGATAGAAACTATGAGAAGAGAAGGTTACGAATTACAAGTAGGTAAACCACAAGTAATCATCAAAGAAATAGATGGTCAAAAATGTGAGCCTATAGAAACATTAGTAATCGACGTACCTGAGACTTCATCAGGTAAGGTTATAGAGTTAGTAACTCAGCGTAAAGGCTTGCTTAAAGTTATGGAGCCCAAAGGTGATGTACAGCATCTAGAGTTTGAGATTCCATCGCGTGGTATCATAGGACTCAGGAACTATATATTAACAGCTACAGCAGGAGAAGCGGTAATGACACACAGGTTTTTGCAATTCGAACCGCACAAAGGTGATATTGCTTCCCGACTTAAAGGTTCATTGGTATCTATGGAGTTAGGTCAAGCACTTCCGTTTGCTATCGACAGACTACAAGATAGAGGTAAGTTCTTTATCGATCCAGGTGAGCAAGTGTATATAGGTCAAGTACTCGGCGAGCATTCGCGTGACAATGATTTAGAAGTCAATGTCATAAAAGGTAAAAAATTGACCAATATGCGTGCCTCGGGCTCGGATGATAACGTCAAAATCGCACCAAAAATTCAGTTCTCACTAGAGGAGGCGATGGAATACATCAAAGATGATGAATACCTAGAAGTAACTCCACTGAGTCTGAGAATGCGTAAGATTAAATTCTAGTAATTTTAAGCTAAATTTAGCCTTGACGGCAAATAAATATTAAGCGTCTTTTGAGCAATTTTGAAATCGGGTTAGCAATAATCCTTTCTAAAATATCTCAAAAGACGCTTTTGCTTAATAGCCATTTTGTTTATGATCCAAGTTTAAACAGCTTTGATAAGTTTTTTTAATGATAGATTTGCAATATCATTCAAAGTAAATCAACTAAGTGGTATTAGCTTTGTTATTATTTCAATCAAAGTAATGCTAAAAATGAAGATATATACCAAAACAGGAGATACCGGACAGACATCACTATTCGGTGGTAAGCGCATATCTAAAGCAGATCTGCGCATAGATGCTTATGGGACTGTAGATGAACTCAATTCTTTCATTGGGTTGCTTAATGTTTCCTTTGTAGATATTACACAGAATGACCTGTTATTAGAGATTCAGCACAAACTTTTTGCTGTGGGCTCTAATCTGGCATCTGATCCTGAAAAAAACCTAATTACTCCAGGCACAGTGGATGACGATATACTTACACTAGAAAATAATATGGACAATATGGATGCGCAATTGTCTCCATTGACTAACTTTATCCTTCCTGGTGGGAGTGTAGCTATAGCTAACGCTCACGTATGCAGGACAGTTTGTCGCAGGGCTGAGCGTTTAGTGATAGCCCTTGATCAAGCAGATGGCAAAGTGAAGCCCATTATCATCCGCTACCTCAATCGGTTGTCTGATTACTTTTTTATACTTGCAAGATACATCGCTCATGTAGAGCAAGTACCCGAAATCCTCTGGAATCCAAAAAAGAATTAAAATGACTACTGATCAGATCAAGTATGCAAGCAAAGTAAAGAACGGCTTTAAGTTTTGGGTGGGTATGTTGTGGCGATTGCCTTCAGTAGCATTTTGGGGTATCAAAGTCAAAGATATAGACGAGTCAAGCTGTACGGTAGCATTGCCATTTTCGTGGCGAACACAAAACCCCTTTCGATCAGCGTATTTCGGTGCACAATTAGGTGCCGGAGAACTTGCTACAGGACTGCTATGTCAGCTTCACCTCGCTGGAAGAGCTGACCATTCTATGTTAGTGATAGACTTTAGTGCTAGATTTCTCAAAAAAGCTACTACAACGATTCGATTTGTATGTGACGAAGGTACACAATTAAAAGCCGCACTAGATGATCTAAAACAAAATGGTGATACATGCACACTAGTGATGCACGCTAGAGGCATAGATACTAATGGCGTAGAAGTCTCCAATATAACCTTGACTTGGTCATTCAAGCTTAGAGGATAAGAATATAATGTAAAAAAGTGCGCTTTCTAATCACTTTCAAAATTTCCACACACTCGATTTTTCTTACAGCAGTTCATCAAACACATAATCCACTTTGACAAACTAAGCTTAAGATTTACTTTTGCTTAGCTGGTCAAAATGAATTTTTAATACAACTCAAAATATCATCCTTAGTTTGACATGCTTTCCTTTGATAAGTATGTTTTGGATGTTGAAGCAAGCTTAATTGCTATATTTATTTTGATATTATAAATAGGCTAAAAACTCTCTTTTTCTGTTTTCATCCTGAAATTTTCCACCATAATGGGCAGTAATTGTGCTACTATTGACGTCTTGCACACCTCTCGAGCTTACACATAAGTGAGTAGCTTCTATAAAAACCGCTACATCATCGCTCTCTACTATTTTGGAAATATAGTTGGCAATTTGAATGGTTAACCTTTCTTGTACTTGTGGTCTTTTGGCAAAATGTTGGACGATTCTATTGAGTTTAGAGAGACCTATAACTTTGCCAGATGATATATATGCCACATGTGCTCTACCAATAATCGGTACGAAGTGGTGCTCACAATTAGAGTAGAAGGTGATATCTTTCTCTACCAGCATCTCCTTGTAGTTATACTTATTGTCAAAAAGCTTGACATCAGGCTCATTAGCTGGATTCAGGCCGCTGAATATTTCTTTGACATACATTTTGGCTACTCTATGTGGTGTACCTTTGAGACTGTCATCTGTCAGATCTAAACCTAAGGTTTCCATTATTTCTCGAAAATGTATTTGAATTTTTTGAATTTTTTCGTCATCAGACAGCTCAAAAGCATCTACTCGCATAGGTGTTTCTATACTAGTAAAGATGTGGTCATCACCTTCTGCTTCGTACCTTTCTGATGTTGCCAAGTCAAAATCGTCATAGAAATCCTCGGGTTTCTCGATTTTTAACTTTTTCGTTTTGTTTATTGTACTTGTGTCCATTATATTTATTTTATACATAAACTACAAATATTGCATTTTGTTTAAGTGTTTAGTAAAATAAATTAAACAGAAATAGCTACATTATACTTCTGACTTTATTTCGTTAAATTTTTATGATACTTCTGCAAAAAATATTCCCATTCTACAGGTTTATCAGTACCGAGCAATATTTTTTTACCATCATTGAGTTCTATTTGTATTCCTTGTGTACCTTGCACGGAATATGCTCTTCCATTTGTGCCCATGCGAATGCCCCATCCGCCGTATTCTTGGATAGGTTTGTAAGTGCGTACAAATATATGTTTTATATTTTCTAATGGGATAAAATTGCTTTTCCAATGGATTGGAAAAAGGTTATATTTTATCCCTGTTGCGTCCATCCTTATGTTTAGTTTCATGATCAAAAAAAAAGAAGTCAGCACTGACGCTGCGGTCATGGTGACATAAAAAAAGTCTAGTTCGTATAACTTCACTGCAAAATATACAATCGCATTTGCTACAGCCGTAATTGAGATCAACAAGAGTGGGTACAGTGTATCCATTTTGTGTACTTCCGAAAATTCGTTATTCATTGTTCTATTAATTATTTTGGTTACTGAAACAGGAAATCATATCATTTAGAAGGTCACTTTTGTTACCTGTGGTTTGCCATCTCTTATATATTCTACCATTATAGTACTACCTTCGTCAAACATTGATAGCCCTTTCATATAATCGTCCATATTGTTGATGGGCAAGTCGCCCATTTTGGTGATGGTATCACCTTTGATTAATCCAGCACGTTGAGCTGGGCGATCTATTTTGACACCATCTATCTTCATCCCTAAACCACCATAAAGATAGTCTGGCATCAAACCGAGCGTAACCTTAAATGCCATTCTCGTCTGAGAATCATCTTTAGTTTTGACGAAAGTTAGTTTTTTTATTTTCTCTAGTGCCACTACATTTTGGTAGATAAATGACAGTATATCTCTCGTTCCGCTATAATTAATGAGTGGTGAATCGTCAGATGGCTTATGGTAGTCACTATGTTGACCTGTGAAGTAAGCTAGCACTGGAATGCCGGCATTATAGAAAGAGGCATGATCTGAAGGGCCGAGGCCTGAATAATCTTTTTTGATGGTAATCTTAGGTGTGGCGACATTATCTATTATTGTTTCAAAAGCTGCAGCAGTTCCGATTCCGCTGACAGCGAGTACACGTTCTTTATTGAGTCTGCCGATCATATCCATATTGATCATGTAGTTGATAGGCTTGTATTTTAGATTATAATTATTTATAAAAAAGTTAGAACCCCATAATCCTTTCTCTTCACCTGAGAAACAGATGAATAGGTAATTGTACTTTTTTAGACCTGTGGTTTTGATCCATTCTGCTAGATAGATCACACCGCCGACACCACTGGCATTATCATCAGCGCCATTGTGGATCGCTAGTTCGCCCGTATGTAGTGATCCTTCAGCGCCATAACCTAAATGGTCATAGTGTCCGCCAATGATGACCGTGGCCGAAGCTTTGTTGTCTATATATCCGATGACATTTCTACCTTTCACGATAGTGCCTGCATCACCTGATTCATCTCCATGTGGATTGCCACTTTTCTTTTTTTCAAAAGCTTGATAATAAGTACTATTGTCGCCTGCGGGTTTTAGACCTACAGCAGCGAATCTACTAGAGATGTACTCACTTGCCATAATCTCGCCTGCAGTGCCTATCTCGCGACCCTCCATCGCATCTGTTGATAGCATGATGATGTCTGTAGCTAGATTTTGACCTAGTCCATCAAGGTCTAGTGTTAGTGCAGGTTTTTTGGCACAGCTACTGATCACAAGTAATGCAGATAAGGCTAAAAAGTAAAAATTACGTCTAATAGATTGTGAGAACATAATGAAATATTGAGGTTTTTAAAAAATAAGTCCAAAGATACCTACTCAAATGATAATATCGACATGATTTTCTTAAATTTTACATTACTCTGATAATTCTGTCTTATCCAATGTCTATCTTTGCACTATTATCAAGAATTATTAAAAAAATATTAGCCCATGATTAAAAATATTTCTTTTACAATTATGAGTTTGTTTTTTGTGCTTACATGCTTTAGTCAAAAATCAAATTTTCTGAACTCCACGCTTACTGCTTCGGAAGATACGCTAAAATATCCTCAAGAGAAACATCTGAAAAATGTGAGGCAACTTACGTTCGGCGGAGATAATGCTGAAGCCTATTGGAGTTTTGACAACAAAAAGATAGTTTTTCAAGCTACCAATAAACTTTGGGGCGCAAATTGTGATCAAATTTATTTTTACGACTTAGAGAAATATATAAAGAGTTTGGTATCGCCACCTTTACTTAGTACCGGACTAGGACGTACAACTTGTAGTTTTTTTATGCCTGGCAATGAATCAATCGTATATGCATCTACCCATGACAAGGATGCAGCTTGTCCACATGTACCCGAGCGAAGAGAAGATGGTAAGTACATCTGGCCGATTTATGAAGGTTTTGATATTTATCACAGTGACATGAAGGGTAATATCATTAAAAAACTAACAGACTCTCCTGGTTACGATGCTGAAGCTACGGTCTCGCCTCAGGGTGACAAGATTGTTTTTACATCAATAAGAAGCGGAGATTTAGAACTATATACTATGAATACAGATGGTAGTAATGTAATGCAAATCACCAATCAACTTGGTTATGATGGCGGAGCATTCTTTTCTCCAGATGGTAAAAAATTGATTTTCAGATCTTCAAGACCGACAAAGACAGAGGATATCAAAGAATATAAGGATTTATTGGCTCAAGGCCAAGTTATGCCTACCAATATGGAGTTGTACGTATGCAATGTAGATGGATCTGAATTGCGTCAATTGACTCATCTAGGTAAAGCAAACTGGGCACCTTATTTTTATCCTACGGGTGATAAAGTGATTTTTTCTTCCAATCATGCAGCACCAAGAGGTTATCAGTTTAATCTTTATAAAATCAACTTAGATGGTACAGGGTTAGAGCAGATCACTTTTGACAAGACATTTGATGCATTTCCTATGTTCTCTTACGATGGTAAAAAGATTATATTCTCTAGCAATAGAAATAATGGTGGAACTAGAGACACCAATCTTTTTATGGCAGACTGGGTAGATTGATAGTCAAAACCTTTAATTGGTAGTATAATGAAATAATGCTAGAAGATTTTTAGAGATGGAAAGAATGGAAACATTTTCTTCCCTATTTTATTTAAATATGGTAGTATTATATAATAAAATAATAAAAAAATGAAACGTATAACGTTAGAAGATATAACGGCTTTGGACAAGGTTAGTAGGCTGAACTTAATCAATGGTATCACAGGCTTTAAGCCAGCTAATCTCATAGGGACAAGGGACGAAAAAGGTCAAGAAAATTTAGCTATTTTTAGTTCTGTGGTTCATTTAGGGTCTGACCCAGCGTTAATAGGGATGGTATCTAGACCTATGATCGGATATCGACATACGATTCATAATATAGAAAAGATGAGATACTATACGATCAATCAAGTAAATGAAGATATATATATTAAAGCGCATTTTACTTCTGTAGAGTTTCCTTATGAAGTATCAGAGTTTGAGCAGTGTTCACTAAATTCAGTATATAAAGATGGATTTAGAGCGCCTTATGTAAGTGAGTCAAAACTACAAATTGGTCTAGAATTAGTAGAAATGCTTCCTATCCAAGCCAACGGTACTATATTGATAGTGGGTAAGGTATTAGATTTACACATTTCTGATCGGATGATCGATGGTGAGTACAATATTGACTTAGAAGAAGCTGGTGCAATTGCTATCTCAGGTGTAGATACATACTACAAAGCAGCAAAGCTGGGTAGATTGCCGTATGCTAGACTGACCAATATACCTAACTTTTGAAAAGTAGAGGAGAAAGACTGGATGGGTTAAGGGCAAAAAAAAAGACCGATTCTCCCTACAGAATCGGTCTCGAGTAACAATTTGCTTAATTAATCACTCATTAACTCAATCTCGGTTTATATATTTCCAAAACCGTGCCAAAAATTGAAATTTTGTTTTTTTTCATAAAATTATTACCTTTAATGGCGCGGGTGTTCCTAGATTTTTATTTTAACAAAGATGGTTATTCAAACTGTTACATAGAATATAGGGAATAATCAGATTGGATCGAAAATCGAAATTGCAAGTATATATATTAATCATATTTAAATATAATGATAAAATCAGGGCTTTTGGTTCGGCTCAAGTTTATTGTTTAACCTACATTTTAGCGCTTCGATATCACCAAATTGTAGTAGTTATGAATCCTAAACTAACAATCTAAAAAGATGTATTTTGAAGCCAAATTTGCCATTTGTGGTAGTCTGATCAATCTAACTAATAAGAGGGTAATATTGATGTGGTAATTTTTTATATTCTTAGTTAGATTTAACTTCCAAAGTTATTCGGGATGAAAAATGATTGCTTTTCGTTGAGTACTAATTTGCATAACTTTGATTTTAACTATTGTTTAAATTTTTATATGTGCATAATTACTAATAAAAGTTTAAATTTGTGCTTCTTTGTTATTATATAAAATAATTAAAATATTGAAATAGTATGATACTGTTTAAGAAACTTTTTAATAATGTAGGAATTGCGGTTTTTATCGTTAGCACAAGCTTTGTTTTAACTAATAAATTAAATGCTCAGAAGTCTCAGGATGTCTTGATGACAATAGGGAAATCCACGATAGAGGTTGATGAGTTTAAATATATATATGAAAAAAATAATGGTAAATCTGCGGATTACTCTAAAAAAAGTGTGTCTGAATACTTAGACCTTTATAAAAAATTTAAACTCAAAGTAGAGAAAGCAAAGCAAACGAGACTAGATACGCTCGAGAACCTGAGTGCTGAACTCGAAGGCTATCGAAAGCAACTGGCTAGTTCATACCTTATGGACAAAGAAGTGACTGAGGCGTTGCTCAAAGAATTGCACAATCGCATGTCCGAAGACATAGAGTTTAGCCACATATTTGTAGCATCTCCTGAGACAGCTAACAAAGCTCAGAAAGCAGAAGCAATGGCTAAAATGAAAGATATAGAAGAAAAACTAAAAGGTGGAATGGCATTTGGTGAAGGAGCTAAGGAATACTCTGAGGACAAAACCACTAGCGATAAAGGTGGACACATGGGTTATTTTACAGCCAAATTACCCAATGGGTTTTATGACCTTGAGACAGCCTTATATACTACTCCTGTGGGTAAAATATCTCCTATTGTCACCTCTAGGATAGGATATCACATAATTACAGTCAAAGGCAAAAGACCTGCTAGAGGGCAGACAGAAGTGGCGCATATATTAGTAGATCAATCTAAAAAATCCTTTATCGACAGTATCCGCAAAATGGCAATTGCTGGTAAAGAGTTTGAGCTGCTTGCACTTGATCATTCGATAGATAAGAATACCTCTAAAATAGGGGGAAAACTTCCATTTTTTGGTATCAACACTTACGAAAAATCATTTGAAGATGCAGCCTTTGGTCTAGATAAGGATGGTGATATATCTATGCCGATACTCAGTAAGTCAGGTTGGCATTTGATCAAAAGAATAAGTAAGGCTGCACCTGATAGTTACGATATCTTGGTCAGAAAAATGAAGTCGCAAATCAATAAAGATGACAGATTTGAGACAGCTAAGATTAAGTTGATTAGGGATATAAAAGCTAGTGCTAATTTTATGGAAAATACGGCAGTTTTATCAAAATTTACGCCTAATTTGACAGATGAATTTTATTCATATAAGTGGAATGTACCTGAAAACTTAGATAAAATGACTTTGATTTCTTACAATGGAAGCCTTACTTATGACTTGGTGGATTTTGCCGAATACTGCCGTAATAATACCAAAACTAGATTAAAATATGATAAAGCTAAACCATTAGATGAGGCAGTAAATGAACTTTATACTGAATTTGTAAACGAAAAAACATTGGATTTTGAAGAGAAGCAACTTGTCAAAAAGTATCCCGATTACAAAGCTCTTCTAAGAGAATATGAAGAAGGGATTTTGCTTTTTGAGATCACAAAAATTAACGTTTGGGACAAGGCAAATCAAGATACCATAGGGCTTAAAAGCTTTTATGAAACTGTCAAAGACAATTACAAGTGGGAGGACAAAGCAAAGATAGCAAGTATAGATATCAAGACTGATGATAAGAAACTGGCAGCAGAGATATATAAGGGTTTAAATAAAAAATCCATCCAAAAGTTGATGAATAAGTACAATAAAAATACTAAAGTCATAAATGTGACCTACTCAGAGGCAGAGGAAAGTGCAAAAGAAATGAGTGGATTGATTAAGACAGTCGGATACACGACACCTATGGAAGCTAACAGCACTGAGGATAGCTATTCTTTCAGAAAAATCGTAGCCTTGATTCCTTCACACACCAAAACGATGCAAGAAGCTCGTGGATATGTAGTAGCAGATTATCAAGATTATCTAGAAAAAGAATGGTTGGTAAACCTAAAAAAAGAATTTAAGATCACTGTCGATGAGACTGAATTGAACAAGTTAATCAAATAAAATTACTCTGAAATTTTGAGTCGAATATTGGTATTATGTTGTTTTTTAGCTTCCGGTTGTGAAAATGGAAGCTTTTTGGGCTCAAACTCAAAAGATCCTATAATCGCCAAAGTAGGGGATAAGGTGTTGTTTAAGTCACAGCTCGAAGATATGATTCACGAAGGCGTATCAGCCATAGATAGTGCTGCCATAGTGGACGGATATGTCCATAACTGGATCATTGAACGATTGATGATCGAAGAGGCAGAGGCAAATATAGCAGTCAGCATTAACCTAGATAAGCTGGTTGAGGATTACAGATCTTCACTTTTGGTATATAATTACGAAAAATTGATCATTGATACCCAACTCGACACGTTCATAACTAATGCTGAAAAAATCAGTTTTTATAATAGCAACAAAAATCAGTTTGCACTATCTCAGCCCATACTGAAATGTATAGTAGCAAAGTTTACCAAAGGGCAAGGAAAGCAAATAAGTAAGGCTCTAAGCAAAAATGACTTAACAGAAGCCATGTTTATAATACAGAATGAGTCTAATTTTCACTACCTAGATACTATGAATTGGATCACAACTGAAGATTTAATGGCGCTGTTGCCTTCTGATAAGAATATGATCAGTAATCTGAAAGCTAATAAAGTTATTAATTTTGAAAATGGTGGCGCACAATTTTATGTTAAGGTCATCAATTTTGTGGACGAAAACAAAATTCCACCGTTAGATTATATAACCGCAAAAGTTAGCAACATCATCCTGAGTGATAGAAAAAATAAGTTGCTTAAAAACCACAGAGATAAAGTGTATAGAGAAGGCGTCAATGGATCTGCTTTTGAAATATACAAAACATCCAACTAATCTTGAGATGCTGATGATACTAATAGATTAATAATAAAGTTTATTTCACTCGTGCGACTCAATTAATACTAAATAGAAATTTATAATAATGATACAATACTTAAAAAGAAACTTCCAAAATCTAGCAATGATGCTTTTATGCTTATTCATCTGGATAAGTCCTAGACTGCTTAGTGCACAAGAGCTACTAGTAGATAAAGTAGTGGCGAAGGTAGGTAGCGAATTTATCTTACTGTCAGAGGTTGAGGAGGAGTTTTCTTATGCCAAAACCAAAGATCCGACCATAGAAGACGAGGTGAAGTGTGTAATACTAGATAATATGATCGCTCAAAAAATCCTTATTTATCAAGCCAAACTAGATAGTGTGAGCGTCACAGACATTGAGGTAGATCAACAGTTGGACATGCGGTTTGAGTCTATCCTTCGGCAAATGAATGGTGATGAAGCTTTTTTTGAGGATTACTATGGTGCATCTGTTCGTGAGTGGAAAGAAAGATTCAGAGATGACCAGAAAAACAGAATTTTGTCAGAACGTATGCAGGGCAAAATGCTGGAAGAAATACAGATCACACCCAAAGAAGTAGAGAAATTTTTTAACTCCGTACCAGCAGATTCCTTACCCTATTTCAAATCAGAAATGGAAATCTCTGAGATCGTTATGAAACCTTCAGTTAATGCAGATGAAAAGCAAAGGGCACTCGACAAGATAACCAGTCTGAGAGATAAAGTCATGGCGGGGACACTTAGTTTTGAAGATGCAGCATCCAAAAATTCTCAAGATCCAGGTTCAGCTTTGCGACAAGGTGATCTAGGGTTTGCTAAACGAGGTATTTTCGTTCCAGAGTTTGAAGCTACCGTTTTTGCACTTGCAAAAGATGAAGTTTCAGAGATTATAGAGACAGAGTTTGGATTTCACTTTATCAAACTCATAGAGCGCAGAGGCAACTCCGTAAGAGCTAGCCATGTGCTCATCAAGCCAGCGATCACCAGTGTGGACTTAGCGAGAACTAAAGGTAAGTTGGATTCCATAAGGACATTAATTTTAGCAGATTCTATCAGTTTTGAACAAGCAGTAAGAAAATATTCGTTTAAGGACATGCCATCATACTCTAACAGTGGCAGGGTTAAGAATTACAACTCTAACAATACATTTTTTGCAGCAGATGACTTTGATCCAGATACTTATTTTGCAATCTATGAGCTAGAAGTTGACGGAATTACTGTACCGATTGATATGCAGATGCCTTCAGGCGAAAAGGCTTACCGATTGCTAAGACTAAACTCTAAATCTAATCCACATAGAGCTAACCTACAGCAAGATTTTGACAAAATCACAACCTTTGCTAGAGAAAGTAAAAAGAATGAGTATTTTCTTAATTGGTTAAAAAATAAAAGGAAGGAAACATTTATATCACATGATATATTGTTTTCTGATTGTAATCTTTTTGACTCTAAAGAAATAAAACCTTAATGTTTTTGTGGTAAATACGGATTAGAAATACGTTGTACATTTTCTGTAGGCTGCTTGATTCATAAACTAACTTATATGACCCACTTAGAAATCATAACGCTATCAAATCGGGTAAAGTTGCCCCATTTTATGTGCTGCACGGATTAGAGCCATATTTTATAGATGTGATTTCTGACTTCATAGAAGAGCACCTCCTTACTGAATCTGAGCGTCCATTTAATCAAGTGGTGTTTTATGGTAGAGATGTCACCAAGATAAACATTGTAGATGAAGCACGGCAATTTCCCATGATGGCTTCCCGAAGGGTAGTGATTATTAAGGAAGCTCAAGATGTCAAAGATTTATTTGATTTAGAGCCTTATCTTTCTAATCCATCTCCGCAATCTGTAGTAGTGTTTTGCTATAAGTACAAAAAGATAGACAAGCGAAGTAAGTTTGCTAAAGTCGCAGCTCAGAATGGTGTGATGTTTGAGTCTGAACCTATCAAGGACTATAATCTAGCACAATGGGTCAGCAGTTATGTCTCATCTAAGCAGTACGCTATTAAGCAAGATGGAGCAGAGATGATCGCTCAGTATCTGGGTAATGACCTCAGCAAAGTCATCAATGAACTTGACAAAATTATATTGCTACTTCCTAAAAGTGGTACAATCACTACGCATCTCATCCAAGAACAAATAGGTATCAGCAAGGATTATAATGTCTTTGAGCTCCAAAAAGCCTTAAGTAGTCGGAACTTTGAACAAGCCAGGTTGATTTTTGATTACTTTGGTATCAACCCCAAGACCAATCCTGCTGTAGTAGTCATCAGTACCCTCTACGGCTACTTCAATAAAGTATATATAGCTAGGTATCACGCCAAAAAATCAGATCAGGATCTTTTCAAATTACTAGGAATCCCTACGATGTTTTTTCTTAAAGATTATAGAGAAGCAGCTCGTAATTACTCAGGCGAACATTTACAAAACTTGTTCTTTGCTCTCCGTGAAGCTGACAAACACTCCAAAGGTATCGGCTCAAGGCACGGCGACGAAACCGCAATATTTAAAGATCTACTCATTGCATTTATGCATCCGCAATTCAGAATTTAATGTTCTGTGGTAGTTTGGTGTTGTGGTATTTACTTAAAGTTGTAAATGTTTAAGTCTTAAAATCAGTATGGTTTTGATATAGTGTTTTTGTGTGATCAGGTTAAACACTTGGTATAGCTCAAGCTTAAGTTTAACGGCATTTCAATCTTTGGTTACAATATTGTCATGCTTTTAAATTTAATTTAAAAGGCCACTAAAATTAATCGTCTAATTGATTTACTAGTCGTAGCGTCCTCGCTACGATTCAATATTATAAGGTCTCTGACCTATCTATGAGAATATTTCATTCCGCAATTCCACAGTCCCGTAGTTCAAACAGTTTCACAATTCAATTAAATCGCCACCAAAGTATTTTGTAGGATCAAATCAAAGACTTGGTATTGCGCAAGCGTAAGTGTAACTTATGCTTAGCGTATATTAACGAATCGACAAATTCAACAATTAAGCAAAACTTGCTGTTCAGTATTGTTGAGGGTTAATGTTCATCTTTACTATTTACTTAATGTTCATAAAACGCTATTTTCCATTTTTTTAAAAGTTTCTTAGCATCTGGATTAGTAATAAATAGGGTCTGCTGAAAAAGTCAGAATGTCTTCTATATGAAACAAAAATGTTCAAAAAACCAGCGATATGTGAATGAAGAATCGGAAGTTCGTCTAGCCCAAAACTACCGCAAACTTATAAGCTATCTAATCTATGCGATAGAAAGAACCCATAAGGTCGAGTATGACAATACGAGGAGCGAAGGAACTCGAAAGAGCTACTATAATGCAAAAAATTTGAAAATATTGTTGAAATGTGGATAAAACGGTGCGAAGCAATCGCCTTTTCTTGAACTAGACTTTTTTGGTTACTTTTTTGCAATAAAAAAAAATAACTGCCGCCCGCTTATGGCAATACCAGACTTAAAAGCATGACTTAGAGCATCTATGTACTGAAACTCATGCACTATAACACAAAAAAAACGTAACGTTATCCATTGTATTTAAATACATTATCAATAAATCGGCAGACCATAATTAATATTTCTCTTATGGCTCACAAGGAAGACCATATTTGGTGTTTGGGCAATAAAGCTATAATATAGTGATACCGTCTAGGGCATTAGATACGACTGGGAACGTATGCAATATAGACTTTGACCCTCCTAAACTTTATTACGATCCTATGTGATTTTTGGATTTTGCACGTAGCTATTCTAGTGTATGTGATACGAAAGGTAAGATATTGGCTTATACCAATGGGACGGTCATCTATAATCACTTTAATATGGGAATGGCAGATACCATCAAGTGTGTTGACGATTGGGAGTGGGGCAAGATTGAGTACAACGGGATGATTATTCCAAGTAAAAAATTAGGGATTCAAACTTCTTTGTTTCTATCTATTGGAATTTATAAGAGATTTTACGCTCCTCACTCTATTGAGTTTTGTAGGTTCTATTGCTATAACATCTGATAAGATGCGAGTTGCGATTTTTAAAGACGCTTAGCGCAATTCGAGTCAGTATCTGCCGCCGACGAGATCGCACTGCATGGATACATTGTTTTAACTAAGTGAAATCCATAGATAATCGTGTAATCTAACTTGCTATGGCTGGCGGTTAAATCAAAGCCTGCCTATTCTCTTACTTAATTTTAATATGGCAACATATCATCAAATGGATTGACTGTAGGAGTCGCATCATCGCTGTTCATCCTCGACTTTCTGAACTCCATACCTGGCGGGTTAGCAGCAAATACATCACTGAAGTTGTCATTAAATCCGTCCTCGCCTGGATCTTCGAACTTCACAAAGTGGGCGACGAACCTTAGATTGACAGTACCTAGTCCTCCATTTCTATGCTTTGCTATGATGATTTCGGTGAGATCACTTGGAACTTCTTGTTCGGTTTCTTTGATACCATAGTAACCAGGACGATAGATAAATGTAACGATATCCGCATCCTGCTCTATCGCTCCAGATTCCCGGAGATCCGATAGCATAGGTCTTTTTTCGCCAGTACGTGTCTCTACCGCTCTTGATAGCTGTGATAAGGCGATCACTGGAACATGTAGCTCCTTGGCTAACCCTTTGAGCGCACGTGATATAGAGGATATTTCTTGTTCACGATTGCCACTTTTACCATTCGGTGCACCAGCCATCAGCTGCAAGTAGTCGATGACAATCATGGAGATGTCATGATTTTGCTTTAGTCGCCTACACTTGGCACGTAGTTCATAGATGTTGATACCTGGAGTGTCATCTATATAAATGGGCATGCTCCCGAGTTTCTCTACAGCTGAGTGGAGTTTTTTCCATTCATATTCTTCTAGTTGGCCATTGCGGAGCTTAGAGGAGTTGATTTCAGCTTCCATGGAGATAAGCCTCTGCACCAGCTGAACGCTTGCCATCTCTAGAGAAAAAAAGGCTACTCCACGACCTGCTTCGGCTGCATTTTTTGCTAGCGAAAGGGTGAACGCTGTCTTTCCCATACCAGGACGTGCCGCCATGATGATGAGATCAGATGGTTGCCATCCATTGGTCATCTTGTCTAACTCGCCGAAACCCGTAGTTACACCAGTCATTTCACTGCCTTGGAGACCTGCAGTTTCTATTTGCTTTTGGGCTTTGATGGCTAGATTTGCTAGCGACTCGAAGCCTGTATTTAGATTTTTGTCGGTGATGTCATAAAGTCCTTTTTCGGCTTCGTCCAGTAGATCTAAGACATCTTTTGCATCCTCAAATGAGTCATGTATGATGCCTGTAGATACACGTATGAGTTCGCGTTGGATAAACTTCTGTGCTATTATTCTAGCATGAAATTCGATATTGGCAGCAGAACCGACTTTGTTTGTCAATTCCATTAGGTACTGGATTCCACCGATTTCCTCCAGTTTGCCTGCTTTTTTGAGTGATTCATGGACTGTAAGCAAATCTATTGGCTGTGACTTACCGAACAGGCCTGACATCATATCAAATATGGTTTGGTTTTTTTCTAGATAAAAACTCTCTGTCCTAAGTATTTCGATGATGGAAGGAAAACCGTCTTTGTCTATCATTATGGCACCCAGAACTACCTCTTCTAGTGGTATCGCTTGTGGTTGGATACGCCCGTATATCTGGTCATCATTGCTTTTGACCATTGACATTTTGTTGCCGTACGTTTTGGTTAGTTTAGGTATTTCTGCCATTAAAATTTGTGATATAGATGAGGCTTACGCCAAATCAAATAGAGTGTTTAAAATAATATAATGCTTTTAAATAAGTAATAATAACTGATGAAAGTTCAACTAACCCCCTGTTTTATCAAATAATTAAAAATCATCATACAAAGGTAGTATTATTTTGGAAATCTCACAATCTTAACACCTACCTAGCAATGTGGATAAAATGTGGATAAGGCTAAAATTATGTGTATAACTATTGCGTAACATGAGTTTAATTATCAAGACTATATGTATTAAATATATTTTTAATGGGTAAAATTCACGTTGCTAGTATTTTGGGATAAATTTTTGTCATGAGGTAAGTAGTTTTACGGAGGTTTTATTAGAAATCTTAGATAGAATGATCTGAAACATTAATAAACTACATTGCGAATAGAATAAGTGAATGTGGAAATCTATTTTAATTAATATTTTTTAAAATATTTGTAAATTTTTAATAGCCGTACTTGCCTTTCCAAATTGCGTGTAAGAATTGCGTATTCTTTTGTTCTAGGGGATTGTCTTTTGGGTGATAAAAAGTATGTCCCGATAGCTCCTTTGGTAGACATTCCATACCTAAGTCTCCTTTGTTTTGGTCATGGGCATAGACATAATTTTTGCCATAGTCCATATTTTTCATCAGTTGAGTAGGTGCATTACGCAAGTGTAAAGGTATAGAGATGCTCGGATTAGCACGCACATGTGCCAACGCTTGATTGATGGCTACGTAAGATGCATTGCTTTTAATAGAGCACGCAAGGTAGATTACGATCTGAGATAAAATGATTCGACCTTCAGGCATACCAACTATGGAAAGCGACTGAACGCAGGCGTTGGCGAGGAGTAGGGCATTTGGATTGGCTAGACCGATATCTTCTGATGCAAAAATGATCATTCGACGACCGATAAACATAGGATCTTCGCCACCTTCTATCATTCTAGCGAGGTAATAGACGGCAGCATTTGGGTCTGAGGCACGCATAGACTTAATAAAAGCTGATATAATATCAAAATGCTGCTCCCCATTCTTGTCATATAGCGCAAGGTTTTGTTGGATAGCTTGAGTGACCATCTCGTTAGTTATCTCTATGGTTTCTTGCTCAAAATGTTGCATCACGACTAGCTCTAGCGCATTGTAAAGCTTGCGGCCGTCTCCGCCGCTGATCGCTATGAGCGCTTGGTATTCAATGACTTTTATGGTTTTGGTTTTGAGTACTTCATCATGGGTTAACGCTAGGTCTATCATCTTGATCAAGTCAGCATCTAGGAGTGGCTTGAGGACATAGACTTGGCACCTAGAGAGGAGTGCTGATATGACTTCAAAGGATGGATTCTCAGTAGTTGCACCTATCAAAGTGATGACACCTTTCTCGACAGCACCCAGTAGCGCGTCCTGCTGTGACTTGCTGAACCTATGGATCTCATCTATAAATAAAATAGGGTTGGGTCGGGTAAAAAACTTTTGAGATTTGGCCATTTCTATAGCGTCTCTGATGTCTTTGACACCTGCATTGATGGCAGAGAGTGCATAGAATGGTCTATCTTGGCGTTTAGCAATGATGGAAGCAAGGGTGGTTTTACCTACTCCTGGTGGTCCCCAAAGTATAAAAGAGGGAAGGCTACCCGTCTCTACGATTTTGTAGATTACACCGTTAGGTCCGACGAGGTGGTCTTGACCTATATAATCCGACAGTGCAGTCGGTCTCATGCGTTCTGCTAATGGTATATTGCTCATAAGTGATGCAAAGGTAGTAGAAAAAGATTAAAAATGATGTATGTAGGGTAATTGAATAAAATCAGAATTACCTGTAGAAGAGAGGAAGCCGTTCAAAAAACCAATGATAACACCATGTTTCACTAGTTATGTGAATGAAGAATCGGAAGTGCGTCGATCGCAAAACTTCCACGACTTTATGAGCTATCTTCCTATGGCGATTGAAAAAGTATTTAGATTCGAAAATGAACGGTACGAAGCAATCGCCTTTTTTTGAACTAGACTTTTTTGGTTACTTTTTTTGACAATGAAAAAAAGTAATTGCAGCCTGCATAGAGCGATACTAGACTTAAGTGTATGATTTAAAGCATCTGAATACTAAAATCCATACACCATAATAAAAATTAATATATCATAAGTCTTTTTTTTTATAAATGTTATCAATAATTCAGCAAGCTTTAAATAATACAATCATTAATGGCTAGACTATACCAAAATCATCAACAGAAGGGTCAACATGCTCCAGAATTACAACCTTCTATCCTTAAACAAACGGTGTCAACATCAGTCAGAATGTCAGAAATATTCGCACCATTTAAAACGGTAATTTATTCTTTTGTAGGGGGTTAACATGCTTTAGTGTATCCAGTGTTTGACATCCCGAATGATTAGCAATTAATTATAAGGAAAGTTATAAAAATTAGGGCTCTTATATTTTTATGAATGTTTTATCTGATACGCCAGTTTTAGTAAAGATTTTACATATATAGTTACCAGAGATCAAAGCACTTATATCTAGTGAATTTTCATTACTTAGGTTAACAAAGTTCATTATAGTACACCTTTGATTATCAAGTATATCTACAAAATAAATTATAGTTCCGTCTGCTATATTATTCGTTTTACCAGATAGGCTAAATTTCTCTAAAATTGGATCAACTGGTATCATGTGACATGAGAATAATAAAATAATTAAACTCTTTAAACACAAATCGTATATTTCATTATTTTTTTTCCCGTAAATGACAATTATCTCACTACAAACCTTGATCGATCTCGGAGACTAAGCTAAATAAAGATTCTTACACAACCTAATCAATTATTAGTGGTGTTACTGAGTAGATTTGATATCTAGCTTAAAGATTCGAGTAGTTTACTCAGTTCTGAACGGGTAAGTCTTGTATCTTTGGGATATGTATGATAAAGTTTAAGAGGGTTACTCAATTTAGCTCTGGTTGGTGTTTCAATATTTTTATTGTTAGTTCCAGCTTGTTGCTCATTGGCTATTTGCTCTTTCCCATATTTTTATTACATTTAACCTTTAATCATGTAAGTATTGAATATATATAGTTTTATAATTACCGAGTTTGAAAAGCTGTGCAACCCTGTATGTGCTCCTGCTATGGGGGAATATATGAAGCATAAGTTTGCTTACTTCGGTATCGCTGCACCCGTGAGGAAACTTATATTAGCCATGGTTAAGAAAAATTATAAAACCATCTCCAAAGATCAGCTATGGGAGCTGGCGATGAAACTATGGGCAAGAGACGAAAAAGAACTTCAATATTTTGCACAAGATTTACTGATTGCAAATGTCAACATGATGACAATAGATGACATATCTCAAATGGAGTATCTAGTGATGACAAAATCATGATGGGATACTGTCGATCACCTTAGTATCAATGTCATCGGTTCTAAGTTAATGCAATATCCTGAAGCACCAAACCAATACGTTTATAAGTGGTTAGACATGGATAATATGTGGATAAATTGTACAGTTATCATTTACCACCTGTAATATAAGACACAGACGGATGAAAATCACTTCATGGGGTCAATCTTAAAGAACGAGGATTCCAAAGAGTTTTTTATTCGCAAAGCAGAAGGTTGGGCTCTATGCTAATACGCTAAAACCGATCCAAGGTTTGTCCGTAACTTTGTAGAAGCTAATCCACATCTTTCCGGATTGACTAAGCGCAAGGCCTTGAGGCTGATCTGAGTTTGGATTCAAAGCTCAATCTAGTAATTACCCATTCACCATTCACCATTAGCATTTAACCATTTATCATAAAAAACTAAATCTTCCCTATATCGTTGCTGACGAGAAATTCTAGTGCTTTTTGCATTCGTTTTTCTATAGCTTTGGTGGTGAGGTCGAGATGAGACGCTATTTCTTTATAGGTCATTTTCTCTATTCTATTCATCAGAAATACTTGTCTATTTCGCTCGGGCATAGCTTGGATCGTTGTATCTAATTTTTCTTTAAATTCTTTCATGACAAGATTATAATGAGGATCATTATCGCTCTGCTGTACTGAGAACAGCGAAACGTATTTTTGAATTACTTTGTGATGTCTTACATGGTCTAAGAAGAGGTTGTTGCTAACTGTGAAAAGAAATGATTTGGCTTTTTCGGGTATTACTTCATCTCTTTTGGACCATAGCCTCAAAAAAGACTCCTGCGCTATGTCTTCCGCTAGCTGCTGTTGTAAGCACTTAGAGTATATAAAAATCGTAATGCTAGGAAGCAACTCTATGTACAAGCTTTTAAATACTGTTTTATCCATGACTATCTTAAAATATTTGAACTTTGATATTAACTAAATACTTGAGATAAATACTGTGGATGACTTTGCATTTCTGGGGTTTAAAGGTATTATTTACTTTTTAAATACATGGTTTATGAAGTAATCGAGAGCTTCATTATATCCTTGCAAACCCTTACCTACTATACTATGGATAGCATTAAGCTTTATAAAATTGGTTTTGCGATAAGCCTCTCTGTTGTATATGTCTGATAAGTGAACTTCGATGACGGGTGAAGTAATGGCGATCAGCGCATCGGATATAGCTATAGAAGTGTGTGTAAATCCACCTGCATTGAGTATAATAGCATCATATCTAAAACCTACACCATGAAGCTTATCTATAATGTCGCCCTCGTGATTGGATTGATAATAATGAAGATTTATATCTGGAAACTCTGTTTCTAGCTTGACGAAATAGTCATCAAAAGATACCTTTCCGTATATTTCGGGTTGTCTCACACCAAGTAGATTGAGGTTGGGTCCGTTGATAATTATGACTTGTACCATATTAATTTGCAATATCGGATAAGAATTTTATACGAGTGAGCAGTACTTCTTCTTCGGTGATGTCATCATCATTGAGAGCTCTTATGGCATCTGCGACACAGTCCGTTTTAGCTTCTCTGAAGTAATCAAATATTTCTTGCACTATATCATCATCTACTTTATCTTTGATATAATAGTTGATATTGAGTTTAGTACCCGCATCTGCTATGATGTTGAGTTCGTACATAAGTTCATCAAATGACATCTCTACATTGCGGGCTATATCTTCAAAAGGCATTTTGCGATCTATAGATTGGATGATCGTTACTTTATTTCGAGATTTATTGGCAACTTGTTTGATGATGACTTCGGTAGGGCGATCTATTTCGTGCTCCTCTACATATTGCTTAATCATATCAGTGAATGGCGGACCAAATTTTTCAGCTTTTCCTTGACTAACTCCAGATATCTTCATCATGTCCTCCACGCTGATAGGGTAGTAGGTCGCCATGTCCATGAGTGATGGCTCTGAAAAGATCACCCAAGGTTGCACTTTGCGTTTTTTAGCTTCTGATTTCCTGAGGTCCTTGAGCATTTCTACTAGAACGGTATCTAATGCGGCACTTCCTCCTCCGGCACCCTCTATATCGCTAATTTCTTTGACAGAAAAGTCACGATTGAGTGGGATCATTACAGATACAGGGTTTTTGATAAAATTATGTCCTTCGGGAGATATTTTAAGGATTCCGTATTGTTCTATTTCTTTAAATAAGAAGTTGTGCAAGATCGCTTGTCTGAATATGGTATGCCAGAAAAGTTCATCTTTGGCAGATCCTGCTCCAAATAATGGCAGTTTATCAAATTTGAAATCTTTTATTTCTTTGGAAAGCGTGCCTGTGATAAACTCTACCAAAATCTTGACGGTATAGTTTTCATGCAGTTGCTTTATGACGTCTAATGCGAGTTTCATATTGTCTTTGACTTCCTCTTTTAGTTTAGGATGTTTACAGTTGTCGCACATTTTATTACAACTGCTCTCTTCGAACTCCTCGCCAAAGTAGTGCAATAGAAATCTCCTGCGGCAAGTACTGGTCTCAGAGTATGCGATGACCTCCTCCATGAGTTGAGCACTTAGTTCACGCTCGGCCACAGGCTTGTCACGTAAAAATTTTTCTAGTTTTAGTATATCTTTGTAAGAGTAGAATGCTAAACAATTGCCTGAAAGCCCATCTCTTCCACCACGACCAGTCTCTTGATAGTAGTTTTCTATACTTTTGGGTATGTCATAATGTATAACGAATCGGACATCTGGTTTATCTATTCCCATACCAAAGGCTATGGTCGCTACTATTACTTCTACGTCTTCCATTAGGAAATCGTCTTGTACTTGTGTTCTGGTTTTGGCGTCAAGCCCCGCATGGTATGCTGCAGCTATGATGCCATTGACATTGAGTACTTTTGCTATCTCCTCAGTGGATTTTCTCGATTGTACATAGATGATACCAGATTTTCCTTTACTGGTTTTTATAAACTGAACGATGCTTTTGACGGCATGCTCTTTGTTGATTTTGGGTCTGATCTCATAGTATAGGTTATCACGATTAAAAGAAGAGATAAAAATATTAGGATCAACCATTTCTAGCGATTTGACGATGTCTGTCTGAACCTTTGGAGTAGCCGTTGCAGTGAGTGCAATGATAGGAATGTCTGTAGCTATCGCTGATATCATGGTGCGAATACGTCTATATTCAGGTCTAAAATCGTGACCCCACTCAGAGATACAGTGTGCCTCATCTACTGCCACGAATGAGATATTTATCTTCTGAAAAAACTCTATATTCTCTTCTTTGGTCAGGGTTTCTGGGGCTATGAAGAGCATCTTTGTCTTTCCTGATACGATCTCAGCTTTGACTTCTGTCATTTGAGTTTTGCTCAGTGAAGAGTTAAGAAATCCTGCTATATTTTCTTCTTGGCTATATCCTCTGATAGAATCTACTTGGTTTTTCATCAATGCGATCAGGGGGGAGATCACTATAGCTGTACCTTCTAACATCATGGCTGGCAACTGGTAGCAGAGAGATTTTCCCCCGCCTGTGGGCATGATTACAAAAGTATTTTTTTGCTCTAAAACACTTCTGACTATCTCACGTTGGTCACCTTTGAATACTTCAAATCCAAAAAACTTTTTTAGTGAGCTAGTTATATCTTGGTCTGTGAATTTCATTTTTATTTTAACTTAATTTTTAAGTATTGTTTAATTTAATTTGGATAACTGTAAGTACTGAAATGTCATTTTAATATCTGAAATCGATTTCTTCCGCTCAATTTCGAACGCCCAAGTATTCAGTTTTGATTTTACTTTTTGTATTTAATATATGTAAAAATCATGGAATCGAGAATCAAGATTAATCATTATTCTATAAAGTTTAGCTACATTAAGTTAATGATCAAATGTCACAGTATTCAAATGATGCTCAAATATAGCTAAATAATTTTATTTGAGTACTGAATACTTTAAAAAAAAATAAATTACTCACATAAATACTGGTTGTTCAAAGATTAACCATAAAAGTAAAAAACATTTAGATAACTGCAAAATAAATTCTCAAAAAGTATGCTTATTTCTCATTAGAAGCCTACAAAGAGCTATTTTTGATGTAGTATAAATAAATTTATTTAATTTCGCCGTCAAAAGTAACATTTTGAATTTAAATAATCGAAAAATAATCCAAGAAAATATTCAGACCACTATAAAAAAGGAATCAGAAGCCTTGTTTTATCTATCTGAAAGTATCACAGATGAGATGTGTGATGCTGTAAATTTGCTCTTTACGACCACTGGTAGATTAGTATTTACAGGTATTGGAAAAAGTGCAATCGTAGCTCAAAAAATAGTTGCAACGCTTAATTCGACAGGAACTACTGCGCTATTCATGCACGCTGCCGACGCAATACATGGCGACCTAGGCATGATTAGAGAAGAAGATGTGGTGATCTGTATATCCAAAAGTGGTGAAACACCCGAAATTAAAGTCCTAGTACCTTTGGTGCGCAGTTTTGGCAATACACTGATGGCTTTTGTCTCTAACGAAAAATCATATCTAGCCATACAGTCTGATTATAAATTTGTACTGCCTATGAATGAAGAGGCCGACCCCAATAACCTAGCTCCTACTACCAGCACTACACTACAGATGGCTATGGGCGATGCAATTGCAGTGGCTCTACTATGTTTGAGAGGTTTTTCGCAGACAGAATTTGCAAGATTTCATCCAGGTGGAAGTTTAGGCAAACAACTGTATCTGAAAGTCAGCGATCTGATAGTGCATAACGAAAAACCAAAAGTATATCTAGAGGACAATATACAGAAAGTGATACTTGAGATCACTTCTAAGCGAATGGGTGCTACTGCGGTACTCGATGATAACGAAAACCTTGCGGGTGTGATTACAGATGGTGACCTGAGACGTATGCTGCAAGTGGGATATAATGAGGCTTTACTAGCTAGGGACATCATGAACTCTTCACCCAAGCATATTCAAATCAGTGCTTTGGCGATACATGCTTTTGAACTCATGAAGAAGCACAGTGTCAATCAACTCATAGTTCTGGACAATAATAGATATAAAGGTATGCTCCACATGCATGAATTGCTCAAAGAGGGAATTTTGTAATAAGAAATACTGTTACTAATTATAAAGATTTTGACGATGATATATACAAAATGGGTTGTGGTAGTCGTGGCTACTATCATTAGTTTGGGCAGTTGTGATCATAGTAAGCCAGCTGCCATAGAGTCTAGTATCTTGGATACAAAATCCTTGAGGACAGACTCTATCATTATTAGTGGCGATGCAAGTGATGACACTATAATGGTAGGTGTAGTTCCGAAACGTGTCAGGTACAATGTTGCATTTCTGGTAATGGATGGTACTTACAATACTGAGCTGACTGCTCCCTTTGACGTCTTTCATCATACTCATTTTAGAGAAGGCATCAGTGCTATGAATGTGTTTACGGTATCTGAAGACGGACGACCTATATGTACGTTTGAAGGATTGGAAGTATCGGTTGATTATAGTATATTGCGTGACGAATTGCCACCTATAGATATTCTCGTCATACCTAGTGCAGCGCATCATACTAGTAGCGATATGAATAATAAATTATTGATCCAGTGGATTGCTCAGACCTCAGCGGATGCGATGTATGTGACCTCTCATTGTGATGGATCATTTATGCTAGCAAAAGCGGGCGTTTTAGACACAGTGGTGAGCACGACATTTCCTACTGATATAGACTTATATAAATCTACTTTTCCACATTTAAAGGTAGCCAAAAATGTTTATTTTGTCCATGATGGAAAGTATATCACTTCGCAAGGCGGTACGAGGTCTTTTGAAGCAGCATTGTATTTATGTGAAATATTATATGGAACTAAAATCACTAAGCAATTGGCTGAGGGACTTGTGATAGATTGGAATTTAAAAAAGATGAAAACAGACAAAAAAGTATTAATTATTACCCGCACAAAAATTGATAATCATGGATAAGGTATTGATAACCAAAGTTTTTGGATTTTTAGCGTTTTTGATTCTGATGAGTTATATGAGTTTTGAGCTGCCGATAGGTGCTGGTATCCCTATCACTGGGCAGAGTTTGGCGGTGTTGATTATTGGGTATTTTTGTGGATTTTCAGAAATTATCCTTGTTTTTTTGATTTACTTCTCGTTAGGGATTGCCAATCTTCCTGTATTTGCAGATGGTGCGACGGGTTGGGCTACCTTTGCAGGCAACTCTGGCGGCTATTTGTATAGTTTTCCAGTAGCGGCTTTGCTTGTTTCATATTTTGAATACAATAAAAAGAGAACTTTGACTTATACTTTTCAATCTTTTGTGATGGCAACGATTTTGATTTTGACCGTAGGAGTATTGCACCTAAGCTTTTCAATGGGGCTTAATGATGCAGTCACTTACGGATTTAAGCCTTTTTGGGTGGGTGGTTTATTAAAGGTGGCGATGGGTTTGCTTATAGTATATCTGTATATGTTGATCTTAAAAATCGAAGCCTAATAAGGCCATTCTTCTTGTGTGATGATTTCAGATTTGTAGTAGAGGTGAGTTTAAAAGTACATGAAATTCCCTATATCAAAAAGTTGTATATTTATTAAACATATATCGCTTTAGCATTTATGAATCTATTTGGATATATTTTATAAGGTCTAGCTAAAGGATATAAGCGTAAGTTTGATCGCAAACTAGTTTAAGATAAGCAGAGGCATATGTCAATGGCGAAGGTCTTGCCTATATGGCTTTGATAACCATCATTAAGTGGTAGAATATACACAAAGACAAAAGCTATCACACATTTTTTTTGCAAATAAAACGGCTATTATAAATGAAAATTTTCAAAGTTTTTTTTGGCGGTATTGATAATTTTGGATTTATGTAATTTTATAGTTTAGAACTATTTTGTTAAAATCAGTAATTACAAGGTGGGCTACTTCAAGTTAGCAACTTTTGGGGATAATTTAAGAAAACATTTCTGTCAAAATCTTTGTTACAACGCAAGTACTCGTTAAGTATAAGTACCATCATGATTATATCTTTTTATGTAAATAGATAAGTTTTTGATTAAGATATAATTAATTAAATAATCATAAAATTCCCTAAGAATGCAAAACGAAAATCCTTCTAACAAAGGAACTTATAATGTAAACTCTGAAAGCAAATGTCCTTTTTCTGGAGGTGCTATTGCAAAGTCTGCTGGATCAGGCAACAGTAATCGTGACTGGTGGCCTAATCAACTCAACCTTAGTATTCTTCGTCAGCATTCCACACTTTCTAACCCTATGGGTGAGGATTTTAACTATGCAGAAGAATTTAAAAGCTTAGATCTAAAAGCACTTAAAGACGATCTTGCTTATCTGATGACAGATTCTCAAGACTGGTGGCCAGCCGATTATGGTCATTATGGGCCATTTTTTATAAGAATGGCTTGGCACAGTGCGGGAACCTACAGAATAGCTGATGGTCGTGGAGGTGCTGGTTTTGGAACACAAAGATTCGCGCCACTTAATAGCTGGCCTGACAATGCCAATCTAGATAAAGCACGATTGTTACTGTGGCCGATTAAACAAAAATACGGTAAGAAAATATCTTGGGCCGACCTTATGGTTCTAGCTGGAAATGTTGCACTAGAAACTATGGGATTCGAAACTTATGGTTTTGCTGGTGGTCGTACAGATGTATGGGAACCCGCTGAAGACATCTACTGGGGATCTGAAGGTGAATGGTTAGGTGATAAAAGATACTCTGGTGATAGAGAACTAGAAAATCCTCTAGGAGCAGTACAGATGGGTTTGATATATGTAAATCCTGAGGGCCCCAACGGAAATCCTGACCCACTCGCTGCTGCCAAAGACATCAGAGAGACTTTTGGTCGTATGGCAATGAATGACGAAGAGACTGTAGCATTGATCGCAGGCGGTCACACCTTTGGTAAAACACATGGTGCCGCTGATCCTAATAAATATATAGGGTCAGAGCCCGCAGGTGCAACGATTGAAGAGCAAGGTCAAGGCTGGAAAAATAGTTTTGGAACAGGTAACGGCGTTTATACCATTACAAGTGGATTAGAAGGAGCTTGGACGACTAAACCTGCTCAGTGGTCAAACGACTATTTTGAACATTTATTTGGATTTGAGTGGGAATTAACTAAAAGTCCAGCAGGTGCGCATCAGTGGAAGCCTACGAATAGTGGTGGTGCAGGTACAGTACCAGATGCGCACGACGCAATGTTGACACATGCTCCTACTATGCTAACTACGGACTTGTCCCTGAGATTTGACCCTATCTATGAAAAAATTTCTAGAAAATTTCACGAAAATCCAGCAGAGTTTGCTGATGCTTTTGCCAAGGCTTGGTACAAACTTACACATAGAGATATGGGTCCGATAGAGAGGTATCTAGGGTCAGAAGTGCCATCAGAAGTATTGATGTGGCAAGATCCATTGCCAGCTGCACCAACACAAACGATCAACGATAATGATATAGGAAATCTAAAGCAGTCAATCATAGACGCTGGATGTTCGATAAGCGAGCTAGTATCTACGGCTTGGGGATCAGCCTCTACGTTTAGAGGTTCTGACAAAAGAGGTGGTGCAAATGGCGGTAGAATTACATTAGCACCTATGAAGTATTGGGAGGTAAATAATCCTACTCAGTTAGCTAAAGTCCTTTCTAAGCTGGAAGCTATTCAAACAGATTTTAATCAAAATCAATACGGTGACAAGTCAGTTTCTATGGCAGACTTAATCGTACTCGGTGGATCAGTGGGAATAGAACTAGCTGCAAAAAATGCTGGTACACCCATAATAGTGCCGTTCACGCCTGGTAGGGTAGATGCAGATCAAGAACATACAGATGTGGAATCATTTGCAGCCCTAGAACCGGTGGCAGATGGATTCCGTAACTATTATAAGCCTCGTCATAAAGCAACAGCCGAAGAAATGTTGGTGGATAGAGCACAATTATTGACTTTGACAGGTCCTGAGATGACCGTATTAGTAGGTGGAATGAGAGTAATGAATATCAATTATGATAGTTCATCTAACGGAGTATTTACAGATAAAAAAGAAACGTTAAGTAATGATTACTTTACCAATCTTTTAGATCTGAGTACTACATGGAAAGCCACTTCAGATGATCAAAACGTTTTTTTAGGTACTGATAGACGTACAGGCGATGTCAAATGGCAGGGAACTAGGGTAGATTTAATTTTTGGGTCTAATTCAGAACTTCGTGCACTAGCAGAAGTATATGGTTGTGCTGATTCAAAGGATAAATTCTTAAGAGATTTTGTAACAGCCTGGACCAAAGTAATGAATCTAGACAGGTTTGACTTATCAAAATAATTATTAAACAAATTTGAGCTAATAAAAAAGAGGTGATTCGATTGAATACACCTCTTTTTTTTGTTTTATATTATACCATATCTATTGAAAACCTATCTTATAGATTAGGTTTCTCTGGAGCTAAATATTGCGAATCTTACTTGACGTAACCCATTTGTACATCCTCGTCTATAAACTCTAACTCTGCATCTTTCTCCCAGATTTCCATTTCGCATGGTTTGCAATTAAACTTTAGTTTATATTCCACTTCTCCATGTTTAAGTGTGAGCGGCTCTGCTAGTTTGGCACCCATAGTATCTCGTTGGAATCTTGCACATTTGCCCAACTCATACTTTACACAATATTTAGTAACCATTACTCTAGCCTTACCAGGTTCCCATTGAAGTTCAAAGGCCTTTTCTATTTCAGTGACTCCATGGCGCTTATAAAAGTTTTTTGCCATTTCGTTGGATACGTTAAAGGTGAAATCTAGTTTTTCGATAGGGTAGGGATGTGTTGTTTTTGTGATCGGACGTTCTTCTCTATGATATTGAGTGATACGGATTTTCACTAAGTTCTCTAGTACTTCTCTACGTATTTCATTGACTTTTGATGTAGGCAAGAACCAATTGGCCGTAAACGCTATATTGATATCATCTACGATAAATACCGTGTTTCCCGTTTTTGTTAGATTTTTTTGGATATTAAGGATGACGGATTCTTGACTTTTAGCAAGTTCTTTTGTCATGACTACAGACAACTGACTGCTATGTCCATCTTCATCTTTTGCGATAAGCAAAAAGCCTTCTGCCGTTTCTGTGAAGTCCAAAGAAACCCCAATTTTTCGGATAGCACTTTTCTCTTGCTCGACCATTTTGATGAACTCTGCATCTGAGTTTCTATAGATCAGCGTACCGATTGCTAGTTGCTTATTAGTATTCAGTATCACCACATCATTAACTATGATATTGACCTGCGCACCATCTGCTTCGCCGTGAGCATTTATAAAGTATAGTCCGTCAGCATTGTTTAGGACGTCACTATTCTCCACGATATAGCCATTGGCCTTAGCTTCTAGGATTTTTCCTATATATTGCCCTTGTGACTTCGGTGTATCCCAACTACCAATTTTTTCTTTGCGTTTATTGACAAAATAGTCTGTATATCCACGGTTAAAACTCCTATCCATTTTGGGCTCAAAATTATAGAACGTTCTGCCTGAGGAAGCTTTTTGATATTGTTCAGAATGTGCTTCTAGAAATTCATCCAATCGTTTTCGCAGGTAAGAAGTATTGTTTTTTACATATACGATATCTTTGAGACGTCCTTCGATCTTGAATGATGAAATACCTGCTTCTATGAGGTTAGGCAATTGATCACTTAGGTCCAAGTCTTTGATAGACAAAAGGTGGCTATTCTGTATAAGCGTATTTCCTTTACCGTCTATCAACTCATAAGGTAATCTACAGTTTTGGGCACATGAACCTCTATTGGCACTGCGCTCTCCATTGGCTACACTCATGTAGCAGTTGCCACTGAACGACACACATAATGCGCCAGATACAAAAAACTCTAACTCTACATCGGTGGCCTCATGTATCTCTTTGACTTGATCTAGGTTAAGTTCTCTCGCTAGCACCACTCTCTGAATACCAGCATCTTTTAGAAATTTGACATGTTTGGGGTCTCTATTATTGGCTTGCGTACTTGCATGTAGGACGATAGGCGGTAGCGTCATCTCTAGTATGGCCATATCCTGGATGATCAGCGCATCGACACCTATGTCATATAACTGATAAATCAGTTTTTTGCATAGATCTAGTTCATTATCATACAGTATGGTATTGATCACCACAAAAACTTGCGCTTTAAATAGATGAGCATATTTTACCATCTCTGCGATGTCATCTATGGAATTGGTTGCATTGGTTCGCGCACCAAACAATGGTGCACCTATATATACAGCGTCTGCTCCAGCATTGATGGCTGCTATACCTTGTACTAGGTTTTTGGCAGGTGCCAGTATTTCTATTTTTTGTTTCTTATCCAACATCTAATTTTTTGAATTACGTTCAAAATGCAAAGGTAATGTTTCTTTTGATATTGTTTTGAGTTTGCGTGGATTGATAGACCAAATCCATATAAATCTAACTAACTTAGTAGATTGTAAGTTGTAAAGTATATATTAATTATCGATAAGTTGAAAATAAATTTTAGCTGTAGATCCGAAATTATCGATGTTTCAAAACTATTAATTTCTATATTTGGTTTAAAGAATGTGTTTACTACAAGTCAGTAGTTTACAGTATTTATCGTCGCATTATGCAACCAAAAGTCAGTTATAGTTACCTGAACGGAACTTCTTATCAAGCGCTTTGGGATATCCAAACCAAAATCCACAAAGGGCTGATTGCTACCAAATTGGATTTGAGAGATGTAGTCGATAAGCCTAAATATACTCAATCTCATCAGTTTCTTCTTTGCGAGCACGCACCTGTTTATACGCTAGGCAAAAGTGGTAGCATGGATCATCTGTTGCTCACTGAAGATGAACTAGCTGACGGACGGATTGAGTTTTTTAGGATCAATAGAGGTGGTGATATTACCTATCACGGACCTGGACAGATCACAGGCTACCCCATACTAGATCTTGATGAGTTTTTTACAGATTTGCATCTTTATGTGCGCAAGTTAGAGCAAGTCATCATAGACACGATCGCTCATTATGACCTCAAAGGCACGCGCATCAAGGAATATACTGGAGTGTGGCTGGAGCCAAATGAAAATAATCCTCATTATCGCAAAATCTGCGCCATAGGTGTGCACATGTCTCGATGGGTCAGTATGCACGGCTTTGCGTTTAACGTCAATACAGATCTTGACTACTTTCGGAAAATCATACCTTGTGGTATAGTCGATGAGGATAAGCAAGTGACTTCACTCCAGCGAGAGCTTGGCAGACCGCTAGACATGGTAGAAGTTGGTAATGAGTTGTTAACCCATTTTGCTTCTAACTTCAGTTGTGAACTTATACAAGTCTAAGAGGTTTATAAGGTTTAAAACGTGCAAATGACAATTAGAGATAAACTAGTTTCTGAATCTAAAACTGTAATGACCGAGATGATTATGCCCAATGATACTAACCCCATGGGCAATCTGATGGGTGGAAATCTGATGCGATGGATGGATATAGCATGTGCTGTGTGTGCGGCGCGTCACTGCGAGTCTCAGGTAGCGACGGACTCCGTAGATCACATATCTTTTCATGAGCCGATAGCTCTTGGGGATGTGATTACACTAACTGCAGTCGTAACGCGTGCCTTCAATACTAGTCTAGAAGTATATGTAGAAGTCTCAGCTTCAGAAATCACAGGCGCTAATCCTCGGCAATCTAATCATGCATATTTTACCTTTGTGGCTATAGATACTGATACCAAAAAGCCTATACCTGTACCCAAGGTAAAACCTATCAGTAATGAAGAGAAAAATCACTATGAAATTGCAAGTCGTAGGAGAGAACTTCGTTTGATCCTTGCCGGAAAAATCAAAGCTAACGATGCTCTGGAACTGAAATCTTTTTTTAAGGAAATGGCTTAAAACAGTTTACACTTAGTCCTATTTATTGTGTCAAAAATAGCAAAACATTTTTTGTTTTTGATGTATCTATAGATATAGATTTACATAGTTTTGTCAAACTAGGATATAAATGTTACCTTTGTGTAAATAGAAAATTTTATGCGTTTTTCACAATATCATTTTGTAGATGAGATTAAAAATAATCTTGATAAGCTGGGCTTTCGTAAGCCTACAGATATTCAATATAAGTGCATTCCCAATATACTTCGAGGTGAGGATTTGCTGGCTATAGCCCAAACGGGTACTGGAAAAACAGCAGCTTTTGCAATTCCGATCATTCATATTCTACATAGTAAGTCCAATAATAAACGTGAAGATGGTATCAAATGCATAGTTATGGTACCCACACGTGAGTTAGCGATCCAGATCAACCAAGTTTTTACGACCCTGTCAAAGAATACTAGAGTGACCTCATTTTCAGTATTCGGTGGCGTAGAACAAGCACCTCAGATAGCTAAACTGGCTAAAGGCATTGATATACTCATCACTACTCCAGGACGGATGTTTGATTTAGTGAGTCAGGGATATATCAAACTCAATAGGGTAGAGTTACTCGTATTGGACGAAGCAGATCACTTGCTTGACCTAGGGTTTATCAGAGATATCAGAGATTTGATTAGATTTCTACCCAAAAAACGGCAGACTTTGTTTTTTAGCGCTACGATAGATGATGAGATCAAAGATCTAGCTTACTCACTCGTCACCAATCCCATCCGCATCCAAGTATCACCCAAAGATCCTGTGTCAAAAAATGTTACACACTCAGTGATGTTCGTGGCTATGGACGACAAGCGCTTCTTTCTGGAGCGACTGATCAAAGAAAATCCGGAGAGTAAAGTACTAGCTTTTGTGCGTACCAAGGTCAGGTGTGAGCGCGTCCATGCTGCGATGGAACGTGTGGGTGTGGAGTCTATATTTATGCATGGCGGCAAGGAGCAAACCGATCGCCTAGAAGTGCTGAATGACTTTCGTATAGGCAAGGTCAAGTTGCTCATAGCTACCGATGTGAGTGCTAGAGGGATTGATATTGCCGATGTAGATTTTGTGGTCAATTATGATTTGCCAGATCATGCGGAAGCTTATGTTCATAGAGTAGGACGAACGGGACGAGGTTTTAAAAAAGGATTGGCATATTCGTTTTGTGATGATTCTGAGCGTGATCTACTAACAGCTGTAGAAGAGTACATAGGCAAAAAAGTAGAAGTTTCGCATATTCTAGACGAAGATTACAAAGAGGTAGTTCACCTCAGTGATAGCAAAAAAATAGACCTAAAAAGTATCTTGAAGGAGCTAGAACCCATACCTAACAAACGCTATGGAGTAAAGAAGGCTAAGAAGTGATTTAGTTGGATTATTTTGGATGTACTATTGGTGTTATACTTTCTATGAGATTGATAATCTCTTCTATAGTGAAAGCTTTCTGTACCGAAAACTGCCCAATCGCTTCTCTTCGTAATCCACTAAGGTAACCTCCCACACCGAGCACTTGACCAAAATCGTTTGCTAGTGACCTTATATAGGTACCTTTGCTACAGATTACATCAAATTCTACATGAGGGGACTGGATTTTTGTAAGATCAAAACGAGTTATTTCCACAGATCGAGCTTTCATTATTGGATCTTTGCCTCTTCTCGCAAGATTATAAGCGGCGTGTCCTTCGATTTTTATAGCAGAATAAATAGGTGGAATCTGCTCAATCTTTCCCCTAAATCCCGTCGTCGCATCTTGCAAATCTTTTTCCGTAAGGTGATCTGTGGGGCGGATATTTTCAGGTTCTACTTCTGCATCGTAGGTTGCAGTGGTCGCACCTAGTGTAATCGTTCCGCTGTAACGCTTCTCTATGGCTTGGAGTAGATCGATGGACTTGGTGAGTTTGCCTGTACAGATGATTAGTAATCCTGTAGCCAATGGATCTAATGTGCCGGCATGTCCAACTTTTATTTTTTTGAAACCGAGTTGATATCTTATTTTGCCTCTTATTTTATTGACCACATCAAAGGAAGTCCAGTCCAGTGGTTTATCTATCAGTATGGTTTGTCCCCTGACGAAATCAATTTCGTTGACAGGAGTATCTTTGTCAAGCAAAAAATAGTCGTCTAGGTTTATAGTATCTGGATGATAGTTTTGCATTGATTATTTTAAATATATATAAGCAATTCCTAGTATTCCAATCGCAAAACAGTAATATGCAAAATAGGAAAGCTTAGCTTTTTTGACCAGCTCTATCATGACTTTGCATGCAAAAATACCTGTAAAAAATGCAGTTACAAAACCTACGGCTAAAGCTAAAAAAGAGTAATTGCCGTTGCCAAAATCTCCATCTAATAAATCCTTGGCTATTTTGCCAAATATCAGTGGAACTACCATCAGAAACGAAAATCTCGCAGCCTTTGATTTATCTATTCCTAGCATTATACTTGTCGATATCGTCGCACCAGATCTACTGATACCAGGAAGTATGGCTATCGCTTGAGCAACGCCGACGATGATTGCATCAGCATAAGTGACGCTTCTATTTTGACTTTTTGCCCACTCGGTGATTAGTAATAGTATGCCTGTCACTAGCAACATCGTACACACTAGTAGGATATTTTGAGAAAAGAACGCCTCTATTTGCTTCTCAAAAACCAACCCAACGATCACTGCAGGAATCATCGATAGCACTATTTTATAAACAAAATTTCTATATTCGTGGCGCTCATTAAGTATATTTGCTTTCGCAATAAGCTCATTAGGCAAAGTACCGATGCCTAAAAATCCCATAATTATGTCCATTACATCCTTACGAAAAACATAAATCGTAGCCAGTGCCGTACCAAAATGTAGTACTACAGTCATCAACATACTCTCCTCAGCAGGCATAGCATCGCCGAGTATAAATTTTCCGATTTCTAAATGTCCGCTACTACTGACAGGCAAAAACTCCGTCAATCCTTGTATTAAACCAAGGATAATAGCATTGATAATATCTCCCATGATGATGATGATAGAACTTAAAAAAGAAGAAAATTATTTCTTAACGAAAATAGCATAAATATTGACAACAAGTCCAATAATGATTACTATAGGTGCTAGCGTAATGCGTCTGAAACTATAAATGATACTTTCGTCCCAAACGTCCGGTGAGGGCATTTTTCCTCCAGACATTAAGAGCAAGCCTAAAAATATCAATGAAGTTCCCCCTATGATAAATAGATAGTTTTTCTTTCCGAATAGCAGTCCATCGTCAGCGTTTGCGGTAGATGAGCTATCTGAATTGTCTGAACGTTTGGTGTATTTAAGTTCGTTAGCCATGATATGGATTATTTGATTGATGATGCAAATATACAACATTAACGAAAACAACATATTATTTATTGGATAATATATTTTTGAGAGATAGATTTGGTAAAGAAACCTAAGCTTTTTTATTGTGTTTTGTAGTTGTGGAACTTATTTTATGAAATATATCCTATATTTTAGATATTTTTGAGCGACATTTTTGATTACTAAGAAGTTTTTATTAGACTTATTTCTAAATTTCTTTCTAGTTATTAAGCATTTTTTTAATATATAACTAAATTTAGATATGAAGATTATATGTGTTGGGCGCAATTATGCCGACCATGCCAAAGAGTTGGGAAACGATCTCCCGACCAAGCCACTATTGTTCATGAAGCCATCTACAGCATTGTTGATCGATGGTAAACCCTTTTATCATCCTGATTTTAGCCAAGATATTCACTATGAATGTGAGCTAGTATTGAAGATCAAGAAAAACGGTAAACATATCAATGAGCAGTTCGCAAGTGATTACTATGACGAAATAGGATTGGGCATAGACTTCACTGCGAGAGACCTACAGGAAGAGTGTAAAGCTGCTCGAAGTCCGTGGGAGGTTGCCAAAGCATTTGATAATTCTGCTGTGATCGGCCGTTTTATCTCAATATCTGAAGTGAATCTCAACAATATTCAATTTGACCTTTATAAAAATGATGAGCGAGTTCAGCATGGCGAAAGCAAAGATCTGATTTTTGGATTCGATGTGTTGATCAGTTATATTTCTAAATTTTTTACACTTCAACAAGGAGATTATATTTTTACGGGAACTCCTGCGGGCGTAGGGCGTGTGCAGATCGGTGACCGATTATCCGGTGGTATAGGAGACCAACAGTTGCTCAGTTGTGAGGTTAAGTGAGATTATTTTTAAGTAGGCTTTTTTAACTGTTTTAGTTTTGTGGTATTTTGGTTTTGTTTAATCGTATAAAATGTTTAAATGTGTAATCCATAGCCCACAGTTTTAACCGTGAGGTTAATTAAATGTAACAAATCAAACAAATCAATCGATTCCGCAATTTGACAGTTCAATCAGTTCAAACAATTCGACAGTTTAATGTACTCGACAAATTAAATAAATAAACATATATTAAAATTTCCCTATCATTATCTATTAAATATATTTTTTTCATACTTTTGTCGCTCTTTAAAATCATAGTGATAATAAACTAAATTAATAGCGAGCCATAGTGCTTTATAATCTTATAATATGCCTTATCTATTTACATCAGAGTCCGTATCAGAAGGACACCCAGACAAAATAGCAGATCAAATATCAGATTCATTGGTAGATCATTTTCTAGCCTTTGATCCAGAAAGCAAAATCGCCTGCGAAACATTAGTAACTACAGGTCAAGTCTTTTTGGCTGGAGAAGTCAAGTCAGAGACCTATCTAGATGTCCAACAAATAGCGCGTGATGTAATCAAACGTATCGGATATACCAAATCTGAATATATGTTTGAAGCCAACTCATGTGGTGTGTTATCAGCCATACATGAGCAGTCCCCCGATATCAATCAAGGTGTAGAACGTATCAATAAAGAAGATCAAGGTGCTGGAGATCAAGGTATGATGTTCGGTTATGCTACTAATGAAACTGAAAATTATATGCCATTGGCATTAGATTTGTCTCACAAAATCCTTCAGATTCTGGCAGACATGCGCAAAGAAGGTAAAACGATGACTTACCTTCGTCCGGATAGCAAGTCGCAAGTCACCATCGAATATACAGATGATAATGTCCCGATGAGAATAGATAGTATAGTGGTTTCTACTCAGCATGACGATTTTGATGAAGATGAGATCATGTTGGCTAAAATCAAGTCTGACGTCATCGGTATCATCATACCACAGGTCAAAGCTGCATTTGGTGAAAAAATCCAAGCACTTTTTGATGAAAACATCACTTACCACATCAATCCTACAGGGAAGTTTGTGATCGGTGGACCACACGGTGACACAGGACTTACAGGACGCAAGATCATCGTAGATACTTATGGCGGCAAAGGTGCACATGGTGGGGGAGCATTCTCTGGCAAAGATCCTAGCAAAGTAGATAGATCAGCTGCTTATGCAACTCGTCACATAGCAAAAAACTTAGTGGCTGCTGGTGTTTGTAAGGAAGTGCTCGTACAAGTTTCGTATGCTATCGGTGTTGCGAAACCCACTAATATATATATCAATACTTATGGTACATCCAATGTGAATAAACTGGACAGCGAAATCGCTAACATGGTATATGAGCTGTTTGACATGCGTCCATATTCTATCGAGCAGCGGCTAAATCTGCGCACACCTATATACTCTGATACAGCTTCGTATGGACACATGGGTCGAACACCCGAGCAGAAGGTTGTTACTTTTAAGAATGGTGGTGGCGTGACTAAGTCTATCACTGTAGAGACCTTCCCTTGGGAGAAGTTAGATTATGTAGATGAAATCAAAAAAGCTTTTGGGCTGTAATTAGCTGATATAATTTTAAATAATAGAGAAGCACCTGATTTATTTATATAATTCAGGTGTTTTTTTTTATAGTATTTTTAATAATGTAGGTAATAATTGTTAAGAAATTATTAAAAATTCGAATAAAATAGTTATTTTTTAAAATTATAATTCAAGATATTTTATTTAATTTAGCTTTAATATATTGTCGTTTAGTTTAAATTTATTAATAATATTTTGTATATTAAATCATTACACATATAGTATTTAATATATATAAAATTATTATATACAATAATGGCTATATTTTGTATTTTTTTACCCTTTGGATATGTCGCATCTTTGTAGCATCAAAGGATGATTAACTAACAAATCACAATTTTTTGTCTTTTGATAATAATTTTAGAAGCATTGGTTAAAGAATCAGTCGGATAAGAATATGTTTATGGGATTAAAAAACAAATTCAAAAGTAGATTAGTCATAAAGGCTAATCTACTTTTATTAAAATCTCTAAACTATAGGATTAAAATCAAAAAATCAAGGGAAAGAATTCTTATCACAAAATATGTATTGAGTTAATTAAAAATATAAGAGATTGAGTTAAATGGCTTGAGAAACCATTTTAAAAAGTTTGGAAATAGTTCATGGGACCGCAAGGTCAAAAATGGTCACTTGGGGGAGTGACCATTTTTTTTTGCCTAGAATTATAAAAGATAGCATTTATTTGACTATATCGTATATGCTATTTGTGCTATGCGACATCAAGGACACGTACAGATTTTGCGAAGCGTCTGACTATCTATAAACAAGGCAAAGGTTCAGTGCAGTTTCCGTTAGATCAACCTACATGATTGACGCTGATTGTTGACATGGTGCAATTCAGAATGGCGCTGATAGATCATCCTAAATTAAAGAAATCAACTACTAATGAAAGCTATTTAACGCAAGTTATTTTGTCCACTTTACCCATAATATTTTCAGTCTGTGCGCAATAGATACCTTAGGTTCAGGCAGTGGGCCGGTCCAGTTTTGACCACGTCTGAGGTATAGATTGGTAAAGGTATTGGAAGACATTCCCCATTTTTTTTTGAATAGTTCTCTGCCTACGTTTTTCCCTAGTTTTTTTGTGGATTTGGATCCAAAATGATAAACTTTACCTTCACCCATTCCTCTGAAATGTCGTACACCTGCATCCCAGCATTTTTTGCTTAGGTCAGGATCTGAGTACATACCTGGAGAAAACTCTTCGCTCATACCACCAACTGTCTGCCATAGACTCAAGGGCAAGAGATTAGGAGGCCAAGTGCTTCCGTTCCAGTCGCTTTTAAAAAAATCGGTATAAGTACTTAGCAAATCAGCTTCCTGAAAAGTCTCTAGAGAATCGCCAAAATTCGCCACTATCACACATGGATTGCCTGTGTCAGTCGGTTCTATCATGGTGGCAGACAGCATATACAGTTCATGATTTAGCGACTTGATCTCATTTATGATATGCTGATCCCACTGAGGCAATACATACATATCGTCATTTATATATAATACATGATTTGTGGTTGCCATATCGGCAGCTCTATTGAGTCCGATGCAGATGCCAGCATTCTGTACGAAGTGTATGTATTTGAGGTCAGTCTGTTTTTTTACCCATTCTGTAGTGCCGTCTTTTCCCTCGTTGATGATGACGATGATTTCATGCTCAGCAACCGAATGCATCCTAATACTACGGAGACAGTTTTGTAAATAGGGAAGATTATTCCACGTAGGTATTAGAATTGTAAACTTCATATATTAATATTTGTATATTTATATAATTCTTAAAATCAAGTATTTGTTTTTTTTATTCCTAGTTGTATAGGGTCTATGAAGTCATTGACAATCTGCTGGATAGGAAGTTTTTGTGCAAGTGCACGGATAAAGGCACTACCGATGATCCCGCCATTGCTGTAAGAAGCCGCAGTATTGAACGTCTCACTGTCGTGGATACCGAAACCTATCAACGTTGGACTATTTAGTTTCATGTCTTTTATTTTATCAAAGTATCTGATTTGCTCATCGCTGATACTTCCTTTTTTGCCAGTGATAGAAGATTGTGATACGATATATATAAATCCAGAACTCAATCGATCTGCTTGCTGGATGCGCTCGTCGCTCGTCATAGGTGTCACTAGGAAGGATATTTCTATATCATATTTTTCAAAGATTGCTTGATATTTTGCTTCATAGATATCCATCGGTAGGTCAGGAATGATAAGGCCATTTACACCTGCTTTTTGGGCCGCAGCCAAAAATGTCTCTTCACCATACTGCAACATTTGATTATAATAACCCATAATGATGATCGGAATAGAAGTATATTTTCTAACTTCTGTAACTTGTGAGAATAGGAGTTTTATTGTTTGTCCATTTCTGAGCGCTGCTTCATTGCTTTGCTGAATCGTGGGTCCATCTGCGAGTGGATCTGAGTAAGGCATACCGAGTTCTATGAGATCTACCGCTTTTTCACTAAGGATTTTTATGATATCTACGGTACTATTTAGTGACGGGAATCCTGCTGTTAGGTAGATGTTGATGACATTTCTTTTTTTGAGCTGTATGGTTTCTCTTATGGACATAGGTATGATTTATTACGAACTAATTTATAAAATATTATAACTGCACATTTTTCTCGTCTATATAACTGAGGTAGGTTGAAAGATCTTTATCGCCTCTGCCTGAGAGACATACGACTACAGTATCATCAGCATTGAGTGGCAAACGATCTAGGATTGCAAGTGCATGCGCGGTCTCGAGTGCTGGGATAATACCTTCATCTCTAGATAGATCAAAAACTGCTTGCATAGCTTCGTCATCCGTAGCTGCATATACGCTAGCACGTCTGGTGGTGATCAGGTGAGCGTGTAGTGGACCTATACCAGGATAGTCTAACCCGGCTGAGAGTGAGTAGGGTTCTACGATCTGACCATCAGAGGTCTGCATCAGCAAAGTCATACAACCATGTATGATGCCTTTGGTACCTAGTATGCTTGTGGCTGCTGAATGGCCTGTATCGATACCTTTGCCTGCCGCTTCTGCAAGGATTAGTTGGGTAGCGGGTTGGTCTAGAAAATGATAAAAAGCTCCTGCAGCATTACTCCCTCCGCCCACGCATGCGACCACATAATCTGGGTGATCTTTGCCTGTTTTTTCGGCTAGTTGCCATTTTATTTCTTGACTTACTACAGACTGAAACCTCGTAACCATGTCGGGATATGGATGCGGACCTATGGCTGAGCCTATGATATAGTGGGTATCTTCTGCATGATTGATCCAGTCTCTGATGGCTTCATTGGTTGCGTCTTTGAGGGTTTTGCTGCCACTCTCGGCAGGTATGACGGTCGCTCCAAGCATACGCATACGCGCTACGTTGGGTGCTTGACGCAATATATCTACAGCTCCCATATATACGATACACTCCAGACCCATGAGCGCACAAACAGTCGCTGTAGCCACTCCATGCTGTCCTGCGCCTGTCTCGGCAATGATACGTTTTTTGCCTAGGCGCTGTGCAACCAAAATTTGACCAACGGTATTATTGATTTTGTGAGCGCCTGTATGATTGAGATCCTCTCTTTTGAGGTAGATATTGGCTCCTAGTTTTGCTGAAGTATTTTTAGCAAGGTAGAGTGGAGTAGGGCGACCTACATAATCTTTCAGCAATTGGTCAAAACTGGCTTTGAAGTCAGGTTCCGCCATGAATTTAAGGTAGTTTTGGCGCAAGTTTTCTACATTTGCGTAAAGCATCTCTGGGATATATGCACCCCCGAACTCACCGTAATGTCCAGTTTCTGAGACGGCAAAATTGTTGTTTTCTATGATTTGAGTATTGATAATCATGGGCTTTGTTTGATATGATTTAGAAATGCATCCATTGATAGATAAAATAATGAAAAGATAAACAACACAAATGGCATTTGGATGTAGTAATCGAGTCAAAAGTATAAAATGAAATACTGCTAAAGGAGTAATTAAGTCGAAAATAGGTACTTTTGTCTTGTATAATCGCAGATTGCTCTATTAGCGAAGTTGGTTGACGTGTATTTATTAGGTGTTTGAAACAAAATAGCTCTTAGTTTCGTTTTTTGACATATAATGAAGTTTAATGAGCTTGCGATAATTTTTTTAAAAATAAATAATATAAATATATTATGTATAAAGTATTGAATGTAAGTATATTGTTATTTTTGATTATGATTTTTTCTTGTAAAAGTGAAGTGCCACAGCCTAGCGATTGGGCAGGTGATTATGAAGTTAGTTTTCAGATTGCCGAAGTAAATCAGTCGATAAGTGATATGAAAGATAGCATGACAACTGCTATGACAACTGCTAGTTCTGAGTTGCAAAAGGCTAAAGAAGAGATGAAAGTAAATTTTAATAACAACTTCGTAGATACCACCACCTCTGAAGGCAAAATAGAATATGCTGCACAACAGTTTGGTAAAAAAATAGCTGAAGCCAGCTTAGAACTGGGAGGCTTAAGCACACAACTCGGTGGTATCGTCAGTGGGATGGTAGGTGACAATATGGGCTGGGCGATGTCTTTGCTGGATAATGTCAAAGTGCCCGTAACGCTCCAAGCAGATGGAGATATCAAAGTCAAAAGCGACATGATTTTCAGTTTAATGACCTCAAAAATGAGATGGGAAAAAATAGGCGATCAAATCAAAATAACAGATGAAAATAATGAAGTCAAACTGCTAGATATAATTGCAGATCATGGAGATAGCAAACTGCTGACTTTCGAGAATTTAAAAATCAAGCTTAATAGGGTGAAAGTAGATGTAAAGTAGGAGTAGGGTTTTAGTCAAAATTTCAGATTTTGTGCCACAAGATGTTTGTTGTAGCGGCAAAGGATCTGTAATCAGTGCAAGGTTGGCACGAGTGCAAACCAATAAGCGTTGCTACTTGAACAGTTATGTGTCAGTATAAAGTTATACTTTTGATCGATTAGGGGCAAAAAAGCCAAGCGAAAAGGCTTGGCTTTTGATTATACCAATTGGGCTATATTATAAATGCTATTGGTATGATATACTATATGTTTTTATTATTTTCTCATCCCTTCAAACAACCAATTGGCTAGTGCTTGTCTATTGGTATTGATGAGAAGCCTGCGCTGATCGTCAGGGTTGCGGATATTGGCTAGTTCTACAAACACATTAGTGGGTTTCACAGTTCTGACCATATACAGTCCTCTATCCTCTACGAATCCATGATATCCACGATCTTTCTGGTGCAGTGCATATTTTGCTTCAAAAACACCTTGCACAGTTTCTGCAAGTTCTTTACTTTTGCTGTCATGTTTATTGTAATAAAAAAATACGTCTTGACGCTTATCTTTTCCTCTAGAGTCCACATGTATTTCTATCGCCTTTTGGATTTTTACGCCTTTTGTTTTATATTTTCTATATAGTGCATTGACCGTTTCCGCGCGTTGTCTTAATCGTTGCTTTTGATTGAGTGGTATGGTTTTGCCGCCAACCATTACTTCATCATTATCACATTTGAGGTATTGGTCATCTCTGATACCGTCATTTTCATCTTGTACGATCATGTGTACGGTAGCGCCATGCTGCATGAGGTTCCTAGCTAGTCTTAGCGACACATCATAAGCGTACTCATCTTCGCATAGTGGATTGACGCACTCGATGCACATTGCCCCTGGATCAGGACCACCGTGACCACTTATGATGTAGTAAACTTGGCCTTTGAGTGTATAATCTTCTATATTAATGATATCATATCCGCGCCCCATGAGTGGAACATTGATCTGGTTTATGCCAGTTTTTTTGAGATCAGTCAGTCTGATTTCTGAACTTTCGCCCACACTAGATGAGCTATTCGGTAGATCTGTGATATTGGGTTGAGTACTTCTAGGGCACTCAAAATCATCTAATGGTACCCAAAGCATTTTGGCGTTGGTATGTTTCTTTGGTTTAAGTCCTGCCTTAGTGAGAGACTTGTTGTATGCTCCTATTTTTTCGGCAAGGGTACGATCTGTGATTCCGATGGTTGATCTGATGCTCTTACCATTAAACTTATACAACTTGACAGGAAGTTTGTATGACTTGTCTGCTTTGATCAGGTTTTTGTCCTTGATATTGTTGATAGAGCAAAAGAGGTCAATGTTGCAATTGTGTGGCTCTAGATGATACCTTCGCAAAAACACCTCTAAGTTATCACCACTTCTAACTGAAGCAGTAGGGTAGGTCGTACTGGCATATAAATTGCCAGCAGTGGTGAAAAGTAGTGTGATGATAAAAAGTTGAATCAGTCTCATGGGTAAGATTTTAAGAAGCTAAAAAATACAATCGGGATATAATTATAACATACTTATGCTACAGGTAAGTGTGTCTTAACTTCCCATTGATAGGCGCAAAGATACATATTATATTTTTATTTAATATGTTTTCGGTTGATTATTTTAAAAATATTTGTGTTGGAAGCTGGTATTTCGGGCTTATTTGGTTTAGTAAAGTTGTAAGTTTTTACTTTCCATTTTGAACCCATCACTTATAGGTTGTTCGATTATAATAGTTTTTATCTCTTCATCGTAGTCTTTAGACAATATATACGAAAGTTGAATTCCTGTAGAACAAAACTTTACTAACCTTATTTGACGAGTTCAAAAAATCCTTTACATCCGTAGGTTTTTTAGAATAGTTAGATGTCGTTATAGATGAGCTATCTGTCATATTTGTACCTAACCCATCAAATGATTCGTAGTTTATTTGGCGACTTCTTTCTGCTCTAGATTTGCTAGTATAAGTCTCAAAATCTTCTATTTCAGCTAGGTTAAATTTTTGTTTTAGCGCTTTGTGGAATTCCTTTTTTTCGTTTACTTGTCATTGTTCAGACCTAAAACCAGTTAAATATTTCTCTTTTCTAGAATCAAACGCTGCCTGATTTTCATATCGATCTGCAAGTAATATTCTAGTCTCTGTGGTTATAATAAGACAAATAAATTCATAAAGATTTCTAGTTACTAGATTGACGGGTGGATCATAAGATGGAGCGATGCAAATAATTGGTGCTTCACTTAGATTTTTATTCTTGCCGAAATCTGTAAGAAAGGCAAAGTGTAACCCATTATAGCTAGCAGATGCAAAAGGAATTACATCAATAGGGCACATGTTGGATCTGTATTCATTTTGATAATCGATAAAAAAGTCAAGTTCCTCTCCTATTATCCTATTATTAACTTGTAGCTCTTCTAGTTCTATCAATATTTTTGGTTTTTCGTATTATTTCCTTACAC
>Ga0105045_10000019_pt1 | contig 81214 bp, 57 predicted proteins | sample MAT02_FD_78089 | JGI IMG/M metagenome (GOLD analysis project Ga0105045, IMG submission 78089) | Freshwater microbial communities from Lake Fryxell liftoff mats and glacier meltwater in Antarctica - MAT-02 (megahit assembly) | ecosystem: Environmental > Aquatic > Freshwater > Ice > Liftoff...
AGTTCAATAATAAATATCTCCCTACCATAGAAGCTGCGGGACTAATAGCTACGGGTATCAATCCAGTAAGCAATCTAGTAGAAGTCGTAGAGCTCAAAGATCACCCATACTTCGTAGGTGTGCAGTATCATCCCGAACTCAAAAGTACGGTTGAAAATCCACATCCACTTTTTGTCAGTTTTATAAAAGCGGCACTTCTCCATCAAACTAAGTAATCATGCGTAAGCTAAAACTCGAAGAACTAGGACGCAAAACCATAGAAGAATTTCAGTCTGCTGTCAAGAATCCTATAGTAGTAGTATTGGATAGTATCAGGTCTGCGCTCAATGTAGGCTCAGTGTTCAGGACCTGCGATGCCTTTGCGATAGAGAAACTAATGCTCTGTGGCATCACTTGCGCACCACCCAATCGCGAAATCACCAAAACGGCCATAGGTGCTACAGAATCAGTCTCATGGGAGCATCATTACGAAATAAAAGATGTACTCATTACACTTAAAAACGAAGGCTATACACTAGTAGGTATCGAACAGACAGACGCTTCTATCATGCTAGATGATAAGCCCATCAAGGATCAGAAGACAGCTTTGATATTTGGCAATGAAGTAGAGGGTATCAGTGACCACATCTTACCATTGATAGATTATTGTATAGAGATTCCACAGTTTGGTACTAAGCATTCACTCAATGTATCCGTATGCTGCGGTATAGTGTTATGGGAATATTGCCAGCCATTCATAAGTCGAAATAAGTAATATACGCAAAAAAACTAATCAGCCATGTTAAGCATTCATTCTGACGACTATTATATGCATCAAGCCATCAAGGAAGCTGAAAAAGCTTACGATGAAGGCGAAATTCCCGTAGGTGCTGTCGTCGTTTGCAATAATCAGATCATCGCCCGAACTCACAACCAAACAGAAATCCTAAATGATGTGACTGCTCATGCAGAAGTCTTAGCCATCACTGCGGCAGCTACGCACTTGGGGAGCAAATACCTACACGACTGTACGCTATATGTGACCCTTGAGCCATGCGTCATGTGCGCAGGAGCACTTCTTTGGTCACAGATCTCAAAGGTCGTCTATGGTGCTAGTGACGAAAAAAGAGGCTTCATGCGCTATGGCAAAGAACTACTCCACCCAAAATCAAAATTAGAATTTGGCGTCCATCACGATAGATGTGCAGCTATCATGCAAAGGTTTTTTAAAGAAAAAAGATAAGAATATAACTCCTCAAAATTTATCTGATTTCAGATAAAATAGGTAGTGGTAGTTTTCAACTAGTGACGCGTTAGAGATCAATAGCTGTAAATTTTAATATTATGTGGCAAGTCAAGTTTTCATTAATAAATTTCATTTTTGCCTTTAATTTATAACTAATTGAAAAATTAGAGATAAATTGAAATTGATTAAATCTTTTTTTAAGGTGCTGAAAGTTAACTAAGCGAAGTATATCTATTCTCTATAGAAGAAAAAATCTCTATCTCGTGTACTATAATACGAAAAAACGTAACGTAATCCATTGCATATAAATACATTATCAATAAATAAGAAGACCCTACTTATTGTTTTTCTTTTATTAGTCATCTAGTCGACATATCTTAAGAATTAGTAGTCGTGTAGTTGGATATATTGTATAGTTTTGCTGCTGTCGTGGTGTGTAGGGTATGCAAGTTGTAAACCTGTCTGCTGTCTTAAAAAATACTCCACCTACATTTGTTACCCTTTTTAAATATTTATAATTTGGATATTTATGGTTGCATATATTTTACTTTGTGACAGTTTTTCTTTGACTTTTTCTACGGTGGTTTTCTCTATCGTTAGTTCAAAAAATTTATCTTTTGTCCTTATTTTCACATGCGGAGACCTGTCTAATATGATTTCTCTAGGCATGAGATAGCGCCTTGCTTTTGATTCTTTGACATTAAATTTCCTGAGCAAACTATAGAAGGAGAACTTCTTTGGTGCTATGATGCTTGCATCTTCGTGTATGGTGAGGGCACTTATCTCATCTGCGTGAATGAGTACTACATAACTTTGATACATATTTCTACAGTACAATCCTAATCCTGCATTATAAAACACGATGGAGGTTTTGAAGTGATACTCCTCACTCGGCTGAATCGGATCTACAAACGATAAGCCTGTGATTCCTTTTTCGAGATGCATCAACCACTTTTTATAACGGTCTTTGCCACCACAAATTCTATTGATTTCGTTTTCGAGAACGTATTTTGATGTTTTTCTGAGATCAACGATTTTCAAGGTAAATGGGTTTGTTAGTGAATAATTGAAAATTGATAACTGATAATTGAAAATGGAAAAAAAAATGATGAAATGAAGAATTTCTTCTTACTTCTGACCAATCACTTATCATTAAAAATCCAACTCTATCGTCTCTCCTGGTTTGTGTTTGCCGTCATTATCATCCTTTTTGTGATCTATACTTTCGCTTGGGAGTTTGAGGTCAGGTTTAATTATTATTGAAGATTTTTCAGGAGTATCATTGCGTGTTGCATTATCTGTAGCCTGTTCGTCATCTGAATTAGTATCTAAATCATCTTGGTCCATTGACTCTTTGACTATGGTTGGCAATACTAGCAGATGCTTAGTGAGTTTGCCATCTACGAGCTTGTTGCCCATTGCCGTTCTACCCTTTATGTCTATAAATTCTACAAGGTCTATGGTTTTCTCTAGTATATCTTTTCCAGACTTGTGTGTGTAGGTGAGGGTAGGACTGGGATGTAAGGTAGCCACATAAAGTTTAGAGCTAGGTGCATCGTTGATGAATGGAAATTTTTGATCCATGGTGCTCGTGTCTATTTTAAACCTTTTGACCATAGTCTGATCTTTTTCCCCTTCATAATAGCATGCTGAGATTACGGTTTCGCCTTTTTGCTGACCGATTTCTACTATATTGTTGACATCAAATTTTTTGGTCAGGTCCAGATCATTGATCTCATAAGTTCCATCTTTGTATATACTGAGCAATTTGCTACCTGTATCAAAAGCACCTAAGTACTTGCCACGTTCATCTTGGTTAAGTCTGCCACTGACCTCATCCATGTAGATGTGCATGGCACCTAGAGACGACTTACCTACAGAGATAAGACTGATTTTTCGGACAGGATATTTAGTGATTATATTGCCTTGTGACGTTCTGCCTTTGATGGCAATATCTGCAAGATCAAACTCAAAAATCTTCTTTTTTGCACTCGAGCTTTGTGATAACTGAATGTTTAGAAGTTCTGATTCTCCATTAGCGTAAGCTGAGAAGTGTAGTACTTTAGATCCTTTGTTTCCTTGCGTTAAGTCATATTCTTTGTCCCTGGTTATGGCGGTGACATTAAATCTTTTGGCATACGTTCTGCCTGATTTAGCGTCTAGATAGACCATATTGTAGGTAGTGCGATCGTCAGACTTAAGCCATACCTCTGTGTGTATGATGTCCTTGCCTATAAACACCTTGTCAGCAATACGTATGACCTTAAATTTGCCATCACGGGTAAAGGCGATGACATCAGCTATGTCTGAGCAATCACTGACGAACTCATCTTTTTTCATTCCTATACCTACGAATCCTTCAGCACGGTTGACATACAGTTTTGCATTATTGGCCACGACTTCTTTGATCTCTATGGTTTCAAAGTTAGTGACGAGTGTTCTGCGTTCTCTGCCTTTACCATACCTTTCTAGCAATCGCTCAAAGTATGCAATTGTATATTCCGTAAGGTAAATCAAGTCATGCTTCACTTGTTCGAGTTCCGCTAGAATATTGGACATGAGCTCATCAGCCTTAAAGCTATTGTACTTAGATATACGTTTGATTTTGATCTCAGTTAGTCTAGTGATATCGTCCACCGTGATGTCTCTCATCATGAGTATGCGTGTATCACCTGCACCTAACGGATCTGAAGGGGTCGCCACATATTTTTTGAGACCGAGGTCTATGGCTTCGAGTACTTGTTCCCAACTTTCGCACTCTTCTATATCACGATATATACGATTCTCTATAAAAACTTTCTCTAAACTGGCGTTGTGCCATTTTTCTTGTAGTTCGGATTTCTTGATTTCTAGCTCAAGGCGCAGCAACTCTTTGGTCTGAAAAGTAGATATTCGTAGTATCTCAGATACCGAGAGGAAGAGTGGTTTATTGTCCACAATCACACATGCATTGGGGGAATAGGATACCTCACAATCTGTAAAAGCATATAGGGCATCTATAGTCACATCAGGCGATGTGCCTGGCATGAGTTCGAGGTGGATTTCTACATTTTTGGCTGTATTGTCATCTATTTTCTTGATTTTAATTTGCCCTTTATCGTTGGCTTTGAGGATGGATTCTATCATGCCATTGGTAGTCACACCGAATGGTAGATCTACTATTTTGAGGTTAGACTTGTCTATTTGCTCCAGTTTTGCACGGATTTTGACCCTGCCGCCTCTGTGTCCGTCTTGATAATCTGTTACATCAACCATTCCACCTGAGAGAAAATCTGGAAAAATCTCTACTTTTTTGTCTTGTAGGATTTTTATCGAAGCCTTTATGAGTTCGATGAAGTTGTGTGGCAATACCTTGGTCGAGAGCCCTACCGCAATTCCTTCTACACCTTGAGACAGTACGAGTGGAAACTTAACAGGAAGTGTGATAGGTTCTCTTTTACGTCCGTCGTACGTCAGTTGCCAATCGGTGGTCTGAGGGTTAAAAAGCACCTCTAGTGCAAACTTAGTTAATCTCGCTTCGATATACCTCGGTGCTGCAGCTGAGTCGCCTGTGCTGACATCTCCCCAGTTGCCTTGACAGTCGATTAGCAAGTCTTTTTGGCCCATATTAACGAGTGCGTCACCTATAGACGCGTCTCCGTGTGGATGGTACTGCATGGTCTGACCGATGATATTGGCGACTTTGTGAAATCTGCCATCATCCATCTCCTTCATTGCATGTAAGATCCTACGCTGTACAGGCTTCAGTCCGTCATCTATATCGGGTACTGCGCGCTCGAGTATGACATACGAGGCATAATCTAGGAAATACTCCTTGTACATGCCATTCAGCGTGACCATTTCTGATCCGCTGTGTGGTTCAAATGTATCTTTTTTAGTATTTTTATCTTGGTGATCCATAGGTATATTGTGCGATGCATAAATCAAGCACAAATATAGGAAATATATTCAATATTTTTTAAATATATGGTTTTCCTAAATTTAGGTAGTCATTTTAAATTGATTTTATGAGGGTATCTATTAAGTGAAAGAGGAAGCATTTTTTACTTCACACTTCTACCTCCGGCAGTGGTTTTGGATACTGAGGTACGGCCTCTGACATCTATGTCCGCAAGTAAAAATGCAAATGCACTTTGATTGGTCGTGTTGTAGGTTTTGTCGCCGTAGGTCACTTTCCCTGAGTTTCTAACCCATTCTTTGGCTAATAGTACATATCTATTGTCGGCTTTTGCGGACGGCCCGAATACCAAGTATTTATTGTCGTCTGACTCAAAAGATACTGCATAATTATTGTGCTGTGGCGAAAATAGATAAACCCCTTTTGTGCCTTTTCGGATGATGATTTCTTCTACTTCTTTGCCTTCTTTGATTTTGATGGTGCCATCTACCACAGTCGATTCGCCTCTTGTGATATTGCGCCAAAGCAGGATATCCCCAGATAGATAAAACTGGATATTGCGTAGTTCACTTTCTGACCAGCGGTTGCTGTCATGGATGTCTTTGGTGTAGTATGACTTAGGAGTAGAGCATGAGGTGAGGCTTATCGCCAAAATAGCAATTGCCGACAGGAAGGCAGTAAGGTTTAACTTTGGTAATTTCATAATAGAATGGTTTTGAAAGCGTGATGAGATGATACGTTACAATAGTATAGACTGATAACGAGACAAAAGGATTAAAAGGCTAAGCTTTTATTTGTTTTTAGAATACTTTAACACACTAGTGGTTTAAAAACATATTATTAATTTATCAGTAAGTCACTAGTTATAAATATTTTATTTTTTTCTCAATCTATAGCTTTGTTTATCAATTTCAAAACAGTTTCATCTATAAAACCAAGCGCTTACCACTCATTTTAACGGACGTTATTAAATCACTCTATTGGAAATAAAATTAGGGATCAAAAAAAAGATCCAAGACAAGTGATTGTCTTGGATCTGATTATATTTACTATTAGGTTTTAAAATTGCATATAATCTATGCGATTTTTACTGCATAGTAGTGATCTGAATCAACTTGTCATCTAGTTTTACCATTGGATATCCTTTGAGTACATTTTGTGGTATTGTAAACACATAAGACGGTCTGTACTCAGCTGTTGCTGTTTCGCCCCAGATCGTAGATATCGATATTGCGGTATTTTCACCTGAGTTGTCAAAACCATTGACTCTAAATGAAGTTTGCAGATTGGTTTTAGCTGGAAAAATGGCAATAGCAAAATTGCTATTAAAGTCCAATTGGTCTGAACCATTAGTATAGATATTAAGCGATTCTTGTTTTTTAAACAAAAAACCTGTATTCTCTTCATTCATATACTGATCTTGTTTGACCACAAATTTTTCAGAGATATCTACTGCACCTTCTTTTTCGAGTGCTTTAGAGTCGTTTTTGACTACTGTAACCCCGTCAGCTGTTGTTGCTGATTTATCGTTTTTACAAGCTGACAAAAATATCAGTGCTATGAATAAAACTCCAAAAATATTTTTCATTGTATTGTATTTTAAAAAATTAATAAAAGTTTATAAACAGCTAAGCAATCTCAACTATTCTAAAAATCACGCAAATGTAATAATTTTTCGATTTTAATCTCTCAATACAATGATTTTCTTAATCAAAATTTCATCATTTACTTCAATTTTTAGTAAATAAACACCATTCTGTACCTGACCGATCGCATCTAAATCTATATGTGCTTCAGAGGCTGATACTAAAATTTTGCTGCCTATAGATTGTCCTTTGTTATCAAATAACTGTACTGACTTAATGACATGGCTATAATCGGAACGAATATGGATGATTTTGCTGACAGGGTTAGGGTATAGTTCTAGATGACCTACTAACAAGTCCTCAACTGCACTCGCCCCTTCTAGTTGTATATCTCTGACCAGTAGCGTACATCCCGCAGCGTCTGTAACTGCTACTCGATATATGCCTACTCCTAGTCCATCTACAAAATTTTTGATACCTATGACATCGCCATTTTTGGTCCAAGTATAAGTAAAAGGTGCTACACCACCTGAAACGATTACTTCCAATCTACCATCTTTACCAGCTGCACCTTTTGGCTTGACCACTAGTAAAGAGTCTAAAAAAATAGCAGGATTTGTGCTCTGAAGGATGATGTTTTCTTGGACAAAAACGCAATTCAGGCTGTCTGTGACTATGACGGTATAAGTGCCTGCATCTAGTTTGTTTAAGTCTGCAGTGATGGTATTGTTACCTTTGATCAAGTCTATATTGTAATCGCTAGAAGCTGAAGGTAGATTTAAAATAATCGCACCATCAAATGAGTTGAAGCAAGTTGGGTCTGTCTTGGTATAGTCAAACGTAAAGCTACACTCTCCACCACCTACTACAGCTATACCTGCTCTAGTACAATCTTTACTATCAGTAAGTATGTATCTATAAACTCCTGGCACCAAGCCATCTATTTCAAAGCCTGTCTGACCACTAGCCCACACTACATCATAAGGCGCAGTTCCTCCTGTTGCGGTCAAGACAACGCTTCCATCCATAGCACCAGCTAATGTTTCGTTGGTGATGAGCAAATTAACAATGATAGAATCAGGTTGAGCTACTGATACCGTATCTATGATACTACAATTGTTGCTATCACTTATGGTTACTATATAAGTGCCAGCCCTGACCCTTCTGAGTGTATCAGTAGTGGCACCATTGGACCAATTGTAACGAAAATCTTTGTATCCACCTGTCAGACCTAGTGAAAGCTGACCATTGTTACTGCCAAAACAAGTAGGAGAAGTGATGAACGCTGTATCGACATTGATATCAGGAATCGCTATGACTGCATACCTAAAAGTATCAACGCAGCCTAGTGAATCTACTACTCTATTTTGATACAGTCCAGCTACTAGATTTTCAAGTTTAAGGTTCGTGGTGTCTCCTGTATTCCATTTGAATTTTAGTTTTCCTCTCCCGCCACTTAGTTCTGTATCCAGAAATCCATTGACTTCTCTGGGACATAGCAAGGTATCAGCAGCGACAAGGCTTGATTTTAATCTAGGATTTTCTTTGACAGAAATAGACAATGGAATACTCTGACAATTGTTCGAATCCGTCGCTATCACGCTATAAATACCTGCTTTTAAACTATCAAGAATAGCGCCTGTACGTCCGTTTGACCAATTATATACAAAACCAGAAACTGTAGGCAGTATAATTAATCCTATGCTATCGCCACCGCAGGTGATATCAGTAACTGTAGGAGTGCCGATCATAAAAGACGAATTAGTTCCTACCGTATAACTAGCTGTTTTTTGACAGTTTTTACTGTCTGATACAGTTACACTATATATACCTGCCGTGACATCATTTAGCAAATTGGAGTTGTTTCCGTTTGACCATAAATAACTGAAAGGTTGAATACCACCCGAAGCTGATAATAAAATAGATCCATTCATAGCACCATTGCAGCTAGCATTCATGCTATTAACTATATTTATTGAGATAGAGTCTGGAGCTGATAATTCAAAGGATTTGGTAGCTGTACAACCTCTTTGATCCGTGACGGTCACTGTATATGTCCCAGGAGCGAGATTTTGATTTACTGAACTTACAGCTCCATTGCTCCACAAGATGGAAAATGGAGCAGTGCCTCCTGTTGGCTGTACAGCTATAGAACCATCAGTGCTATTATGACATGAGATCTCTTGTGCTATAAAATCATTTAGAGCTATAGTTGTGGGCTCTATTATCACATAAGTTCCTGTGCTTGTACATACAGTGCCAGAAGCCGACACCGTCACAGTATAACTGCCTGCAGCTAGGTTATTGATTTGGCTAGTAGTAGCACTATTTGACCACAGATAGGTGTATGCAGTGTTAGGGATACCTGCGCCGACTACCGAAATTTGCCCATTAGTTAGGCCATTACAAGTGATATTATTGAGCAAGAGCAAATTAACATTAACCCCAGGACCTGAAGTGACCTCCAATGAGGATGAAGAAGTACATCCATTAGAATCAGTTACTGTACAGAAATATATTCCGTTAGGTAAATTAGAATTGATCTTAGTAGTTACACCATTTGACCATAGGTAACTGAAGGACGGCGTACCACCTGAGTGATATATTTCTATTATAGCGACACTGGCATTAGGGCAAGGGTTTAGTAAATCAAAGTCAATCGTCGCAGACAAGAGCGGTGGTTCTATGATCGTCGTAATTGCTGAGGCGGTAGCATTATTATTGTCGGTGACTGTTACAGATGCACTGCCTGGACCTAAGGTAGTGTTTGTGGCAGTGGTGACTCCATTAGTCCATAAGTAACTGTAAGGTGATGTCCCACCTGAAGCAGTAACTGTAGCACTTCCATCATTGCTGTTAAAACATGAAATATTTTCAACATTACTAATCGAAGCCGTCAACTGAGCGCTACCAGCCACTATAGGGAGCTGTGTCCCATACAAAAACATCCTGTCTCCACTTGTAGAACCGTTGCCATTGGTTAATAAGGCAGAAGCATTAAATTTTATGATGGGATTGTTACCCACTGTACTTGGTGCCTGCCAATCTACGGTATAACTCATCGATGATTGGCCAGCAAAATTTTGAGCTGGCTGATGACCAAAATAAACTTTACCATTACCAAGAGCTGTCAATGAAGTGAATGTAGATGGATTGGACAGTGTGCCCGCATTCTGATTTGCACCGTTCAATATCAACATCTGAAAACCTCCTTTTATAGCATTGGCATTGGACGAGTTGATGGTAACGGTTAGCGTATAGGTATCACCCGCTACGACTGTAGAAGGCAAACCATCTATCGTTACACTACCGCTGAGAGCATTATTGGTTCCTCCATGGCATTGTGTACACAAACCATCGCCAGGCGCACCAGTATATCCACCATTACCTGTAGTAGGGTGAGATCCAGAGTTGCCATAACCTATAACTATCGCTACTACGGTGAGAATAATTAAATTTGATTTTTTTGTAAAAAATGAAAGCATAAGGTAATTTTAAATGATTTATTTTTAGAATAAGTAAAATGATATAGTTTACAGCTGATACTATAAACAATCAATCAATAAAAGAATGATAGTCTGACCACGGATATAGTTCCGTAAACGGGCATATTTATATAACGAATTTAAGGTACTATTACCCCAATATATTTATAGATGAGAATGAGATAGACTGTAATGACTGTAACAGCAAAATTATAAAACAGCCTAACAATGACCCTCCATATAGTAATCAATCTCTACTTTAACAGAATAACCTTCTTGATCAAAACTTCTTCAGCCAAAGCTATTTTGACTATATAAACTCCATTTTGGGTGATTCCATGCGCGTACAAATCCACAATTACATTATTAGTATTGACGATTATGATCTCTGAAATTCGTGTGCCACTGATATCATAAAACTGAACAGACTTAATCATTTCTGAATCATGGGTGGTGATGTTTAGCTCGTTTGAAGTAGGGTTAGGGAATAATTCTATTTTGGCTATAGCCAAATCAATAATAGCGCTAACGGATTCTAGTTTTATTTCTTTGATGACCAAGGCACAGCCAGCTGCATCTATTACTTCCACATTATAGACTCCGATCATTAAGTTTTCTATCTTTTGAGTGGTGCTGATGACATTGCCATCCATAGTCCAACGGTAACTCAGTGGTGCCAATCCTCCCGATACCACGACCTCTATTGTTCCATCACTATTGCTTGTACTAGTTGGTTTTATAATTTTTACTTCATCGAGCACTATAGCCGGATTTGCACTGACTAAAACTATATCTTTCTGCACAAATGTACAGCCGAGGCTATCTGTTACAGTCACCTCATAAGTACCTGTCCCCAACTGGCTCAACGGTAGATCCGAAAGTACACCATTTCTTCTTAGTGTTATCTCATAAATGCTATTAATGCCAGCTAAGTTCAATACGATCTCTCCATCATTGCCATCATGACAAGTAGGATTTACTCCAGAGGATGTGAAGCTTAGTGTACATTGGCCCACGCCTAATCTTGCTTTACCACTCGTGGTGCAGCCATTTGCATCCGTTATCACATAGTCATAACTACCTGCAGTTAAGCTATCTAATATGAAACTCGTCTCTCCACTCATCCATGATATACTGTACGGTGCAGTGCCACCTGATGCTGATACTTCGATCTGACCGTCAAGATTACCTTCCAAAGTTTCATTGATGACATTGACCGCAATGGTCAAAGAATCTGGCCCTGTTAGTGTAAGTGATCGTATCAAGTTACAACTGTTAGCGTCTGTAACTGTGACTTGATAGTCTCCTGCTTTGATACCTCGTAGTAGGCTATCTGTAGAGCTTTCTGTCCAAAGATAAGTAAGGTTTTGGTATCCTCCACTGACCAAAAGGGCAATGCTACCATCACTACTATCATAGCAATTCGGCTCCGATACCAAGACCGAATCCAAAGTAATAGTTGGAACTGTTAACACAGCATACCTGAATGTATCTATGCAACCGAGTGAGTCAACTACACGATTATAATAATTGCCCGTCATTAAGTTTTCTAGCTTTAGATTGGTGGTGTCGCCTGTGTTCCATCTGAATTCCAGCTTGCCCACGCCTCCACTAAGTTCAGTATCGAGATATCCATTGGCTTCTCCTGTGCATAGCAAGGTGTCAGCCGTTATGAGCGATGACTTTATTTTTGGATTTTCGCTGACGCTTATGACCAAAGGATTACTAACGCAATTTTTAGCATCCGTAGCTGTGACCGTATAGTCTCCTACTCGAAGGCTATCAAGTAATGCGCCTTCGCGACCATCGCCCCATCTGTAAGTCACTCCGCTAGTATTTGGTAAAAGGATAGATCCGATGCTGTCACCACCGCAAATAATATCATTGACTATAGGATTGCCTATGACTAATGTGGAGTCTCGCACTAGCGTAAATTCATTGGTAGCAGTACAACCAAATGCATCTATAACTGTAACTGTATAGGTGCCTGGATTAGATGATACAAGTATACTATTAGTTCCGCCATTGGGCCATAAATACTGATAATTCGGATGACCTCCTATACCTTGAACACTTAACAAACCAGGGATATCACCACTACAACTTATATGTGAATATTCGAACAAATCAATCACTAGACTGTCTGGTGCGCTTACATTCGCAGAGGAACTAATTGTACAACCGTTACTATCTGTTATAGTGAGTCCATAAATCCCAGGCCCAACATTACTAATATATTCAGTGGTTTCGCCTGTACTCCATAGGTAGGTATTATCCCCACTACCCCCAAATGTTTCAAAAGATAACTCTGCATCTGTGCTATTGTGACAAGTCAAACTACCTGATATTGGTCCTTCTAAGAAAAGTGGCTCAGGTTGTGTGATGGTATATGTTTCAATAGTCATACATTCTGAAATATTAGAACTTACCGTTACCGTATAGTTTCCAGCTGCTAAGTTGCCTATGATATAACCAGTGAAACCATTAGACCAGATATAATTGTTGGTGCTTACAGGATTCAATACAGTAACTTCTAGTAGTCCATCAGTCAATCCATGACATGTAACGTTATCTAACCTTACTAGACTGACATCATTATCTAATACAAGGGTTATTTCTTGGGAGTGTATTTGTGTACATCCATTACCACCTGTTACCGTCACTGTATAAATACCAGCAACGAGATTCTCTAATGATGAAGTTGTAGAACCAGTATTCCAAAGATAAGTATAAGGCTCTACACCACCATCTGCATAAATATAAATAGCACCTTCAATATATTCATCACAATAATTTATAAAATAGCCAAGAACTTCAGCAATTATCGGGAATGGTTCTGTGATAATGACGGGAACTGAAACAGCTGTAGCAATAGAAGCATCTGTAACAGTAACAGTATATGTACCAGGGGCTAATCCGCTTATTGCCGCGGTAGTAGCACCGTTGGACCACAGATAGCTGTAGGGTTCTACACCATCTATTGCTAATGCAGTAATCGTCCCGTCTTGGCCACCATTACAAGTGACATTATTGATACTGACTATGGTTACACCCAAGGCCATATTTTGACTTATTTTTAACCAACCATTGGTATAGGTATGGATGTCTAATACAGCGTGTGCACTAGAGGCTAACGTCAGTCCTGTCGCAAATAACCTAGAGGTAATAAGCAGGCAAAACATAAAAGATGAGAAAGATAGTAAGTTAGTTTTTGTAAAATTTGATTTCATGGCGAAAGTTTTAAGATTTAATAAATAGGGCAATAACTACAAATGATTCATTGTTTGACACCATAAACCATTATAAGATAAAAGAATGCAAAATGAAAAATATTAAAACTTTGGCGAAGTGATTCCAAATACAATTGCAAATATATACTTTTTTTTTGAATTTGTTATAAAAATTTAAGAGAAAATGACTTCGCTCACTTATAAAACCAATCACATAGATTAAAAACTAATAGAAGCCTTAGTCTTATCCGACTTTATTTGTATTGATTTTGTCCATATATGAAACTATATATTTTCCTAAAATATCAAACTCGATATTGACTTCATCGCCAGATACTAGATGACAAAAATTAGTGTGTTCATAGGTGTAAGGAATAATTGCTACACTGAAATGTCCTTCGTCAGCAACCACTACCGTTAGACTCACCCCATTGATACAGATAGATCCTTTCTGAACGATATATTTACTATGCTCCTTAGCTATTGAAAAATGAAAATACCAACTACCATCTGCATTTTCTACCTTGACACACATGGCTGTGGTATCTACGTGCCCTTGTACGAAGTGCCCATCTATGCGACTGGTAGCCATGAGTGAACGCTCCAGATTGACTTCATAGCTAACGGTCCATGACGAAAGATTGGTTTTGAGTATGGTTTCATGAATAGCTGTAACAAGGTACTGATTATTCTCGATTTTGACTATAGTCAGGCAGACTCCATTATGTGCTATACTTTGATCTATGTAAGCATCCTTAGCTATCGATGATTCTATCCAAAATCCATAATTACTGCCTTCACGTTCTATACGCACTACAGTTCCTTTTGTTTCTACAATCCCACTAAACATTTATATAATTTAATTATTTCTCAAAATATTGATAAAACCTGTTAATACTTCCTTTCTCTCCACCACGCCAGTCACTCTATTTTCAAAAATTCGACAAGTGTAATAGTACGTACCATCCGAGAGGTTTTTGCCATTGTGTGTGCCATCCCAAAGAATTTTTGGGTCAACGGTTCGGAATACTTGATTGCCCCACTGATTAAAAACGGTCAAATCTATGCGATCCACAAAGATATTTACTCTAGGTTTGAAAAGATCATTGCTGCCATCTCCATTAGGTGTAAAAGTATTTGGGAGCTCATAAGAAGGGCAATTGTCAGCACATATTTTTGGTGACAGAGTACTTTCGTTGCCAAGACTATCCACGGAGGTCACACTATAACAACCCGAAAGACCATCATCTGGATAGTGAATAAATCTAAGCGATTCACTAGACGGTTGCTCTGCCAAAAACACTAATTCATCCTGATCATTAGGTGCAAAATAGATACGATAAAACGCTATATCGTCCGCTATCTTTGGGCACTCGAGTATGGGGTTAGTCCAACTTATGGTGTTGTATAACTGATCTATTTCTATACTGCCTGAAGGATTGTCACACACATTAGATACGGTCACTTTTGGCGCACACGAAGGTACATTGTCCATTGGTTGCAGACATTTCTCTTGCGAATCATTGATGATCGGATCTTCGAGTCCATTGATGGCATACGTCCCAAAAGTTCTCACGAAGTAACAATAAGTGCTGTCATTATTTAGGTTTAGGTCTTCATATTCTGGGATTATGGAAGTTCCTATTCTGACAAAGACATTATTCAAATTTCTTTTATATATCTCAAACCTCAAATTGCTCCATGGCGTCTCTGACGACCAGTTGAGCACGATCTTTTTGTCTGAAGGTGCAGCAGTCAATCTAACAGATGAAGCCAGAGGTGACTCACCTATTTCTCTACTATTAGCAAAAAACTTGATGATATAAAAAAACTGATTTTGCAGTGTATTAATCCCCATATCGAAGTAATTGGTGTCTAAGCTTTGCGCAAAAGTAGAGGTTTGCAGCGTAGTCACGGATGCAAAATTGATAGCGTCTGTTGATCTCAATAGTTCATATCTATATGGTCCAGGATTGAGCAATGTATCCAACTGCCTTGCGAGTGGTTTTGTAAATCTGACGTTTATTTGGCCTTGACTTGCTGCTGTAGTGACTACGGAAACCTTGGTAATCAACGGCAAATCTCTTAATAATATCTGACAACTTTCGTTAGAAGGTAGTCCCTCGACTCTATTGAATGGATTGTTAGTTTGGGTCAGTTTAGCGAACTCAGCTTGTACACGATAGCAATAAGTGTTTTTGCTACTGGCACCAGTATCTACAAAAAAGTATTTTCCACTTTCTTGGCTGACTATCCTGGCTGCTATCCGCTGATATGGCGAACGAGTTAGTCCGGGATTGCATGGATCGTGCTTATAGTTGGTGCTCGAGATCTTGCGCCATACTGAGAATCCCTGAAAATACCTATCATCTGTCACTTCGCAGGCATAAGGCGCATCCCATTGCAGTAGGATATTGCCATTGGCAGTTTGAGAGGTTAGATTGAGTGGAGGTGGGGCTATGACTTTGATGCGGATGCTTTTGAGTGCTGCCAGTCCTGTGGAATCACGTTCGGCATTATCTACTGCTCGTACCACGATTTGGTAGTATTGATTAGAGACGTGATTGCAGTTGGTTTGCCATTCGATTTTGGCAGTAAATGGTACCGCAGTAAAAAACCTAGGCCCCGTCAGTACTGCAGGTGAGCTAGTGATAAAAAAAGGTCCACCGGTAGCCGTTAATCGTACTTTTTGACCAATGTTAGCGTCGTTGACAAGCAGATCGATGGATACTTTTTCGCCTGCTATGACACAGATTTCATCTATAGACTTGACGGTTGGTGGTTCATTTTCGCATGCTTTGATGAGGATCTGCATGTCTCTGAGTATGACATTGATAAGGACACCATTTCTGTATTCTTTGATGCGGATGGCGATATTATACTCTCCTTGGATTTTGGGTGAATTCCATCTGACTTCTCCGGTCACGGGATTGATCGTAAAAGAATTATTGGTTGACAAGCCTATCTCGTCGGGTGACTTGTACCCCGGAACCATAAGTCCTACAGCCTGAAGCGGTGCAGTGAGTTCAAAAGCTAGACTGTCACCGTCTGCATCATAAGCATTGGGGTTGTGTACAAAAAGCCTATTGACACATCCTATATCAATAGGTGGCTGTAGTAGGATAGCAGAGTTATTGTACCCTTGAAACTGTCGATCTAGTAAGGTGAATGATGTACTCAGGAAGAAGGGAATATCTATAGAATTGGGATAGTTGACGTTAAGGATGCCACCGATTCTATTGGGATCTAGAAATGATATCGTATAAGTCGCCACTCCAGGATATGTATGTGTGGCTATATAATAGTTGACTTTGATGTCGTTAGGTTCAAACTTAGTGAGGGAGTTATTGCGGCGTACAAACTGCATCGTGCCATCTCCCCAGTTTACGTCTAAAGAGTCCCTATCGGCTGCCACACTGCTGGCTTTTGTATAGGTGGTGATGGTCATCTCTACTGTCAACGGGCCGATCTGACGATAGGTAATCTCACCTGCCCGGTTGTGGGTGGCATATAGCCGCTCATTGCCAAAGATGACAAAAAGTATAATAATAAAATAGTTAAATCTAAACTTCATTTTTCGAAAATGTTTGATTTTCAAAATAATTAATCCAGGTGATAAACATCAAAAATATACACAAGTTGTGCAAGATACGACTATTTGCGATAATCGAGATGGATGAGTTAAATTTTTTTTCGAGAAAATGGAGGTTTATAGCCAAAACTACATTTTGCGGATGATCTTCTACGTTTATGTTTTCAAATCATCTATGGAATTGAGTAGTTAAACATATTTTACTTTTGTTAAAATTTTCTTTGTTATAGTTTGATAGTTGTATTTGTACGATTGATATATTATGCAAATACCAACTTAAGTTTGTAACTTTGCGACAATCAGGATAAAAGTAATGCACTTTTGTCTTTTAAAATATACAATACTCATTGACTAATAAATGAATACACCTCGGTTTATAGCACGTCGAATTGCATTTAGTGAAGGCAAATCTTTTACTAAAGTCATCATACGTATCGCCATAGCTGCTATAGCTGTGAGTGTGGCCGTGATGATATTGACGTCAAGTATCATCGCAGGTTTTAAGAAGGAAATATCTGGAAAAATATTTGGATTTTGGGGCAACATCCATATCACAGACGGCAACATCAACCGCAATTTTGAGCTTACGCCAATAGATAAAACTAAGCCTTTTTTTGACGACATCAGAAACATTAAGGAATTGGTAGCAGATGATGAAGAACTGAATAATAGCCAAAAATCTATCACAAAAGGTGGCATCAAAGGGGTGTATCCTTATATCATCATGCCGTCACTCATGCTATACGCTGACAACTTCCATGGTGTACTTCTCAAAGGCCTAGCGCAGGAGTATGATTGGGACAAGCTAAATCAGTTTATCATTGAGGGCAAAAGCATCACTTTTAAAAATGACTCCTCCGTAAATGAAATCATCATATCTAAAAACATAGCTGCCAAACTAAAAATACCCGTAGGTGCAAAAGTCATCATGAGTTTTGTTCGTGATCAGTCGCAGATCAAAAAAGTTTTTCAGGTAGCGGGCATTTACAATACTGGATTAGAGGAATACGACAAAAGATTTGGAATCGTAGATATACGCAAACTCCAAGAGATCCTCGGTTGGGGACCACAGCTTGTGCAAGGGATGGAAGTCATTCTAGACGATGTTGCAGATATAGATATCCTCTCAGAGTATATCTACTACGAAATCCTCCCGCAAGAATACTATGCAGAGAGTATCAAGTCTAAATTTCCAAGCATATTTGAGTGGTTAAATCTACAAGATATCAACGAAAAAATCATCATCCAACTCATGATACTCGTGGCCATCATCAATATGATCACCGTGCTGCTTATCCTCATCCTAGAGCGGACGCAGATGATCGGTATTCTCAAATCACTAGGGATGACCAACTGGGAAGTAAGAAAAGTGTTTATGTATAATGCTGCATATATTATACTTGTAGGTCTGGCACTCGGCAATTTACTTGGTTTGGGTATCGGCTTTTTGCAAAAAAAATATAACTTTATAACCCTAGATGAAGCTAACTATTACCTGGACAAAGCACCTATAGAAATCGTTTTTTCTAATATTTTGTGGATCAATCTGGGAACATTTATTGTTACTTTGCTATTTCTTTTTATTCCTACGTTTTTGGTGTTGAAAATAACGCCAATCAAAGCATTACGGTTTGAATAACGGGAGTGATAAGTGTCTGTCTTTTCCTAATTTTTTTGTATCCAATAGTAGAAATCAGATGATTTCTGTTTTATATTTTTGTTAAAATGAATCAAATTTTATATTATTTCTCTCAGATAAAAATTCGATTTATTAGATTGCTGACACATCTAGTAGCTCCATTAACGAGTAAGTTTAGAAATGATTTTCACTATCAAGGCTTTAGAGAATGGTCAGGAGATTTGTGTTGTTATCTGATAGATGTGATCGGCATGGGCGAAGTCTATCAACTAATCTTCAGGACGTTTAAGTGGAATATCCGAAATCTTACCCACCAAGAAAAAATGCTCTTATCACCTATATTTAAAGATAGTATTAATTATGATTTGATATGTATTGATACGCAAGCCAAGCTCGGTACTAAACATCTTGCAATGGCTTATGTAAGCTTCAATACCATCAATTATAGGTATCCCATTAGTTCAGAAACGCTCGTACATGAGGCGGTGCACATCTGGCAATATCAGAACTTTGGCAGTATATACCTCACCCGAGCGATCAAGGCGCAACGATCTGTAGATGGCTACTATTATGGTGGCGAACAAGGCCTATATAGAGCTATGAATCAAAACAAACCACTCATTGCCTTTAACTTTGAGCAGCAAGCAGATATCATCGAGGATTATTACAAAATCAAAAATAAACTTGCAGTCACTAGCGCAATAGGTAATGTGACGTATGAGTATTATGCACAGCAGTTAGTTTTTTGAGGTTGTAGTATTATTATATATTGAGCATTCTCCGCAAGGTATAAAACGTAACGACTAACATTTCCTTATTTTAACTGTTATATAGTAGGTCGCTATTCGAGCTCATTTTTTTGATTACTTAATTGCGCTTTTATGTTATTTATAAATGTAAACTCATTACCATACTCCATACTTATATCTCTTTTGCTATTGGCGACAAGCTGTACCAAAGAAGATGCCCTCACTCCTGAAATTACCAATCCTGAACCAACGGGAATCTATAAATATCTAGCACTGGGCGATAGCTATACGATAGGCGAAAGCGTGCTTGAGGCGGAATCTTTTCCATATCAACTAAAAAGTAAGCTAGCCAAAGACAGTATCTTTCTAGACGGAAAACCTAGGATTATAGCCAAAACTGGCTGGAGTTGCAACGAACTAGCGACTGCTATCACAGCTGCTAACCTTGCCAATAACAGTTATGATCTAGTGACATTACTAGTAGGGGTCAATGACCAATATCGCAATGAAAACATCGCTTTATATCCTGAAAGATTCCGCCGCCTAGCCACTACTGCTATCGCACTGGCAGACACTCCCAAGCGTGTAATCATCATCTCTATTCCAGATTATAGCGTGACACCATTTGGCCAATATCCCGATCCCAAAAAGACTGCTTCAGAACTTGAGGCTTATAATGCGATCAACAAAACTATAGCTGCTGATTTGCAAATAGTCTATGTAGATATCACTGCTATTTCGCGCAAAGCAAAAAGCGATCTTACGTATCTGGCTGGCGATCAGTTACATCCGTCAGGCAAAATGTATGGAGAGTGGGTAGAAGCTATGTATGCAGAGGCGCTAAATGCGATCACGAAGTAGTGCGTAATACTAAACAACTGTTTTACATATCAAAAATAATCGATTTTGAGATAGCAATGCAACTATTATTATATAAAATGTTGTCTATAACCTCAGCCTCGGTGGTCAGGTGTGTTAAAACAATTCGTTGCCCTACCCTTATGTTTTTAACAACGTTGTCATCTATCTTGAAGCTAGGGCTATCTATTAATGACTTATAAAGGATTTTACCAGGAAAATTTGACCAAGGATCGTATTCAGAAATTACAATATAACGTAGCAGTTCGCTTTCCCTCGTCTGTAAAGCAACCTTATCGTTTAGTTTTAGGATGTTAGGCAGATTATCAAAGGACAACTGCAATGGTTTGATTACTTTGGTTTGATCGTTGAGTTTGATGATGAGATTATTTCCCCAAGAATTAAACTGTGGGTTGTTAGGAAAAATCTGAAATAGATAAGCATTTGTATCTACTTGCACCCTTGGAATGATAGTTTCGTTGACGGTAAAAGAACTGATCTTAAAGCTTTTCTTATGCGCAGAAACAGACAAACTATTTAGTTTTCCAAAGGTATCTAGTTCGGTATGAGTTGTAACATTTGCCGATATTCCATACTTGAATGGATTTTCTATGATTTTGATTAACTCATCTTTTGAATAAGGAAAAGTAACTTCGTCTTTTGCACAAGATAGCAACAGGAAAGGAAAGGCTAGCAATGACAGGTATTTCATAAAATAAAATTGGGTTTGATAAATATTAATTACCCAAACACAACGACGACGGTGATAAAACTGTGGATCTCAAATCTAGTAATTTTGATTATTTTAACTTGAAATGAAGCTTTTCCTTTTATTTTAAGGAAACAGTAAGAAATTGAAACTGGTATATCTTCCAAATAAAATATATTTTCTCTACATAACAATATCTTTAAAAAAGATTATTAATAACTAGGGGCTGACTTGTTAATAATAATTTTGTCGTCCATTTATGCAGTTTTATACCCACTTATACTTTTTTTTAGATTAAACTATCTGTCCGAAAGCATTATAGTGGAAATTTAGACTTTCTAAACTATTATTCGCGATTAAATATTTATATTTAAGAAATTTTTTAACAATCGTACTTAGTTTTATTACCTTTATTGGTATTGGTCAAGATTTTAATGCTTACCGCAATGGTGATCTAGAAATAGGATCATTTGCTACCGGAGATTTTAATGGTGACGGTTATACAGATATCATCAGTATTAATTTCAGATCAGAAAATAAAGAAAATATCTACCTCTTTACAAATAAAAAGACAAATTGTATAGATTTTGTGTCAAGATTATTATTGAATAACACACTTTATGCAAGTTGTTGTGTTGCAGGTGATATAGATAATGATGGTGATCAAGACCTTATCGACGCTAGTGGATCAGACTTGGCATTAAGTGCATCGTTAAATGTAGGCAGAGAAGCTACATAAAACAATAGTGCTATCAGACAATAGTGTAAAAAAAGTATCCTGCAAATTGTCTTGTAGGATACTTTTTTTATCGATTTTGAACTTAATCTTTAAGACTATGGACGATAATACGAGGTACATCACAGTCCAGCAGATGGCTTTTCTGTACTAGATCACTAAAATTGCCCACTCTGTTATCTTTGAGCATTTCTATAAACTCAGCAAACCGAGAACCTTTAACACTTCTTGCAACTCTCCCAGTAAACCAATCTACCAAGATTCATGGCACAGCAACGGCAACACTGCGGCGTAGTTGAAAGCTACTCCGAGCGGGGGGCAGCATGGGGACTTTGTGCTCATACTTTTCGTTTAATCTTGTTAAAAACTTATTTTATTGGTAGTGTATTAGGGGGCGAGTTGTAAATTTTAAGGATATTTTGCATAAATTGCGTCTGCAAGTCCACCATTCAGTTATCATTAGGTTGGGGTTTATGCTACTCAAATTAGTTTATCTTAAATCACTTCTTTTTGAAAACTAATTTGAAGACAACAGGTAAAGTTACAATCAGAACGATACCAATAATAACATATTCTAAATTGCTTTTTACCCAAGGATTATCACCCAAGACAAAACCTAATGAAGTAAGGCTACCTACCCAAATTATAGCGCCTATGAAATTATAAAATGTAAATTTCTTGAAATCCATTTTGACAGTGCCGGCTATTACAGGTGCAAAAGTCCTAACGATAGGCAAAAATCTAGCAATTGCTATCGCAAAACCACCATTGCTATCATAAAATTGATGAGCTGTATCGACATGTTTTCTTTTCAAAAACCAAGTATCCTTTTTTTGATTAAAAATATATGCAAATTTATTTCCAAACCAATATCCAAAAAAATTACCCAATATAGTTGAAGTCATAAACAGCATCATCCAAAATATCAGATTTAAAATATCGTAACTAAAAGGATAAGTTCCACTAGATGAAGCTATGACCACACCCGATATAAATAATAAAGGATCGCCGGGGAGAAAAAAACCAAAAAACAATCCTGTTTCAATAAACAGAATTACAAGAACCAAATACAAACCTCCATTATTCATTATCCAATCAGGATCTAAAAGGTGTTGAAATGATTCAAAAATTATATCCATTCGATTTATTTTTTAGTTATTATTTTTTTTTAATCTGATGCTTTAGTTAAACAACCACAATGTTCCCATTGAAGTCATTCAATAACGTATGCAAAAATAAGTTGTTAGTGCTTGGTTTACAAGATGAAGCTCTTTTTGAGATTTATAACAAAAGCTATAGATTGAGATAAAGCTAAAATATTGGAAAAATGTGACTTGCAAAAATATTAGCAATATGGTTTTTAATAACTTTTTTATCATGTATAAGCCCTACTAAAAACTTTATACTTCAATACGCTAATCATAATAATATATGTGAATCATTCCACAAAGATAATTCAATTTCAATAGCAATAAAAAGTTATTATGGTTTCACATAAAATTTATGCTTCCCTTAACGGTTTTGCGTTGATGACTGATAGTCTCACTCAGGCAAATGTTATCAATTGTATCTATAAAATTATAAAAAATAAATTAATAGAGTGTTTATTTAGGCGATTCAAAAGATATTTATGTAACCTAAGTTGTGGTGATGTTTTATGATGAAGAATCAATGAAAAGATGACGTTTATGGATCTATATCGTATTTCCTATTTGTATTACCACCAATCTATCCATTTGCCAAGATTCACTACGAAGCTATACCACCATTATAGCGTGGGTGCAAGTAGGATCACAATTTATTCACGAATTGCTTAAAATAAATTGTGTTGATCTGATATTAGGAAATAACTATCAATGATAAGTTTACTGCATTTGGGTAAATTATACCTGTGTAAGAAGTTTAGTTACGTGTTTCTAAACCATCACAACTTCCTATAAAGTTCGGATTTCTGAGATATGAAGTTATGATAGTGTGTAAGATACGCTGTTATTAGTCTCTATTTAATTTAGACAATAATCTTAGAAACTCAATATATAACCATACTAAGGTGACCATTAAGCTAAGTGCGCAAAACCACTCCATATACTTAGGTGCATTGGCTTCTGCTGCTTTGTCAAAATTGTCGAAATCTAGTAATAAGTTCATTGCAGCTACGGCTATGATGACTACGCTTATGCCGATTCCCATCATGCCTCCTTCGTGTAGATAAGGCATATTCCAACCGAAAAAACTACCTACAAACGAGATAAGATATACAAAGAAAATTGCTCCTGTCGCCATCATCACACCTGCTCTAAACTTAGCCGTGACAGTGATAAGACCTGACTTATAAAGTACTAACATAGACAGCAAAGTACCCATCGTAAGCAATAATGCTTGAAATACTATTCCTGAAAACTGAGCTGCATAAAATGCTGAAATCGTACCTAATGCCAAACCCTTAAATCCTGCATATACGGGAGCTGCTATGGCAGATGTATGAGGTTTGAAGCTAGCGACTAGAACGGCTATCAGTCCACCGACGACGCCTGTGATTAATAGAAAAGTCGTAGGGTTTTGGTAGCTGAGAAAGCTTGTGACCATCAGAATCGCAAACAAAACAAGTGTTTTATTGATGGCACCAGAGATGGTCATACTGTCATTGTAGTCGGATACATACCCAGCTTCTGCTTTTCCCCATTTTGCGATTTTATCTTCGTTAAGGATAGGGTTTTTGGATTCAAAAAATGACTTTGACATAAGATTTGTTTTGATAGATAATAGATTGTTTAATTGAAAACGTACTTCATCGACATAATACAATAATAGACCTTAAGTAGTTCCTAAAATAGTAGTTTTATTTTTGTTTTCAGTTATGAATTACTTCTGAGTTGTTGGATTAAGATTTTTGTACTTTTTAGCCAATGAGGTACTATGATATCGAAAGCTGTTTTTATTTTGGTTTTGGATAGTATGCTCCATTGCGGTCTAGCAGCCGGGGTAGGGTAGTCGCACGTAGGTATGCCATGTATGATGCAAGGAAGATTAGCTTCTCTCATCACTAGTCGAGCAATATCGCACCATGTAGAGATACCTTCGGGAGAATAGTTGTACGTGTCATTAAATTTACGATCAAAGTCCTTCATATCCGCTGACTTAGTGATGATCTTTAGTATAGTTTCGGATAAATCTATAGCAGAGGTAGGGCTACCATATTGATCGTTGACTACGTTTAGTTCTGATTTTTCACTACCTAGACGAAGCATAGTTTTTATAAAGTTATTGCCAAACGGTGATACAACCCAACTGGTACGTAGGATCAAAGTAGATACCGATGAGTTTCTAAATACTTCTTCTCCCTGTAACTTAGTAGTAGCATATATTCCAATGGGCACAGTTGGACTACACTCTTTTTGTGGGAATCCATTGTAGCTATGATAGACATAATCGCTAGAGATGTGCACCACCTTTATGTTTTGTTTACCTATAGCATCTACCAAGTTATGACAGGCTTTGACATTTGTTTTTTCTGCAAGATTCGGTTCAGATTCAGCTTTATCTACTGCGGTATAAGCGGCAGCATTGATGATAAAGGCTGGATCTATAGTTGATATCATGTGCCGGAGGGCTTCTACATCTGTGATATCTAGTGAAGCTCTATCTTGAAAATAATACTCAAATATTTGTTGATATTTAGGTTTTGAGGCGACGAATTTTAAGGATTGACCTAGTTGGCCACCTGCACCAAGTATGATTATTTTTATTTTATGATCCAATATAAAGTAAATTTTGGTTCGGTTAGTTGACTATATGATCGTATTTTTGTCTATGCGTGAAGGATAGCAGCTGGCACGAAGTAAAGCTTATAGCCTGACCTGTAGCTTGCGAAAGGGCACGCCCACAAACATTTAATCACTTACTATATTGTCTATAATGAGCATCTATGATTAATATTGATCTCGAGATTGCAAGGTAGGAAGTGTGGCATCTTTGGCAGAAATCAAGCGCTCCTTTGCGGGCAATATCCAATCAATGGCAAGAGTAATGTCGTCATGGGCTAGACCATTTTCGCTGTTCGGATGGTAGTAATTATCGCATTTGTACGCAAAAATAGCTATTGGTGAAAGCACGATATATCCATGTGCAAATCCTTGAGGTACAAAGAGTTGTTTCTTGTTGATGTCGTTTAATATTAGAGATAGATGCTGACCAAAAGTAGATGATTCTGGTCTAACATCAACGATCACATCGAGCACTTCGCCGAGGACACAGCGCACGAGTTTGGACTGTGCGTGAGGTGCTTTCTGGAAGTGCAATCCACGCAATACACCCCGAGTAGATCTAGATTCATTGTCCTGAATGAAGTTAATATTTGACATACTATCGGGTAAAGTAGACTGATTGTAACTTTCTATAAAGTAACCTCGCTCATCGAGCCAAATCCTAGGAGTAAATACGTAAACGTCAGCAAATCTTGTTGGTGTCCAAGCCATAATCAAATCTACTTTTCTCTGAAATAAACGCTAATAGGCACTCCCGAAAAGTCAAAATGTTTGCGGAGTTGATTCTCTAAGAAATACCTATAACTCACCTTGACGTGCTCTGGATAATTGCAATAAAATACGAATGCTGGATAGTAAATCGGCAGTTGGGTGACGTATTTTATCTTGATATATTTGCCACGATGTACGGGTGGTGGATTTTTCTCTATGATGTCTAGCATCAGATCATTGAGCTTAGAAGTCTGGATTCGCTGCCTTCTATGTTCATCTACTTCTAGCGCAAGTTCTACTGCTTTGTAGATACGTTGTTTTTCAAAAACTGAGGTAAAAAGTACAGGGACGTCATTAAAAGGTGCAATTTTTTCTTTCAGATTTTTTTCAAAATCTCTTGCCGTATTGGTTTCTTTTTTGATAAGATCCCATTTATTGACGATGATGACTAGACCTTTTTTGCGTTTCTGGATGAGTCCGAGGATACTTAGATCTTGGGACTCTAGTCCTACAGTAGCATCGAGCATGAGCAGACATACATCTGCTTCTTCTATGGCTTTGATGGCGCGGATCACAGAGTAAAACTCAAGGTCCTCGTGTACTTTTGCTTTTTTGCGTATGCCCGCAGTATCTATGAGGTAAAACTGCTTGTCGAACTTATTATATAGCGAGTAGATCGCATCTCTGGTAGTGCCAGGTATGTTGGTGACGATGTTGCGCTCCTCGCCCATGAGTGCATTGGTCAGTGATGATTTGCCTACATTTGGCTGGCCTACGATAGCGATTTTTGGAATGGCTTCGTTTTGTGTATTTTCAAATTCATCCACATTTGCTGGAAGTACATCTGCTATGATATCAAGCAACTCACCTGTACCGCCACCTGATATAGAGGAGACAAAAACAGTTTCGTCTATGCCTAAGCCATAAAACTCATTGGCTAGCATCTGACGTTGTGCGTTATCTACTTTATTGACTGCGAGGATGACTTTTTTAGGATTTTTGCGGAGCATACGAGCGATATCCTCGTCTAGATCTGTGATGCCTGTAGTCACATCTACCAGAAAGATAATCACAGCCGCTTCATCTATGGCGATCTGCACTTGGCGACGAATCTGAGCCTCAAATATATCATCTGAACCTCTTACAAAACCTCCTGTATCTACTACAGTGAAGTTCTTGCCATTCCAATCCGAATAACCATAAATCCTATCTCTGGTCACACCACTGATGTTGTCAATGATGGCCTTGCGCTCACCTATGAGTCTGTTAAATAAGGTCGATTTGCCCACATTGGGTCTTCCGACGATTGCTACTATTTGCGACATTTATTTTTTTTCTAGCCGCAAAGATAAGGATAATACTTGTAAAAGGAGTTTAGATAGCGATTAATTAAATAAGTAGGTGCTCAAAATCCAAGATTATACTAATATTTACTTTTGCGCTCCACGTAATAAGTAGATGGCTATGAGCGAAAAAAGGATATTTGGTATCCATACTCCTATACCTGGAGGCAAGTTGAGATTGGTAGAGAAGGTCGTACTAAACTTCGACAATATCACAAAAATAGCTCCTATAACTACACCTGCAGCCAAGTGAAAACCCATGCCGCCCCGCACCTTGCGTGAAGCAACGGATACTCCTATGAGTGTCAAGATGAAAATGGTACATGGGTCGGCAGAGCGGCGATAGAGTTCTATCTTGTATTTTTTGCCTGAATCTAGTCCTTTGTCCTGCTCATATTTCAGAAATTCTCGGAGATCAGTCGTATTCATCATCTCCATCTGCTTGGTGTATCGGGTAAAATCATTGGGTACAAATGCCAAAGCTGTATCTAGTACGACTCCAGTGTGATTAATGATTCGTTCGTTTAATCCATCAAAATATCTCTCCTCATAGTCTTCTACGCGCCATAGTTTAGACGAGTCTACAAAGGTCAGTTTGTTTGACTTCAGCATATATGACAGTTCATTATTTTTATAATGCTCAAGCCTAAACGTACGGCCTGTAGAATCTCTGCTGCTGTAACTGCGTATGTAAACCTTTTCATTGGGAGAAAGCCAAAAATGTATATTATTGCTAAGGTTTGTCTTGCTACTAGTACGTATGTATTCGCCTTCAAACTCGTTTTTGAGTTTGTTGCTCTTAGGGATGATATAGTTATTTCCTATCCAAAGCAAGGTAGCTAGGAATCCTGCTGCGATCATGTAAGGTCTCAGAAAGCGACCATAACTGATCTTGGCACTGAGCATACTGATTATCTCAGAGTTTTTTGCCATTCTGGATGTAAAAAATATCACGGCTAGCAATGCGAAAAGCGGCCAAAGCAATCCATTGATCCACGGCACGAAATGCAAATAGTAGCCGGTCATGATCTCCTTAAAGGTCAAGTTTGAGTTCATAAATCGGTCTACCTGCTCAAAATAGTTAATCGTGATGGCAATCATAGTGATCAGCATCATAGTGAAAAAGAACGTACTCAAGTATTTCTTGATGATGTACCAATCTAGTATTTTCATCTATTGCGAATTAAAATCTTTTTTTGAAGTATAAGGATACTATTATAACGTTTTGAATCAGATTTTGTGTTACAATCTGGTACTAACCTTACGTACCATTTCGTCTTTCCAGGTTGCAAAAGTACCTTGTTTGATCTGCGCTCTACTTTCACTTACTAACCATAGGAAGAAACTTAAGTTTTGGATACTTGCTAGCTGTCCGGCTAGCAATTCCTCTACTTTAAACAAGTGTTTGAGGTAAGCTCTGGTATGGATTCTGCTAGTAAGTGCTGTGCTATTGACGTCTATAGGGCTGAGATCGTCTTTCCATTTGCTGTTTTTGATATTTATGAAACCTTCTGATGTATATAATATTCCGTGGCGTGCATTTCTAGTGGGCAGTACACAATCAAACATATCTATACCTAGTGCGATACTTTCGAGGATGTTTTCGGGTAGTCCTACTCCCATGAGGTAGCGTGGTTTTTCTTTGGGCAATATGCCGCAGACCAGTTCGGTCATTGCATACATATCTTGATGCGGCTCACCTACAGATAGACCACCGATGGCATTCATCGATTGGTTAGTATTAGCTATGTAATTGGCTGAGCGCTCTCGTAGATCTGGATAAGTACTGCCTTGTACGATAGGAGAAAAAGTCTGCTTGTAATCATAAATAGGAGGCGTACTATCAAACCTAGCGATACATCTATCTAGCCATCTGTGGGTCATCTCCATAGAGCGTTTAGCGTAGTTGTATTCGCAAGGGTAGGGCGTACACTCATCAAAGGCCATGATGATATCAGCACCTATGATGCGCTGTACATCCATGACCGATTCAGGAGAAAAAAAATGCTTCGTTCCGTCTATGTGTGACTGGAATTTGACGCCTTCTTCGGTGATTTTGCGCATGCCCTTGAGGGAATATACTTGATATCCACCACTATCTGTAAGTAAAGGCTTGTCCCAACCGATGAATTTGTGTAACCCTCCTGCTTTCTGCAAGATGTCTAATCCTGGTCTCAGGAAGAGGTGATAGGTATTGCCTAGTATTATTTGGGCACCGATAGGATCGACGAGCTCTTGTTGGTGTACTCCTTTGACAGTGCCTTGTGTACCTACGGGCATAAAGATGGGTGTCTCTATATCGCCGTGATCTGTGGTGATCTTGCCTACACGCGCATTTGATTTAGGATCGAAGTGTGATATTTGGAATTTCAAAAAATAATGTTTTAATTTTATAATAACCTGCTTTGGGTTTTAGTTAGATCGATAACGTGCCTTGTCCATTTTGATCAAAATAGCTACCATGACAGAGAATGCCATGAGCGATGAACCACCCTTGCTGATGAAAGGTAGTGGGATTCCTATGACTGGCATGAGTCCCATGGTCATCCCTATATTGAACGCAAAGTGGAGAAAGAGTATCCCGGCTACAGCATAGCCATAGTTGCGGATGAACTCTAGATTGGCTCGCTCAGCGATGATGATACACCTTATGAGCAATATCGAAAACAGTATAATGACGCCGACACTACCTATGAAACCTTGCTCTTCACCTATAGAGGTAAAGATAAAATCTGTAGTCTGTTCGGGTACATAATTCAGCTTAGTCATTTGGCCTTTGAGGTAGCCTTTGCCATAGAAGCCACCCGAACCTATCGCTAGCTTTGACTGCGTGATGTTGTAGAGTGAGCCACGTGGATCACATTTTTCTGGTCTCAACCACACATTGACACGCTCTTGTTGATGCGGCCTGAGAAAGTTGTCAAAGGTATAACTAGATGTATATGAAAATAGAATAGACAAAGCTATGACAGGCAATAGCACACCTACGAGTTTAAAATTGGTGTTCTTTATTTGCAAAAAGCTATAAAATATAAAAAGTAGCAAAGGCGGTAAGATCATAAATTTTTGGTCTTCTATAAACCAACTGCCTACAAAAATCATCATAAACATTACCACCACAAAAAGTGCTCTTCTTCCTGCTTCTCGTTCGAGTATCAAGGCTATGACCCCGAGAGCAAACAGTAAAGTAGCTACTAAATAAGTGCCGTACATCAGCGACAATATAAAGATGGCTGCTAATCCAATGCCAAGTACAAATATAAATGAACTTAAGCCTCTACGGTAAAGTAATATAAAAAAAGATGCAAAAATCAACGCTGAACCAAAATCTGGCTGTAGCAATATAAGCAAGGCGGGTGTTAGAAACAATGCCATAGATACAGCTAGAGTATTCGTATTGGTAATGGATGTTTTAAAAAAACTTAGATAACTTGATAGGGCTAGGGCAGTGCCTACTTTTGCCCATTCTGAAGGCTGAAATGATATAAAACCAAACGAGAACCACGATTTGGCACCGTTGATTTCTTTTCCTACGAATATGACTAAGATCAAAAATATAATACTGACAGCATATATCGGAAATGCGAGCGTATTCCAAAACTTCCAGTCTAACGTCAATGTAGCTATAAAAGCAAATATAGATAAGATTAGCCAAGCCGTTTGTGCGCCAATCTGCGTGCGTATGTCGAGGAATGTATATGGATCATTGGCATCATACAATGTCGAAAATACCATAAACCACCCTATGATCACTAGACTGATATAGACAGAAAGGGTAATCCAATCAAATGTTTTCTCCTTAGATAATGGCTTGCGAATCATTGTGCTATTTAGTTGACTAGTGTTCGCTTGCTGATGGCATCATACACAGGTGTGGCTGATGGATATGTTTTTTTGAGCTCTAGCAAAAAGGGCATCATTTTGTTTTTGGTTTCATAGAAGCCTACTCTCACCTGATAGTATGGAGCTACATGCCTCCAGTCTATATTGACGTACGGATATGTGTACTTAAATGACGTCATGGTGCTTTCCATTTCTCTACGGTCGTCGGTGGTGATGATTTGTATTCTCCAAGCTTTGACGGTTTCATTGGCTTTGCCATAAGTGACGAATCTGTCCATCAGTTGGTCTACAGCATCAGAGGTGTTGAGTTTGATATTGGCCTGTGAGAATAAACTCAAACTGCCGACCAAAAAAACTATTATCAAAATATATCTATTCATATCTATCTATAACGTAAAGATGATCAATTTTCTTTTCCAAAACTAGTTCTAATAATAATTTTGAAGGTTTAGAATCACAAAATTATGCTTTTTTTGCATAATATCGAAGGATAAGTGAGATAAGTGGGTATGAAGATGGTAAATCAATACCCCAGCTCGCTCATTTCCTTAAGTATAACTACTCCAGATGACGTTCCGATCCGATCTGCACCTGCTTTGAGCATCTGTGTGATTGTATCATAATCTCTGATTCCTCCTGATGCTTTTATCTTTACATTGGGATCGAGGCGGGCACGCATGAGTTTGATATGTGCTACGGTCGCACCGTGCGTACCGAATCCTGTTGAGGTTTTGGCGTAGTCGATATAGAATAGATTGCAAAGTGTACATAGCTTTATTATTTCATCATTTGTGAGATAGCAAGTCTCAAAAATAAGCTTCATGATTTTGCCGCGCATTCGTATAGAGGTGGAGATCATATCTAGTTCAGATTCTACAGTAGCCCAGTCTTCACTTTTAACGGCAGCGATATTGACTACCACATCTAGTTCTTCAGCGCCACTTTCGATGGCTTTTTTACACTCTTCGACCTTGGCGGCTATGTGTTGATAACCTAGCGGAAACCCTATGACTGTACTCAATCCCACGGCAGAATCGCCTAATAACTTGTAGCAAGTATCTAAGTAGTATGGCGGCACACAAGCTGTTGCGAACTGGTGCTCTAAAGCTTCATCACAAAGATTTTTTAAATCAATGACAGTGGCGTCAGGCTTCAGAATGGTGTGATCTATCGTGCTGGCTATGGCTTTTTGATCCCAAGATTGATGATTCATAAGTGTAGATTAATTGTTATGAGGTAAGAACATCTAAAATGGTCTATGAGTTTGTTAAATAAAAAAAAAGAGTTTATCTCTTGCGAAATAAACTCTTTAAATTTATTATATTGTATGTAGCTGTGATCTAGCCGCCAAGAGCAGCTGCACCACCTACTATTTCGGAGAGCTCTTTGGTAATTGCTTCCTGACGCGCTTTGTTGTAATTGATCTTAAGTGCTTTCATAAGCTCATCGGCATTGTTGGTTGCATTGTCCATCGCAGTCATACGTGCACCATGCTCAGAGGCGTGATTGTCTAGTACGAATTTTTGAAATGAAGTCTGCAATATACTGGGAATCAAGCTATTGAGCAACTCTTCTTTACTTGGTTCAAAGATATAATCTGCCTTTGATTTGCTTTGACTAGCTTCGATTTTTAACTGTTGTACAGGTAGAAACTGAACTCCTATCGGCTCTTGCACAGCAGCATTTCTAAACTGACCATAGCAAACATCTATTTTGTCGTATTCCCCAGCTTCAAACTTGTCCATGAGCATCTGAGATACTGCTGATATATTGTTAAAACTAAGGTCTGAATATAAATCTACGTATTCGTTGATCAAGTTTAGGTCAGTATATCTTTTGCGAAAAGCATCATAACCTTTTTTGCCTACGAAAACCATAGTGAGGTTGCCTGCTGCTCTCTGGCGGGTATAGACATTTTCTACACGATTGATGGCTTCCTTGATGATATTGTTATTGAAGGCACCACAGAGTCCTCTATTAGACGTAACTACTACTACAGCTACTTTATTTGGTTCACGTACGGATACATACGGTGAGTTGATATCACCATCTAGGTTAGAGACAATGCTTTTCATCATCTTGTCCAGGCGATTGGCATAAGGTCTCATCTCGGTGATGGCTTGCTGCGCTTTACGAAGCTTAGCTGCCGAAACCATTTTCATGGCTTTGGTGATCTGCTGCGTTGACTGCACCGATTTGATTCGTTCACGTACTTCCTTTAACTTTCCAGACATAGCTGATTATATTATTTTAGTTACCTTTTTTAGAATGTAATTATTTCTTGTATTGAGCACTTACTTCAGCACCTACGCGCTCAAGTATTTTCGTTACTTCATCATTAAGTACACCTTTTCTGATCTCTTCTAGTGTTGCTGCTTGTGTATTTTCCATGGTTGTAAGGAAGTTTTCTTCAAACTCTCTCACTTTATTGACAGGAACATTTCTCAATAAACCTTTAGTACCAAGATATATGATCGCTGTTTGCTTTTCTACAGATACTGGGGAGTACTGAGGTTGCTTAAGGATTTCTACATTTCTCATACCTTTCTCTAATACAGACTGAGTAGCTGCGTCTAGGTCAGAACCGAATTTTGAGAATGCCTCTAGCTCTCTATATTGTGCTTGATCTAGCTTCAGTGTACCAGATACTTTTTTCATTGATTTGATCTGTGCATTTCCACCTACTCTTGATACAGATATACCTACGTTGATCGCTGGACGAATACCTGCATTAAACAAGTTTGACTCGAGAAATATCTGACCATCTGTGATTGAGATCACGTTGGTTGGGATATATGCTGATACGTCACCTGCTTGCGTTTCGATGATAGGAAGAGCTGTTAGAGATCCACCACCTTTGACGATACCAGCATCTATTAGAGACTGAGGCAGGTCATTCATGCTCTGAGCGATAGCATCGTTGTTAATAATTTTTGCTGCTCTCTCTAGCAATCTTGAGTGAAGGTAGAATACATCTCCTGGATAAGCCTCACGTCCTGGAGGTCTTTTAAGAAGTAGTGAAACCTCACGGTAAGCTACGGCTTGTTTTGACAAATCATCATAGACGATCAATGCGGGACGTCCAGTATCTCTAAAGAACTCGCCGATGGCAGCTCCCGCAAAGGGTGCGTAAAACTGCAATGGTGCTGGATCTGCTGCTGACGATGATACGATGGTCGTATAAGCCATGGCGCCAGCATCCTCTAGTGCCTTGAGGACTTGTGCTACTGTAGAGGCTTTTTGTCCTGATGCTACATATATGCAGTAAACAGGCTCACCTCTATCAAAAAACTCTTTTTGATTGATGATCGTATCTATTGCGATTGCAGTCTTACCTGTCTGACGGTCACCGATGATAAGCTCTCTCTGTCCTCTTCCGATAGGAATCATGGAGTCGATCGCTTTGATACCTGTCTGAAGTGGTTCGGTCACGGGTTGTCTATAGATAACACCAGGTGCTTTGCGCTCTAGTGGCATTTCGTATTTCTTACCTAGTATAGGTCCTTTACCATCTATAGGCATACCGAGCGTGTTGACTACACGACCTACCATACCTTCACCTACTTCGAGAGAGGCGATTTTGGATGTTCTTCTGACGGTAGATCCTTCGCTGATTCCATCTCCTGAACCCAACAAAACTACCCCAACATTATCTTCCTCTAGGTTCATGACGATGGCTTGTACACCATTGTCAAACTCTACTAGTTCTCCTGCTTGAGCTTTTAGCAAACCATATACTCGAGCGATACCATCACCCACTTGGAGTACAGTACCTACTTCTTCTAATTCTGCTTCAGTTTTAAATCCTGATAGCTGTTGCTTGAGTATTGCTGAAATTTCATCTGGTTTCACATCAACCATATCTTTATAATTTATATTATTATTAAAATGATTTTACGTATTCTTAATTTATTAAGTCTTTTTTCATCTCCTCTAACTGATGTGCAATACTGGCATCGTATAGTTTATCACCGATTTTGATGACAAATCCTCCGATGATAGTTGGATCTACTTCAGTCAGTATATCTACTTTGTCCATTGTGATGTCGCTGCCCAATAGTTTGGCTTTTATTTGCTCTTTTGCCGCAGCATCTAATGGAGTAGCGGTAATAATGGTTGCAGTACTTATCTTATTGTATAAGTTGTATTGGTCATTAAAAGCCGCTGCTATCTCGGGCAGGAACTTCTCTCTACCTTTTCTGGTGCATATATCTAGGAATGCCAAAGTTGTTTTTGACATTTTAGAACCAAATACTGCATTCAGTGCTTGTTGTTTTTTAGTAGCATTGATGATCGGACTTTTGAGCATCAGATATAGGTCTCTATTTTTGGTTGCCTCTATAAAATACTCGATATCATTATGTACCACTTCTAGTTCGCCTCTTTCTATAGATAGATCTATAAGTGATTTGGCATATCGTGTGGAAATTCTTGTTACGGACATATTAGGTATTGACTAATGATAGTAAACAGTAAACTACTGAATTTTTAGTATTTGGTATTAGTTAAGATTGATTTCTTTGACCAATGTATTGACAAATGATTCTTGCTCAGCGTTGCCTTTTAGTTCCTTGCGGATTACTTTTTCAGCGATACCTAACGCAATGACTCCCATGTCTTTTTTGACTTCGTCTATAGCTAACTTTCTTTGGTTATCTATATCAACCATAGCACTGCTAACTATTTTGGAAGCTTGTTCTTTAGCTTTGTTTTTAGCTTCGTTGATGATCTGAGTTTTCATATCTTTTGCTTCTTGAAGGAGCTTTGATCTTTCTTCACGTGCTTCCGTGAGTAGCGATTCGTTTTGCGCTTTCATGTTGGCCATTTCTTCTCTTGTTTTTTTAGCAAGATCCATAGCGTTTTGTATATCGCTTTCTCTTTTAGAAAGTGCCTCAGCTATCGGTTTGAATGCTAGTTTGCTCATGATAAACCAAAACAATAAGAAGATCAATAATGACCAAAATGCAAGTCCTGGTGTAGGTTGAAAAGGAAAAAAAGCTGATAAAGATAACATAATTATAGGTTTAAATTATATTGTTTAAAATAAATTTTTCTTTGTGGTAATAAAATTACTTCATTATAAAAAGAAGACAAATCTGCCAACCGCATTTCTGTCTTCTCTACTCTTTTGAGTTGGATTACTTCGCTACGAATATAGACAAAAGTATTGCGATAAGTGCCGCACCCTCGATAAAGGCTGCCATAAGGATCATACTCGCTCTGATATCTCCTGCCGCTTCTGGTTGACGAGCGATCGCCTCCATTGCTTTACTACCTACCATACCGATTCCGATCCCTCCACCGATTACTGCTAATCCAGCTCCAATTGCTGCTAATGTTCCAGTCATTTTATAATAATTAAAAAGGTTACATATATATACCTAAACACTATAGTTCAGGCTGTTAAATTTTATAAACTATTAATGGTGCTCCTCTGCATGATGTGCATCCTCTATGGCTGATCCAATGTAAGTAGCTGTGAGGAGTGTAAACACAAATGCTTGTACAAAGGCAACTACCAACTCTATCGCCATCATAAACAATGTCAATGGTATAGCCATAAATGTACCTATCGTACTTCCCATCATATCTGTACCTGCTTTTCCAAAGATAAATATCAAACCTATGAATGACAATATAGCAATGTGACCCGCAGAGATATTGCCAGCAAGACGCAGCATCAATGTCAATGGCTTGATGAACAAACCCATAAATTCTACCGCTGCAAGCAAGATTTTAACAGGCCACGGAACGCCTGGCATCCAGAATATGTGTGCCCAGTATTGTTTGTTACCATTGATATTGACTATAATAAATACAAGCAATGCAATGATCATCGTCACAGTAAGGTTTCCTGTGACGTTTGAGCTTCCAAAGAAAGGTATCTGTCCGAATAAGTTCAAACCAAGTATAAAAAAGAATATACTCATCAATAACGGTAAGAACCTAGTATATTTGTCTTTACCGATAAACGGAATAGCTACTTCATCTCTTATAAATACGAATAATGTCTCTAATAGTGACTGCATACCTTTAGGTGCAGATGTTGGATTTTTCTTATACGCCTTTGCAGCACTCCAGAATATAAAAAACAAAAAGAGAGATACCAGAATCATGGAAAGCACGTTTTTAGAAATCGAAAAATCATAAAACGAAGTGATCCCGCCTCCAAGAACACCTCCATCCAGTGTCGATCTGGCATCTAATCTATATTCTTTTCCTCCACTCATTGCGTAAAAGATTTCTATATCTTTTCCGTCACGGTTTTCGGTTTTGGTTATAAATCCTGTTATATCTTGATCTATATCTGTAGAAAAACTCGGATCCACCACTCTATGCACACTTCCATGACGAAGTACATAGCCTAAGTGAGACTTATGTCCATCCTCATGGTGTCCTGAATGAAATACACCTGAGCTAAAAAAGTCCCAACCTCTATCTGGTGCATACAATATCATGGGTAGAGGCAAAGTCACTACATCCAATATAGTATATACATTGCCATCGCTGATGTGGTGAATAGCCGTAGCACCTGGATCGAACGTTGCATGATGATCATGGACGTCATGTGCGTCTGCTTTCTCAGCTGCGATAGGATCTGTGCTCAATACCTCTACAGAATCATTAGAAAACTCTACTGTCGAAGGGGCTTCAGTGGCATCTGATTCATGTTGATGACCATCATGATTTTGAGCATAGATACTTCCAATCATTAAAACAGCTACAAAAAAAAGCAAACAGAATCTTAACTTCATCTGTATATTTTTAATTTTAAGTTTAATTTGTTTTACAATACTTAAGTCAATTAAATTAATGTGATTTTTCACCTTTTTCTAATCGTTGTAATGACTATTTTTAATTAGTCACAAGCATGCATTTTTAAAATTTCGCACAAAGGTAATTAATCTATTATTTAATATGTAATATTGTATCTCATTTATTTTAGTTGATTCAACCTTTTTTGTTTTATATCTAATACAAAAGAAGTTCCATCCTTAGTTTTAATCAATATTTAGATTTGTAAAATACATTTTAGTATTTTCATGCTTGCTATAGCAATTGAATTTGTGTGAGTCGAAATTGTAGTTTATACCTTTCTGTCCACACAATCTTTGACGGCAAGTCCTGCATCGGTGTAGTTGTATTGGAATCCTGTATTTTGGATTCTAGTAGAGATAGCACGATTTGAGTTGAGAACGACATTGGCCATTTCACCTAACATGATTCGTAGTGCAAAGGCTGGCGCGGATAGTACAGCTAAGCCACCAAGTTGAGTTTTTATATCTTGCATCATGGCTTTGTTGGTAATCTGCTGGGGTGCTACATTATTATATGTATCATTCATGCTATCGTTTTCGATAGCATAGACAAATAACCGACATAGATCATCGATATGTGTCCAAGCATAGTATTGCTCTCCATTACCGAAGTAGTTATATATACCGAGTACCTTAGTCATCAACATTTTTGGTAGTGCACCACCTAGGGTAGTCAGTACCAGCGAAATCCTGATGATAACCGAACGGTCAGCATATCTGCCTGCTGCGGTAGCTGCATTTTCCCATGCAATACAACATTCAGACATAAATTCTGAGCCTGGTGAACTGCTCTCGTCTAGCAATCTATCGCCACTATCGCCATAGTAACCGACTGCGGATGCGGATATATAAGTTTTGGGCTTTATATTTTTGAGTTTAAAAAAGCTTTCTAAAGTAGCGGCTGTATCTACTCTGCTATCGATCAGCTCTCGCTTGCGTGCGTCTGTCCATCGCGCATCTGCTATGCCTGCACCTGCAAGATTTATGACATGATCTGGGATATCGTGATAATCTATAGTACCTGCCGTAGTATCCCATGATGCAAAAGATATACCTTCTGTGGTAGATTGGCGAGCACTTCTGCTGAGTATAGTAATGTCGTACTTTGACTTGTCTAATGCAGCTACTAGTGCTGTTCCTACTAGCCCTGATCCGCCGGCGATGAGTATTTTTTGCTTTTTCATGAGTGTGGTGTCTTGATTAAGTAAATCAAACACTAGATGAAGATAAAGGTTGAGAAACCTTTGACCAAAACACAAAGTAAAAGCATCTGCGGCTCGAGCAGATGCCAAGCGCTAATAGGAGTATCAAACTATCATAATGAAAATTTAACGAAAGTGCAATTTATTAAACACAAAGTAAATCCGAGTAATGGATCAGAAATGACTAACTTTATAGTTTTGTGATGTTTTATCCTGATATCTGGCTAATCAGACAAAAGAAAGCTAAAGTTAGCTTATCGCCATACCAATAGTCGAGTAAAAAACCAGCACCAATAGAAAAAAGCTTTTAAAATTACGCTTCTAACTTACTATAAGCCGCAGATACATCATCGGGCATACTTGGATCATAATTGCCTCGTAGATGCTTGGCCAGAAACTCTTCTACGGCAGCATATATTGCCATTTTGTTGAGCGGTTTAGCAAATCCATGACCTTCATCTGCTGCCATGAGGTACTTCACATCATGATTTTTAGAGCGGAGTAGATTGACAATTTGATCGCTTTCGGCTTTTTTGACACGCGGATCATTAGCACCTTGGATAATGAGAAGAGGTTTGATGATATTGTCAGCATGAAAAAGTGGACTGGTTTTAGTAAGCAGTGCTTTGCCTTCATCTGTATTGGGGTCACCAACCATCTCATATAACCACGCACGCCCAGATTCCCAGTAGGCAGGTATGGATTCCAGCAATGTGAAAAGATTGGACGGGCCTACGATATCTATCCCACAAGTGTATAAGTCAGGTGTAAAAGTCAACCCTGCGAGTGTTGCATAACCACCGTAACTGCCACCCATGATGGCTATCCGTCCCTTGTCAGCTACACCAGATTGGGTGAGGTGATATGCACCGTAAGTGATGTCGTCTTGCATGAGTTGTCCCCACTGCTTATCCCCAGCATTTAGGAAGTTTTTGCCGAATCCACCACTTGCTCGGAAGTTGGGTTGAAGTACTGCATAACCTCGATTAGCTAAGAACTGTACTTGCCCATCATAACCCCAAACATCCCGTGGCCCTTTTGGCCCTCCATGTACGAGTATGACTAGTGGTAGATTAATCTTGTTTTCGCCGTAAGGCAAAGTCAAATAACCGCTTATCATCAGTCCATCACTGCTCGGATATGTGATGGGATGCATACTTGCGAGATAGGATTCATAAGGCTTCATATCTGGACGAGGGGTATATTGAAACTCAAAAACCTGCACTGCGGTATCATAATAATATACATCTGGCAAATACTTGTCGCCCCATGCTACGATCAGAAACTTAGTATTGTCTTTAGAATGGCCCAGAATATCTACTTCTCGATCTGGAAAACGAGTTTCCAAAACTGTAAATAAATCTTTCCATTCTTGGTTTTTAAAATACCTTTTTAGTCGATCATATAAGTAGTAAGTAGCGATTATTTCGCGAGTTTTTTCATCAAAACTGATACTACCGAAGTCCACTTTCCCTTCCGGATCTGATTCTATCTTGGTGATTATTCCAGTCTGAGGATCAAACGAGTATAATGTTTCTAAATCCACATCACCTTTGTTAGTTGCGAGATAGGCCAGCTGATTGTCTGGCGTCCAACCTACTATGTTTGCATTTTCTTTGACATTAGTCTCAAAAATCGTTACGAAATCGCCCTCATCGCTCCATTGCAATATAGCAGAATTACCCACTTCATCGCTTGTAGTTGCTAGTCTCAAATCATCATCCCAATCAAAGATAAAACTGGTGATTCTATGCGTGTTTTCATACATTTTTGTGAGCCTTTGCGTGGATATCTCCAGTTGATACAGATCATGCCATGCCGGATCTCTTTCATTGATACCGACAAAAATCAAGTCAGGATTGATGTCGCTCACCTTATAAATATCGGCTCTAACTCCTTCCAAAGGTGTTAAGTTAGTAGAAACAGGTAGGTCGTCAATAGCATTGTGCCCATGTGGTGATACTGAAAAAATATTGATATTCTCATCACCATCTTTATCCTTTAAATACAGTATATATTTAGAATCGTCAGTCCAAAAATAACCATAAAGTGGACGATCACTATCAGTTAGTGGGTGCGCTTCTTCGAAGGGTTGAGTGACAGATTTTACCCAGATATTCATGATTCCATTGACTTCCCTCATGAAGCTGATGTACTGGCCATCAGGACTTAGTTTTGATCCTGAGATCACGGGATTACCAAAAAAATATTTTCTATCTATTAATGGAACTTGCATAAATGATTGTGATTTATTTTTATTTTAAATTTAGCTATAATTTAGTGACCATTAAATTTCAAAAAATCAAACTTTAATTAGTCTTTTATAATAACATAAGAGACATATTTGTTTTCCGTGGACATTGATAAGATTATAATCATTGATTTCAAATAACAAAAATACCTTGTCTTAACTAATTAAGACAAGGTATTTAAAACTCATTTACAATTTTGATATAAAACTTATTTTACAAAGTCTAGACTGCGTTCTATAAACTTGGACAAAGATTCTCCTTTGAGCATATTTTGATTTAGGAGCGCTAGATCGTGTAAGTAATTTGCAAAATCTGTTTTTTTATCCTCACTTCTCATTTTGAGCAGTTTTTCTGCTACTAACGGATGATTTGAGTTGATGACGACATTGTGACTATCGGGAAACATTCCCATATCCATGCCTTGCATCGCTTGCATCTCCTTCATGCGTCTCATAAATTCTGGCTTGGTGATGAGTACAGGGTGGTCTGTTGGGGACAATGGCTTTAACTCTACCTGTCCCATTCCGAGATTGGTTAGTGTTTTTGTAAATATTTCTTTGACTTTGTCTTGGTCGGCTTGAGAGAGAACAGACTCCTTGGTCTCATCTTTTTGTACCAATTGGTCAGGCGTATCCGAATCCACACGCACAAAGGTCACCTCATTACCTTTGTATTCCACATGCTGCATGAAGTGATTGTCTATGATGTGATCAAATACAAGCACATCATATCCATAATCCTTAGCTGCTTTGATGTAGCTATGTTGCGCACTAGAGTCATTGGTATATAAATAGATGATCTTGTTGTGCTTATCCGTTTGGGTAGCACTGACATGCTCTTTGTATTCTTCTATTGTGAAGTGTTTGCCAGCGAGATTGGTAAGCAATGCAAACGACATCGCTTTGTCATTAAACTTCTCATCAGAGATCATTCCGTATTTGACAAATGTACTTATTTCTTTCCATTTCTCTTCGTACTCTGCACGATCTGTGTTAAAGATGGATTGAAGTTTTTCGGCTACTTTCTTAGAGATGTAGGTATTTATTTTTTTGACATTATTGTCAGACTGTAGGTAACTTCTAGATACGTTGAGTGGAATGTCTGGTGAATCTATTATCCCATGCAACAACATCAAAAACTCTGGTACTATCTCCTTGACATCGTCAGTGATAAACACTTGATTGCTGTACAGTTGGATTTTGTTTTTTTGTACTTCAAAACTGTTGTTCAGCTTAGGGAAGTACAATATTCCCGTGAGATTAAATGGATAGTCTATATTGAGATGGATCCAGAACAATGGCGGCGCACTGTAAGGATGCAATTCTTGATAAAAAGCCCTGTAATCATCATCTGTGAGATCCGAAGGCTTCTTTTTCCATATAGGATGAGGATTATTGACGATATTGTCAACTTCTGTTTTGATTTCTTTTTTGTCGTCTCCTTCTCCTTCCCAAGTGCTCTCAGTTTTGATACCGAACTTGATCTCTACAGGTAGAAATTTGCAATATTTATCTAGTAATGCTTGGATACGTGCGTCCTCAAGGTACTCTTCGCTATCTGCTGCGATGTGAAGGATGATTTCTGTTCCTCGCTCTGTTTTTTCACTTGGCTCTAACTCGTAAGTAGGATTACCATCACAGATCCACTTGACCGCAGGTGCGTCGGGCTGAAACGATTTAGTGATGACCTCTACCTTTTCCGCTACCATAAATGCGGAGTAAAACCCTAGCCCGAAGTGACCTATGATCGTAGCATCGTCCTTATATTTTGCTAAAAACTCTTCAGCAGATGAGAATGCTACTTGATTGAGGTATTTATTGACTTCCTCCTCAGACATACCGATTCCTTTATCGATAATGTGCAGCGTTTTCGCTTCTTTATTAATTTTTATTTCTATGGTTGTACTTCCTAGATCACCTTTAAATTCACCTTTTAAAGCTAGTGTTTTGATTTTGGTAGTAGCATCTACGGCATTAGAAACCAATTCTCTTAGGAAGATTTCGTGATCCGAATATAAAAACTTTTTGATGATCGGAAATATGTTTTCCGCCTGTACTGAGATATTACCCTTGGTCATATATGATTACTTTTTTGTATGATTAATTTTTTAAAAATGATAAAATAATTTTACGGCTTTCGAGCCATAAAGCCATTAACCAATACCCAACTATTATGCCACGCAATATATCACGACATAATGTCAGAAAAAGTTGACAGATTGGAATAAAAGCTCTAAGAAATAGGAAAATAATGCAGATTGTAACTAAAAAAATGGTAGCGTAAGAGTTATGACCTCTAGCAAACATGTATCTTATGCAGCCCAAAAATCACATACTAAAGCATACTAATACCGAAATTAAGGCCTACATAAGGTGAAGCGAGATTTAGTTTTTCTTTAAATGCCAATGCACTTCCTATACGCCATTGATCATTGGTATTGGCCTGAAAACCTCCATTGGCTACAAGGGTGATTTTGCGATTAGCAAGTTTAAACCAAAAACCTAAATTAAGTCCTAGATCTATGGTTGCAGTAAATGCATCGATGGCATCATGACTGATTTGACCTTGTGCAACGGTCTGAATCGTATTATCGCTCACACCTCTATAAAAATTCATTTTGTAATATCCAGCTCCTACTTCTACATAAGGCATCAATACAAAATGGCTTTCTGGTTTAAGAAGATTTAACGCTAGTCGCTCTTTCAGACCAAATCCGGTCACAGAGGGAAAATTGCCTCCAACCGAGAGTGTGCCTAGTTGCTGAAAGTAGTAGATCTTAGGTAAATAACCAAATTTTATACCTATTTCAATCGCTTCTTTGTCTAATACAAATCCGTTAGCAGCTAGTAAAGTTCTGTTGCTTTTTAACGTGTTGTTATATACTCTGAAGTCCACACGAACTGGAAAAACTTGTTTTTCAACTTTTACTTTTGTCATGGTATCTTTGACCATTTCTTTGGCTGCCATCATTTCTTGTGCTAGGGCATTGCAGCTAGCAACTAATAAAATCATAAAACTCAATAAACCTGTTTTCATCAGATGTTTCATACGATACAATTTTTACTAATAAACCTTATTATAATTGATATTTCTTCTTAAAATCTTAGCTTTAAAAATGCAAAATTACATATAACTATTGGATTAACCAAAAAATAATTATTATTGATTATAGCTTTTAAGTGCCAATGGGAAATATAACGACTACTAAAATTCATCACAATTATCGGATTAAACCCAAAATACACAACGATAAAAAATCTACAGCATACAACCTTTGAGAATCGCCAAAGTAATCAAATAGGTAGGCTTCACACCATCTAGCCCTAGGCTTCCTGAAGCAAGCGTTCCCCCAGTCTCCAGTGGATTGTCCGAAGCATAGTACGCATAGCGTATTTTGAGATCAGGACTGACCGAATGCCTTATTTTGGATGCTGCTTGGATAGCTTTCTGGTAGTGCGCTCCCTCCATCTCTAATCCTACGACGTGCCATGATGACTTGAGGAAGTAGTTCAATATATCTTTGTTTTGAAGAGAGGTACCGAGTACAGAGATCATATTGCCTTGATATATACCTAGTCCACAACCTTCAAAATCTGAGATTTTCAAGGCGTTCTCAAAAGGATAATTGTCTGCCGAACCTTCAAAAATATGCGCGCTCGGTATCATGATATCGCCTTTTTGGCCTTCTAAGATTCCTGCTTTACCCATGATATTTACGGAGTGAATATTCATTTTATGTCTAACTTCGTCTAGCAAATAAGGCTTGAGCAACTCGTCCATCGTCTCAAATGCTTGCTCACCAAAGGCATAATCCATAACGACTATCACAGGCCATTTGCCATCTTTTGCAGCCGCAGTGGATAATGCCGCTGGCAAGTCTTCATGCTTAATTTTGGCAGTATCAAAGATCTGCACGCCTATGTTGGTACCACTAGTATCGGATAGAGATATCATCCCATTATTCTCAGCATAAGTGTGCACTTTTTTGCGAAGCTCTGTATTGCCTTGTTGGCTTAGTAGCTCAGCGAGCGCCTCTATATCAGTATAATCTATCTCCTCCTGCAAGGCAGAACGACCATAAAAACAGTTCATCACGCTATGTAGATTGGCGCTGACGATATGTATGGGACGATCAAAAAGTCCGTGGTCATAAAGTGTTTTTTTGATATTGGTCGCCCACACCTCACCATAAGTATGATGTCCTAAACTTTGGCGTAAAGCCGGCGAAAAAGTAATCTCTCTGTCTATCTGATCTATGAACTCGTCCATGCTCAACTTGCCCAACCAATACACTATCGAAAAAAGATTATTAACTTCGGGTGAACTTTGGAATCGCTTGTAAACTTTCTTAATATCATCAAATGACCTGCCAAGAATCGTATTTAGGTACGTCAATCCCACGTCAACATTGATCTCTTTGCCATTGTCCAAGTCCTCGATCAACTGCTCTAACATCAACCATGATCTATTCTTGCGTTCGCGACTATCGAGACTGTTGGCGCGGATTTTTTCGGCTTCTATATACAGAAATGTGAGGTGTGTCAGTATATCGTATAGGTCACTACCGCCACGTGTCATCTCTATAAACATCTGCTCCTCGTCTATACGGTAGCAATTGCGCTTGCGTCTAGGTGGTATCAATGCCTCAAAACCCGCATGCTCAAACCCTTCACGTGAGATGAGCTTGATGTATCGGCATTGCTCTATACCTTTGGGTAGTCGCTGAAAGATATAGATAAGTCCATCCAATTCTACTTTTTCGGTTTCTCCTATCGAGCCATATATCTCAGGCTTGAGTTGCAACATCGCCGCTATCATAGACTCACCTGATACTCCAAGCGGCTTGTAACTACCACGCATCACGAGGTGACGCATAGAGATGTATAGGCGCTGGATGGCTGCGCGTGATATATGTGCCTGTGTAGGGTGATTTAACATGAGTATAGATTGATGTTAATATAAAAATGCTATCGATTGAATTGATAGTTTTGTAAAATAGAAGCTTCTTTTTAAAGATAACTTTAAAAAGTGCAAAAACTAAGCCAACTATTTAACTTTTTGTAATAGTACGATATCATAAGGCGTGTCTAAAGTGACCGTACTATTTACTACTTTTACTTTTTTGTTAGAATAGTAATCAAGTAAGTCTGTCCCCTCTTCAAATACTTCACCTATTGTAATGGTCTTTACACCTTTTGGCTGGTCTAGCCCTACGACAACTTGATCACTCATACCTTTCTCATCATACTTGCGTGCAAATATATATGGAGAAGATTGTATGTTATGATGCAATCCGAGTGCTATCGATGGATGATTTTGTCTAAATAAGCCAAGTTTTTGCCAGTGTTGATACAAGTTTTTGTTCGCTCCTTTGAGATCGCTCCAGTTCATAAACGACCTAAGTTTGGCGTCACCAGCGGCTTCTGCATCTAGTTTACGGCCTGACTCATCACCGTAGTATATCTGCGCTTGTCCTTGTGCCAGCATGAGTTTGTTGGTAGATTCGTAGGTTTTAGTTCTCGCTGCATCGTAAGGATCGCCATCGTCATGCGAACTTATATAATTAACTAAACCTTTGCCTTTGAGGATACTATTGGTATAGATATGATACTTGTCAAAAAGCTGCTGATAACTGCCTTTGGCTGCGCCTTTGAAGTCAAAATTGATCATCGCATCGAAGCCATAGTCGTAATAATTGACTTTCTTATCTCCAAAATTAAAATCCAATCCACCCGAAGCGTAGTAATTATATACCTCTGCAACCATATAGAAAGGTATTTTTTTCTGATTGACATTGGCTTGGTTTTTTTGATTTAAGCCATGCGTATAATCTGCCTCTTTGCGCAACATCGACCACACTTCCTCTTCTAGATGCTTGGCTGTATCTACCCTATACCCATCTATACCGAAATCTGAAATCAAGTCGGTCAGCCATTTGATGATATAATATTTGGGAGCTCGAGGATAACCTGTTCGTTTAAAAAAGCTATTTAATTCAGCTATTTCCTGGTCATATCTGCCTTCTTTTTTCCACTTAGTTACTAGATGTGGTGGCAACTCTACCGAACGTTCAGAAGATGTGAGGATGTCTGGCAGATTCTCAACGAGTGTACATGATGTAGTGCTGCGATAGTCACTGTAGGTACACTTAGGTGAAGTACGCACCCAGTCGTCAGGCCACTTGGTGTCGGTAAGTGTCACAGGTCCAGTGTGGTTCAAGACCACGTCAAAAAGCACTTTTATTCCCTTGGCATGTGCAGCATCTACCATTTTTTTGATGTCAGCTTTAGTTCCTATTCGCTTGTCATAAGCTGTCCAATCTCTGATCCAATAACCATGAAAACCATAAGAAAGTCCAGTGCCTTCATCCACACCTTCAGCGATGTTTTCAAAAAGTGGAGTCATCCATATCGCATCCACACCGAGATCGGTAAAGTATCCTTCTTCGATTTTCTGGGTAATACCAGCTACATCTCCACCCATAAATCCCCTCAATGGTGCAGCGAGAACAGGTGCTAGGAAGTCATTGGACTTATCGCCATTGTAAAATCTGTCTGTCATCAAAAAATAAACTGTAGCACGATTCCAATCAAAATTGGCTTCTTTCTCTTGTAATGCTGCCAATGTAAGTTTCTCTTTTGGTTTACACCCAAATGTCAAAAGCGCAATGATAGATATGAAAATACTAAGTGCTCGCATAAAATTAAAGGTTTGATGTATCGCTACAAGTTTAGATGATATAAGTGACAAAGATATATGATAAAGTTGAATTGGTAGGTTTTAAATGGTAGGAGTGTGAAAGATAGTGTATAAACTTCATTTTTAGCTAGAATTACGAATTACGAATTACGAATTACGAATTACGAATTATGAATTACGAATTATGAATTATGAATTACGAATTATGAATTGAGAATTGAGAATTGAGAATTGAGGAATATGAATGAAAAATTATAAATTATGTATCAATGTCGTTTAGTTAGGGGATAGTTCATTAAAGTGTGTCTTTTGTTAAAAAATAATATTTAATAAAGGATAAGATTTGAATCTACTAACTTGTAAACAGCCATTATTTTTTATGTACCTGTTGTCAAGTCTGGCAACGCAGAAGCCATTTATTTTAGCCTTTACTATTTGAATATAAAACATAACTTTGTGGTTTAGTTGATGAATTCTGCTCATTTACGGCACTTTAAATTTGATGATTTATCACTCTGTCTGGATATTTTTGCATTATCTCTCTGTATTGAGGACCGATTATATGCCTTGTGCTTCCATGACTTTTCATTGTAAGTCAGTGTAAAGCATATTTGCTTCATCAGTGCCATCTCTGACACACATGCAGCTTTTCCTTTGATCACTTTTCTTATGATTCTATGTAAGTCTTCTAATGGGTTAGTCGTGTAGATCATTCTCTTTATGTCTTTCCCAAAATCCATAAATGCCATTAATTCATCCCAATTAGTTCTCCATTGTTTTACTATATAATTATACCGTTCACCCCATTCATTCTCAAAGAGTGTCAAATGGCTTTGTGTTTGTAATACCGTTACACTTGTTTATATTTAGTGTAGATCATTTGCTACATTTCGTTTGTTTTTATGTTCTATAAATTTTAGCGAATTTCTTATTTAATGTACTATGCAATTTTGGGTGATTGCTTGTGGGGCAACAAATACACTTTTTTTGTTCATAACCTTTTATTTAGCGCAAGGCTAGTATTTACAAAGCTCTTAGCCAATTCTAACCTCTTTTTTGTCCATTAAGTCAGATTTTATTTACCATATTCACTGACAAAAGTCAAGTTTTTATGTTTACTATTAATTAATTGGAAATTAAGTTTTTGTAACTCGCTTTATAAAATCCATTTCAGCACAGGATGCAGCGAACGGAACCTCATAAGTCTAAGTACAACATGATAATATTTTAATTAGAATTATTCTAAATAGCGAAAAAAGACATTTTGAGATTTAAGAATTGAAAAGAAAGATTAATCATTATTATATTTGCGCAAATTTACACATCATTTCGTATTATGAATCAAGAATTTTATATATCTAATAGACTTAAATTGGCGTCATTGCTGATTTTGAGCAGTACTATGTTGAATGCACAAAGTACTTCCAATAGTGACGGTGACCTGATGCTTTACAGTGTAATAACAGTTTCTGTAATATTGGTACTTTGGGCACTGTCATCAGTCGCAAGTAGTCTGATGAAAAACGAAGCAGCTAAATACGGCATAGATCCTGAGACGACTAATATGGGTATCACACCAGGTATTTCAGATTTATTTACTGCCAAAAGGCCATCTTTTACCAAAGAGGGTTCATATAAGTCATTTGCAAAAGGTTACAACATCAAACTCAAAGGTGATGCAAAGCTGGAAGTAACACAAGCAAGTGTAGATAGATATGGAGTTAGGCCTGCGGATTTCAGAGGCATGTCCCCTATACCTAAAGTGGAAGTAGAAGTGGGTCAGGATGTCCAAGCGGGTGATATACTTTTCTATGATAAAAAAAGGCCAGAAACCAAGTATGTTTCTCCTGTAAGTGGTGAAATTATAGAAATCAACAGAGGAGAAAAAAGATCTATCGCAAACATAATAATACTTGCGGACAAAAAGAATTCATTCAAAAATTTTGATGTACCATCATTAGATCAATGTGATAGAGCTACTTTGATAGCTTTTATGGCAGAATCGGGATTACTAGCTTGTATCAATGAGCGACCTTTTGATGTAGTTCCGTCTATAGACAGTGTTCCGGACAATGTTTTTATAAGTACATTTGATACAGCACCATTAGCGCCAGATAGCAAGATGTTGATAGCAGGTAGAGAAATTGCGTTTCAGAAAGGTATAGATGTACTTGCCAAACTTACTAAAGGAAAAGTTCACTTAGGTTTGGACGGTAGAGCTAGTAGTAGTTCTGATAATGTATTTGCCCTTATGTCGAATGTCGAAAAGCATTGGTTTGCAGGTGCTCATCCAGCAGGTAACGTAGGTATTCACATTCACCATACGGCACCAATAAAGGTCAATTCTAAAGTTTGGACACTAGAGGTCCAAGATGTAGCGACGATTGGAGATATGTTTCTCTCACACGAATATCATGCTGATAGGGTAGTTGCACTGGTAGGAAATGAGATAAGTAATCCTAGTTATATCAAAACTTATAAAGGGGCTAGTATTTCAGATCTGTTAAAGAATCAGAAAATAGGCGAAAATGCTAGGTTTATCGATGGTGACGTTTTATCAGGTAAACAATGCGATATAGGTGGTTTTATATCTGATAAGACTGATCAGGTCACTGTAATTTCTGAGGGCAATGATTTTGAAATGTTCGGATGGTTGGTACCAATAAACCCAAGACCGTCTATATCGGGTACATTTCCTAACTTTTTGTACCCTAACTTTAAGTTTGAAGCCAATACTAATATGCATGGTGAAAACAGAGCATTTGTAGAAACAGGACAATATGAATCTATGTTACCTATGGATATTTATCCTCAGCATCTAATGAAAGCTATCATGGCTCAGGATATAGAGCGTATGGAAGGATTAGGTTTGACAGAGCTTAGTGAAGAGGATGTAGCACTTTGCGAATTTGTGTGTACATCTAAGACACCTGTGCAGTCTATCGTGCGGAAAGGACTCGATATGTTAGAAGAGCAATCGTAACTCATATTAGTAAATTGTAGAAGCTTCAAAACGTGGAGCATAAATCAAAAAGAATAAAATAATATTGATTTTTTATGGGATTAGTAGATACATTTAAAAAAATAGAACCAGATAAAAAGAAAAGTCCATTTTTGCATACTGCTTATGATGCATTTTTTACTTTTCTTTTTACACCAGATACCGTCACTAAAGGCGGGGTTCATATTAGAGATGGTATGGACCTCAAGAGATTGATGGTTCATGTGGTATTGGCTATGCAGCTGTGCTACGTTTTCGGTACTTATAATATTGGTCATCAGCATTTTGTAGCCAGTGGTCAGTATATGGAAATTTTAGATGGGTTCCATCTAAAATTAGCTTTTGGATTAATTCAGCTATTACCTATTTTCATAGTGACTCATGTAGTAGGGTTGGGAATAGAGTTCTATTTTGCTGCCAAAAAAGGTCATGCAGTTGAAGAGGGATTCCTAGTTTCTGGTGCCTTGATACCATTAATTATGCCTCCTGACATTCCATTATGGATATTAGGTTTGTCAGTGGCTTTTGCAGTGATAATCGGTAAAGAAGCATTCGGTGGTACAGGTATGAACATCTGGAACATTGCGCTTTTAGCTCGTGTATTTGTATTCTTTGCTTATCCTACTACTATCGCAGGTGATGAAGTATGGGTTGCAGGATATAGTAAGCTATCCGAAGGTGGAGTTTCGCATTACAATTGGTTCCATACTGGTATGTTTAACTCATTGTTTGATTGGTTAGGCTTAGATGCATTCCGAGCTGGCGCAGCAGTAGCTGATGGTTATTCGGGCGCTACGCCATTGTCATTAGCATATCAAGGTGGATGGGAAAAAGTAACTACGGTGTATAGTCCAACGCAGATGATGTGGGGAGCTATACCTGGCTCAATAGGTGAGACAAACAAAGTTTTTATCGCATTGGGAGCATTGTTTTTGATAGTTACCAAAGTAGCAAGTTGGAGAATCATGGCGGGTACTATAATAGGGTTGATAGGTACATCCTACTTGCTCAATGCGATAGGTAGTACACCCTTTATGACAGTTTCATGGGTCGAACACATGCTCATTGGATCGTTTTTGTTTGCCATCGTTTTTATGGCTACAGATCCAGTTACTGCCAGTGGTACCAATAAAGGAAAATGGATATATGGTATATTGATAGGATTTATAGGATTGGTGATTAGGGTATTGAATCCTGCTTATCCGGAAGGGTGGATGTTGGCGATATTATTTGTCAATACATTCTCTCCAACTATAGATCATTTCATATTAGAAGCTAACATTAAAAAAAGATTAAGTCGTGCATAATACAAGTTACGTAATTAAATTCACCTTAGTAATGACCGTTGTGGTCGCTTTGGTACTCGCACTGATGGTCTCAGGACTTAAAGGTGTACATACAGAGAATGAAGCTGTATATAGCAAGAAGACTATCTTGTCAGCAGTATCTAATCAGTTAGGCAAAGATGTAAATACACTGTCAAATCAGGAGATCCAGGACTTGTTCGGTGCTCAGATAGAGCAGAAGGTCTTGAATATGTCTGGTGATGTGCTTACTGAAGAGCAGATTAAGACCGCTACGAAAGGTACTGCCACAAAAGCTGAGCAAATAGATTTAGCCCAGGAAGTTAAAAAACCCGAAGCGGATAGGATTTTGCCTTTGTATATATTTACAGCAGCTGACGGAAAGAAATATAATATTTTGGCGGTTCGTGGAAAAGGCCTTTGGGACGAGATCTGGGGCAGCATAGCACTAGAAAGTGACTGGAGAACTATAGCAGGCACTACTTTTGATCACAAAGGTGAAACGCCAGGATTAGGTGCTGAGATCAAGGACAATGCTTCTTGGGTAGCTCAGTTTATTGGCAAAACGATCTACAATGATGCAGGTGATTTTACGTCGATCAAAGTCATAAAAAGTGGCGCAAAAGATAAAACCTACCAAGTAGATGGTATATCTGGTGCTACTATAACAGCTGACGGTGTAGATGAAATGTTAGAAAGAGGCTTAAAATACTATGAGCCTTATATAGAAAAAGTAAAAAAATCATAAACTTCAAATAAATATTACAATGGCAGAAGTTCAAGTATTAGAGGAAATAAAAGAATCAGCATTCTCTTTCGGAAAAGAAGAAAGAAGATTACTGACCGATCCATTAAATGACAATAATCCTATCACTGTACAAGTACTCGGTATTTGCTCGGCATTAGCAGTTACAACATTAGTTACTAAAGCAGTAGTCATGGGTATCGCTGTTACATTAGTATGCGGGTTTTCTAACTTGATTATATCTAGTTTGAGAAATAATATCCCAAAGCAAGTGAGGATGATCGTACAGTTAGTAATCGTAGCATTCCTAGTAACGGTGGTAGAGTTAAGCTTGAAGGCAATGAACTATCCAATATGGAAAGAACTCTCTGTATTTATAGGTTTGATCATCACTAACTGTATCATAATGGGTAGATTGGAGGCTTTTGCTATGGCTAATAAACCATGGAAATCATTTTTGGACGGAATAGGAAACGGGCTCGGCTACGCCATCATATTAGTGATTATTGCCGTGATCAGAGAACTCTTCGGCAAAGGTGCAATTGCAGGATTCAAAATAATAGGGCCAACATCTGAATATGCGTTAAACACAACAGAGATTTCAATGTTAAGCTGGTATGCACCCAATAACTTGATGGTATTATTCCCTTCTGCAATGTTTGTGATCGGGGTTATCATTTGGGCTCATAGAGCATGGAATACTAAGTTAGTAGATATATCTTAATTGTAATTAGTTTATAAACTTAGTTAATTAGTAATAAAATAAATATTTTACCATGGGTGATTTAATTAATATATTTGTAAAATCAGCTTTTATCGAAAACATGGCCTTGGCTTATTTCTTGGGTATGTGTTCATTTCTGGCTGTTTCTAAAAGTGTGAAAACAGCTTTTGGATTAGGTCTAGCAGTTATATTTGTACTTGGTATAACGATGCCAATGAATTGGGCAATAGAGCATTTTTTATTGAGTGAAAATGGTCTTTTTGGATTAGACCTGACGTTCCTTAGATTTATCTTATTCATATCTACGATTGCTGCATTAGTGCAGTTGGTTGAGATGATCGTGGAAAAATTTTCACCGTCATTATATAATTCATTAGGAATTTTCTTGCCATTGATCACAGTTAACTGTGCTATCTTAGGTGGGTCATTATTTATGATAGCAAAAGAGTACAACTTTACGGAGTCGGTTTCGTTTGGATTGGGTAGTGGGTTCGGTTGGTTTTTAGCCATTGTAGCGATAGCCGCAATCAGAGAAAAAATGCAGTATTCAGCAGTACCACCAGCTCTTAGGGGACTTGGTATGGCTTTTATCCTGACAGGTATGATGGGGATGGCATTTATGGGTTTGATGGGAATCGATCCAGCTGCTTTTTAGTAGTACTGCATTAAATGATATTATTATATATAAATAATCAAAATAAATAGAATATTATGCTATTTGTATCTTTATTAAGTTTTATGCCAATAGTGATGGCCATAGTAGTATTTACTGCGGTTATTCTTGGTCTTTCTTATTTGTTGATTTACGCACGCAAGAAGCTTGTACCTCAAGGTGATGTGAAGATCGTGGTCAATGGTGATGAAGAGAACCCATTTTTTGTACAAGCTGGATCGTCGCTTCTCACTACACTGAGCGAAAACAATATTTTTCTACCCTCTGCATGTGGCGGTGGTGGTACTTGTGCTATGTGTGAGTGCCACATATATGAAGGTGGTGGTGAGGTGCTACCTACTGAGATGAATCACCTTACTCGCAAAGAAGCTGCTGAAGGCATGCGTTTAGCTTGTCAAGTTAAGGTTAGAGAAAACATGCAGGTCAGTATTCCTGAGGAGATTTTTGGTATCAAAAAATGGGAGTGTGAAGTCGTTTCTAACTTTAACGTCGCTTCATTTATTAAAGAATTTGTAGTGAAACTTCCTGAAGGTGAGGCTTTGGATTTCGAGCCAGGTGGCTATATCCAAATTGATGTACCGAAAGTAACCGTTGATTTCAAGACAATGGATATCACAGCACATCCTGCTTACCATGATGCTCCTGGCAAGTTTCAGTCTGAGTGGGACACTTTTAAGCTTTGGGATCTAAAAATGGTCAATGATGAGCCTCAATTTAGAGCTTACTCTATGGCCAATCACCCAGCTGAAGGTAACATTGTCAAACTAAATATCAGAATAGCAACTCCACCTTTTGATAGAGCAACCAATGGTTGGATGAAAGTCAATCCTGGGGTTTGTAGTTCGTATGTGTTTGGTCTCAAACCAGGTGACAAGTGTACAATTTCTGGACCTTATGGTGAGTTTTTCATCAAACCTACCAAAAAAGAAATGGTTTACATAGGTGGTGGTGCTGGTATGGCTCCGCTAAGATCTCACTTATTTCACCTTTTCCAAACCCTAAAGACCACGGATAGGAAAGTATCTTTCTGGTATGGAGGACGTACAAAAAGAGAACTCTTCTACATAGATGAGTTCAGACAAATCGAGAGAGATTTTCCTAACTTTAAGTTTTATGTAGCCCTTGATAATCCTATGGAGGAGGACAACTGGCAAGTAAAGGCAGATATAGACAGTCCAGGAGATGGCTTCAAAGGATTTATCATGCCTGTGTGTGTCAAAGAGTACCTTGCTAATCATGAAGAACCTGAGGAGGTAGAATACTACTTCTGTGGACCACCTATGATGAATCAGTCTGTAATCAAAGCACTAGATGATTTAGGTGTACCTCAAGAGAACATCGCATTTGATGATTTTGGTGGGTAACCGATACTAGCCTTCCGATTTTCGATATAAATTATAGAAAGGAGAACAATTTTGTTCTCCTTTTTTGTACATAAGATACTTTACTCATCAAATACCATATTTTATGATATTATTAGAAGCTGGCTACTGGAGCTTAGACTGGAATGTAGTAGGAACTATACTTTTTGGTGCTTTGAGCGGCTATATAGCTAGTAGGCTTTTGGGCGGAGAAGGATTCGGTTTTTTTGGAAACATCATAGTAGGAGTAATTGGAGGATTTATAGGGACGTGGTTAGTTGCACTTGCTAAAATTCAGTTGATGAGCGGTTTTTTTGGCAACTTGATTAGTTCGGTTGCTGGAGCATTGGTGTTTATATTTTTCATAGAGATCGTAAAAAGGATGAGAGATAAGCCTACAAGGTCTAAAAGCAAACGCTAGAGATGCTCATTTGATTGTTATCAACACTAAATAGGGCTTGTTGAAAAAGTCAGAATGTCTTATAAGAAAAATAAAACCGTTCAAAAAACCAGCGATATGTGAATGAAGAATCGGAGGTGTGTCTATCGCAAAACTTCAACGACTTTATGAGCCATCTTCTCATTGCGACCGAAAAAGCGTAAGATTGAGCGACTCTGCAAGGTCGAGTACGACAATACTAGAAGCGAAGCAACTCGAAAGAGCGATTATGATACAGTGATATGAAAGTTTGTTATGATGTAGGTAAAATCTCTTCCATGTAATTGCCTTTTTTGAACTTGATTTTTCATGCTAAAGACATGACGAGGTTTGATTACTTTCTTAGGAAATGAAAAAAAGTAACTGCCGCCCATTTATGCCAGTCATAGACTTAAGTGTATGGTTTAAAGCTTCTGAATACTTAAATCCATGCACTACAATAGCAATAAAAATAACGTAAGTATTTGTTCTTAAGGTTATTATAAATAAATCAGTAGACTCTAAATATAAAACAGTTAAATAAAATTAATCTTTTTGACTAATACTTCTTCAAATAATATTTCCAAAGCGAATGCTATGCAAGTATTTTGTGAATCGACTAAATTAAAAAATATATTCCTTTATTTTCGACTATTTTATAAATCCATTTGGTGAAGACTTAGTACAGTCCAATAAGACCCTCTTTTTAATTGGTTCTATTTCAAAGAAAAAAAATCTTTAACAAAGGCTCTGAAAAGTTTTTTTAGAATCGATTGAATAGAAAATCTTCTACTTTTTTTGGACTTGTATAAAAGCTATTGCTACTAACCAAATGCTAGTATATTAAAAATTGGTATAACTGAAATAGTATGTCTTATGAATTAAGACTAAGGATTTTGATTTCTACCCTTTGGTTTTTTTGCCTTCCGTATGCCGTTCTGTTGTCTGACACTGGTTTAGTTTTCCCGTAGCCTTTGAATTGTATTTTATTGGGATTAATACCTTTCTCCACTAGATATTCGGTAACGGCCTTAGCTCTAGCATTACTTAGTTTATTGCAGAATTCATCAGTAGGTACATTATTAGTATGGCCACCGATTTCTACTATGATCTCAGGATGATTGCTTAGGAAACCTACCAGATCATTCAGTACTGGATAGGACTTGTATCCGATAGATGAAGAATCAGCCTCAAAGAATAATTTTTTGATCTCAATGGTCTGACCCTCCTTAAGCGAACCTTTATTTAGTTCCTGTAAGATTTTAGGTTTGTAATTATAATTAGGTTTGGTTATTATTAGAGTAGATTTATTTGTATCTGGTTTTGGTGTGCTATTTATTTTCTTTTTGCGTTTGTGAGGAGGTAGGTTGCTGTTGTTGTCTGCATAGATTTGTAATTCACCTGGACAAGGTATCTGCACGAATGCAGACGCATTATCCACTAATAAATTGCCATTGTACGGCATCAGTACAGGTGTTTTGTAATAAGCCATTAGCACAATGTAACGTATATCTGACTTAGGTGTGATTTCAAAAGAATTGATTTGCCATGAAGCATTAGTTACGGGCTCAGACTGTGCTAGCAGTTCACGCTCGTTGCAATATCCTGATCCGCCAAAAAGTCTTAGTACGACAGGTGTGGTATAGTTGGCAGGCTCTTTTGTGATACGAGATTGACTTTTATATACCTGCGCCCTTGCTAGGTTGATACTAAATTTATAACATTTGCCTTCCATTAGTGGTTCTTGAAGTACCTGCGATACTGCTTCGTATGAACTATTATCTCTGACTACCATACCTAAGTAGGTATTTTTGTCTGATGCGGGTAGATTATTTTCCCAGAATCCGTTAGGATGAATATCAGGTGCAGACTCTCCTGGAAAGTTTATTTTACCACAGTCAAACCATCCAAGCACATTGAGTTTATCTTCACCCTTTCTAGGAACGTCTTCAAAACTAGGGTTGGTAAGGTTAATCACACTACCTTGAGCTATACTTCGATTGAAGAAAACTGTAATGATTATTAATGTAAATAAAATCCTGTCAGACAATATCATATAGTAATGGTAAAAGTTCTATGGTTTAACGCTTAAATGTCGTGAATTGTTAGTGGATTATGTGCATTAACCTAAAATTAACTAGGTATTTTGATGCTTTTAGTCTATGAACATAGTTCTTATCGATGACTAGCTATGTCTATCCCTTTGATTTTTCTGTAGATTTCAGTGGCATAGCCATCAGTCATACCAGATACAAAGTCCAATACACCCATTGTCTTTTCATAAGCACTAGTATCAGTATAAGTATAATTAAATTGATCGGGAATGAGTTGGACTATTTTTTTTTCGATTGGTGATTTTGTATCTTTGATTACTGCGGTGACAAATGTCTCTAACAGAGCCGACATCACATTATATCCAGCCAGTTCTACTTGTATAACCGAATGATGATTATAAATCCTGTCGACAGAGATTTTTTCTATTTCTCTGAGATAAGGTGCTTTCGTTTCCACTAGGTCGATGAGAGTATTATTAAATTTTCCAGCTAGGATTTCGTCTGCGTGGGCTACAAATGTATTGGACGCGGTATGGATAAGACCTGATATACATTTAGCTCTTAAGTAAGAGACGGCTTCATTGCGATCTCCTATTTTGCTTAATACTGAGTTGGTTTCTATTATTTTTTGAGGATCATCCGACAATAGTTGTTCATATAGTGTCAAAAAAGCCTTTGAAATTTCTTCAAAAGTAAGTATGCCGATTCTATGGCCGTCCTCCAAATCTATGATGCGGTAACATATATCGTCAGCTGCCTCTACCAGATATACAAAAGGATGTCTCACTTGTCTATCATGAATACTATTCATCTTACATTCATTAACGATGCTAAGGTATATTTCTTTTTCAGATTGGAAATAACCATATTTTTTTTGACTAACGATAGACTTATCTATTTCTGAAGAGTTGCAAGTATATTTGAGTATGGACGCTAGTGTTATATACATCAATCGCTGCCCACCTGGCAATCTACCTCTATATTGTTTGGTGAGGATTCGAAGCGCATTGGCATTACCTTCAAAATTGGTTAGATCTAGCCACTCTTCAGTATTGAAGTTGTCTTTTAAGGCTTTGCCATTAATATTATTATCAGCCTGAGTTATGAAGTAATTTGAGATGGCTTTTTCACCAGAATGTCCAAAAGCTGGATTGCCGATGTCATGAGCAAGACATGCTGAAGATATCACACCCGAAAGTTCATATTTATAAAAATTTTTAGCAGATTCGTCTAACCGATCTATATTATTCTCTAATATTTTTGCACCTACTATATTGCCAAGTGATCTACCCACCGAAGCTACCTCTATAGAATGCGTTAATCTATTGTGCAAAAAAACATTACCAGGAAGTGGAAAAACCTGCGTTTTGTTTTGAAGTCTGCGAAAGGCTGACATAAAAAGGATCTTGTCGTAGTCACGTATAAATTCAGACCTGAAACTGTTGGTTTCACTAGATTCATAACCATATCTTTTATAAGAAATTATGCTTTCCCAGGTATTCATTTATAATGCTAATTTGTTTGATTTTTCAATTGATCAAATTGGTAGAATTGTTTTATTTGTCGATATATGTATAACGCTGAAGTGCCGCTAACGAACGCTAATGGCTAACGGCTAATAGCCAATAGTGTGAACCTATCTTTGATCTTGTCTAGCAAAAACTTTTTGAAGTAAAGAAGAGGTTCGTTGGTTAAGATCGGTACGGATTCCTACTTCTTTTTTCTCAATCAAAGCAAATAAACCAATTAATGCTTTAGCACTTACATGGTCAGCGAGATCGGGATTGACTTTATTGACAAAAGGGATAGAATTGTATTTATTGATGGCATCTGCCCAATAATTTAGTGCTCCAAATTTGTTAAGAGAGTTGACCATCACAGGCTTAAACTCTGCGTAGAGTGCGTTATATGTTTTGTTGTGCAAGTAGTTAGTTGCTGCATTTTTATCACCCATGAGTATGCCCATCACATCCTCGAAGGTCATTTGTTTTACTGCCGCTAAAAATATAGGACTAGCTTTGGATGCTGCGTCTTCGGCAGCTTTATTGATTTTTTTTATGGCTTCGTTTTCTAAATCAGAAAACCCAGGAATAAACTTCAACTTGTCGATGACATTGGTAGCCTCTTGTGGCAACAATATTTTATACACAGAGCTATAGTAACCATTATTTGCCGCTAGGGTAGAGACAGACTGGGCTACACCTTTATCAAGTGCTTCTTTGAGTCCTGCACTGATATCTGCATTTGAAAGTGCTGTGGTGCCTAAGGTATCTAGGACTTTCTGCATGTCTTTAGGGTCACAAGATACGAGTGAAAGTGTGAGCAAAATTAAGATAAATGAACGCATTTTATTATTTTATTTGTTAACTAATTAGCAGTTTTGTGGGGTTGCTATTAGTAAGACGAACGATTATTAAAAAAGTGTCTTAATGATTTGCTCTTCGTTTATACCTTCGGCCTCAGCCTTATAGTTTTTTACGATCCTGTGTCTGAGTACATAATTGGCAATGGCTTGGACATCTTCTTTGTCAGGACTATATTTGCCCATGATAGCTGCATGACATTTTGCCCCCAGTACTAAGTATTGCGAGGCTCTCGGACCTGCGCCCCACGATATATAGTTATTGACATTTTCGGGTGCCATGGGTGTATTTGGACGGGTTTTGGATGCAAGTGTTACAGCATACTCTAGTACGTTGTCAGCGATAGGAATCTTTCTGACCAAGCTTTGGAAGCCCATGATTTGGTCGGCAGAGAGTATGTTTTTGAGTGCTATAGTCTCATTGGATGTAGTGCTCTTAACTACCTGCAACTCTTCCTGATAGGATGGATAATCTAGCGGAATATTAAACATAAATCTATCTAACTGTGCTTCAGGCAGTGGGTAGGTACCTTCTTGCTCTATGGGGTTTTGGGTAGCTAATACAAAGAAAGGTTTAGGAAGTATATGCCTGATCCCAGATACGGTCACAGATCGTTCTTGCATGGCTTCTAATAGTGCCGCTTGCGTCTTTGGTGGCGTTCTGTTGATCTCATCTGCGAGTAGGATATTTGTAAATAATGGACCTTTATTAAACTTAAAGTGACGGTTCTCGTCCAAGATTTCGGCTCCTGTGATATCAGAAGGCATGAGATCTGGTGTAAACTGGATACGCTTGAAGTTTAGATCTAGTACATCTGCAATCGTACTGACTAGCAATGTTTTGGCTAGTCCAGGAACGCCGACTAACAAGCTATGCCCATTGCTAAAAAGTGAAATGATAACAGCTTTTACCACATCCTCTTGGCCGACGATAATTTTGCCTATTTCTGCTTTGAGGTCTTTGTATGATTGTGCCATGGCATCTACTGCCGCTACGTCTGTTTGATATTGACTCATGTAGGTTGAATTATAAAATTTTATTTTTCAAAAAATATTTGAATAGTTTGTTAGTTACACTAGTTGCTAAAAAAGGTCAGTTGATAAGCTCATCTATTAATGGAATAAACGTATTTGTGTTGCCCAAAATATTTACTTATCAAGCATAATGCGCAATGCTGATCTAAATTAACAAAGGTACAAAGTTACTAATTACGAACTACAAACTGCCTATAATACCATATTGTTTGTTTTTTTAAATAAAAATTAACGAATCCGAAACTTTTTTAAATAGCTATATGTTATTGATTTGATATTAATATGATATTGCTTTAAATTTATTATTAACTAACTTATCCTTCTAAAATTAAAACAAAATGAAAACAGAAAAAATATTAAACCCAATGTCTGGCTATCTGATTGCGCTACTATTGTTGATCGCTATCGCTGTGAGTGTGGTTTTGCTTGTAAACCAAATCTTGATTCCAGTGGTAGGTATTATAATCATTCTCTTAGCAGTAATTATGTTTTTTGGTCTGGTAGCTATCGAGCCCAATAGTTCGAGGGTGATGATCTTATTTGGAGATTATAAGGGTACAGTCAAGCAATCAGGTTTGTTTTGGGTCAACCCACTGTATAGCAAAAATAAGATATCCTTACGTGCACACAACCTCGAAACCACTCATCTAAAAGTCAATGACAAACAAGGCAATCCGATCATGATCGCTGCCGTAGTGGTGTGGAGAGTCAGGGACACGTTCAGAGCAGCTTTTGATGTAGAGAGCTACGAAAAATTTGTGGATATACAATCAGAATCAGCACTCAGAAAGATGGCAATGGAGTACTCTTACGACAATTTTGAGGACGAGACAGCTGAGATTACGTTGCGATCTAGCTCGTCAGATATCAATGAAATGCTAGAGGCTCAGATCTCAGAACGATTAGAAATCGCAGGTATAGAAGTGATAGAATCCAGGATCACACATCTCGCTTATGCGCAGGAGATCGCAAGTGCGATGTTGCAAAGACAACAAGCTACCGCAGTCATAGCAGCTAGAGCAAAAATAGTTGAAGGCGCGGTAGGTATGGTAGAGCTAGCATTAGAGCAACTAAGCGCTAAGTCAATCGTAAACCTAGATGAAGATCGAAAAGCTGCAATGGTGAGCAACTTGTTAGTAGTGTTGTGTTCAGATAGAGCAACCACACCTGTAGTAAATACTGGATCTTTGTATTAGTATGAATGTCGTTAATAATGTTAAAAATGTGTGATAAACTCTAAAATAATATATAAATGTCTGCTAAAAAATCTTTTGTCTTAAGACTGGATACCCGTACGTATTCTGCGCTAGAGGCGTGGGCAGGAGATGAATTCAGAAGTGTAAACGGTCAGTTAGAATATGTCATCAACAAAGCACTAAAAGACAGTAAGCGTATGAAGCTGAAGTCTAATACCCAAGTTAAAGAAAATGATGAGTCCAATCCTAATGAATGAAAAAATGGCTCGAAGTAGAACTTTAACGATATCAAAATCATTACCAAATAGTAGTTTTGGGTTTGTGAGCAGCATATTAGTAGTTACAAGCCCAGTGATTTGCAATTTTGCAGTTAGATGACGAGAGGAGTTATAAGTTCCTATCAGTCGTGATTATAATATGATCGTATGAAGGTTTTTGATTTTATAATCGAAAAATATATTTTTTTAGCTATATGTACGTCAGCTCTAACGCTGTTTTCATATCAATCTTTTGGCATAGCTGCAGATTTTGACTATGTGGTTTTAGTAGGTTTGGGTACACTAGTGACTTATAACTATCATGAATGGTTGGACAAGTCATATACTGAGTTGCTACAACTTATAAGGTCTTCATCTGGGATGATATTGTTAGTGATGTCACTTGTGATGTTGTATTTAGCTATGCGTTTAGAATGGTTTGAGGCTATGATATTGTTGGCTTCTGGCGTGCTTAGTATGATGTATTTCATAGGAATGAGAGGTGTTTTGCCTACCTTGAGGAGTTTGCCTTGGGGCAAAGTTATCGTGATAGGCTTAGTGTTTTCGCTTTCGACTATAGTCGTCCCTATCATCAGTGCTGGTTATGGATTATTGCCTATAGTGCTACTCAGTATTGCAAGGATATTGTTCATCATGGCATTGGCGATAAGTTTTGATATAGGAGACCAATTGGTGGACTATAAAGAGCAATCTAGGACATTGCCTACTGCTGTAGGTGTGAGATTCGCAAAGTGGGTAGCCCTGATGGCATTGGTAACGGCTATCGCCATAGAAGGATACTGGGCTTATAACTTCATGATAGAACTGCCTATGATGTTGGCATTGATCCTCACCTATATATTTTCAAGCATATTGATATTTAGATCTCACAGACTACAACCTCGCTGGTATTATTTGCTACTCATAGACGGTATGATAGGTTTTCCGTGGTTTTTGTCATGGTTGATGTAGGGCTAAATTGTTAATTTTTGTCATCATAGGTGCATACTTAGTTAACATTTGCCTAACGGAGGCTAGATGTGAAATATTCATCTTAGATTTGTGGTTTCAAAGAATATTTATTATATTTTAAACAATCTTAAAACAAACGAAATGCAAAAGTTTTTATTTTTATTATTAGCAATAGCTACAGTGTTTGCATCATGCAAAAACACAGGTGAAGCAACTACAGAAGCAACATCTGATGGTATCCACTTCGGCGAAGTGATCGATACTGCAGGCGTGATAGCTTATACGGACTTGTTATCGCAAGTAGCGACTCAAGACACAGTGGAGGCAAAGGTAGTAGCCAAAGTTTCTACTGTATGTCAAACTAAAGGATGCTGGATGAATGTAGTATCAGACGCAGACTCTACCAAAACAGAAATGGTCGTAGATTTTAAAGATTATGGATTTTTTGTACCAAAAGACCTTGGCGGAAAAGAAGTAGTGATGTTAGGAAAGGCGTACAAAGAAATGACCCCAGTAGATGAGCTTAAGCACCTCGCTGAAGACGAAGGATTGGCTGCTGAAGAAATAGCAAAAATTACAGAACCTAAGATGCAGTTAAAATTTACGGCAACAGGTGTGATGATCAAATAAAACTATTTAATATCGCTCAGTGGACTTAGGAAAGCTGAGCGTTTTTTTTTATTTTTTGTGAAAAAGACTATACTATCAATCTTTCTATGCGCTGGATATTCTCTAGATTAATGCCATAGTCCACAAACTGCAAGAATAGTTTGGGTTGGCTAGATACCTCATATTGGTATTGATTATCCGACAGCTTGCTCCAAGTGATTTTGATATTTTCGCCCCAAGAGTACCATGACGTGGATCGTCGGAAACTAATTTGGTGCGATTCTTTTTGAATAGATTTTATTTTGAAATCGGTTGTTGACTTGATTTTTTCTAAAATATCATCTGGACTATCAGCGGATACGATGGTTCTGGACTGCTGAGTAGCGAGGTCTTCATCTGTAAGATCTGACTTACCCAATAATTCTTTGACCTTTGAGATATGAAATCCTACAAGCAATGCAGACATAAATCCCCCAAAAAATACCAATAAAAAAAAGTATTTTACAAGTGACCTAACATCACCTTCTATAATATCAAAAAACAGCATTAGTAATGCAAACGAAACCCCAAATCTAATAAGGGCTTTTAAATATAGGTTGACGGTAGGTGACATGGTGTTGAAGATTTTGAATGAGTAATAAACACGAAACAACAAAAATAGTTATTTTAGTGAATCAGACATTTTTTTATTTAAATTACTAATTCAAGCTTAGCGTCCTACCTATGCTTGGGTCTCATTCGTTGCGCTTAGCATCCCTGCTAAGCTTGGATTTTATAAGGCTTCTAGCCTTTGTATTCTAGTATTTTGTTGTTATGTTTAGCCTCCTTGTTTATGCTCACCCCAACCCCTAACGCTAAAACTTCACGCAGTCCTTTAAAAAAGACTGCGTGACGCCAATGGCGCTAGGGGTTATCAAAAACGTTACTTTTTATTACTCCACTTCCATTTTAAGGATGACTAAATGTTGCATAGCAAAATCGTGGTGGAGATCACGATTTAATGAAGGAACCACGAACTAAGACTCGTGACTAGGCTTGTAGATGGGTACTAACGTGCTGCCAAGTATTTATGCGAATACCATCAATAATAACATCCAATCACCTATTCCCATTTAGCCAGAACATAGATACCTCCCCATTCCCTGATTCCCTCTCATTCTTTGCTATATACTATACCAAAACTGCTACCATTAGGCAAATATGTGTTAAAATTTTAATCTATACCCCAATTTTATACATTTATTGAAAAAAATATAATTTACTCAACATTTGTTGCAACAACATAAAATATAGTAGCATAATTCTGATGCTAAATATTATAAGTTAATTGTAGGTTTTTTCTTAATCCTTAAAATATGTTAAATTTTTTAAGGTGTGATATGTGCTATTAATGACCACCTACATTAAGAAAAGTGACCACTTATCACATTTAATAATTATAATGCAATATCTTTTTCTATATTTGTGAAATAATAATAGAATGATTTTAAAACCTAAATCTAAAGCAGTGGGGACTAATGCTACCCGTGTATTTAAAATTGGTGATTTCTTATCAAAAAACTCAATATCCAATATTGAGCAGCAGATGATGATGCCAAAAAACTATTTATCTCCCCTTGGCATTATAATAACTTCTATTGTGTTAAGATTAAACTTACTTCAGTCGTTTATACAGACACGAAGTCAACAACTAGACTTCCAAAAAAAGAACTCACACTACTACATATTAATACCTCAACCTATATATTGGTACATCCACTCCGTATTATTTGCTCGGCATGGGGTGGCTACCTTGAGTGACTAAAATATCAATGTAATCAACAACATTAACTTTTATAATTTTTTCCATTAATAATTTACTATAAATCAAAACAAAATGAAACCAGACAAGCTATTAAGCGCAAACACCAGATATATCGGCCGCCAGGTCCTGAATGATCGGAAGTCTTTTTTTTCCAACTTACAATTTAATTAATATGAAAAAGTTTAAACAAACGTGCACATGCCTTTTCTCATTTTTGGCATTTACTTTTATGTCCCATATAGGCTTTAGTCAAGCGACTAATACTAATACGATGATGACATTTCTTACTATTCAGGAGGCTATTGATGATCCTTTAACTTTAGGAGGACATACCATTACAGTCGCAGCGAATACCTATGCTGAAAATATAATTGTAAATAAAAGTTTGACTATAATTGGACCAAATAATGCTATTTCTCCAAATGGAGGCACAAGAATAGGCGAAGCTATAATTGTACCAAGTGTATCTGATCCGGCAGGGGGTATTATAATAACTATTACAGCATCAAATGTTTCTTTAGCAGGATTTACAATAGATGGCGATAATACATTAATTGGTGTAGCTAAAGATGCATTAAGAGGCGTATTTGCAAATGCAAATGGATTGACAGGAATAAACGTATACAAAAATATTGTTAAGAACCTTGCTGGTTCAGGAATTCGTTTCCAACAAACAACGAATTATTTTGCTACTACTGTTGGAGCAACTTTCTCGTACAATAATACAATACATGATAATTTGATTCAAGACATAACGTTTTTTGGGGTTGATCTTAGAAATAGCATGTATGCAAAAATTACTGATAATACTATTTCCGATGTTCGTTATGGAATTTTCTTTACTTCATTTAGAATAAATGACTTAGGAAATAGTGCTGATAGAGTAATATCTGGGAATAACATTCATACCACTCAATTTGGTATATGGCCAAATCTTTTTAGTGCCAAACCATATAATGTAAGTAATAATAATATTTCTGCTATTGCTGATCCTGTCAGAACAAAATGGTACGGAATAATGATGGCCACGGTGTCTGGAGCTCAGAATTTTACAGGCCAACTAAATCTTCCATTAGTTGCTACACCTGAATTCTGGACTTTTACAGGTAATGATATTGATGGGTTAAATGTAGACCCAGGTGCAATAGCGTATGGGTATTGGTTGTGGTCACTGGATAATTTTAGAGATGGTTCTGGTGTGGATCATTTTACTACAATTTCAGGAGGCAGCCTAATTAACGTAGATTATGGGATATATATGCAAAACAGGGATGTGGATGCGGTTACAAATTATGGTGTAGCAGCACTAGGATCACATGCAAATATAAGTGGAGTGACCATGTCTATTAATACTGGTGGTGTAGGTATCTTTTTAAAAGATGATGCATTATGGACATCGGGTAATCCTGCACCATTGATCAACAAGCGAGATGTAAAAGCTGATATTAGTGATTGCAGCATTGATGGTGGAAATGCAGGTATTTTGGTTACAGGCGGTTTATTCGCCAATGCAATAATTCATGATAATGCTTCAACTATAAGCGGTGCATTGATTGGTGTAGATATAGATGGCGGAACCGCTTCTTTAGTAGCTAATACGATAGATGCCAACGGAACCGGTGTTCGAGTTAAGAATAGCGGTACACTTACATCCACTTTAAATAACTTCATCACCAATAACACTACCGATGGAATTTCAATAGAAGCTACTGCGGGCGCTATAGGTGCCATAAACAATAATGATTTATCAGGCAATATCGTAAAAGCTATTAATAATGCTTCGGCACCAACAATAGCAGCTACCTGCAACTGGTATGGAAGCAATGTACTTGCGACGGTAGCAGGTAAAGTAAGCGGATCAGTGACTTATGTACCTTATTTAAGTGACGGTACAGATGATGGCGGTATGTCTTCAGATGGATTTCAACCGCTACCACTTGCTTGTGGAAATAATGTAATGATTTCTTCTGTAGTTGTGGTAAATGAGACTTGTGGACCTGTTTTGGGTTCTTTAACTGTTACTTTCACTGATGGATTAAGTCCTAATAGCATTTCATGGGTGGGTCCGTCCAGTGGCTCGGATAGCCCTATTATGAGCGGATATATGATTCCTTCTTTAGCGGCGGGCAGTTACAACATCACTATAACGAGTGCCAATGGTACAACAGCTACCACATCTGCAAATGTACTCTATCTGCCGGTAACAAATACCACAGATGTGCCTGACACCTACCACGCTACTATACAGGCGGCTATTAATGCAGCTGTTGTTGGAGATGTAATCGAAGTTTGTGCCGGCACCTATAATGAGTCTGACATCTTAATTACACAAGCAGGATTGACCATAATAGGAGCTAGTAAGACAACTACATTGATTAATCCCGATCCTCTGAAACTTGATATTAAAGGATGTAGTTCTGTATCACAGGGAACACCTCATAATGGATTTATTATAGCCGCAGATAATATTACAATAAAAAATCTTACGATTGATGGTGGAGCAAATCAAGATTACCGAAATGGTATTATTTCGAAATTTTGGACGCAAGCGTCACCCTATATTGCAAACACAGTCAATTATTCAGCTACTATAGTAGATAGTGTAAAAGTAACTAATACTAATTCCTTTGGTATTTATATTAGGAGTAACACCGGAAAAACCAGTGGACATCAAATATTAAATACCGATATTATCGATGGTAGTAGTTATAGTGTTTGTGCTCAAAATGCTTGGGGTATTTATGTTTTTAATACAGATATTACAATAACTAATTGTAATGTAGCTAACTGGATTCATGGCATAGGCACTGGAAGTAATGGCACAGCCCCAATATGCAACATCACAGGAAATACTGTAACTGATGCAGAATTACAAGCCTATACCTTAACGCTTAATGGGACTGGAAGTACCTTTACTGGAAATACTGCAACTTTTACTAATAGTGCAAATCTAGGTACTGGTCTAGTTACTTATGAACTGGAAGATGTTACGATTACTAATAACACTTTTACCGGAGCTTTTAATGGTATTAGTGTGGGACAACAAACAAAGACAAAAAATAAACTTGTTTTCGGTTCAGAAAATAATATATCTTCAACAATAAGAACAGGTACATCTGGTATAATTGCTAGTGACGTTTCATGGGCGGGTTTTGCAAGAAACTTTAAAGTTACCGGAACATCTATTACTGGTTATGAAACTGGTATCTTAATTAATCCAGTAAATGGAATGACTTGCGATGCAGACATCAATGACAATAGTGTCACTGGAAATACAATTAATTTAAATAATCTTGGTACATCACCAAATGTAACATTGGATGCTACCTGCAACTGGTGGGGAAGTGATAATTTTAATGCTGTTCAAGCAACAATCACAGGTGAAGCACAGATTATACCTTTCCTTATTACTGATGCTATGGGAGCAACCTATCCATGGTCAGGTACGGATACGTATTCATGTCTTGGTTATCGTCCAGTGGTGGTTTATGATGCGGATCCTAATACTACTGGAACACTTATTAGCAGCCATATCACGATACAAGAAGCCGTGAACGAAGTAACAACTTTAAATAATTATTTCATCACAGTTTCTGCGGGTACCTATAATGAAAATGTCACAGTAAGTAAATCAGTAACATTAAGAGGTTCCAATTTTGGGGTTAACGCAAATGACCCTTCTGACATTACGATAATCAATGGAGGTAGAGTTGCTGAAGCAATTATAAATGGAACCATAAGGGTGACAAGTACTGATGTCGCAATAGACGGATTCAAATTTACAGGTGCTAGTGGTGTAAACACGAATGGAGTAGCAACAAACGCTGCAGATGGATTGTCAATCATCAATAATGTATTTGAGAATATCTCTATACCTGCATACAATAATACATCAGGTGCTTCAGCTCAAACTAATCTTACATTCAGTAATAACAGAGTGGATGGAGCGAATACTGCATCGATAAGTGCTTTAGGTGCCTGGGATGGAATTTCAAATATGACAATAAATTCAAATTACTTCACTGAGTTTGAAAGGGGCATTCAGTTGGATAATGTATCAGACGTAACTATAAGCAACAGTTATTTCACAGCTATCAGCCATCAAGCTTTGCAGATAGCTAACAGTTGTGCTGATATTAATGTACTTGAAAACGTTTTTGATAATTGTAATATTCCAGCACAAACAGATCGTGGTGCTATTCGTCTTTATTCCAATGTGACAGGTCTAATCAATATTACAAATAATGTCTTTACAAATAACGGTAATGCCGTAAGGGTGCGAGCAGGAGCTGGATATACTCATTCTTTCTTTGTTATACAGTTTAATTCTTTTACATCTAATACTATTGGGGTATCAGATGGTTCGACAGTTATTTCAGGTACAGTCAATGCACAAGCCAACTGGTGGAGTCATGGCACAGGTCCTTCAGGTGCAGGTCCTGGTACGGGAAATGCAGTGAGTTTAAACGTAGATTTTTGTCCTTGGTTAGATGGCCCTCTTCCTACAGGCATGCCTATTAATGGCAGTGGTCTAGGAGAAGTCAAAAATACAACGACCAATATATTATATTGCTCTATTCAAGTGGCACTCGACGCTAGTGTGGTAGGAGAGGAGATTCATTTTAATAGTGGAACCTCTACAGAAACAGTTACCATTGATACAGGTAAAAAATTGGTGATCAATACTGGAGCAACATTGATTAATGATTCTATATTAATAAATAATGGAACGCTAGAACTCGCCGTCGGTGGTACGTACACTAATAATGGTGTGTACACAGCTAACGGTACTTTCATAGGTGCTTTCACAAATAACGGTATCTTTAGACCAGGCAACTAGTACATCAACTAATACACTTTATAAAATAAACTAGAGCGTATTCCTTTCAAAGAGGGATGCGCTCTTTTTATTTTGGTGCTATTTACATTATAGTGTGGATGTCTAGTACATACTACAATTAGCCCCTCTTTTTTAAGATAGGGGGTTGGGGTGAGTATAGACGGTGGCTCAATCTTACTACTAGTTAGCATTTCTCTGCAGCAGGTCTGAGACCAAGAGGAAATGGTATCGTAGCCCAAAGCTACGACGAACGTATAGTTAAAAATCTATATGCTTGCTTACTGATTTTGACTAAATCATTAATTTATTTAAAATTAATATGAAGTTTTACTTGAAATTCATCTAGCTGCTATATATTTGCAGCAATTATATAATTTAGAATCTAAATTTCATTCTGTATGAATCATCGCAATAATGTACTTAAAGCAAATATCTCTGAAATCCAAAATAGCTCACACAACTTTTCTCCTTTCTCTCTAGTTAAGGTAGTTTTATTTTTTCTTAAAAATGGAAAAACACAAGCAGCTTCTTCATCTTTTTTTACGAGGACATTTTTGTTTTTGGCGCTGATGATCGTGGGTGTTAATGTTTCGGGGCAGATATATTATGATATGTCATCTGGAAATTACAGTCAAAACTTTAATGGAATCACTACTTTGCCAACTAACTTTAGTCTTGTGGGTGTGCTAGCTACCGGTACTATACCCGTAGCTACTAGAACAACTGCAACTTCAACAAATAATCTTAATGTTGTCGGAACAAGTGCAGCTGTCGGTATAGATGTTACAACTTCAACTCGATTAGTTTTTCTAACTACTGGTGCAGATGTTAATTCATCTGCAATCGCAAGTGATTTAAACTTAAATTTCACAAATAGAATTGCAGGTAACTTAAGTTATGATGCGTCTACTATTTTTAATTCCACGGGCGATCGCGTAGGTTCACTTAGAGTATACTATTCGCTTGAGAATACTGTATGGACAGAGTTAACTGGAACTAATTTACCTTATGTTGCTACAAACAATGTGGCTGGTAGCGGCGTAGTCAATATCGCTTTACCGGCTGCTTTAAATGATCAGGCTACAGTAAAACTTAGATTTTATTACCATAATGGAAATGCAAATGGTAGTACTGGTTCCCGCCCTAGAATTGGAATTGACAATGTTAGTGTAACTAGCATTAGTTCTCCTAACATCACCATCGATGCCAATGACGACGGACCCTCCGTTTATCCCTACGATTATGTATCGGGCGGCACCACTTACAAAGCTATTTGGACCAGCAATGATTTATATATGTTTATCAATGGAGCTAATCAATCAGAGCCAGTGAGTATTTACTTAGATGTAGATCCAAACGTACCCGTAAATGGGGGCACTGATGCCAATGGTACATTGGTAGGTTTAGATTATGATGGCTACACAACTCGCCCTAATTTGCCTTTCAGAGCAGATATCTGTATTTATGCCCATAACGGGTATCGTGAAATATTTAGACGCAATGGCGCCAATGGTTGGACATCTATTGCAAGCGGTAATGGTGGCTTAACTGGATCTGCTAACGACTACGTAAGTAACACAAACGGTCAATATGCCTCAAATGATAATGGAAACGGTAATGGCGGCGACGACAGAAGAGAGTTTAGAGTGTCTTGGGCAAGATTATTAGGTACTATCAATGGTGGCTCAATACCTGCAAGTTTTAATATGATGTCGTATATTTCCTACGCTAACGGTATGTACGCACAAATACCTGTGGAAAACTATAATGGTAATAATGTATCGGGAAACTCTAATGGAATAGTTAGATATTTTACAGTTCCAACTACAGTAACTCCGATTGCAATAAGTCCTTTTGCAAATAACTCCTTTACACAACCACTTACAGCCACCAACAATTCTTTTGGCAACATAGCTGTGTATGATTTTACTATGAATAGCAATGGTCAACAAATTGCCAGATTAAATACTGGAGGTGATTGGACAATAAGCAATAACTTAGTAGTAGGTGCAGGTACACTTTTCTTTGGTAGTGGTGGTTCGGGTTACGGTAACACCACAGTTGGGAATGTAAATGTAGTCGGCGGTACCCTCAATATGGATCAAACCAACAAACCTATTAATGTTGCAGGTAATGTCACTATTGCATCAGGAGGTGCAGTACAGCTTTCAGGCACCATCGGTGGCGATTTAAATATTGCAAACAACTGGTCTAACGCAGGTATATTCACTCCCAACAATAGGTTGGTAGCCTTTAATGGTATTGCCGCTCAAACGCTAACGGGAACGACTAGTTTTGATTTTTTATCCTTAAATAATTCAATAGGCTTAACCTTACAGGCTGCAAGTCCAGTTACAGTAAACCAAACCTTAGCACTCACCAATGGTAAAATAACCCTGGGGGCTAATAACTTGACGGTAGGTAGTGCAGGGACAATTACAGGTTTTGATGCCACCAAGTATATTATTACTAATAGTGCTGGTCAATTAAGAAGAACCGTTACAGCTAGTAGCAGTATTTTTCCAGTTGGAAATTTTGCCTATAATCCCATCATTTTTAATAATGCGGGTACTTCAGATATTTATGGAGTACGTGTGGTAGATGGCGTACATACTACGGGTACTTTCAATACTAAAACAGTCAATAGAAGATGGATAACTTCTGAGGCATTAGCAGGTGGTAGCAATTTATCTGTCGTTGGTCAGTACAATACAGGGGAAGAAAATGGAAGCTTTATAGCAGCTACAGACCCTTTCATAGGTTATTATAATGGAGCCACTTGGTCGCAAGTAGCTGCCACAACTGCGGGTGCTAATCCGTTTACCTTTACTTCTGATAGCAATATATCGCCAGCAGATTTAACTGTAGGAACAGGATATTTTGCATTAGGTAAAGACAATGCTTTTTTATCTACGGCCTCTAATTTGGTTATCACATCTATCACGCCGACCTCACCAACGGCAGGAAGCGGATTTAGTGTGACCGTTCGTTCGCAAGATGCTTACGGTGTTTTTGCCAATGTAGTAGCTGGAACCTCTTTTACTTTGAGTACAAATGGCAGTGCGGGTACAATAGGGGGCACGGTTACAGGCACCATTACCGCGGGTACAAGCACAATTACTGTCGCTGGAGTTACATTAGCTTCTGCAGGTACAAGTGCTACGGTGACAGCTACTAGAAATACAGGTGATGTTTTAATAAATGGAACAAGCAGTGCTTTTGATGTAATTGCTGCAGCGTCGCAATTGGCTTTTGTCAGCGTACCTTCTTCTGGAAATATTGGTGTCAATCTAAGTTCCTTCACAGTAGAAGCAAGAAGACCTGACAATTCAGTGGATAACACTTATGTGGGTAATATCACTATTAGCAAAACTTCAGGTGCAGGTGCTTTATCGGGTACGCTTACATTAGCTGCGGTTGCTGGCATAGCTACTTTTAGCACTTTGCAATTTGATGCCGCAGATACTTACACCATTACCGTAGCGGCAACAGGACTAACATCGGCTACAAGTGGGAATATTGTGGTTACGTTGGCGCCTATAAGTATTTTTGCAAATAACATTACAGGAACTAACCCAAATACAAGCGATCCGTACATTTCGGGTCATACTTTTAATTCAAATATAGCGGTAAGCGGGATTGGAAGAGGTTCTGGTATTAATGGGACTAATGCTAATAATAGATATAATGCTAACGGATGGAGTACAGGTGCTTTGGACCTCAATGACTATTTTGAGTTTATATTAACACCAAATGCTGGATATAAAATAAATTTTAGCAGCTTTGAATATACTGGACAAGTATCATCTGGAAGTCCAAGCATTGCCTTCCGTTCAAGTGCTGACGGCTATACAAGCAATATTGGTACTCCATCTGTTTTAGGAACTACAATTAACTTGAGTCCAATGGAATATCAAAATATTTCTAGTGCAATTACGTTTAGATTTTATGCATTTGGATTAGCTATTGGAACTACGACTTTTAGTATTAATGACTTTACTTTTAACGGTAACGTTCTTTGCTCAGACCCAACAGCCTTCACCGTCACAGGCGGTGGTACAAGATGTATTTCAGATGCTGGTTTAGCGATCGGTTTATCAGGTTCTCATCTAGGTATCAACTACCAACTAAAAAATGGAGCTACCGATGTCGGTTCCCCAGTAGCGGGTACAGGTTCGGCCCTTGCTTTTCCTGTTCAAACTGATGCAGGTACTTATACGGTGGTGGCAAGTAACACCAACGGTACTTGTAATACATCACTGACCATGACAGGCAGTGCCACTGTCACTGTTTTATCTAACTTTACAATCACTGCGAGTGCGGGTGTCAATGGAACAGTTACCCCAATGGGTGTGACGACATTGACTTGTCTTGGTACAGGTAGTCAGGCTTATAGCATCACACCAGCTTCTTGCTATAGCATAGCAGATGTATTGGTAGACGGCACAAGTATAGGCGTGGTGAGCAGTTATACCTTCACAAATATTGCGTCCGATCGTACCATCAGCGCCACTTTTGTACAAAATGGACCCTACACCCTCACCTATACAGCCGACAGTAATGGTAGTATAAGTGGTACCAGTCCACAGTCTTTGGCCTGCGGAGCCGATGGTTCAGAAGTGACTGCCGTCCCAAATTCAGGTTCTGTTTTTGTTGATTGGTCGGATGGTTCGACAGCAAATCCACGTACAGATCTCAACGTCACAGCTAGTATTTCTGTAACTGCCAATTTCTTGGTGAGTTGCGTTGTACCATCTGGGCTATCTTATAGTAGCAATCCAGCTTATTATTGTATCAATAATTTGATTGCCGATAATATCCCTTCTTTCACAGGGGATGCGGCTACTAGTTACGGGATCGGCTCTGCTTTACCTTCAGGACTTAACTTCAATGCTGCAACGGGTGTGATTTCAGGTACACCTGATGCTTCATCGATGTCCACTGACTACACAGTGACGGTTACAAATAGCTGTGGAAGTACCACTGCTACGGTTAATATTATGGTCAGCCCATCTGTTGCTTCGGGTACATTGAGCGGAACGCAAGATGTATTAGTAGGTAGTACTACTGCTTTTAGTAGCACAGTAGCAGGTGGTTTGTGGTCTAGCGATGATATAGATATAGCTTCAGTAGATGTAACTTCAGGGGTAGTTACGGGTACAGGATTAGGCACAGCTACAATAACTTATACTGTATCAGGCTGTAATGGTCCAGCTACTGCCACCAGAACAATAAATGTAACTTGCACTTCAGGTTATTATTTCGATACTGTTAATAATATATGTGAGATTTGTCCTGCAGGGTCCTATTGCCCGGGCAATACTACGGCACCAATACCTTGCCCAGCAGGCCAGTATTCTGCCGTTATAGGATCAGAGGAATGTGTGTCATGCGCAGCAGGCACGTCACAATCTATGTCGGGTATGACCTCATGTGTGTTTTGTCCAGCAGGTACTTTTTCAAGTGTAGAAGGTGCTATTGTATGTACCGATTGCCCTATGGGAACCAATAGTGGCTCAGGTGCTACAGCATGTTTTGATGATACGGATGGTGATGGTATAGAGAATAGTATAGACAATTGTCCTAATATTGCTAATCCATCGCAAATAGATGCAGATATGGACAATTATGGTGCGGCTTGTGATTGTAATGACACAGATGCATTGCAGCAGCCAGGTCAAGTTTGGTACACAGATTCAGACAACGATGGATATTCATCAAGTACTCCTACGGTAACTCAATGCTTACGCCCGACCTTTGGTAAATTACTTTCAGAACTGATAGCAACAACTGAGGACTGTAACGATAGTAATTCTGCCATTAATCCAGGCGCAACGGAGATTTGTAATGGCGAAGATGATGATTGTGATGGCATTACTGACCCTAGTTGTAATTATTGTACCACTTTATTTGCTACTGTAACCAACGGTGATTATAACGACAGTGTTATCTGGGAAAGTAATTGCCAGCCACCTAATCCTATACCATCTGGTGTTACCGTTAATATACGTCACGACGTTAACTTAAATATCGCTATTACGATAGATCTAGGGGGAATCTTTACTACCACCACCGTGGCTAGTCTGAGGAATATGACAACGATTACTAAAAATGGTGTTTTTAACAATAATGGTACGCTGAAAGGTACGGGATCATTTATTGGAGACTTCACCAATAATGGTTTATTTAGCCCGGGTAATTAATACCTAAACCAATATAGTTTAAAGCTTAGAAAAGCGCATTCCTTGTTGTAAAAGGAATGCGCTTTTTTATTTAGTGCTATTTACATTATAATGTGGATGTCCAGTACATACTACAATTAGCCTCTCTTTTTTAAGAGACGGGTTGGGGTGAGTAGGATGGGAATGCTTGGTGTTACATTCAGAGGTCGGGGTGAGTAAAGACACTGCTGCTTTTACTTAACCTCTTTTCTGGAATTATAACATAAAAAGCATTTTTGAGCGACAGTTTGATAAGATTGAAGAGTAAATTTATTAATTGTAGAAATTATTCCATTTTTTTTAAAAATAAATATTAAATATCTTTCACAAGTTTTAATTATTTTATTTATCTTTGTCCTTTCAAAGTGTATTATACGATTATTCCTTTGAAAATGTGAAGTGAACCCATGCGGTTCAACTGGTTTCAGTTAATAAATGACCGATTAAATAATATTTAATACCATTTATAATAAAAAACCACTTAAAATAATCTTGAGTTAATTATTTATTATAGATTTGTCAATTATTAATAGAACATTAAAAATAAAATTGTGATAATAAGCAATATCAAAAACTTTCTCTTAGGATTACAAATCCTTAAAAGCTATTTTACTAGTTACAATAATACGATTATAAGTTTAGAACCTTTATATAGGACCTACGGGAGTGACACCCAGTACGTGTCTGGCACACTTTCATTTAACGAATATACCAATTAAAAACTTGAGAATGCAAAATCTTTTTACAAATTTACCAATTTTTAACGTCCGAGGGCTTAGCTTTTCAGGACTTTTGCTGTGGATGGTCCTACTGTGTTGTCTCCCTTCGGTGACTTACGCGCAGCCAGCATGTAGTCCTATTGTAGGTTCCTACATTCAAAATGGGATCCTTGACATTGAGCTGGAAGGGATAACACCTTGTACTCAGCATGATCAAGTAGTAGTGACAGGATCGGCAACTTTTAATAGTTCGGCGACAATTAATGTGTCTAATTATTTAGCCTATATGTCACCCGCAAACTGTACAAGTTACACTATAGTAACTGCTAGTGGTGGGGTGACATTAGCTGGGGGCGTTACAGTTAATTATCCTGCAGGTTATACAGGTACAATTGCTGTCGTAGGAATGAATGATTTAGTTGTTTCCTTATTACTAACTCCTACAATTTCCTATACAACTCCAGTGTGTCAAAGTAATTTTTCTTTGGCGGTTACGCAAACTGGAGCGACAGGAGGAACGTATTCAGCTACACCGGGTGGTTTGACCATCGACGCAACGACTGGTGTTATTTCTGCTGGAACGACAGGAACTTACACTGTAACTTATAGTATTCCTGCCGTTCCAAACGGTTGTGCAGCGGTTTCAGCTACTGCTATAGTGGTAGTTGATATTACACCACCAGTACTAGTCGGTTGTCCTACGAATGCCATTATAACTTCAGATCCTTCTAATCAGTGTTCTGCTCCTTATCAGATTCCTGTGGTTACAGCTACAGACCTTTGTGGTGGAGCAACTGTTACTGTCAGAGTTAATGGTTTACCAAATACAATGGGAAATACAGTAACTTTACCAGTAGGGATTAATACAATAATATATACAGCTACTGACGGAAGTGGTGCTTCGGCAGTATGTTCTTATACGGTAACGGTCAATGATAATGATATGCCTATCATAACTTGTCCAGCAAATATTACTATCAATAGTTCAGGTGGTCAAGATCTTATGTCGGGTGACTGTGGTGCGACAGCTGCTTGGGCAACTTTGGTTGCATCGGATAACTGTCCTGGTGTTACGGTAGTAGCAACAGATGCCACTTATACAAATCCTGTTGCAGATCCAATTAACTCATTTTTTACTGTTGGAGTAACCACGGTGTATTACCGGGCAACAGATGCTAATACCAATACGGGAACTTGTTTTTTTACTGTAACTGTAATAGACAACGAACCACCTGTGATTACCTGTCCATCAGGTGGTCCATTCGCAAGAAATAATACTGCAACTTTGTGTGGTTATACTGTTATAGGTAGTGAGTTTAATGCTACCTTCACAGAAAACTGCTCAGGTGCAGTTCTTAGTTACACCATAAATACTGGAACTCCTGTTGTAGCTTCATCTTTAGCTGGGGTAACCTTACCTATTGGATCAAATTCAATAGTTTGGACAGTGGCTCCTACTACAGGACCTCCTGTAACTTGTACTATTTTTGTAAATGTAGCGGATACTCAAACACCTGTTATTTCTTGTCCTACCGTTGCGTCTAGTTACAATACTGACGCGGCACAATGTTACTCAACACAAACTTTTGCAGCTACTGCAATTGATAACTGTACTGTAACATATACTTATACAGTAATGGCCGTTCCAATTACTTTCCCTTACCAATTTCCTAAGGGAAGTACTGTAGTGACGGTAATTGCTTTTGATGGTACCAATACTTCAGCACCATGTACCTTTACGGTAACAGTAGAAGACATTGAACTTCCTATTATAAGTTGTCCTTCAGGTTCCCCGTTCGCAAGATTATCTAATGCGTCTTGTCAGTATGTAGTTTCGGCTACAGAATTTGATCCTATGTTCTCGGATAACTGCCCAGGTAGTGTGCTTAGCTACACTATAAATGGTGGAACTTCTGTTGTTGCACTTTCTATGGCAGGTGAAATACTTCCTATGAAGGGTCTTAACACTATAGTTTGGACAGTTACTGACGCTACAGGCAGCAACTCTACGTCTTGTGCAATTATAGTAAACGTAAACGATAACTTGGCTAGAGTTGAAATTAAAACTGATAACTCTAGTACACAATGCTACACAAATCCAGCACCATTTTTCGCTTTGATCGCTGAAGTGTATGGTGAAGATGGTAATATTAGTGCAACTGGTGGTATGTGGTTTGGTGGTTTGGGTGTTTTCGGAAATGCATCATCAAATAATACTCCATATACACCTGCTGTTTCTGAAATCGGAACAACGGTGATCCTTACATTTATTGCTAATGATCCAGACGGAGCCGGTCCTTGTACGGGTGGTCAGTCTGCCCAAATAGGTTTAACAGTTAGACATCAACCAGCTTTAGTGACGACCCTTAATAATGTGAATGTCACTGACAATAATGATGGTAATGATGATGTTGCCTCATTTACTGTATGTAATGTGGCTGATAATCTATTTAATACTGTTGCTTTTTCAAATGTTGGAACAGGAAGTGGGGTAAATGTAAAAGTAAGGCAGACCACTGTGTTGAACAATACTAGCTTGGCTTATTGTTCTCCTTGTGAAGTTCCATTATCAGTTTTTAT
>Ga0105045_10000020_pt1 | contig 80810 bp, 64 predicted proteins | sample MAT02_FD_78089 | JGI IMG/M metagenome (GOLD analysis project Ga0105045, IMG submission 78089) | Freshwater microbial communities from Lake Fryxell liftoff mats and glacier meltwater in Antarctica - MAT-02 (megahit assembly) | ecosystem: Environmental > Aquatic > Freshwater > Ice > Liftoff...
GCGGATTCGCGGTTCTTCGGCATGGGGTAGGTCTGGAATCGCAAGAGCAACTGCGTAACGCAAAGGCGCATGGGCGCGAAGGTGCCACGGTGCCACGGTGCCACGGTGCCAGGGCACAAAAGGAATGCAGCGGGTAGCGCATTCGTGATTCGCCGCTTCTGTGGCAAGAAGACCTTCGGAGCGCATTCCGCAGGACACGATGGCGCGAGCGTGCCCGGAACGGCGAGCGGCAGTCGCACTATCCCGCAGCAGGTCTGTGCTTTCCTTCTGTGTCCCTCGTGCCGTGTTGCCTTCGTGCCTTCGTGCCTTTGTGCCTTTGCGTTGATGCCGTTGTTCTTGCTCCTGTTGGAGTCACCTCGACCGACATGGCGTCAGCGCGCGCCGGCGCCAAGGACGCGATCGAAATGCTCGACGAGTCGCGTGAGGAGCGCGCGGGCGATGGCGGGGCGCTGGGTCCAGCCGTGGGTGGCGGAGGGGGCGACGGCGACGTCGACGTTCTTGCCCAGTCGCATGAATTCATCGAGCAGTGCGAGCGTGGTCGCAAACGGGACCACGTCGTCCTGCATGCCGTGGATGATCAGCAGGTGGTCGCGAAGATTTCCGGCGTACTGCAGGGCGCCGCGCCGGAAGGTCTCAGGGTGCGTCTGTGGCCGGCGTGCGATGGCGACGTCGTCGCTGCCGAAGAAGAACGGATCAGTGGCCGGAGCGCCGGCGACGCCGGCGGCGAACAGGCCGGGTTTCTTCAGCAACGCGTAGACCGTCAGAGTGCCGCCGTAGCTGCTGCCCCAGATGCCGATGCGTGCCGGGTCCACGTAGGGCAGTGACTGCAGGTGACGCACCGCGGTCTCGAGGTCATCCAGATCGCTGCCCCCCCAGTCCAGCAGGAACTTCTCGCGGTAGTCGCGGCCGTACCCCGTGCTGCCACGGACATCCACCTGCACCACGATGTACCCCTTCTCGATGGCGAGGTACTGCTGCAGGGTGGCGTAGAGCCCCTGCCAGCGGTTGCGCACGGTGTTGGAATACACGGGACCGAACAGCACCGGGTAGCGCTTCGTCGAGTCGAGGCCCGGGGGCATCAGGATGCGCAGCGCCAGCGGGGGGAGACCGGCGCGTGCCGGCAGGGTCACGTAGGTCGGGCTGACCCACGGTGTCGCGTCGAAGTCCGGGGCCTGCGACCGCGTGATGCGTCGCGCCGTTGCGCCGGACACGAGGGGCTGCAGCCAGAGCTCCACCGGGGTGACGTCATCCGTGCTGAGCAGGGCGAGGGTACGGCCGTCCGGCGACGGGAACGGTGTGTGCGTGCCCGGGCGTTGCGTGTGCCGTTCGCGACGTGACCCATCGGCTCGCACGGTCCAGACGTGGCGCTCCGATGGCAGCGGGTCGTTGCTCATGTACAGGATGCGCCCCGTGGCGAGATCGTGTGCCGCGCCCGTCACGTCGGATGTGCCCGGGGTGAGCGCGCGCGGTATCGTGTCGCCGGGTGTGAGTGCGTAGAGACGATATCGGTCATCGAGGTCACCGCTGATCAGGACACGTTTTCCGTCAGCGCTCCAGGCGCTGGCGATGTCGTTGTAGATCCTCGTGTCGCGATGGTCGTGCCAGATGCGGCTTGGCGCGCTGCCATCCCGCGTGACGACGTGGATGGTGCGGTCGATCTCGTCATCGGTGGCGCGGTCGATCAGGAGGGTGCCGTCGCGTGACCACGCGAAGTTGACCACTCGCGTGCTGGACGAGTCGGGGAGCTCGATGCAGCGCAGAGCGCGAGACGCGACATCGAGCAGTCCGACTTTCCGCACCTCGTTCGCCTCGCCGGGCGCGCTGCGACGGACACGGTTCATCGTGGCGCGGCCGTTCGCGTAGAACGGCATCTCGAGTACGGGCACGCCGCGCCGGTCCACGTAGTGCACCGCGATCGTTCGTCCATCAGGCGACCAGGCCAATGTGGGGGCATCGCCACCCCAGGTGGCGCTGCCGATCTCCACGTCGCGGCGGAAGTAGGTGCCAAGAGGGACGGTCCCGATCGGCGCCACGCCCACCGCGGTCAGTCGTTCGGGGGTCTGGCCAGGTGCGAGCAGGTAGAGGTCGCCGGCGCTCAGGTACGCGATGCGTGTTCCATCCGGGGAGAGCGCAACCTCGGACTTGTCACCGCCATCCGACGTGAGGCGCAGCGGCGTACCCTCGGTGAACGACACGCGATACAGGTCGCCCGACTGCACGTAGACCAGCGCACGACCGTCGGGCGCCCACGCGAACTCGGTGATCGCACCGCGCAGGCTGTCCGGCAGCAGCCGACGTGGCACCGTTCCCTCACGGTCCACGATCCAGAGGGTGCGCTGCGGGAGCCCGCGCTCGTTCCAGAGGAAGGCAAGGTGCCGTGACGTCGGCGACCAGAGGGGTGCCGAAGGGGCAGTGCCGGTGAGCGATGGGCCGCTCGTCATGCGTGCGATCGTCAGTGGCGCGCGCACGCGCTGCGCCGTGCCGACGCCGGGAACGAGTGCGGAGGCGATGGCGAGGCAGACGAGCACTGCACCAGGGAAACGGAATGGGGTCATGCGAGGGGTGTCGTGGAATTGGATCCGGTTGCGGCGTGTCATCTGGCGTCGGTGCCGGTGCCCGCTTCGGCCGCGAACGTGACCATCGCTGCGAACGCAGACTGCACCGCCGCCGAACAGGCTCGCGCGAGCCCGCCGGTGCCGAGCCTGACTCCGGCTACCCTCGACCACGTCTTCCGAGCGGACGCGGTCGAAAGGGATCGCAGAGCGTGCGTGAGCGGCCATAGTCGGGGAAATATGCCATCCGGAACCGGGACCGAGCGTACGCGGCAACGGCCGCACATCACGTGAGCCTTGGGCCCTGGCGGATCCAGCAGCAATGCCTTGGCCCGCGGCGCATCACAGGCCGCCCGGGCACAGCGCCGTGTCGGCGCCTCGCAGCAACGGACGGCATGAACGGACGACAGTGCGTCGCCCCGCGGAATGCACACACACTTCGATCCCTGCGCCTTCACCATCGCAGGGCCGCGTGGTTGCCGGGCTCTGCGCGCGCGACCCGTCGCAGTGGGCTGGCAGCCGGAGTGTCGACCCCACTGCCACGCATCGTTCGTGGGCCACGCGGCGGAGGAGTGAGACCATCGTGCGGTGGACCTCTCCGCGTATTGCCATCTGGCAGTGCCCCTGGCTGAACGCGGCACGTGTGCGCGATATGTACCGCCCGGAACCAGTCGTGCCGCGCGGACCCGTAGGTCCGCGCGGCACTGGCAGTCAGCGAGGGACGAGTCAGGCCGACCGTCAGGCCGTGAGCAGCACCGGCGCCGGTCGCGTCCGCGGCGGCCGTCCGGCACCGACGCCATCGCTCCGGTGATCCGTCACGACGAACTCCTCGAGCAGCAGCGCCATCCGGTCGGCCTCGGCCGCCAGCGACTGTGCGATCGCCTGCGACGCCTCCGCGCTCCCCGACGTGTCCTGTGTGATCCGGCCGACGTGCTCGATCGCCGTCGCGATCTGGGCAACGCCCTCGGCCTGTTGCTCGTTCGCCGTGGCAATCTCGCTCACCACGTCCCGCACCTTGTGCACGTGGTCTTCGATGTCGGCGAGTCGGGATGAGACGTCAGCGGAGAGGCGGGCACCCGTGGCCGCGTGCGTGACCGAGTCCGCAATGAGCGCCGAGGTGCTGCGGGCCGCCTCGGCGCTTCGCAGCGCAAGACTGCGAACCTCTTCGGCCACGACCGCGAAGCCACGACCGGCGTCACCGGCACGTGCCGCTTCCACGGCGGCGTTGAGTGCGAGCAGGTTCGTCTGGAAGGCGATCTCGTCGATCGTGCGGACGATCTTGGCCGTCTCGTTGGCGCTGTGCCTGATCTTCTCCATCGCCTCGCTCAACGCCTTCATGGCCTGAACGCTGTTCGAGGCCGCGTGGCGTGTCGTGTCGGCGATGCTGCGCGCCTCTTGGGCGTGGTCGTAGGTCGACTTCGTCATCGCGGTGAGCTCATGCAGTGACGCCGATGACTCCTCGACCGCTGCTGCCTGATCGGAGGCGCCGCGGGCGAGCCGTCCGCTGCCTGCGCTGATCTCCCGGCTGGCATCACGGCATTGCGTCGAGAGGAGGCGTGCGTCGGCGAGCGTCTCGGCCAGGTGCTCGACCGCATCGTTGAACGCGCGCTGTGCCTCGCTCTGGTTTCCCGAGAAGCTGCCGTGAAGCCGAGTCGTCATGTCGCGCAAGGCGAGGCCTTTCACTGCGGCCTGCAGCCCGGCGAGGAACGACAGCGCGCTGTCGCGCTGCTGCTCCGCACGTGCGTGCGCGGCCTGCAGCGTATCCATCGAGCCATTCATGCCGGCGATGACGGCGCGGAAGGAGCCGGCAAAGAGGCGCTGGTCGCCGCGACGCGAGTAGTCGCCGCGGCTGGCGGCGTCGGACACGGCACTGGCCTCGCTGACGAGTGACTTGACGGCCACGACCACGGTGCGGTAGGCATCGGCCATCTCGCCGCCAGTGACGGGTACGTCGAGGTTGCCACGGGCGAGTTCGTGGGCCACGCCTTGCAATCCTTCGACTTCTGCCGCTTCGCGGGCCAGGCCGAGTGACATCCACACCAGCACCGCGGTCTCGAGCACCACGAATCCGGCGTGAAGCGCCACGATGCCAAAGGCCACATGATGGTCGCGGGGGAACCCATATGCCGCCGCACCTCCGTTTTGCAGCAGCATGAACGCCACGTGATGAATGGCGATCACAGCGGCGCCGGTGATCGGTACGTGCCAGTCGCGGTACGTCAGCAGAAAGGCGAGCAGCACGAAGATGTGAAAGTGCAGCTCCAGCATGCCGTTCGCCTCGTGGATGAACAGCGCGGAGAATGTCATCGATGCCGCCGCGACGGCGTGCCGCGTCACGACGGCGCCGGCGCGCGTGCGCGTCAACCAGAAGGTTCCGAGGGCGACCGGACCGCCGAGGCCGACGGCCACGCCCCACGTGTCGTGCAGGACCGCGAGCGCGAGCGCAACCGGAAGGTGTGCCAGCAGCAGCCAGCCCAGTGTCCGATCGACCGATGCGCGGGCGCGCTGCAGCATGGTGGTGTGTCCGTCAGAAGACATTGCCGCTTGTTGTTGGAGTGGAGGGCCGCGGGGATGCCGCACGTCAATCCATCTCAATTCTCGTCCCTCGTGGCCATGCGCTTGACCGCCAGCGCGATATATCAGCGACGCGTCGTAGCGTGTCGCGACTGAGGGTCATGTGTGTGTGCCGGCTAACGTTGTCGCGTGTTAATGATCAGTGCGCCACCAATGGCGTCTGGTCCGAAGATGGCGCCGGCCTCGTTCGGCGGGATGTACATCAACGACTCGATCGACGTGGGCTCGATCAGGGGCAGGTCGCCATTGATGCGGCTGCCATCAAGGATGAAGACGCGCACCCGCTGACCGCGATACGACATCCGCGATTCGATGTTCATCGTCTGGATGCCGAGGCCGGGGATGCGCAGCGAGGCAATCAGGTCATCGATGTTCCGCGCCGACGGATTGCGCTCGCGCAGCGCCTCCCCGGCGAGGAAGTAGCGGCCCATCAGGCTGAGATTGAAGCCGAACGCGTTCAGCCGCTGCTCCATGACGAGCACCGGATCGAGCATCGTGATGATGCCCAGTCGCAGCGTGATCGACACGCTGTCGGAGGTGCCGACGATGGGGAACGACTCGGTGCCGCCAGGCGTGAAGCCGAGGCGACGGGCCACGACGCGATACCAGGTCTGCTGGACGTCGCGCCAGCCACCGGTGCCGGTGCTGTCGGTCGCGCCGGGCACCACCTGCTCGAACCTCGAATCGATCGCGATGAGCACGACGTCGGCGCCTGCGACGGGTGCCTCGTTCCTGGCATCCAGCACCTGGACGCGCACCTGGCGAAGCGGGGTGGTGCTCACGCCGCGCTCGATCGATCCGGCGGTGCTGTCCCGAAAGCGCTCCGCGAGGAGGCCCTGCGCAGAGAAGTCTTCACCGCGTACGCGTTCGCGGAGTGTCCGACGAAAGACATGCTCGTAGTGCAGCGTCGCCCCGCTGTCGAGCACGAAGACGGGGGACGCGGTGCGCCCAACGGGCCGGGCGCTCAGTGTGAGCCAGTAGGTCCCCGGCACCGGGGCGCGAACGGAGAACTCGCCCCTCCGATTGCTGCGGCTGCTCGCGGCTTCGCGACCGAGCGAATCGCGGAGCGAGATCGTCGCACCCCACACCGCCGCGCCGTCCGTCTCGAGGAGCGCGATGCCCCGCACCTCCTGCGCCGGCAGCCGACGAATGCCAAGCGCCAACGCCACGAGGAGGACGGTGGTGCGAACGCCGGCGGCGGTCGAGGCGGAGCGGGTGGGCAGTCGGACACGCATCGAGAGCGTCGATTGGAGGGACGCCATAAGCTGCCGACGGGACAGGGGCGCCGCAACACGGCCCGCTTCCGTTCGCTGCCGTGAGCGCAGCATGCGCCTATGCTTCCCTTGCGACGGCCAGCGGCCGCTTTCACTCACCCAGCTCCGCCATGCCATCCGAGCCTCTCCCCTCTCCCACCGACTACCACCGCTGGCGACAGCGAACCGCGGCCGTTGCGGGTGCGACGTACCAGGTGGCAACCAAGCCAGGGGTGGTGGCACACGGCGGTGATGACCCGGCATCCCGCCTGCTCGCGGAGCGGGTGGTGGTCGCACCCGGTTCGACGGTCGTGCAGCTGCAATGCGGTGCCGGGCTGTTTGGCGCAGTGGCGGCGCGTGGCGGTCGTGCGGCGCAAGTCTGGCTCAGCGACCGGAACGCCCTGTCGGTCGAGGCTGCGACGCGGACCCTCACGCTGCACGGTCTCACCACCGCGACCGTCGTACCGGGGCACGGGACCGCGCCATTCGATCCTGCGCTCCGCGCCGACGTCGTCGCGATCCGGATTCCCACCGAGAAGCTGGCGCTGTTGCAGCTCCTCGCCGATGCGTTCGCGATCCTCCGCGTCGGCGGACGCTGCTGCATCGCCGGCGCAACCAACGAGGGCATCAAGTCGGCGGCCACGCTGCTGGCGTCGCTGTTCGGCAATGCCGCGGTGCTGGGGAACGACAGCGGGCATCGCGCCGTGATGGCGGTCAAGCAGGCGTCCACGCCGTCCGAGACGGCAGCACTGGCGAGCGCGTACCTGCGGCATGATGCGTTCCATCCGCTGGACGTGACGCTGCGCGGTGTGTCGCTCTCGCTCTGGACACGACCTGGGGTGTTCTCGTGGGAGCACCTCGACGAGGCCACCGCACTGCTCGCCGACGTCATGGAGGTGCGCGCCGGTGACGATGTGCTGGATCTTGGCTGCGGTGCCGGCGCGCTGGGGCTGCTGGCAGCACGTCTCAGCGCCACCGGACGGATCACGATGGTGGACGCCGACCTCGAGGCGGTGCGCTGCGTTCGGCGCACACTGGCCGCATCACCCGACGCGCATTGCGAGGTGATGGGCAGCGACGTGGCAGCGGCGGTGCTCGACCGGCGGTACGACCTGGTGGTCACCAACCCACCGTTTCACGTGGGCAAGGCCACGGATCTTGCCGTGCCGGGGCAGTTCATTCGCGACGCCCATGCCGTGCTCAAGCCTGGCGGCCGACTCGCGCTCGTCGCGAACCGCACGTTGCCCTACGAGCGACTGCTCGAGGCGCAGTTCGGGGCGTTCGTCACGCTCCACGACGGCCCGAGGTTCAAGGTGCTCGGCGCCGTGCGTCAGCCGTCAGCAGGTGGCGTTCGTCGCCAGTGACAGTGCGCCAGTGCGACGGCGGCAGGTCGCCCAGTGACAACGGGCCGAGGCGGGTGCGGTGAAGCGTCACGACATGATGTCCGACGGCCGCGAACATCCGACGGACCTGATGGTATCGCCCCTCGCCGACGGTGAGCTCGGCGGTGCGCGAGTCGAGCACCGCGATCGTCGCGGGCGAGAGCGGTGTCGCCTCACCGCGAAGCAGCAGTGTGCCCGACGCGAAGGTCGCCCATTCATCGCCACGCAGCGCCTCGGCGAGGGTGGCGCGATAGGTGCGCGGCAGGTGCGTGCGCGGCGACGCGAGTCGGTGATTGAGCTGCCCGTCGTCAGTCAGCAGGAGCAGGCCGCTGGTATCGCGATCCAGCCGGCCGACCGGCGCAATGATCGGGGTGCGCAGACGGAAGCGTGACGGGAGCAGGTCGTAAACGAGCGGGGTGACGTCCTGCGCGGAGCAGGTGAAGCCCACCGGCTTGTGCAGCATCAGCAATGCGCCGGGCGCTGGGTCGAGCAGCGCACCCTCGACGCGCACCGCGTCGTGCACCCATGCGTCCCCCTCGCGGAGCAGCGCGCCATCGGCAAGGGTGACTGCGCGCTGCTGCATGAGCGCCGTGACCTCGCGCCGCGTGCCGTAGCCCAGGTTGGCAAGGTACTTGATCAGCGACGGCACATGCGGCTGGTCTGCAGGCGAGACGAAGCTGCCGGCCGGCGGCTCACGCGCGGGCCATGCACGCGCACGTCAGCACCGACCGAACGGGATGCGCTGCAACGCCACCCTGCCAGGCGTCGCCGCCGCGACGACGCGGCCGACGCCGCGCACGTGCGGGCGCATCAGTAACCCATCTCGTGAAGGAAGTACGGCAGCATGCGACGCCACCATGGCCAGTCGTGGTTCACGTCGTGGCCCCAGACGTCCAACCAGTGCGGAATGCCCTTCGACTCGAGAATCTGCGCCATCTGACGCGACGCATCCGGTGCCTCGTACGCGCCCTGCCCGGTGACCAGGATTATCTTCGCATGGTGCCGGAGCTGGTCCAGCGGCCACCCGCTCAGATCCGGGACGAACCACGCTGGATTGTTCTGGTAGACGGTGCCGTCGGTGTAGCCCTCGAGATAGCTGCGGTTCAGATCATAGAAGCCCGACATGCCGAGCAGTCCGCCGAACAGATCGGGCCGCCGGAAGAACTGGTTGGCGGCATGGAACGCACCGAAGCTCGCCCCAGTGGTCGTGATCCGGACCCCGGAATCGTTGCAGGTGTGGCGGATGTACGGGACCACCTCCTCCTCGACGTAGCCGCTGAACGCCGCCTGCCGCCGCGCCTGCACCCCCACGGGCAGGGAGCGATCCATCCACGCATGCTGGTTGATGCTGTCGATCGAGAACAGCCGCAGCCGCCCCGCCATCAGCAGCGGCTCCACGGACTTCACGAGAAAGAACCGCTCGTTCTCGAGGTAGTCGGCCGCCGCCGTCGGGTAGAGCAGCACCGGTGGGCCTGCATGCCCATACGTGACGATCGGCATGTGGGTGCCGACGCGATCCGAGTACCAGCTGGTGCGGTGACGGGCGAGCGATGGATGAACGTACTGAATGGCCATGGGCTGAACGGGGGCGTGGGGGGTGACGTGGCCGTCGCAGGGGGGCGTGTCTCCCGCAGTCGCCGGGAGTCTCTGGTATCTGGGAGTATCTGGGACTATCCGGGAGTATCTGGGACTATCTGAGAGTATCTGAGAGTGTCCTCCAGAAATCCAGTCGCGCCACGTTCGTGTGCGGTCGCTGCGCCGCGCGTTGCGCGTGGGTGTGACGGCGCTAGACTCTCCCCACGGTCGCCCGCTCTCCACCTCTCGCTCCGGCAGTGCGATGCAGCTGATCCGATGGGGCGCACCGGGCGCCGAGCGTCCTGGCGTGATCATCGACGGCGTCCGCCGGGACTGCAGCGCGCATGTCGCCGACTGGACGCCATCCTTCCTCCGTGACGGTGGGCTCGACCGGCTTCGCGCGCTGCTGGCCGCCCCGACGCCCTTGCCGGCGGTGCCCGACGGCGCCCGGTGGGGTGCCTGCATTCCCCGGCCAGGCAAGATGGTCTGCATCGGCCTGAACTACATCGATCACGCGACCGAAATCGGCGCGAAGACGCCGCGCGAGCCGATCGTCTTTCTGAAGGGCACGAACTGCGTGGTCGGGCCCTACGACGACGTGCTGATCCCGCGGGGGTCGGCGAAAACCGACTACGAGGTGGAGCTGGGGATCGTGATCGGGCGCGATGCGCGGTACCTCGACGACGTGGCGTCGGCCGAGGCCCACATCGCGGGCTACTGCGTCGTGCACGACGTGTCGGAGCGCGCGTTCCAGGTGGAACGGGGCGGGCAATGGACCAAGGGCAAGTCGTGCGACACGTTCGCGCCGACGGGGCCGTGGCTGGCCACCCGCGACGAGATCCCCGATGTGCGCACGCTGGCACTCACCTGCGAGGTGAACGGCAGACGACGGCAGGCGGGCACGACGGCCTCGATGATCTTCGATCCGTCTGTTCTCGTGCACTACCTGTCGCAGTTCATGACGCTGGAAGCGGGCGACCTGATCGCCACCGGCACGCCGGCGGGTGTCGGGATGGCGATGGCGCCGCCGCAGTTCCTCGCGGCGGGCGACGTCGTCACGCTGTCAGTGGAGCACCTGGGAACACAGCGGCAGGTGTTGCGGCCGGCGTGACGAGCAGGTGGTGGAAGTCGCGATACCAGATGTCGGCGCCGTTGCCGAGTGACCGGTCATTCGCATTGGCGTGAACGAGTCTCGCCACCAACCCCGCTTCGAGTGCCTCGGCGTCTGCACGCCCCGCCATCGCGAAGGCAGCCATGCGCAGCAGCAGTCGCGGCTCGTGCCCTTCGAACCGGTCGAAGAACCAGCCGCAGCTCGTGAACATGCCGTAGCGCGCCTTGCGCTGCGGCGTGAGCGCTGGGTCGGTGCCGTCGGTGGCATCCACGGCGTCGGCCAGCCAGCGAAGGGCCTCGCGCAGCGGACCGCGCCACTCCTGCGTGCGCCCCGTCTCGTGCGTCGCACCACAGCCACAGTTGGCACGCCACCGCTCGACGCCGTGCGAGCAGCTCCACGAACTGGGAGAGACCAGCGCGCCATCGGTCCAGTCGCTGCGGGAGGCAATGATCGCGTCGAAATTCGTGACCGCTGCGCGGGAGGTCCGTCGCAGAATTCCGATCGCCTCGGCCAGTGCCATCTCGCCGTGACGCTTGTGATGGCCGAACGTCTCGCCGTCGGTTGCGATGCTCGCGATCCCCCGTTCGGCGCTGACCGTGGCGAGGGTGTGTGCCAGGCGGTCACCCTGTTGCGCCAGCGAACCGAATCCGATCGCGCCACTCAGCTCGCCATGATACGGCGCAAGATGGAGCGACCGGCCGTTGGCCCCATGCCACCGGCGTGGCTGGCCATCATGCCCATGGTGCACCTGATAGGGTGCGAGGATGACGAATTGCACTCCCGCCTCGGCCAGGGCCTGGGCGGTGTCGTCGTCGATCGCCGTTTCGGGACACCAGAATCCGCGGGCGTCGCGACCGAAGCGGGTGCGGAAGTCCTGCAGTCCCCACTCGATCTCGCGCTTGCGCTCGTGGTGCGAGGCGAGCGGGAGGATCACGTGATTGTAGCTGCTGGCGATCGCGTTGCCGTGGCCGAGCCGAGCGACCGATCGTGCATCGCCGGTGCGCATCGCCTCGAGCACGGCGGGGGCCTCATGATCCAGCCAACTGGCCAGCGTGGGGCCGATGTTGAAGCTGATCCACTCGAACAGGTTCACCCGCGCCCGCGCACCCAGGTCGCGGGCGCTGGCGAGTGGGAGGTACGATTCATCGGTGATGCGCGCATTCCAGTCATGGAACGGAGCCGCCGTCGGCTCCACCGGCACGAGGCCCGTGAACGGGTCCTCGCGCGGTGGCTGATAACAGTGCGCGTGAATGACGACCGAGCTCACGCCGTCGGTGGATCGTCGGGAAAATCGCCGCCGATGATGGCGGGCGCGTAGTACTCCGTGGTGTACTGCTGCACCATGCGGGCGGCCGTGAAGAGGCGGCCGGCCTGCCGGATGCTGTGCTTCATCGTGGCGAGCCACTTGGTCGGGATCGCATCGCGGCGGGTGCGGTCGTAGAAGCGCGGCACGACCTCGCGCTCCAGCAATTCGTACACGTTGTTCGCCGCCTCGGCGTCCTTCGACTCGTCGTTCGGAGCCGTCACCGACCAGCCGTTGGTGCCGTCGCAGCCCTCGGCCCACCAGCCGTCGATGGTGCTGAGCTGGGGCACGCCGTTGAGCGCCGCCTTCATGCCGCTGGTGCCGGACGCTTCGAGCGGTGGGCGAGGCAGGTTCATCCACATGTCCACGCCCTGGACGAGCAGGTGGGCGATGTGCATGTCGTAATCTTCGATGAACGCCACGCGTCCCTCGAAGCGCGGGTCGCGCGTGAACTGGTACACGCGCTGCAGGACCGTCTTGCCCGGCCCGTCCGCCGGGTGCGCCTTCCCGGCGAAGACGAGCTGCACCGGCGCGGCAGGATTCGTCAGGATGCGGCGAAGGCGCTCCGGATCGTGGAAGAGCAGGTCGGCGCGCTTGTAGGTGGCGAAGCGACGGGCGAAGCCGATCATCAGGCTCGCGCGGTCGAGCAGCACACCGGCGCCGACGATCTGCGTGGCCTCCTTGCGGCCGCGCGCAAAGCTGCGGCGGGCCTGGTCGACGATGCGGTCCACGAGCACGTCCTTGAGCTCGCAATGCGCCGCCCACAAATCCGCATCGGGCACCTTCATGATGCGATTCCACGTGTCCGGATTGTCCAGCGCGAAGCCCCAGCCCTTGCCGAGGTGCTTGTCGAGCGTGGACATGATCGGATTGGCCATCCACGTGGCGAGGTGCACCCCGTTGGTGACGTGCCCCACCGGCACCTGATTCACGGCGCGGTTCGGCCACATCGGGTGCAGCAGCTCGCGCGAGACTTCGCCGTGCAGCTTGGCGACGCCCGTGACGCGAGAGGCAAAGCGCACCGCGCACGCCGTCATGTGGAAGTGATCGCGACCGTAGTGCGGATGAAAGCCGAAGTCGGCGAAGGCGTTGGCGTCGATGCCGAGCTCCGTCCAGACGTCACCGAGCACCGCCTCGACGGCCTTGCGCTGAAAGACGTCGTGACCGGCGGGAACCGGCGTGTGCGTGGTGAAGACGGAGGCGCGTCGCACCGTGGAGACGGCGGTGGCCATGTCCACGCCGGCGGCGCGCAGCTCGCGGAGGCGCTCGATGAACATGAACGAGGCGTGACCTTCATTGGCGTGCCACACGTCCGGCTGCAGCCTGAGGGCGCGCAGGATCCGCACGCCACCGACGCCGAGCAACCACTCCTGGCGGAGGCGGAGATCCACGCCACCGGCATAGAGCCGGCTCAGCAGCTCGCGATCCTCGGGGCGGTTCTGCGGCATGTCCGTATCGAGCAGGATGAGCGGCACCCGGCCGACCATCAGGCGCCAGGCGCGCACCAGGACTTCGTGACCCGCGAGCAGCACCGAGACCGTCAGGTCCGACCCGTCGGCGTTCAGCACCGGTGTGATCGGCGTGCTGGCCAGCTCGAACGTGTCGTCCATGTTCTCCTGCCAGCCATCGACGTTGATGCGCTGGTCGAAGTAGCCGTTGCGGTAGAGCAGGCCCACGCCGACGAGGGGGACGCCCAGGTCGGAGGCAGTCTTGCAGTGGTCACCGGCGAGCACGCCGAGGCCGCCGGAATAGATGGGTACCGAGGAGTGGAGGCCAAACTCGGCGCAAAAATAGGCGATCCTGGACTGCGTCAGTTCGGGGTAGGTCCTGGCGAACCAGGTCGTGTCGCTCTGCGACTCCGTCCGGGACCAGTGCATCGCCTCGTCGTAGACCGAGCGGAACGCCGGGTCGTCGGCGCAGGCCTGCAGCCGCTCGGGCGCGACGCGGGCGAGGAAGGTGACCGGGTTGTGCCGCGTGGCGAGCCACAGGCGGTCATCGATGGCGGCGAACAGCGCGCGCGCTTCACGGTTCCAGCTCCACGAGAGGTTGCTCGCGAGCTCTTGCAGGCCGGCAATCCGGCTGGGGATGGAGGTAGTCACGCTTTCAAACTAGGGCAGCCGGGGTGACCGGGGCAGTTGGCCCTGAGGCGGATTCCGACGCAGGTGCTCCTCGTTCGCTCCGCACGCGTTCTCTTTTGCGGGGGCCTTCCGTGGCGACTACTGGAATTGCGGACCAAGGCTGCGCACCTTGCGCGTGTCCCGACGGCAGCGACGACAGCGCGGTAACTGCATGCTGCGCGGCTGCATGTCAGCCGAGCTCGCTGGCGAAGCCCTCACCTGATTGCCCGTCGTACCCAGCGCACGACGCGGGGGGCGGGTGTCCCGCGGAACCTCTGCATGCCCAAACGGATCCCCAGGCCGACGGAATCTCCCGAAGCCTCGCCCGCGATGTCGCAGGCCCCTCAGCCTTCCCCGGCAGCCTCGACGGCAGCCTCGACGGCATCTGCCTCGAGGCAGGCCACCGTGACGCGCGAGCCCGGCCCTTTACCGGGGGCTTCGATGCCCACGCCGAAGGCGGCTTCCAGCCCCAAGGCCGAGCCGATGCCGAAGGCCGCGGCAAAGCCGAAGGCGGTTCCGAAGCCCAAGGCGGTTCCGAAGCCCAAGGCGGCGCCGAAGCCGAAGGCGGCCTCGAAGGCCAGGTCCGCGCCGCGTCCGCCGGCGGCCGTCCGAGGGTCCGACGGGCGATTCCTCCGCAGCAAGTCCCCCACGCCGCTCCTGTCGAACGATGGCAAAAAGGTCACGGTCGTGCACCTCACGGTCGAGCTCGCACCGATCGCTCGCACCGGCGGACTCGGGGAGGTGGTGAGCAGCCTTGCCGCGTATCAGGCTGCCGCCGGGCTCGACGTGGTCATCGTGATGCCGCTCTACCGGCAGATCCGGGAGCAGTTTCCCGATCTGGAGCCGGTGGATGGGCCGTTCACCGTGAACGTCGCCTCTCGCGCGCACGGCGCCCAGCTGTATCGGCTGCCGGCGGCCGCGGCGGCGGAGGTGATCGGCGTGCGCGGTGGCGGCACCACCCCGGTCGTGTACTTCCTCGACAATCGCGACTTCTTCGACCGGCCGGGGATCTACGGCGACGCCAGCGGTTCCTACACCGATTCGGCCCGCCGCTATGCCTTCTTCGGCGCCGCGGCAATCCAGGTGCTCCCTCGAATCACCGACGCGCCGGTCATCCTGCATGCCCATGACTGGCATACGGGACTCGCGCTCGCCTACCTGCGCACCTGGTACGACGGCAGCCCATGGCACGCCGACGTTTCCACAGTCCTGACGGTCCACAACGCGGGCTACCAGGGTCACTTCACGCCGGAGACCATGCAGGACGTCGGGCTGCCGATGTCGCTGTACAACTTCGAGCAGTTCGAGTGGTACGGTCGCATGAACCTGCTGAAGGGGGGCATGGGTTTTGCCGATGCCGTCACCACGGTCAGCATGACGCACGCCGAGGAGCTGCGCACCGCCGATGGCGGCTTTGGCCTTCATCAGAACTTCCTCGCCAAGGGCGACCGCTTCGTGGGTATCCTCAACGGCATCGACCAGAGCCGCTGGGACCCGGCCGTCGATCGTGACGTACCGGCGACGTTCTCCCGGGAGGACCTGCACGGCAAGGCGGTGTGCCGCCAGGCGTTGCAGCGTGCGCTCGGCCTCGCGGAGCAGGCCGACCTGCCCATCTTCGTGATGTCCGCGCGGCTCGTCCAGCAGAAGGGGCTGGACCTCGTCCTCGACAACCCATGGATCTTCAATGCCGAAGCGCAGTGGGTATTCCTCGGCCAGGGCGACCCGCGTTTCATCCGGGGCCTGCAAGCGCTGGCGGCGCGGCACCCGAGCCGGGTCGTCATCGATACCGATTTCACCGACGAGAAGGAGCATCGGCTGATGGCCGGTGGCGACGTGCTGCTGATGCCGTGCCGCTACGAACCGTGTGGCCTCACGCAGATGCGTGCACAGCGCTACGGTACAGTACCGCTCGTGCGGCGCGTCGGCGGTCTGGCCGACACGGTGCACGACGGGATCACGGGCTTCGTGTTCAACGAGTTCAGCGTGACGGCCTTTGCGGAGGCCGTCTCGCGTGCGATCGTCGCGTATCGGGACCGGGATGCCTGGTTCCGGATGATGCGTGATGGCATGGCCCGTGACTTCGGTTGGGAACGCTCGGAAGAGCGCTATCGCGATGTGTACCGCACCGTCCTCTCCGCTCGCTGACGCGCCATGGACTTCGTCCTCCAGCTGCACTCGCACCTGCCGTGGGTGCTGAACCACGGCGACTGGCCGCATGGCTCCGACTGGTTGTCCGAGGCCACCGCCGACACCTACCTGCCGCTCATCGAGAAGATGCGCTGGCTGGAGCTGGACAATGTCTGGGCGCCGCTGACGCTCGGCATCACGCCAGTCCTCGCCAATCAGCTCTCGCATCCGACATTTCCGGCGATTTTCGAGAGGTGGGTTGCGCAGAAGCTGGCCGCCTTCGAGGAACAGGGCGCGCGGTTTGCGGAACGCGGTGAGGATGGCCTGAGCCATGTCTGTGCCTGGTCGGCGGCGGAGATGACGAAGTACCTCGAGCTGTATCGCTCGATCGATGGGGACGTGCTCGGCGAGTTCCGGCGTTTCGCCGATGCGGGCCGGATCGAGATCACGGGTTCGGCCGCGACGCACGGTTTTCTGCCGCTGCTGGGCCGTGACGAGAGCATCACGTTCCAGCTGCAGCTCGGACGCCGTGAGCACGAGCGCCTGTTCGGGCACCGGCCGTCCGGGTGCTGGCTGCCGGAATGTGCGTACCGCCCGGGCGGCTGGTGGGAGCCGCTGCGCGGGGCGCCCAATCGGGGCATGCGTCACGGCATCGAGCACGAGGTTCGCAAGGCCGGTTTTCAGTACGTGACGCTCGACGCGCCAGTGGTGCAGGGGCGCCACAAGGAGCGGACCGCGTACCGCGCGTATCGGATCAAGGAGGAGAACGGCGAGGCGCATGTCCATGCGCTGGCGCGCGACCAGCGCACGGCCGCCCAGATCTGGAGCGCCGACGGTGGCTACCCCGGTGATGGTGCCTACCTCGAGTTCCACAAGACGCATCACGAGGGCGGCCTGAAGCTCTGGCGCATCACGGGGCGCACGGTCGACCTCGGGCACAAGCACCCGTACTGGCCGGAAGTCGCGCAGGCCAAGGTCGAGGAGCATGCGCGTCATTTCTCGACGCTGCTCGGTGCGATCGCGCGCGAGCAGCATCCGTTCGGCACGTCGCTGATCATGGCGCCATTCGACACGGAGCTGTTCGGCCACTGGTGGCACGAAGGGCCGGAGTTCCTGAACAAGTTCTACCGCGAAGTGCAGCATCAGCCGCAGCTGCGCGCGGTCACGGCGTCGCAGCATCTCGCCGACAATCGCGACGCGCCGTCGATCCCGGTGGAGCCCGGTTCGTGGGGGGCGCACGCCGACTGGTCGACATGGGTGGGCCCGAAGGTGGCGCACACGTGGCGCCGGCTCTGGCCGCTGGAGAACCGGTTCTGGGAGATGGCCGGCCGAGCCCTCGGCGATCCGCTCGCGCACACCGCGCTGGAACAGGCCGCGCGCACGCTGCTGCTGGCGCAGTCGAGCGACTGGCAGTTCATCATCACGATGGCCGAAGCCGCCGACTACGCCGATCACCGGTTTCACTCGCATTGCGCGGACCTCGAGTCGATGCTGGCGAGGATGCAGGCCGGGTTCGAGGGCGGTGACTTCACCGAGGCACACAACTATGCGACCGAGCTGAAGACGCGCGACGACTGCTTCCCTGAGATCCTCCCTGCACTGCGGGCGGCCCTGACGTGATTCCGGTGATCTTCGTCGCACCGCGGCTCTCCGACAATGCGTCGAGGATGGTCGAGGCGATCGGCGCGCTGCCGGGCGTGCAGCTCGGTGTGATCAGCGGTGACACACTCGACGAGGCGTCCCCCGCCACACGCAGCGTGGTGGTGCAGCACTGGCGTGTGGACGACGTGCTGGACGTGAGCCAGCTGCGCTACGCCGTGGATCAGGTGGCGGCCGGTATCGGCGGTGTCGAGCGCCTGTTCGGCGCCTACGAGCAATTGCAGGTGCCGCTGGCCGCCGTCCGCGACGCGATGGGCATCCCGGGACTGCCGGTGCGGGCTGCGCTCAACTTCCGTGACAAGTCGCGGATGAAGGACGTGCTGCGCGCGCATCGGTTGCCGTGCGCCCGTCACGCGCTGGTGGAGCGATATGTGGATGCCATCAGCTTCGCCGCGCGCGTCGGCTTCCCGCTGGTCGTCAAGCCGCAGGCAGGGGCAGGGGCGCAGTCCACGTACCGTGTGGATGACGCCGAGGCACTGGCGCAGGCGCTGGAGATGACGAGCCCGTCGCCCGGCAATCCCGTGATGCTCGAGGAATTCATCACCGGCACGGAGCACTCGTTCGAGACCATCTCGATCGAGGGGCGCGCCGTCTGGCACTCGCTGACGCACTATCATCCCACTCCGCTGGAAGCGCTGCGGAACCCGTGGATCCAGTGGGTCGTGGTGCTGCCGCGCGAGGTGGAGCATCCGATGTTCGATGACATCCGGGATGCGGCGGTCGAGGCGCTGCAGGCCCTGGGACAGACGACGGGCCTGACGCACATGGAGTGGTTTCGGCGTGCCGACGGATCGGTGGCGATCTCCGAGGTTGCGGCGCGCCCGCCCGGGGCACAGATCACGACGTTGATCAGCCGGGCCAACGACATGGATTTCGTCGCGGCCTGGGCCAGGTTGATGGTGCATGGCGAGTTCACGCCCCCACAGCGCAAGTACGCCGTCGCGGCGGCGTTCCTGCGCGGGCAGGGGAGTGGGGTTGTCCGGGCCGTCCACGGCCTCGATCGGGTGCAGGCCGAAGTCGGCCACCTTGTCTGCGATCTGAAGTTGCCGGAGGTGGGGCACCCGCCAGCGCAGACGTATGAAGGGGATGGCTACATCATTCTGCGGCATCCGGAGACCGCCGTCGTCGAGCGGGCCATCCGACGAGTGGTGGAGCTGGTGCGTGTGGAATTGGGCTGAGCAGGGTCGCACGGAACGCAATGCCGCCGCCGGTGACGTGGACGCTTTCGCAAGGGGATCGTGGATGAACGTGCTGATGATCGCGCCGGGCTACCCGGACGAGATGCCGCTGTTCTGTCGTGGGCTGTCGACGTTCGGTGCCAAGGTGTACGGCATCAGTGACGTGCCCGCGCAGAACCTGCCGGAGATGACGCGCCGTCACCTCTCGGGCTACCTGCAGACACCGCAACTCAACCACGAAGACGCGGTGGTCGCAGCCGTGGCTGCGGCGTGGGCGGGACGCCAGTTCGAGCGCGTGATCTGCCTGTGGGAGCCGGGTGTCGTGCTCGCCGCCAAGCTGCGCGCCACGCTTGGCGTGCCTGGCCTGGGCGTCGAGGATGCGATCGCGTTCCGCAACAAGGACATCATGAAGGCGCGCGTGGCGGCCGCCGGCATCCGCACGCCGAAGCACCGTGGCGCCACCACCGCTGCCGAAGTGCGTGAGGCGGCAGAGGCGATCGGGTACCCGCTGATCATCAAGCCGATCGATGGCGCCGGGTCGATGGACACCTTCCGTGTGGATGACGGGGCAGAGCTGGAGGCTGCGCTCAAGCGCATGACGCACGTGAACCATGTGAACATCGAGGAGTTCATCGAGGCCGAGGAGTTCACGTTCGACACCATTTGCGTGAATGGCGAGATGCAGTTCTTCAACATCGGCTTCTACCGCCCGCGGCCACTGGTGGCGCGCACCGTGGAGTGGATCAGCCCGCAGACCCTCTGCCTGCGCGACGTGGACAGCGCCTGGGTGGCTGGCGGACGGCAGATGGGCGCCGACGTGCTGAAGGCGATGAATCCCGGCAACGCCTTCACGCACATGGAGTGGTACCGGAAGTCCGACGGCGAAGTGGTCTTTGGCGAAATTGCGGCGCGGCCACCGGGCGCGCGCACGGTGGACCTGATGAACTACGTCTGCGACATCGACCTCTACATGGGCTACGCCGAGGCGGAGCTGCGCGGTACGTTTTCGCTCGACGTGACGCGCAAGTACAACGCCATCAACATCTTCAAGCGGGCGCAGGGGCATGGGACGATCCGCCGCGTGACCGGGCTCGAGCAGCTGGTGCAGCGCTTCGGTGAGCACATCGTGAACATCGACCTGCTGCCGGTGGGTGCGACACGCCGCGACTGGATCCTGACGTTGATCTCCGACGGGTATCTCACCGTGCGGCACCCCGACTTTGCGCAGGCCTGCATGATTGCCGACGCCGTGGGCACCGACCTCCAACTCTACGCGTCGTAATCCATGTCACTGCGTCTGCGCCGCTCATTGCGGCGGCTGTTCAGGACCCGCACTCATCCCGGCACGCATCATGTTCTCACCGACATCCCCGGGCCCGACCCGGCGGTGACGCGGACGGTCGTGGTGCACCTGCCCGGGGAGTACGACGAGGAGGTGCGGCGCTATCCGGTCATCTACATGCAGGACGGTCAGAACCTGTTCGACGACGGCACGTCCTACGCCGGATCGTGGGCGCTCGGGCACGAGCTCGTGTCGGCATCGCGGCTCGGTGCAAACGCGATCGTGGTGGGTATCTACCACGCGTCGCAGCACCGGATCGACGAGTACAGCCCGTTCGTGGACGAGCGGGTCGGCGGTGGCAGCGCGGCAGCGTACCTGACCTGGCTGACGGATGTGCTGCGGCCGATCATCAACGATCGCTATCGCACGCTGCCCGCCCGGGAGCACACTGGCGTGGCCGGGTCGTCGATGGGCGGACTGCTGTCGCTGTATGCGGTGTTCGCGCGACAGGATGTGTTCGGGTTCGCGGCGGTGCTCAGCCCGTCGCTCTGGTTCGCGCATGGCGCGATCTTCGACTGGGTGCAGGCGCAGCCGTTCGTGGATGCGCGCATCTATCTCGACACCGGGGCACGCGAGGGCGAGCGTACGCTGGCGAACGCGCGCCGCATGCGGGCGCTGCTCGAGCAGAAGGGGTACCGACCGGCCGAACGTCTGCGTTATGTGGAGGACGCAATCGGGGTGCATCACGAGAGCGCGTGGGGCCGCCGCTTCCGCAAGGCCCTTCCGGCGCTCCTCACCGTCCCGACGCCACCAGGGCAGAGCTGATGCACCACGAACACAGGGCATGGCGCAGTCCGGCGCTGGATGGAAAGGAGATGGCGATCCATGTCTGGGGGCATGCCGGGGCGAAGATGCTGGTGTTTCCGTCGTCGCTGGGCAGCCACCGCGAGTGGACCGACCGCCGCATGCATCACGTCCTCGCCGATCACCTCGAGCGGGGCTGGCTGCAGCCCTTTTCGGTGGACCATGTGCACCATGAGAGCTGGTACGACCGGACTCGCCATCCCGGGGCGCGGGCGTGGCGGCACCTGCAGTACCATGACTATCTGAAGGACGAAGTGCTGCCCTTCATGCACCACCGCAACCGCAATCCGTTCGTGATCGCGGCCGGCGCGAGCTTCGGCGCGTACCATGCCATGTCGTTCGGGCTGCGATTTCCGGGGCTGGTCGATCGCATCATCGGCTTGAGCGGCCTGTACGACATCAGCCGGCAGGCGTCGGGCCACATGGATGCCAACGTCTACGCCGCAAACCCGTTTGCGTTCATCGCCAACGAGCATGACCACGCCCGGCTGGAGGCGATGCGGCGCATCGACATCATCATGGCGATCGGCCGTGACGACCCGAGCTTCGGCAACAACGAGGCCTTCTCGGGCCTGCTCTGGGGCAAGGGCATCGGCAACGCCCTGCGGGTGTGGGATGGCTGGGCACACGATTGGCCGTATTGGGAGCGCATGATCCGGATGTATGTGAGCGGTCACGACTAACCAGGGGTGCTTCGGATGGCGACAGTGAAGAGTGTCGGGTTGGTGGTGGGGCGCGAGTGGTCGTTCCCGCCCGCGTTCATCGAGGCAGTGAACTCGCGCGATGCGGGCGTCGTTGCGACGCTCGCGAAGTTCGGCGGCGAACCGATGGACGCCCCGAAGGCATATGACGTGCTCGTGGACCGGATCTCCCACGAGGTCCCGATGTACCGCACGGTGCTGAAGCAGGCGGTCCTGCAGGGCACGACGGTCATCAACAACCCGTTCATGTGGTCGGCCGACGACAAGTTCTTCGGGGCGTCACTGATCACGAAGCTCGGCGTGGTGAGCCCGAAGACGGTGGTGCTCCCGAACAAGGAGTACATCCCCGGCATCGTTCCCGACGAATCGCTGCGCAACCTCAAGTACCCGCTCGACTGGGACGGCATCATCGAGCACGTGGGCATGCCGTGCATCCTCAAGGATGCGCACGGCGGTGGCTGGAAGGAGGTCTACGTCTGCGAGACCAGGGCCGAGCTGATCCACCACTACGACCACTCCGGCCTGCTCACGATGATCGTGCAGGAGTTCATCAAGTGGGATGAGTTCGTGCGCTGCATCTGCATCGGGCAGGAGGAGATCCTGCCGATCAGGTACGATCCGAAGGAGCGGAAGTACCGCATCGCCCCCGACTTCCTCGGGCCGGTCATGGGGCCGCGCGTGATCAAGGATGCCCGCACGATCGTGAAGGCATTTGGCTACGACATGAACTCGATCGAGTTCGCGATCAAGGACGGGGTGCCGTATGCGATCGACTTCATGAATCCCGCCCCCGACTTCGACATCAACTCGCTGACGCCCACCTACTTCAACTGGGCGGTGGAGCACATGGCCGACATGGTGATCCGGTTCGCCAGGGATCCGCGCACCACGTCCAAGGCGCTCGGCTGGGACGCGATGTTCACCGCGTCGCGCGGCCTCTGATGTCCTCCCCTGACGCCATCGCGGCCTGGCACGACATCCTCGGCGACGATGCCGTGGCGCAGGAGACTGCGGCGCTGATGACGTCGCAGCTCGCCAGCCGCGGGCTCGTCTTTGGTGGGCGGCCGTTGTGCACCGTCCTGCGCCCGCGACTCGTGTCGCGGGCGCAGTATGACGGCGTGCAGCATCTGACCCGACGCCTCATGCCGGCGTTCGATGCCATCCTCGCCGCTGCACTGCGTGACACAGCCGTGCGCGCGCAGTTCCGGCTCGCGGACTGGGAGGAATCGCTGGTGGGCGTCGATCCGGGCTTCCGTGCCGGCAGCCCCACGTCGCGGCTCGACTACTTCGTGAATGACGAGACCGGCGTGACCTCCCTCACCGAGTACAACGCCGAGACGCCAGCCGGCGCCGGGTACAACGATGCCCTCGCCGACATGTTCTGTGATCTGCCCGTCACGCGCCGCTTCGCCCGCGACTGGGAGTTGCTGCCAGTGCACTCCCGCCATGGCGTGATCCGCGTCGTGCTCGATGCGTGGGCGGCGTGGCGTGGCGTGCGTGAGGTGCCCCAGATCGGCATCATCGACTGGAAGGAGGTGCCGACCTACAGCGAGTTCGAGATCTTCCAGCGGCATTTTCGGGATCTCGGCCTCCCCTGCTCGATCGTCGATCCGCGTGATGCGGCCTATGACGGGACCACGCTGACCTTTGCCGGGACGCCCGTCACGCTGCTGTACAAGCGGGTGCTCCTGCACGAGTTGGCCGAACGCGGCGGCGTCGACCACCCGGTGTTCCAGGCGGTCCGCGACGGCAACGTCTGCATGGTCAACCCGCCGCGCTGCAAGATCCTGCACAAGAAGGCGTCCCTTGCGGTCCTCACCGACGAGCGCAACGCGCACCTGCTGACGCCGACGCAGCAGGCCGCGGTGGCCGAGTGCATCCCGTGGACGCGTGTGGTCGAGGAACGGATGACCCTCTTTCACGGTGAGCACATCGACCTGCTGCCGTATGCCGCGGTCAACCGCGACAGGTTCGTGCTCAAGCCGAACGACGACTACGGCGGGGCGGGCATCGTGCTGGGATGGACCGTTGACGGCGACGCCTGGCAGGACGCGCTGCGGATGGCGGTCGGCAGTCCCTACGTGATGCAGGAGCGCGTGGACATTCCGTCGCAGGGATTTCCCTCGCTGGTGGACGGCCGGGCCGAGGTGATCGACCGGATGTACGACACCGCTCCGTTCCTCTGTGATGGTGCCTACAGCGAGGGTTGGCTCTGCCGGCTCTCCACCGCCGCGCTGCTGAATGTGTCGGCGGGGGGCGGATCGACGGTCCCGACCTTCCTCGTGCAGCGTCGATAGCAGTATTGTGCGGGTGCGCCGCCGGCGCGCCGAGTGACGTCATGGTCCACCCCAGCCAGCCCCCCCCCATGAAGGCTCCGTCTCTGACCCTGGGCGTCGAGGAAGAGTACCAGATCATCGATCCGGTCTCGCGCGACCTGGTGTCCTACGTGACCCAGATGCTGGCCGAAGACCACCGCGTCCTGACGCAGGTGAAGCCTGAGTTGCATCAGTCGATCATCGAGGTGGGCACGAACATCTGCCAGACGCCAGCCGAGGTGCGCAAGGAGCTGGTCATGCTGCGCAAGGGCGTGATGGAGCTCGCGGCACGAAAGGGCTACCGTATCGCCGCCGCCGGGACGCACCCGTTCGCGAACTGGCAGACGCAGGAAATCACGCCGTACGATCACTACCTCGGCACGCGCAACGACATGGGCGACCTCGCCCAGCGCCTGCTGATCTTCGGCACGCACGTGCACATCGGCATCGAGGACAAGGACTTCCTCATCGACGCCTGCAACGTGGCCCGCTACTTCCTGCCGCACATCCTCTGCCTCACCAGCAGCTCGCCGTTCTGGTATGGCCGCGAGACCGGGCTGCGCTCGTACCGCAGCGTCGTCTTCCGCGCGTTTCCGCGCTCGGGCGTGCCGCCCCTGCTCAACTCGTACAACGACTACACGTCGTACATCGACACGCTGGTCGACACGGGCTCGATCCCGGGGCCGCACAAGATCTGGTGGGACATCCGGCCGCACGGCAAGTACCCGACGCTCGAGTTCCGCGTCTGCGACGTGTGCACGCGCGTCGACGAAGCGGTCAGCATCGCGGCGATCCTGCAGGCGCTGATTGCGAAGCTCTACAAGATGCGCCGTGACAACACCACCTTCCGCATCTATTCGTCGGCGCTGATCGAGGAGAACAAGTGGCGCGCCGTACGCTACGGACTGGGGGGCAAGCTGATCGACTTCGGCAAGCAGGTGGAGCTTCCCGCTCCCCAGCTCATCCGCGAGTTCCTCGATTGGTTCCTCGGCGACATCGTCGACGAGCTGGGCACACGCAAGGAAGTGGAGTACGCCTACAAGATCCTCGCCGAGGGGTCCAGCGCCGACCGCCAGCTGGCCACGTTCGCGAAGACGAACGACCTGAAGGCGGTCGTGGATCAGTTGATCATCGAGACGGCCGAAGGGGTGATGGACCTGCCCGATACGGCCTCGCTTCCGCCGACGGCGGAGATCACCTGAGGGATCGGGGGTACGCCGTTGCTGCGGTGTGCCCCCGCCGTACCCGACGCAGTCGACGATCGTGTGGTCGTGGAGTGCAAGGCCGTGACCACGAACACCTCGCTGTGCACGTCACAAGCGCTCACCTGTCGTCGGTTGAGCTGACGCTCGCTCGCTCCTGTGATCAATTTCGGCGAATGGCCGCTCCGACGAGCCATTCAACGAGTCGTCGTTCATCACGCTGATTTGAGGATGAGCGCGCGGAGCGCTCTGCCTCACTGTGCCATGTTGCGGTCGACGGTCACGCCCTCGGGAAGCTGACGGGTTTTCCACTCTGTTGCGATGCGGCACGTCGGCCGTTCCTTGCAGTTCTGCAGCCGTGCAGTTCAGCGGCGGTTCGGTTCTGCGATCGCTGTCGGCTGTCCCTGCGGCCTACGGCTTCACCGCCTCCGGCCTTGCATACGGTGACGTGAGCACATCCCACGGCCGCTCGCTGCGCGCTCGGCGGGTGCCGAGGTCCTCGAGCTGCTGCATCCAGGCTTTGTTGAAGAGCGAAGCGGAGGCTGGGTCGAGCGCGGTCTCGGACGGAATCGCCGTCCACCGCAGCTGCATCGTCAGCCCCGGCACCTCTGCTTGCGTGGTGCGGGCGAGGTAGTCGAGCAGCTCCAGCACCTGCGGCTGGTGCGCATAGAACTGCACGGTGCTCCAGCGGCCCTGGATCTGCTTGCGGCTGGCCGGGTTCATCACCACAGGGGCTGCGTGCGTCCAGCCATTGATGATCACCCACAGCCGAATGGTGACCGGCGCGGTGACACCCCCGGCGCGAACGCGGCGGACGACGGTGGCGTAGTCGTCGGCCGTGAGCAGCGTGAGGATGTTCGAAATGATGCCGCCGTCGGAGTGTACATGCCCGTCGACGACCACCGGTGGGAAGACGCCAGGGATGGCGGAGGCGGCTTTCAGGAGCGCGCGGGTGCGCACCAGACCCGCGTCGCCGCCGTCGAGGCTCGCGCGCAGGTCCCAGGCGCGCCCCGTGCCGATGTCGAGGTCCGTGGTGCCGAACACCACCTGCCGGTCCGCGGCGAACTGCACGTGCAGCGAGTCCCGGAAGTTGCCGTCGATCATGCGCGCCACGCTCGCATCATAGCGCGTGGTGTTGACCAGTCCGCCCGTCTTCCGCAGCCAGAAGAGCCAGTCGATGCTGGGGGCGATCCGGTCGGCGGCACTGCGATACAGCGAGGTCAGCGCATCGATGGCTGCCGGCGTGTCGAGCAGCAGGAACGGCGCCTGCAGCGCACCCGTGCTGATGGCGGTGATCAGGTCGAATTGCGGCATCGGCTGGTCGGCACGTTCGCGCCAGCCTCGGACGAAGCCGACACCATACGAGCCATTCTGGCCGCCACCGGAGAGCAGCAGCACGTCCAGCGAGTGGTCCGGCTTTGCGATCGCGCGCCGAACCAGCCGTGTCACCACGGTGTCGCGCAGTCGGCGTTCCGCGATGCGTGACGTGTCGGCGTCGGCGACGAGCGCCGGGACGCTCGTCGCCGGTCGTGAGATCGCGGCGCACCCGGTCATGGCGACGAGCGCGCACAGCGGCGCCGCGCGGCGGAGGTGGACGAGTTTGTCCAGGAACCGGAGTGGGGCAGTCATGACCGCAGCGGAGGCATCGGGTGATGGGATGAAGCGAAGCAATCTGCCGGCACGTCGCACCAGCGAACACCCTCGAAGGCCAGGATCCTGCCCTCCGTTCCCGAGCCACGGCCACGGGACGGCGCTCCTGCGGGCCACCGTCGCCGACTACCTTGCCCGCTGAGCGCGGCACCCACCGGCGATGCTCCGGCAGGGGGAGCGCTCACCCCGCGCCGTCGGGGCGCTTTATTTCCTCCGCCTGTGGCGGCCGCGCCCATGGCCTCACCGTGTTCGCTTCCTCCCACCCCGTTCGCCCATGTTGCGCCGTTTCCTCTCGTGCGGTCTCGTCGCAGCCGGTGTGGCGGTGGCGATCTTCCCGGCCGGCGCGCAGCGCCGTGCTGCCGCGGCCACGCCCGCCGCGGCGGGGGCGGCATTCGACACCAGCGCTTTTCGCGCGCTTCGCTGGCGTAACGTCGGTCCGTATCGCGGCGGTCGCGCCAACGCCGCCGCCGGCATTGCAACGCAGCCGATGACCTACTTCGCCGGCTACACCGGCGGCGGACTGTGGCGGACCGACGATGCCGGGATCACCTGGCGGAACATCTCCGATGGCTGGTTCCGCACCAGCTCCATCGGCTCGATCGCGGTGGCCCCATCCGATCCGAACGTGCTCTACGTCGGCACCGGCGAGGAGGCGATCCGGGGGCAGTCGTCCACCTACGGCGATGGCGTCTACCGCAGCACCGATCAGGGCCGCACGTGGGCGAATGTGGGGCTCACGGCCACGCGCCAGATCTCGGCGGTGCGCGTCCATCCCACCGATGCGAACGTGGTGTACGTCGCGGCGCAGGGCGATCGCTGGAAGGCGAGCGCCGACCGCGGCATCTACCGCTCGAAGGATGGCGGTGCGACATGGCAGCTCGTGCTCAAGGGCGTCAACGCCTCCAGTGGCGCCAGCGACCTGTCGATGGACGCGACCAATCCCCGCATTCTCTACGCGACCTTCTGGGACCACCAGCGCACGCCGTGGATGGTGCGCAGCGGCGGCGAGGGGAGCGGCATCTGGAAGTCGATCGACGGCGGTGACACGTGGACGCGGCTGACGGGCGGCCTGCCCGCGCTGATGGGGAAGATCGGCGTGAGTGTTTCCCCCGCCGATCCCGAGCGGGTGTACGCGATCGTCGAGGCAGAGCGCGGCGGGCTCTATCGCTCGGATGATGCCGGCCGGAGCTGGACGCGCACGTCTGACGATCGCCTGATCCAGACACGCAGCTGGTACTACATGAAGGTGACGTCCGATCCGAAGAATGCCGACATCGTCTGGGTGATCAACGCGCCGCTGACGAAGTCGATCGACGGCGGCCGCACCTTCCGCGTCGCGCCGGCGACGCACGGCGACAACCACGTCCTCTGGATCAACCCGACCGACAACCGCTACCTGATCAACGCCAACGACGGCGGCGTGTCGATCTCGCTGGACGGCGGCACGAGCTGGAGTTCGCAGGACAACCAGCCCACGGCCCAGTTCTATCACGTCACCACCGACCACGACTTCCCCTACCGGCTCTACAGCGGTCAACAGGACAACTCCGCCGTGATCATCCGCAGCCGCAGCGACGACGCGGCGATCGGCGTTCGCGACTGGTGGGAGGGGCCCGGGTGCGAGAGTGCGAACGTCGGCGTGGGCCCGAAGGATTCGCGTTACGTCTATGGCGGCTGCTACCAGGGGCTCATCAACGAGCTCGATCAGCAGACGGGCCTGTCGCGTGACATCATGCCCTGGCCGGCGATGAACCTCACCGAGCCGTCGGACAGGACGCGCTATCGCTTCAACTGGACGGCGCCGATCCGCGTGTCGCAGCATGACGGCGCCGTGATCTACCACGGTGGCAACGTGCTGTTCAAGTCGCGCGATCGCGGGCAGAGCTGGACCCCGCTCGGTGGCGACCTGACGAAGAACGACAAGGGGCGTCAGGGCAAGGGCGGCGGCCCGATCACGAACGAGGGTGCCGGCGGCGAGGTGTACGGCACCATCGTCGTGATCCACGAGTCGCCGCACGATCCGAACGTGCTCTACGTCGGGACCGACGACGGACTGGTGCAGGTCACGCGCAACGGCGGTGCGAGCTGGAGCAACGTGACGCCGAAGGGGCTCGCCGACGGACTCACCAACGAGATCGAGGTGTCGCCACACGATCCCGCCACGGTGTATGTCGCATACCGCACCGACCGGCTCGGCGACAACACCCCGCATCTCTTCCGTTCCACCGATTACGGCGCCAGCTGGACACGCCTCGTGAACGGGTTGCGCGAGGGTGAGCCGGTTCGCGTCGTGCGCGAGGATCCGATGCGAAAGGGGCTGCTCTACGCGGGCACCGAGACCGGGGTCTACGTCTCGTTCGACGCCGGCGCGACGTGGCTGCCGTTCCCGTCGGCGATGCCCGTGGTGCCGGTGACCGATCTCGAAGTGCATGACGGTGATCTCGTCGCAGCGACCGAAGGCCGGGCGTTCTGGATTCTCGACGACCTCACACCGTATCGGCAGCACGCCGACTCGGTGATGAACGCCGGCGCCCACCTCTACGCGCCGCGCGCCGCGATCCTTGCCGGTGGACCGGCCGCACCGGCCCGTGGCGCCGGCCGCAACCCGGTGCCCGGAGCCAACGTCTACTACCGCCTGGCCGCGCCGCTGGACACCAGCGTGGCGGTGACGTTCGAGTTCCTCGACGCGCGCGGCCAGGTGCTGCGCCGGTATTCGAGCAAGGACTCGGTGGTGGCGGCACGCCTCGCACCGAAGCCGGGACTGAACGTCGTGAACTGGGATCTCCGTCGCGCCGCGCCCACTCGACTGGCCGGTGTGGTGCTCTTCGGGGCGCCCGGCAGCGGCGGTGCGCGCGTGTCACCGGGCACGTACAGCGTGCGCATGAGCAGGGGCTCGGTGGTGCGCACGCAGCCGGTGCAGGTGCTGCAGGATCCGCGGCTGACGGTGCCGGCTGTGGCCGTTGCAGAGCGCGACTCGGTGTCGGCATTGATCGCCGACCGCATCCGGGAAATCCACGATGCGGTGCTGCGCCTGCGCGAAACCCGGACCCAGGTGCAGGGCGCCATGTCGCGCGGCCGCGAGGCCGTCAACGCCACGGCAATTGCAACGGCGGGCACGGGATTGGTGACCACGCTGGAGACCATGGACCCACGCCTCACCACGAAGGCGTCCAATGGTCAGGACATCATCAATTATGCCAACGGCATCAATGGTCAGTTCGGGTTTCTGATGGGCCAGGTCGAAGGAAATCCGATCCTCACCCCGGCCGCGCGTGAGCGGCTGGCCGAGCTCGAAGGGCAGTGGGCGACGATCCGCGGCGAGATCGATGTGATCGAGACCGTGGACGTCCCGGCCTTCAACAAGCTGCTGCAGGATGGCCAGGTCCCCGGTGTGACGATCCGCAAGACCACCGCGACGCCCGCACCGATCAGCTGACGCCGTCCCACCTCATTTCACCGGTCGCTTCCGATGTCGAACCTCGTCAGTCGCAGTACGTCTCTCCTCGCGCTCGGCGCGCTGCTTTCGGGGTGTGCCGGTTCCGCCACTCGAACCGCGCCGGTCCCGGCGGGCGTGCAGCGTGTGGTGCAGGCGTCCACCGGTGCGACCGTCTCGTTCCGCACCATGGCCGACGCCGCGGCGCAGACCGACGTCGTGTTCTTCGGCGAGCAGCATGACGACGATGAGACCCACCGTGCCGAGCTGCAGCTGCTGACCGAGATCGGCAACCGGAAGAAGGGGAAGGTGGTGCTGTCGCTCGAGATGTTCGAGCGCGACGTGCAGCCGGTGCTCGACGCCTATCTCGCCGGCACGCTGTCGGAGGCGGACTTCCGCACGCAGTCGCGCCCGTGGCCCAACTACGTGGCCGACTACCGTCCGCTGGTCGAGCTGGCCAAGGCGCGGGGCTGGCGCGTGATCGCGGCCAACGTGCCGCGGCGCCTCGCCAGCATCGTCAGCCGACGTGGGCTGGCGGCGGTCGATTCGCTGTCAGCGGCAGATCGCGGCTTCGTCGCACGAGAACTCTCCTGCCCGAAGGACAAGTATTACGAGAACTTCATCGCGGTGATGGGCGGCGGGCACGGCGGCGCGGGTGGTGCGCCGACCGCTGGCGCCACGCGCTCGCCGACCGACCTGTTCTACGAGGCGCAATGCGTGAAAGACGAGACGATGGCGGAGGCGATCGTCGCGGCGCAGACGGCAGGGGGAGCCGGCACCACGGTCATCCACTACACGGGTGCCTTTCACAGCGACTACGGACTCGGCACCGCGTCGCGCGTGACACGACGCCTCCCGGCGTTGAAGACGCTCGTGGTGAGTGCAGTCCCGACGCCGACGCCAGCTACGGCCGACGCGAAGGAATTCCTCCCGCGCGGCCAGTTCATCATCCTCGCGCTGCGCACCAAGCCCTGACGAACGGGCTGATGCCGGACTACGCGCCAATGCTCGCGAGCTGACGGACGAGCACCAGGTCGCGCTGGACATCGGTGCCAAGCCCGAACGACCGTGCCCCGACCTCCACGAAGCCCTGCGCCGCATAGAAGCGCAGGGCTCTCGCGTTGTGCTCCCAGACGCCGAGGTGCATCGCCGACGCCCCTCGAGCGCTGGCGACGGCCTCGCATTCCCGCATCAGCCGCTGGGCGAGTCCGCTGCCATGCTCACTGCGGTCGAGATAAAACCGCTGGATCTCGATCGAATGACGTGGGGGCACACACGGCGGCGGCGGCGAATCCTGCATCTGGGCGAAACCGATCAGCATCCCGTCGCATTCCGCCACGAGGCAGACGCGGTCCGGATCGGCGAGTTCCCGTGCCTGCAACGCCGTGGAGTAGCTGGCATCGATGTACGCTGCCATGTCATCGGCGGCGTTGTGTGCGGCGAATGTATCGATGAAGGTGCGCCGCGCCACCGCGGCGAGCGAGGCGGCATCATCGGCAGTGGCGCGGCGGATGATGACGGCGGGTCGGTGCGGCATGTGCGGGAAGGTACCATTCCACGTGGCGGTACCACCCGCTCCGGTCTGGACGACCGGATGGAACCGCGCCATTCTCTGCCGTGACCCACCGTTCGGGTACGGTCACCTCTGCTCCGGAGTGCCCATGCGCCACCTGATCGGCCTCGCACTCCTGCTCGCCGCCGCACCATCGCCGCGTCCGGCGGCGACGGTGCGGATCACCGTGCGCCTGCTCGGTGTCCAGCCCCGCCAAGGAGGTGTGCTGCGGGTCGGGCTGCACCCGGCGCCGGGCGAGAGATTCCCCGGTCCGTCGCCATTGGCAAACCGGGACGTGGCGCCCGCTGCCGATCCCGAGGTGACATTCGAGGCGCCTGCGGGCGAATACGCGATCGCCGTCCACCACGATGCCAACGCCAATGGCCGTGTCGACACGAACTTTCTCGGGGCGCCGAAGGAGGGCTACGCGGTGAGCCGCGATCCGCGGCCCCGGTTCCGTGCTCCGCGCTTCGCCGAGGCGAGCGTGTCGGTGACTCGCGACACGACCATTGCCGTTCGCATGGTCTACTGACGCGTCAGGCGCGCCGCGAGCCACCGCCGCCGGGCCGTCACAGGACCAAAAGTCTCAGATATCCGATCACGCGGCCCGCGGTGGCTCATTCTCCGGGACGCGGACGGCGATGCAGCGACTAATCCCGGGCAGTGTCGGCGACTCGCGATGGTAGACAACCTGTCCATTGGTCGCGCTTCGAGACGCAACGGCGCACTGATATCATTGCCGCAGTCCGGTCGCCAGCGCAAGTTGTTCTGGAGGTATGATGCGACGAAAGCGCGCCGGCCCGGTCGACGGCTCGGGAAGGCCGCGCCAGCGGGTGCAGGCGACGGGTCAGGCAGACTTATTCTCAGGTGGAGTGAATTTTCGTGCTTTTCAGCAAGACGCAGGAGTACGCGTTGCAGGCGCTCGTGCATCTCGCCATGACGCCGGACGAATACCGGCTCAATCGCGACCTGGCCGAGCACCTCGAGGTGCCTGGCCCGTATCTCGCCAAAGTGCTGAAGCGATTCGCACAGCTGGGCTATCTCGACAGTGCCAAGGGTCGCGGTGGTGGTTACAAGATCCGCCGTCGCGCCCTCGAGGCACCGGTGCGCGAGATCGTGGCGGTGGCCGATGGCAAGGATCCGTTCACTGGCTGCCTGCTGGGGCTCAGTCGCTGCACCGACCACGCCGCCTGCCCGATTCACCACAAGTGGATGCCGCTGCGCGAAAAGATCGCGGCGCTGCTGGACCGGCAGACCGTGGCCGAACTGGCAGCCAAGGGGCGCACGGGTCGTACGCGTCTCGCGCCGGCCAAGCGCCGCGCGGTCGCGGTGCGCTGACTGCGGTGCGCCGACTGCGGTGTGCTGACTGCGGTGCGCCGACTGCGGTGCGCCGACTGCGGTGCGCCGACTGCGGTGTGCTGACGTGCCCACATGTCGCCAGCCGCCCGGCTGACACCCCGGGCGCTGGCAGGCGCACCACGTCAATGCATCAAAACTCGCGCTTCTTCATCTCCTTGAAGATCTCGGCCGCTTCGCCATCGACATCCTCGACGCCCGGCTTCTTGGTCGCTTCGAGCGTATGATCGAACGACGGCTTCGGCTTGCTGGCCTTCTGGTCGGCTTTGGCTTGCGTCTTCTTGAGCAGCTTCTGGAGCTGATTGTCCTTCACGGTTCCTGCCTCCGGATGGGGTGGTGCATTAATCTGCACGCTGACTCCGCGGTTCTGCCAATCGGGCGACGCGGCACCGACGAGCTTGCTGCGTCTCCTCCGGCCCTGGACCTCGTGATCCGTCCGCCGTCCCCAGTTGCGCACGGCAGTCACCGTCGCGTTGCCGCCCTCGTGTCCATCGCCCTGCTGGCCGCCTGTGGCCCGGCCGCCGAGCCGTCGCGCGATCCCGCTAGCGCCACCCCGGACTCGGCCCTCAGCGCACGGCCGGAGATGGTCGCGGCGATGCCGGTGGACCTCGACTCGCTGCCGCGACGGCCGGGCGTGACGGTGCGCGCCGTGGTGATACGCCGTGACACCACCACCTACGGGACGGGGCCTGCCGTCGCGACCCTCAGCACGGGCGACACGGTCGTCCTTGCCGACAGCGCCATTCGCGCCTGGCGGCTCGGCGGTGGGCGGCTCGTCGCCGTCTCGGGGCGCGATGGCGCCGGCGGCTACGAGAACGAGGGTGAGTCGGTGACCGTGATCGATCCGGCGTCCGGCCTCCGGCGCCGCGTGGTGGCAGACTACTTCGCCATCGTGCGGGTCGAACTGGCAAGCGACGCCGGGCGCGACGCGCTGCTGGTGCACATGCGCGACGGCGGGCGCGGTGCCCTGCATGTGACCGTCGCCGACGCGGCACGCGGACAGGTGTTCCGCATGCGCAATGCCGTGGCGCGGGTGGATGGGCCGAGGGTGATCGTGGCCAGCTACGGCGACGGCGAACTCGCGGTGGATTTCGGCGAGACTCGCCGGCCGTTGCGGGTGGATACCATCGCCGTCGCAGCGGTGGACACGATGGCGCTGCTGGTCGTCCCGCGCGCGCCGCAGTAGCTCAGCGCTCGAGCAGTCGCAGGATTGCACCGGGCGCTGCGGCGAGGAACGCCGGTCCCCACGGGCGCCGATCCGTGCGCGGCCAGCTCAGCACCCAGCCGGCATAGTCGAGGCGCCGAAATGCGCGCATCACGCGCAGGTCATCGGCGTACCCTGACGGGAGTGGCGTGACCGCGTCGTAGCCCGCGAGCAGTGCGTCGAGGAGCGCGGCGCTGTCGTGACGCTCGCGTACGCGGTCGTGGCAACAGGCGATGTCGAGCATGAACCGCCCCGTCGCGCAGTCCTCGAAATCCACCAGTCCGACGCGATCTGCGGTCCAGCGCATGTTCTGCCAGTGCGCGTCGGTGTGGATCAGGCCGACGTGCGCGGGAGAGTCGGGAAGGGCAGCGTGCTGCCCCTGCAGTGCGGCAGTCGCCTCACGGAGCGCCACGGCCAGTGCGGGAGGCACCGAGGGCGGTAACGGGCCACGCTCCTCGACGACGTCACGCAACGACGTCGCGAGCTCGAACAGCCGCGGAATCCACCAGGTCGGTCGGGCCGCCGTGATGCCGTCGGGGATGTCGCCATTGGCACCATGCAGCCGGGCCACGAGCGCACCGGCACGCCGCAGATGCGACGGCGTCAGTCCGCGCCCGATGTGGCGTCCCGCGACCCAGCTGCAGGCCACCGCGCGCCATGGGGCGCCGTCCGTCGCGTACAGTGTCGGCGAGACGAGGCCGCCGTCGCGCCAGGGCAGCGGGCGCGGCACCGGCAGCGCATGCGCGTGAGCGAGGTGCGTGAGCCACGCCATCTCGCTGGCGAGGCGCGTGCCGGTGTCGGGTCGTTCCCGCACCAGGCGCAGTTGCGTGCGGCGCCCGCTCGCCACATCGCGATGGGCGAGGCACAGCTTGCCGAAGCGCGTGCTGAGTACGCGCACGTGACCACGCGGAAGGTCGAAGCCCACGCGCGCGTCGCGCAGGACAGGCGTCGGCAGCACGGTCACGGAGAACCAGTGGGAGGTGTAAACCGTCGGGAGTGATGGTGATTGCTCACCGATGGGCGCGATCGCCGGGCCGGCACGCTCGGTCGTCACCGTGGCGACGTACGGCGTTGCGACCATCGATCATCCTGCACTTCGAGCTTACTCTTCCGAACGGAGCCACCGCCGCCAGACCGCCTTCGTCATGCTGATCCCGAATGACAACGTACTGCCTGTGCACCGACTGATGCCCGCACCCTCGGCCGGTCGCGGCGAGCCGTGACGCTCGCATGAGCGTGTACGAGTCGACGGCGCCACGCGGCGGCGGAGTCACCGTGGCCGCAGGCCTCATGGCGCTCGTGACGGGGGCGGGGCTCTTCACCCGTCCGCCGATGGCGATCGATGAGGCACAGCATGTGGCCGTGGCACTCGAAATGCTGCAGCGCGGCGACTGGCTGGTTCCGCACCTCGGCGGCCGACCCTCCAGCGAACTGCCGCCTCTGCTCTTCTGGCTGATCCTCGCAGGGTGGAAAGTGCTGGGAGTGAGCGAGCTGTGGGCGCGGCTGGTGGCACCGGTCGCCGGCATCGCGGCGCTGGGGCTGGTGGCGGCGATGGCACGTACGCTCTGGCGGCGCGATGCGCGCACGAGCGGCTGGGCACCGATGATCACGGCCGGCGCGGTGATGTGGGCCGTCTTCGGGTCGTTGCTGACGGTCGACACGTTGCTGGCCTGCGCGGCGCTGCTGGCGCTGCTGGGTGTCGTGCATGCGGTCGAGCATGGCCGCCGTCGCGGCGTGGCGTTCCTCGCCGCGGGCATCGCGCTCGGTCTGCTCGCCAAGGGGCCGGAGATTCTGCTGCACGTGCTGCCGGCGGCGGTGCTCGCGCCGTGGTGGGCCACACCGCGCAGCGACCGGCACTGGCCCTCGTGGTACCTCGCGTTCGCCGGTGCGGTGCTGCTTGGCGTCGGTGGCGCACTGCTCTGGGCCATCCCGGCTGGTGTGGCCGGTGGTGCGGCGTATCGGCACGAGATCTTCATCGGCCAGACGATCGGTCGCCTCGTCACGAGCGTCGCGCACCGGCGCGAGAGCTGGTGGTACCTGCCGGTGCTGACGCTGCTCTGCTTTCCGTGGTGTGCCTGGCCGGAATCGTGGCGGGCGTTCGCGGCGGTGCGCAGGGCGCCGCGCGATGCCGGCGTGCGGTTTTGCGTGACGTGGGCGCTGGCCGGTCTCGTACTGTGTTCGCTCGCGGGCAACGCGCAGGTTCACCATCTCCTGCCCCTCGTTCCCGCCGTGGCGCTGCTCCTGTCACGCGGCCTCAGTCTGCGCGAGGCAGCGCCGCTTGCTCGCCCCTGGCTGGTGGCGGTGGTGATCGCGGTGATTGCGGTGTCGGTGCTGGTGTTGGCAGCTGACGACGATCTCGCGAGGCGGCTGCTGTGGAGGCCGCGCGGTCCGCTGTCGTGGTGGTATGCGCTGGCGCCGCTCGCCGCGGCCGTGATGCTGGTGGCCTGGCAGCGAGGCCGCGCGACACGCAACACGGCCGTGCACGTACTGGCCGTGAGCTCGGCGATCCTCCTCGCGTCGCTCCAGTTGGCGGCAGCCGCACCGGGGCTTTCGGCATCGTTCCTGGCGGCGCAAAGCCCGGGCCACGACATTCTTTCAGCGCCGGAGCGCGACGCCCGCCGTCTGCGGTGCCGGACCGATGGCACCGGTGGCCCGCGCGAACGCCTGTGCGATCACGGTGCTGATCTGCGCGCGTTCGAGGAGAAAGGCATCGTGACCGTGGATGGAGTGCACGGCGGTGAACGCTGCGCCGGCGGCACGCGTCCACGCCTCCACCACCTCGGCACTGTACAGTGCATCGCCGATCACGCCGGCCGCGCTGATGCGATCGGCATGCGGTGCGAGTGCCGCACGCCAGCCGCCGCGGCCACGTCCGACGTCGTGCGTGTCCATGGCGCGCACACGGGCTTCGTATTCGCGCGCATCGAAGCGGGCGGCGAGCTTCTCGCCGTGGTAGCGCAGGTAGCTCGTCATCGTGCGCCCGTCGGTCGTGCCGTTGTCGGCGCCGAATCGCGACTCGAATTCATGTTCGGTGCGGTAGGTCATCATCCCGACGGCGCGGGCGAGGGCGAAGCCCGCATCGCCATCGGCGAGCTGCAGCGCCTGCAACTGGATCATGTTCCACCCCGCGCCCCATGCGGTCTGCACGGCGGGGGCCGCAAGCACCAGTGCGTGCGTCGGCGGCCCACTCTCGAGGCCGACCTCGAGTGCGAGCATGCCGCCGAGCGAGCCACCGGTGACGAACGTCGCCTGTGGCAGGTGCAGCACCTGCACCAACTGCAACATGCCGCGCGCGATGTCGCGGATGGTGGGCGGAGCGCTGCGATCCAGCCGGCCTGTCGTCGCGGAGGTGAAGCCGTGCGGGTACAGGGTGGTGTAATGCTCGTGCGCATCGGCCGGGCCCACGTCACGCCACCATGCCTGGAGGATCTCCGGTGTGCCGGTGAGCGATGGGCACAGGATCACGAGTCCGCGGCTCGGACCGCGGGGCAGCGTGATGTCGTACGCAAACGCCGCGTCGGCGAACGTCACGCCCCCTTCGAACGTGAAGGGACCGATGGACTGTTGCGGGAGTGTTCTGATTGCGGATGCTGACATGAACACAGCGCGCCTGGGCAGAGGTGGCCGCCAGGCGCGTCCATTTTAGCGAGTTGTTTAGCGTGGCTGCAAGAAGGCGGCAAATCACCACGTGAACGGTTATCGCCAAACGCTACGGTTTCCGGTTCGGAGAGTCAAGTGTCGCGGCTGGCGCGCTCAGGTGCGAGGCTTCCGCGATCGCGTCTTGCGCGGCTTTCGTGGCGGGCGCGGCGGGAGATCGCACACGAACAGGAACTTCTTGCCAATCGACAGCTCCGACCGCGAGATCGCGCGGTACCGCCAGATCTTTTCCGGGAACTGGTCGATCGACGACTGCATGAAGCCGGTGCCGAGGAACAGGGTGTCGGCCAGCGACACCGCAAACAGCTGCGGAAAGCCGCGACGGTTCGCGAGGTCCACGGCGGCAGCGATCAGGTGTTTGCCGAGGCCCTTGCCCTGCGCCGGTGGCGCGACGGCCAGCGACACGAGCTCGCACAACGACGGCGAGTATTCGTCGAGCGCCACCTGCCCCCACAGTGTGCCGTCGGGGCCGCGCACGATGCGATAGTCGCTCAGGTGCTGCGCGACGAAATCCTCGGTCCGCGGCAGCGTGAGACCGTCGGCGGAGAACTGGTTGTTGAGCGCGACGATCGCCTTCACGTCCGCCTCGCTCGCCTGCGTCGCCGGCGGCAGCGAGATCCGCATCTGCACCGGTGGCATCAGCGTGTCTCCCCGCCCAGCGCGGCGAGGGCGTTGCCGGTGAGTCGGAACGTCGTCCATTCCCCGAGGCCGTTCGCACCGAGCGACTCGTAGAACCCGATCGACGGTGTGTTCCACTTCAGCACGGCCCATTCCACGCGGCCGCAACCGCGCTGCACGGCGAGCGATGCGAGATGACGCAGGAGCGCCTTCCCGATACCCTGGCCCCGGAACGCCGGGCGCACGAACAGGTCCTCGAGCCAGATGCCTGCCTGCGCCAGGAAGGTGGAGTAGTTGCTGCAGAACAGCGCGAAGCCGGCGACCTCTCCCGTCGCCGTCTCCGCGATGAGCACCTCGGCCTGCGGCCGGTCGCCGAAGAGTGTGGCACGCAGTTGCGCCTCGGTGGCCACGCACTGGTCGCGCAGCCGTTCGTAGCCGGCCAGCGCTTCGATCAGCGACAGGATGGCGGGGACATCTGCCTCGGTGGCGGTGCGGAGCACGACGGTCGCGTTGGACATGCTGGAAAGATGGACGGAAGGCACCAAAACAGAAGTTCCCACGCGCGCGGCGACCTGGTTGGTCCGGCGCCACCTCCCCTGATCGCCGAGTTGCCGAGCCATGAACGCCACGCACGTCCACGAACTGCACCTCGCGGATGGGCAACGCGTCTCCCGTCAGCGGCGTGACACGGGGGCGAGACTCTCGCACGCCCTGCTGAGCTACCTCGTGCTGCTGATTGCACTGGTGACGCTGGTGCCATACGAGTTTGCCGTGCCCGACCAGCTGACTCCCAGTCTCGTCGTCGATCCACTGGGGATCGCCGGGATGGCCGCGCTCTTCGTACCCTACGGGTTTCTTTCCCGACGCGCACGCACGGGTCGCGTGGGGGGGCACGTGATGGTCATCGCCCTGACCGCCGCATTGCTCGCGGCGTCGCTGGAGGTGGCGCAGCTCTTCGAGCGGGCGAGTCACGCGTCACCCTGGCACATCCTCGCCGCGACGGCTGGCGCCGCAGCGGGTGCGGTGACGTGCGCGCGTGTCCATGCCGGCCAGCGCACTGCCGCCGGCGCACTGCAGGCCATGCTGCTCCAGCTGCCGCTGATGGCGCTCACCTACCTCCTGCTGCCGCTGCTCTGGATCAGCGCGGCGGTGGCGGAGGACGCGCCGTCACGGCTGCTGCTGACGATCAGCGCGGCGTTGGCGGGGGCATCGCTGCTCGGCTCGATTGCGCGTGCCGTGCGGCCGCACACCCCCGATCGGCCGTGGTGGAGCGTGCCGCTCATTGCCACGGTGTGGGGCGCGCTCGGCATGGCGCCGGCGCTGCTGGTGGACTGGCGCTACGGCGTCGTCGGCATCGGGCTCGTGACGGCACTGGCGTCGTGGCGTGGCCGCTGGAACGCGCCCCCATTCGTCGAGCGTCGCTACGAGGCACCGTCGCTCCTGGCGGCGGCGCCGTTCCTGTTGGTGTACATCGTTGGCGCCGGACTCTGGCCTGGCAACGTCTTCCGCTCGTATCCGCTCGTCACACTGGGCATGCCGGTGGCTGACACCGGACTGCTGCTGGTCCTGCCGATCGTCGAGATGGGGATCACGGCGACCGTGCTCGGCTACGTGACGGCGGAATTTCACGGACGCATCGGCGCGTCGCTGCGCGAGATCGGCCCGCGTATCCTGCTGCAGGTGGCGGTGGTGGTGCTGATGCTCGAGTGCGCGCGCAGTGTCTTCGGCTTCGAGGGCGCGAGTGTGCTGCGGGCTGGGCTCTCACTCGGCACGGCGGCCTTCGGTGCCGCGCTCTATCATCTGCAGCGCTCACACATCGTCGTGGTCGCGCGGCGCTTCAACGGCGCCGGCTGACGGACCGCGTCGGGGCCGCCTCGGTCAGCGCGTCGGGCGCGCCAACCAGTGCAGCAGTACACCACCGCACCACAGCAGCGCGACGGTCCGGAGTGGCGGCACCAGCGCGATGACGATCACGCCGGCGGCCAGCGCCAGCACCGGCCATGAAACCTGAGGTGCAGGCGCGGGAGGCGGCTGGTGCTGCGCGCCAGCCATCCACGTCGCACCGTCGCTCACACCACGCTCGTCCGGGCCCGACGCTCCGATGGCGGTGCGCGCGCTCTGTGTGGGTGAGTCGAGCAGCGTGAGGCCGTAGCGGAGCGCCGATTCGAGTGCCGGCAACAGCGCCGACGTCTGCGCGGCGCTGGCCTCGGCGGCAGGCAGCGCTGAGAGCGCCGGCAGTGACGATGGCGTGAGGCGCGGGATGGCCTGCGGCACCGATGGTGTCCGGGATCGCGCGCGACCATCCCCGAGCGCGGCGAGCGTGGCCAGCCACTGTGCTGCAGGAAACGACGGCTGCAGCGTCGCGATCTGCTGCAGCAGCGACGCCACCAGCTCCGGCTGGCCGGCGCGCTGCGCGAGTGCGGCGCGTTGCAGCCAGAGCAGCGGCTCGGTGGGGTGCAGCGCGAGGGCGTGGTCGCTGGCCAGCTTGGCCGCCTCGTACTGCGCCTTGTTCGACGTGTGCACACCGAGCAGGTACAAGATCGCCGCGGAGCGCGGCAGGCGTTCGATGGCGTTCCGCAAGACCTGTTCGGCATCGCTGGTGCGACCGAGCAGCTGCAGCGCGGCGGTGCGCAGGTACCACGGCGAGTCGGCGGCGAGCTGGTTGGACCACACCGCATCCAGCTCGGCCAGCACCTGCGAGGCGCGCCCGTGCTGCAGTGCGCGCGTGGCCGACTCGAGCGAGAGCGCGAGCCTGGTGGCGTCGGGGAGCACGTCGCCCTGATCGAGACGACCGCCGAGCGAGATGGGCGGATCCTGTCGTCCGTGCGTGGCGGTGCCGGCTTGCGCTGGCGGTGATGCGAACGGGCGCAGCAGCGCCTCGTCGCTCACCACCGGCGGCACGCCGGTCAGCACCGGTGCGGTGAGCGGTGCCTGCCGCACCGGCGGAAAGCCTGCTCCTCCCGTCTGGATCGGCGGGATCGTCATCGTCGCAGTCGGCGCACGGCAGGGCAGTCCATCACTGAGAGGATCGGCTCGCGCCCGCAGCGGGTTGATCCGACGTGCGCCATCCCATCACCAGCGACGCAGCGTGCCCCGCCAGTCACGGAATTCGGGTTCGGCGCCCGGCACCGCGGCGTCGAGCACGGCGAGCAGCCCCCGCGCCACCTCGTCCACCTCGGCGTGGAACCCGGGGCCGGCCATGTCCAGCTTGTACCGGCCGGCGTTGCCGATCACGACGGCTGACCCGCTTCGGCTCAGGTCCAGCGCGGCCGCGCGCACCAGCATGAGCTGCGCGGCGTACCCCATCGCACTCGCGTAGCCGCCGCCGCGGATCTTCTCCTCCACGGAGCCGAGCCAGCTGGCCTGCACCAGCACGCGGGCCGGCTGGATGGTCGCCACGAGCTGCAACGCGGCGAGGGTGGGCGGAACGAGGGCGCGGACGTCCTGCAACGCCTGTTCGGGTCCGAGCTGGCGCAGCAACGACGTGGCGTCGTCGGGTTCATCGGTCTGCGCCGGCGGAATCGGGAGCTCGGTCACGAGCGCCCGCGTGACGCCCGCGAGCGTCGGCCACCGGCCGGCCTGCCAGGTGAAGGTCTCGAGCAGCCCGGTGTGCTCGTCGCGCAGGTCGGCGATGGCCGGGGGAAGTCGGTGCGGCGCCTGCACCGCGGCGATGACCGGAGAACCCGCGGCGAGCACGGCCCGCACGCAGGCGAGTCCAAGCGGGCCGTGGGCGCCAAGCACGAGTGTGGTCATCGGCCCTTCTCGCGGACGGCGATGTGGAGGGCGATCCCGCCGAGGAGCCGCGAGCGCTGTTCGACCACCCGGAAGCCATTGCGCTCCAGGATCGCCGTGAACTCACCGGCCGAGACGAACGCGTCGATCGACCGCGCGATGTAGCCGTAGATGGCGGGAGTACGGTGCCAGAGCCAGCCCACGACGTCACCCGAAATCCGGAGGTATACGAGAAAGACCGCGCGCCAGAGCGGATTGCGCGGCCGGAAGAAATCGAGCGAGCCGAGGGTGCCACCCGGCCGGATCACGCGGGCGCACTCGCGCACCGCCGCCTCGAGGTCGGGGACGTTGCGGAAGCCGTACCCCGCCGTGAGGACGTCGACGCTCGCAGGCTCGGCCGGGAGGGCCGCCATCTCGCCCCGTTCGAAGTCGACGCGGCCGTCGGACGGCGACGTGCGCGACTGCGCGATCGAGAGCATCTGCTGGGACGGGTCGACACCGGTGACCCAGAGCGAGGGCCGCGAGGCGGCGAGGGCGAAGGCGATGTCGCCGGTCCCGCAGGCCGCGTCGAGGGCTCGCGTCGCGCCGGTGACCGGTGTGAGCACGGCGCGCACGAGGTCGCGCTTCCAGGCGGCGTCCATACCGAAGGAAAAGAGCCGCGTGAAATCGTCGTAGCGTGGCGCGATCACGTCGAACATCGGCGTGACGACGCCCTGCTTCCGGTGGACGTCGGCCATCGCGGCATCGAGGTCCTGCGCGCGAAAGCGTGCCAGCGGATCGTCGATCGGGTCGTCGAGCGGTTCAGTCACCATCCCCGCGATCCTACGCGGACGGTGGCTGCCGGGCAACGCTGGTGGGCCATGCCGTCAGAATCCGATGGTGAGGCGACGTCGGGCGAGTGTCACGGCCGAGATCAGTGCGGGTGCCCGCTCGAGCACGCGGCCGAGCGCGCGATCCACCTCACGCGTGCGCACGGCGACGTAGCCGACGGCCTCGACGAGGGCGCGGGTGCGGGCGGTGTCTCGTGCCGGATCGATGGCGCGCAGTGTGTCCAGGACGGGCCGCATGGCACGCCGCCGCTCGCGATCGGAGAGGAGGCCGATCAGTGCCGCGTCGCGCACGGACGCGTCGCCGGCGGCCATTGCCACCAGCAGCGCCTCATCGCCGGCACTGCCGAGTTTGCCGAGTACCTGGGCCGCGCTCGGGCGCAGCGGGGCCGGGCCGTCCCAGAGCAGGAGCTTGACTGGCCGCTGTGCTCCCGTGGCCTGTTTCCCCGCACGCAGGAGCAGCCCGAGGGCAGCGCGGGCGCGGGCGATCGCGTCGCCACCGGCGAGCTGCGGCGACTCGCTCAGCTCGCGCACCAGACTGCGGCCGACGAGCGTGGCCGTCTTCGCGCCGGGCGTCTCGTCGAGTGCCGTGAGCGCGGCGAGGGCGGCACTTCTGACACGTGGATCCTCGTCGGCGAGATGGTCGCGCAGTGCGTGGATGGCATCGCGCGCGGCGGGGCCGGCGTTGGCGAGCGCGGCGGCGGCTCGTGCACGATCACGCGGCTCGCCCACACCGAGCCGGCGCCGGAAGAGGCGGATGTTCTCGTCACCGATCTGCACCAGTGCGATACCGGCGTCGGCGGAGACGAGCGCGTCGTCGTCACGCCATGCTCGCCAGAGCGCCGGCGTGGCGCGCTTGGCCGCCTTGCCGCCGTGGCCGATGGCGCGGATCGCGGTGCGTCGGACTGCGACGTCCGGATCACCGATCAGCGGCGTGAGGTAGGTGATCGTGGCCCCCGTGACATCCGGGAACTGTGCCAGCGCCTCCAGCGCGGCCTGCCGCACGATCGGCTGCGGGTTGCGCAGGTCGTCGCGCCACTCGGCTTCGGAGCGTCCGGCGACGAGTGCAACGCGCTCCTGCGCGCTGACCCCGACGGGCATGCCGAGCACGAGCATTGCGAGCAGCGGGGCGGCGGAGTGGCGCATGCGGGGGAGTATCGGACGCGTGGCGCCGCGGCCACATTCGGGGCATGGTCAGCTTCGCCGCGCCGCCGCGTGAGCCCAATCGCTGGTTTCTGGAGCAGGAGCCCGTGCCGGTGGTGCTGGCGCCGGCCCCGGCACGTCGCCGTCGTGCACACCGCACGCGGCGGCAACGGCTGACGTTCCCGGTTGGCGCGGTGCTCCTGTTCGCGACGGCGCTGGGTGTGGTGGCGCAGCTGCCTACACGGGTGCTGGTGCCGGTCGACAGTTTCGCGCGCAACCGGTTCCAGACCGAGGCCGCGCGGCTGCTGGTCGCGCAGCTGCCGGCGGTGCCGCGGCTCCGCGACGTGCGCCGCCTGATGGGCGAGGCGCAGCTGTTCTGCAGGCCGGCCACCGGCGTGGGCGGTGACTCGTTGCTCACCTGCCTCGGCCACGCGGTGCGCCATCAGGCGGTGTACAGCCGCATGGCATTTCGGATCGTGAGCCGGAAGGACAGCGTGACGCAGGTGAGTGCCTGTCCGGCGCTGGTCGTGCATGGCGCTCCGGCGCCACCGGAACTGGTGGCCCGTGCGCGGCCCACTGCTCCGTCGGCTGCGTGCTGGCGTGACCCCGGGAATCCGGTCGATGCCGAGTGGGCGTGGACCGCGCTCCCCGACACCGCGCGCTTCACGCTGGTGCCCGAGCCCGATGCCCCGCGGATGCGGGTGGAGTCTGCGTCGAGCCGCGACACGATCACGGTGATCTGGTAGGCTCGATGCCGCACGGGCGGATCGGACGGCTGACGCTCAGAGCTCGTCGCGAATGACGCGGAGACCCGGCGTCTCGAGATCATCCATCTGCCCACTGCGCACGGCCCACACGTAGCCGCCCAGTGCGACGGCGACGATCACGAGCGCCACCGGCACCACCAGATACAGCACGCTCATCGCGTCTCCGGCGCAAAGGGTTTTCCGAACCAGCTGCAGAGCACGACCGTGAGCGAACTGACGGGCATCATGATGGCCGCCACCAGCGGGGTCACATGGCCGCTCATCGCGAGTGAGACGCCCAGGATGTTGTAGGCCAGCGCCCACGCGATGTTCAGGCGGATCAGCCGCATCGAGCGCCGTGCCCCGTGTTCCAGCGCCACCAGCGCGGCGAGGCCATCGCGCGTCATCGCGACGTCGGCGGTGGCGAGCGAGGCTTCGGCACCGCCATGCACGCCGATCCCCACGGTCGCGGCGGCGATCGCGGCGGCGTCGTTCACGCCATCCCCGACCATCGCCACACAGGGCGGAGTGCGTCCGCCGCCGACGGCCTTCACCAGCGCCTGCACCCGCGCCGCCTTCTCCTCGGGGCTCGCGTCGGCGACGATCTCATCGGGCGCAAACCCGAGTGCCGCACCGACGCCTACCGAGACGGCGGCGGTGTCGCCCGAGAGCAGCATCGTGCGCCAGCCACGCGCCCGCAGCGTGCGCAGCGACTCGGCAGCATCGCTCCGGATCGCATCGCCGAAGCCCGCCCGTGCCGCGATCACACCATCGACCACCACCAGCACGGGCGTCAGTCCGTCGTCAGCCGGGAGGCATGCCTCCACGCTGCCCGGGAGCTGCGCGGCAATGAAGCGCGGAGAGCCGAGCAGCACGTGATGGCCATTTACCACGCCGGCGACGCCGCCGCCGATCGTGTGCGTCACGCGCACGGCGGGATCGGCGGCGAGACCGGGCCAGGCGCGCCGGAAACCGGCGGCGATGGGGTGGGTGGACGTCGCCTCCAGCGCGAGGATCAGCGGACGAAGCGCGTCGTCGCCGGTGAAGTGGACCAGTGTCGTCTCGCCGACCGTGAGCGTGCCCGTCTTGTCGAGCACCAGCCAGCCGGGCCGGCTCAGCGACTCGAGCGCGTCGCTGCCCTTCACGAAGATGCCGGCGCGCGCTGCGCGTCCCACGGCGGCACTCATCGCCAGCGGTGTCGCCAGTGCGAGGGCGCAGGGGCAGGTTGCGATGAGCAGGGCGATGGTGTGATCCCAGGCCGCCGCGGCATCACGTCGAACCCAGAGCGCGAACGTCGCCACCGCGAGCGCGAGCACGACCACCACGAGCCACGACGCCAGCCGGTCGGCGAGCAAGACCACCGGCGCGCGGCGGCGCGCGCTTTCGTCCACCTGTGCGAGGATGCGGGCGAGCCGGCTGTCCTCACCCGACGCCTTCACGCGCACATGCAGCTCGGCCGTCCGGTTGAGCGTTCCCGCGTAAACCGTATCGCCCACGCCGATTTGCACATCGCCCGACTCACCGGTGAGGATCGCGCGATCGAGCAGGCTTTCACCCCACTCCACGTCGCCGTCCACCGGGATCGTCTCACCGGCATGCACGCTGATCAGCGCCTGCACTGCAACGGCGTCGGCGGGAACGTCAGTGGTGCTGCCGTCGCGCTCGAGGAGGCGCGCGGTGGCGGGCGTCAGCGCGAACAGTTGCTCCGTGGCGTCGGTTGCGGCGCGCTGTCCACGCGCCTGCAGGAATCGTCCCACCAGCAAAAGAAACACGAGCACGCAGACGCCGTCGAAGTAGATCGGCCCCGAGCCGGACACGGTGTTGATCGTGCCGCGCAGCGTGGCCGCCGTGAGCGCAAACGCGATCGGCACGTCCATGTGCACGGTGCGTGCGCGCAGCGCGGCAAGCGCGCTCGAAAAGAAGATGCGGCCGGGCCAGGCGAGGGTGGGGATGGTGAGGCCGAGGCTGATCCAGCGGAAGAGCTGCATCGAACCGGCATCCATGGTGTCGAACTCGCCGGTGTAGATCGCCAGGGCGGCCAGCATCGCGTTGGTCGCGATCGCGCCGGACACGCCGATGCGCACCAGCATCGCGCGATCCTCGCGGCGGCGCAGGTCGGCCCGCGCACCGCCGCGGTAGGGATGGGGCGTGTAGCCCAGCGCGTCGAGCGTGCGGGCGATCGCCGATAGCGACGTTTCGGCGGGATTCCACGTCACGATGGCGCGGTTCAGGCGCACGTCCAGCTCGGCCCGCGCCACGCCCGTCACCAGCAGTGGGACCCGCTCGATGAGCCAGATGCAGGATGCACAGTGCACGCCCTCGAGGGCCAGCTCGACGCGCGCCATGCCTCGCTCGTCGACGCGGACGTAGCGCTCGTGAAACGCCTCGTGGTCGAAGTCGCCGAAGCCCCGTCCCGACGGGCGAACGGCGGCGAGACGACGATCACCGAAGGCGTGATAGGCACCGAGGCCATGCGCGGTGATCATCGTGAATGCGGTGGCGCAGGCGCTGCAGCAGAAGACCGGCGCATCGGCGTCGGGCTGCGCCACGCCGATGGCAGGCAGCCCGCAATGCGTGCAGGCGACGTCGGTGCGTGGTGTGTGCGAGGGAGCGACCAGCGTGGCCATCACGGCGCTCCGTGCTGCGGGTGTGCGTGGGACATCGTCGAGGCGCCGGGCGTGAAGCCGGGCATGTCGGGCATCATGAGGTGCGCGGCGAGTTCGCCGACGCCCAGGACGATCACCAGGGAGGCGCTGGCGAGCGGCCAGCGTACGCGGGCCGCTGGTCCCCAGCGTTTCGCGCCGGCGGTCACGGCCACCAGCATCGGCACCGTCCCGAGCCAGAACACCGTCATGACGGCCGCCGCACGCAGCGGCGAACCGGTGCCCATGGCGGTGGCGATGAAGGCCCAGAGCCACCCACAAGGCAGGAGGCCGGTGGTGAAGCCGATTGCAGTGGCGCGACGCCGGGGATCCCATGCGGCGGTGCGTGCCAGCAGGCGCGCGAGCGTACCGCCCCAGCGTGACGCGGAGGCAAAACTGCGCGCCTGCCGCGCGGCACGGAGTTGGTACAGCCCCCAGCCGATCAGCGTGACGCTCGTCAGCAGCGCGGCAGCATGCTGTACGTCTGCGATCGTACCGGCCCGGTCGAGCCCCGCGCCGAGCAGCCCTGCCGCGAGTCCGAGTGTCACGTACGCGGCGAGGCGTCCCCCGTGGTACCAGGGGCCGCGGTTCGACGTGCCGTTGGCCAGGCACGCGAAGGCGCTGCACATCGCACCGCAATGCACGGAGCCGAGCAGGCTCGCGACCAGCACGCCGAGCAGCAGCGTCACCGGAGTTCCGGCCGCAGCTTGGCGGTGAACAGATCGCGGCCGCGCCACGCGCGGACCTCGACTTCCCAGAGGCCGCGTTCAGCACGCCCGACCGGCGCGGTGTAGCCGGTCGCGTCGGGAGTGAGCATCAGGGTGTCGATCACACCGGCGTGGGCCACCGACAGCGCCGTCGCCGTCACCGACTCGGCGTGCACCGGCTGTCCCGTCGCATCGGTGAGCGTGACGTGCAGCGACGCGACGGTGCCATTCTCCCGCTGCATCGTGGCGGCGGCCTTCCAGCCGAGCGCCCTGTCCCGGCGTGCCTGCGCCATGGTCGAGTCCCAGTTGACGGCGCGGGCGTAGTAGTTCGGTTCGATGGCGAAGTGCGGATCGCCGTTGGCGACACGTGCCATCCAGATACCGAAGGCGACCTGCGCCACCAGCACCGCGACGATCGCGATGGGCCAGCGGTTTGCGTCCGTGATGGCGAAGCGCATACTGCTACTCCTTGTGTGCATCGGCGTCATCGTCATCACCGCGCCGTGTGCGCTCGTGGTGGGTCGGTCCGAGCAGGGTGAACGGGAGCTCCTTCGTGAACCCGGCGCCATCGCGCAGGCGCAGCGTGATGGTGTGTCGGCCGGCGGTAAAGGAGTCGAAGGGAACAATCAGGAAGAGGCTGGTGGTGCGCTGCGCCCCCGCCGCGACGGTCAGCGGCAGCTCGGGGGCGATCACGCCGGATGGTGCCAGTCCCGTGACCTGCACCGTGTACGCATGCGTGTCGTGCGATCGATTCACGATCTTCACGCGGATCTGGTTGGTCACCCGACCATCGTCGGTCAACCGATACGGCTCCGACGCGGAGCGCAGCAGCGTGATCTCCGCATCCTGCCTGAGCGACAGGGTGGCGGTGAGGCCGGACAGCGTCCCGATCAGGGCAATGGAATACAGCACGACTCGGGGACGGAGCAGGCCACCAGGCTGGCCCTCGAGCTGGTCCTGCGACGCGTAGCGGATCAGTCCCTTCGGCTTGTGGAGGGCCGTCATCACATGGTCACAGGCGTCCATGCACTGCGTGCAGTGCACGCACTCCATCTGCAGGCCCTTCCTGATGTCGATGCCGGTGGGGCAGGTGAAGACGCAGGCGCTGCAGGAGACGCAGTCGCCGGCGTCGTCGCCGCGCACCGTGGGCGAGCGGCGTGGCTCGCCGCGCGTCACATCGTAGGCGACGATCATCGAGCGTCGGTCGATGAGCGCCGACTGCCAGCGGCCGTACGGGCAGGCAATGAGGCAGCTCTGCTCGCGGAACCAACCGAAGTCGACGAAGATCAACAGCGTGGTCACCGCCATCACGAGGAACGGCGTCGGGTGCTCCGACGGCGACAGCCGCACCCATTCGGCAAGCGTATCGGTCCCGACGAAATACGCGAGAAAGGTGTGCGCGAGCAGCAGGCAGATCGGGATGTAGATCAGGTACTTGAAAATGCGCCGCGGCGACATTGCGCCGGTGGCCCTGTCCATCGCGAGCGAGCCGCTGCGACCACCTTCGAGCAGCCGCTCGATCGGGCGGAAGACGAACTCCATGTAGACCGTCTGCGGGCACCCCCAGCCACACCAGACGCGGCCGAAGAGCGCCGAGAAGAGGAACACCGCGATGATGGCGCTACCGAGAAGCAGCATCAACAGCAGGGTGTCGGTCGGGAGGAACGTCGTGCCGAGGAGCGTGAACTCCCGACGCGGCACGTCGAGGAGGATGAGTGGCTTGCCCAGCCACCGCAGGTGCGGCAGCGTGACGAAGAACGCGATCAGGCCGTAGCCGACCAGGCGACGGCGATTCCACCACGTGCCGGCAGACACGCGAGGACGAATCCAGTACCGCGACCCATCTTCGTTGAGCGTGGGCAGAACGCGGCCGGCGGCCCGGGGCGCGGTCACCGGGGCACGACCTCGCCTTCCGGCGCCCTGGGTTTCGCCGGTGTGGTGCCGTGCAGCGTCCACACGTAGGCGACCACCTCGGTCATCTCATCGGGCTTGAGCAGCTTGCCCCACGCTGGCATGCCTTTGGCGAGCACGCCATTGTTCACCGTGGCGTAGAGGGCCTCGATCGTGCCGCCGTGAAGCCAGTTGTCGTCGGTCAGGTTCGGCCCGATGCTGCCGCCGCCGTCGGCAGCGTGACAGGCGGCGCACTTGCCGGCGAACACGTTCCGCCCCTCGGCAACCGCGTCGGGCTTGGCGACGGCAGCGAGCAGCATCGCCGCGTTTCCCCCACCGACGTTCTCCGGGTGCGCCTTGCGGAAGGCGGCCATGTCGACCGCATACTCGGCCTCCCATCCCTTGCCCTTTCCCGTGTCGCCCGGATTGATGTAGTAGAACACCGAGAAGATGATCGTCAGCCAGAACGTCGTCACCCACCAGGCGGGCATCGGGTTGTCGTACTCCTGGATGCCGTCGTAGGAGTGTTCGAGCAGTCGGTCACGTTCGGTCGGGGTGCTCACGGCGCCTCCGGAGGGCAGGTGGTCGGCGAATCGTCGAGGGGAATGCGGGCGGCGTCACTGTACGACCGACGGTGTGTCGGCCAATAGATCCACGCCGTGAGCGCAAGGAAGGTCGCGAAGAAGATCACGAGTGCGACGACGGCGTAGCCGGACAGTCCCGCACCGCTCATCAGGTCCGTGAGGCTCATGGTGCGGTCCTCGCGACCTGTGCCGGCGCCTGGCGCGGTGTTGTGATCCGCATCGCGGCCGCCGGTGCCGCGCTCGCCAGCGTGATGTCCCGGCCAAGCCGCTGGATGTACGCGACCATCGCCACGATCTCGCGGTCCTGCAGGCTGGTGGGACCGCCGTTCCGTGCGATGTCGGCGGCGACCGACGCCGCCTGGGCCTTCGCCATCGGAATCGCGTTGGTGATGGCCTCGCCATACGGCACGCCGAGCATGGCCATGGCGACGATGCGCTTCGGGAGCACGTCCCAGTCGATCGTGTTCGTGGCGAAGCTCGGGTAGGCGGGCATGATCGAACCGGTCACGATGTCCCGCGGCTTGTTGAAGTGTGTCACGTGCCAGAGATTCGGATACTTGCCGCCTTCCCGGGCGAGGTCGGGCCCGTTGCGCTTGGAGCCCCACAGGAACGGGTGCTCGTACACGCTCTCGCCCGGCTTGCTGTACTCGCCGTAGCGCTCCGTCTCGTAGCGCAGCGGTCGGATCTGTTGCGAGTGACAGTTGAAGCAGCCTTCGCGGATGTACATGTCGCGCCCGTAGAGCTCGAGTGGCGTGTATGGCTTGATGCTCGCGATGGTCGGGACGTTCGACTTGATGAGGAACGTCGGGATGATCTCGAAGAGCGAGGCGACGGCGACGGCGATGGTGACGAGCACCGTGAACGTCACCGGCATCGCCTCCCATTTCCGGTGATAGCGCATTGCACGGATCCGGCCGATGATGCCCTCGCCAACCGGGGCCGGCACCACCGGCTCCTTCCAGCGCTTCTCCAGCGGCGCGGCGTGAATCACCGGCACATCGTACGTGGCCGGACGGGCCTTCCACGTCTTGAAGATGTTCCACGCCATCATCAGCACGCCGACGACGTACAGCGAACCACCCACGACGCGCACCCAGTACATCGGGAGCAGGCGCACGACGGTCTCGATGAAGTCGGGATACATCAGCCGGCCGGTTTCGTCGAAGGCACGCCACATGAGGCCCTGCGTCACACCGGCAGAGTAGATCGCGACGACGTAGAGGATGATGCCGAACGTGCCGATCCAGAAGTGCAGCTCCGCCAGCGTCTTGCTGTAGAGCGGCGCCTGGAAGAGGCGCGGCAGCAGCCAGTAGATCATGCCGAAGGTGATGAATCCGTTCCACCCGAGCGCGCCCGTGTGCACGTGCGCGATGATCCAGTCGCTGTAGTGCGCCAGCGCGTTCACGCTCTTGATGCTGAGCATCGGGCCTTCGAACGTCGACATGCCGTACGCCGTGATGCCGATCACGAAGAACTTGAGGATCGGATCGTTCACCACCTTGTGCCACCCGCCGCGCAACGTGAGCAACCCGTTGATCATCCCGCCCCAGCTTGGCGCCCAGAGCATCACCGAGAACACCATGCCGAGCGAACCCGCCCACTCCGGCAGCGAGGTGTAATGCAGGTGATGCGGACCGGCCCAGATGTACATGAAGACCAGCGACCAGAAATGCAGGATCGACAGGCGATAGCTGAAGACCGGCCCTTCGGCGGCCTTCGGCATGAAGTAGTACATGAGGCCGAGGAACGGCGTCGTCAGGAAAAAGGCGACGGCGTTGTGCCCGTACCACCACTGCATGAACGCATCCTGCACGCCGGCGTAGACGCTGTAGCTCTTCAACGCACCGGCCGGGATCGACAGGTTGTTGAAGATGTGCAGGATCGCGACCGTGATGATCGACGCCAGATAGAACCAGAGGGCGACGTAGAGATGCCGCTCACGCCGCTTGATCAGCGTGCCGATGAAGTTCACGGCGAAGACCACCCAGATGACCGCGATGGCAATGTCGATCGGCCACTCCAGCTCCGCATACTCCTTGGCCTGCGTAAAGCCGAAGGGCAGGGTGAGGGCAGCGGCGAGGATGATGGCCTGCCAGCCCCAGAAGTGGATCTTGCTGAGCGCGTCGCTGAACATCCGCGCTTTGACCAGCCGCTGCGTGGAATAGTAGCAGCCGCAGAAGAAGGCGTTCCCGCCAAAGGCGAAGATGACGGCATTCGTATGCAGCGGCCGGAGGCGCCCGAAGCTCGTGAACGGCAGCCCGAGGTTGAACATCGGGTCAGCGAGCTGGAGCGCGATGAGCACACCGACCAGCATGCCGATCGCCCCCCAGGCCACGCACGCCACGAGGAACTTCCTGACGATGTCGTCATCGTAGGAAAACGCGTCGAGGGGAGTCGTTGTCGTTCGCGGGTGGGCAGCGACGGCAGCGGTCATCGGCAATGCCTCGAAAATGAAAGTGGGACAGGCACCGCGCCATGCGCGCTGATGACTGTCCCCAAAGTTCCACTTCCGCTGACGGGAGTCTGTCAGGCTACCCCACCGTTGCGGCGCAAACCGCCTGACAGCCTTGTCAGGAGTTGCCGGACAGGCGCAGTTCCTCGTCCAGCAAGCCCAACTTCACGGCGAACCGCACGTAGTCCGGCCGGTGTGCCAGGCCGATTTTCTCGTGGATCCGCTGCTTGTAGGTGTCCACCGTCTTGGCGCTGATGTGGAGCTGCGCACCAATGTCGGGACCGGTATACCCGGCCGCGATGAGCCGCAGGATCGACCGCTCCCGGTCCGAGAGCGACTCGTACTGCGACTGCTCCGCCGCCCGGTGCTCGCGCTTCTTCAGCTCTTTCGCCAGCGCCCGAACGGCGCCCAGCCGCAGGTACTGGTCGCCCCGCGCCACCATCCGCACCGCGTCCACCAGCTCCCGGTCGGCGGCGTTCTTCACCAGGTACCCGCTCGCCCCCGCCTCCAGCAGCCGGACGAGGTGTTCGTCCTCGGCGTGCATGGTCAGGATCAGGATGCGGGAGGTGGACTCGAGACGCTGGAGCTCGCGTGTTGCCGCTGCCCCGTCCATCCCGTCCATGCTCAGGTCCATCACCACCACGTCGGGCTTGAGGCGCATGGCGGCGTCCACCGCCTCACGCCCATTCTTGGCCTCGCCGATCACGGTGATGTCCGGCGCCGTCTGCAGCACCGCCTTGAGGCCATAGCGGACGACCGCGTGGTCGTCCGCCAGCAGCACGGTGATTACGTCATTGTCCATCAGGACCTCCGGGTCTGGCGCAACAGTGCAGCACCAGCGGTCCCTGCGGTGTCGGGGAAACACGGACAGTGATTCTGGTTCCGGAAGATACTCTTGTCCGGTATGTCGATCTCCACCGTCTCCGACGCCGTCCTCGCCCGCGTGCTGCACATCGCCTCGGACGCCGTCATTTGCGTGACTGAAGCACAAGTCATTTGCTTCTTCAACGATGGCGCCGCCCAGATCTTCGGCTACAGCGAGGAGGAGGTGCTCGGAAAACCCCTCTCCTTCCTGATGCCGACACGGTTTCACGCCGCGCACGCGAAGCACGTCCATGGTTTCGGCGGCAGCGACTCCCCATCGCGCCGGATGGCGGAGCGGTCGCCGATCTTCGGACTGCGCAAGACGGGCGAGGAGTTTTCGGCTGAAGCGGCCATTGCCCGGGTCGCGACCGACGCCGGCACGCTCTACGCCGTCGTGATGCGTGACGTCTCCGAGCAGCGCCGCAGCGAGGCGCTGGTGAAGCGGGCGCTGGCGGATGCCGAGACTGCCGTGCGCGACCGTGACGACCTCATGGGACTCGTCTCGCACGACCTGCGCAATCCCGTCAACGCCGTGAAGATGCTCGCCTCGGCCCTGATGCGCATGCCGACCGATCCCAGCGTCACCAGGCTGTCGCCGACTGCAGCGGAGCATGCCAGCGTGATGCTGCAGGCGGCGACGCAGATGGACACGCTGATTCAGGATCTGCTCGATGTGACGCGCCTCGAGCGTGGCAACATGCGGATCACCCGGCGCCCCGAGCCGATCGCGGCCCTCATGGCGACCACCGCAGACCTGCTCGCCCCGCTCGCTGCGGCACGTGGCGTGTCGCTGGAAACGGAGCTCGAGGCGGGCTTGCCGCTGGTGGACATCGATCCGGATCGCATTGCGCAGGTGCTTTCGAACCTCGTCGGGAACGCGATCAAGTTCACGCCGCAGGGTGGTCAGGTGCGGCTTCGCGCGCTACGGCAGCCGCAGGGCATCCTCGTGATCGTGCAGGACACCGGCGCGGGGATCGCGGCCGAGGACCTGCCGTTCGTCTTCGATCGTTTCTGGCAGAGCCAGCGCACCGATCGGTCGGGGGCCGGACTTGGCCTGGCGATCGCGCATGGCATCGTGCGTGCGCACGGGGGTACCCTGTCACTCGAGAGCGAAGTGGGGCGCGGCACGTCGGCGCTGCTGACGCTGCCGTCGGCGCGGGATGCGGCCGTCCGCTCGAATGGCTGAGCGCCGCGAGCCTCACCGGAATCTGGACCGATCTGGTCATGCGGCGTCTTCATCTCGAAGTGCGCCGGCGAGACCGGCCCTCACTTGATCCAGGGGATAGTCATGACGCGCGTTGCGGTACTCGGGATGGGACTGCTGGGCAGTGGCTTCGCCGAAGGGCTCCTGGCACGCGGCGGGACGGAGGTGGTGGTGTGGAACCGGACGGCCGCGCGCACGGCGCCGCTGGTGGCACTGGGGGCCACCGCTGCCGACTCGCCGTCGGAGGCGGTCCGCGGCGCCGACCGCGTGCACCTCATCCTGCTCGATGACGAGAGCGTGGACGCGGTGATCGGCGAGTGTCAGGCGGCGCTGCATCCCGACGCGGTGATCCTCGACCACACCACCACGCTGCCGGCACGCACCGCGGCACGGGCGGCGGCACTCGATGCCGCGGGGGTGCAGTACCTGCACGCCCCGGTGATGATGGGTCCCGGTGCAGCACGCGACGCGAAGGGGATGATGCTGGTGGCCGGGCCGGCGGAGCGATTGGCGCGGGTGCAAGCGGCGCTCGCGACGATGACCGGCGAGGTCTGGCACGTCGGCGAGCGGGCCGATCTCGCCGCGGTCTACAAGCTGTTCGGCAACGCGGCGTCGCTGTCGGTGGTGGGCATTCTGGCCGACGTGATGCGCATGGCCGATGCGGCGGGCGTGGAGCGCGCCGGTGTGCTCGAGATGCTGGCCAAGGTCAACCTGAATGGCCCCTTGGGACTGCGCGGCACGATGATGGTCTCGGGCACCTACGAGCCGAACTTCATGCTCGATGTGGCGCGCAAGGATCTGCGCCTGATGCTGGAGACGCTCGGCGACGGCACCGCACCGATGCTGCGCGCACTGGCGGCGCGCATGGATACCGTGCTCGCCGGCGGGCTCGCGAAGGAAGATTTCGCGATCATCGGCAAGCCGGGGACGTAGCGGTCAGCCGGCGGGGGGGGCGGTTCGGCCGGCATCCTCGCGAAGCGCCCGCACCCGCTGTTCGACGACGAGATCGGTGAGCAGCCCGTCGGCGATGGCGGCGATCTCGCTGGCGCGGCGCCACTCCTCGAGCAGCGCCATCATCTCGCCTTCGAGCCAGCGGCGTTCCGAGTCGGCGTGGACGGCCATCTCGAGGGCGAGGCGGCGTTCGCGCCGGAACTCGTGGAGCTTGGCACCGGCTGCGGTCTGCCACGGTCGCAAGCCATTGAACGCCACCTGCGCCGCATCGCTGCCGCTCTCGCGCAGGCACTCGAGCGCCGTCCCCAGCGCACGGCGCGACGCGCCCCACTCGTTCATGATCGGGAGCAGCGTGCGCAGCGCGGCGGCGGCGTCGTCACCTGCGACCATGGAATGGTGCGTGGGCCGCATGCGCGAGTTGGCGCCGAACTCGCCGATCCTGAAAACATTCGTGAAGCCACGGGGAATGTCGGCCAAGCGGCCGAACCACCGCTGGTCCTCGATCTTCGGCTGCCCGTTGGGAATCCACACGGCAAGGCCGCCGTCGGGCCCTCGCGACGCCCACACGTCGGTGACGCTCGATCGGGAGATCGCTGCCGTGCCGTCGGGGAGGGGTAGCATCGCCAGTGTACGCCACAGCAACAGTCGCGCATTCAACTCGGCACCGACGACGCCTGCGCCAATCAACCCGAGAATCCTCGGCCAGCCGCGCAATCCGAAGTCGCCGATGTCCATCAGAACGCTCGGATTCGTCGCGAGTCCGAGGACCAACCCCAACGGCAGCGTCGTCCCGATGTACTGCCAGCGCCTCCGGCTGAAGTGCCGCCCGTAGCGCCACGCCGCGAACTCCGGTTCCTGCGGCGCACCGATGCGCACGAGTTCCGTGCCCTCGCTCGTGCGCGCCAGCCCCACCTGATCGGTGCTCGCGCGCAACGGCGTAGCACGGAATGTCTTTTCCGACTCTTCGATCGCCTCCCACCGCGACTCGAACGGCACGAGGTTCCATCGGCTGCACCGCGGACAGATCACCCACACACGACCGGCGGCGGCGTCATACGCCAGCCGCCGGCCGATCGGCAGGTGCTCGAGCAGTTGATTCTGTCCGAGCGACTGCTGGCAATGGATGCAGGTGGAGAACATCACATACCAATACTAACTCGCCGCGGCCAATCGGCGAGCGGCGAGCGGTACGCGGCGAGCGGCGAGCGGTGCGCGGTGCGCGTCAGCGACGCAGCGTCGCACCAGTGAGCAGCGCCACCGCACCGAGCGTGGTCTGCGCCGCGTTCAGGCCGAGGCGGAAATCCTTCTCCGTGAAAGTGGAAAACAGATCGGTCGGCTGATGCCAGTGCGGGTCCCAGCCACTGCCCACCTGCGTGCCGCGCTCGTTCTCGCGCAGGCTGATCGCGGCCACGAGATCCTGGAACGGCCCCGAGTCGGTGTTGGTCATGTGCGGGCCGACCTGCGCGGGATAGTCGGTGGCGAACTTCGCGTTGGCGCCGTGCAGGAACCAGGCGAGCAGCTGTGACTGCGCCGCAAACTTGGAGTTCGACTGAAATTCGATGTTGACGTCGGCCTCGGGGCGCTGCTCCGGCGCAATGCTGCTGTCGGCGCGCGGCATGCCGTGATCGAACATCATCATGTCGTGCTGGATCATGCCCAGCCAGCGTGGCTCGGGATACGTGCCCGATCCCTTAGGACTCTCGACGCCCTGCAACGACGCACGCTGCTCGACGTAGGCGCGCGCGCCGTTCAGCCCCGTCTCCTCGTTGTTCCAGAGGATGAAGCGGATGGACCGGTCGGTGGTCACATCGGGGCTGCTGAAGACGCGGGCCAGTTCCATCACCAGTGCCGACCCCGAGGCGTCGTCGTTGGCGGCCTCGCCCCAGCCGATGCCGTCCATATGTGCGCCGACGATGTACATCTCGTCGGGATGGGTCGTGCCGACCTTCGTGCAATACACCTCCTGTCGCATACCCGGAGTGCTCGGCTGCGAGTTCAGTGCGCGCAGGCGTGGGTCGGTCTGGCGCAGCGAGTCGTCGTTCACGCCCGTGCGGGTGCGCATGCCGCGTGAGCGCCCGCCTCCCTGCTCGCGGCGGATGGCGCCACGGACAGGGGGCGTGGGCGCGGCACCGGCAGGGCGTGCGACCGGAGCCGGCGGCTGGTAGTCGTACGTGAGCCGTTCGGTGTTGGTGCAGCCGTAGCTCTTCAACTGCGCTTCGATCCAGTCGATGGCGGCGCGGTTGCGATCGGTGCCCTGCCGGCGATCGCCGAACAGGGTCAGGCCCTTGATGGTCGCCTTGTACCGCCCGAGGTCGAGGCGCCCGACCATCGTGCGCACGATGGCGTCCATGGAATCGGATGCCGCCGGTGCCGGCGCGACCTGCGCGATGACGGTGCGCGAGAGCAGGGCGCCGAGGAGGAGCGTGCGGAGCGGGAGTCGGAGGAATCGCATCGGGTGTCGGGGCGGGAGGTGGCGCGCGGCGATGGATGCGCACGCTCTCCACGATACGTGCGTGGCGCGTCGGCCGCTGCCATGCGCTGCCTCCACCCCCCCACCAAAGCCTACCCCCACCCTCACCCCCACCACCATCGCTGCGCTCGTCGCCACAGCCACCTCGCGCTCGCGCGGTCTGGTGACGCCGATCGATCTGCGCGCAGACCAGGATTCGGGCGTCAGTGCAACGACACCAGGGTCTGGCCGCCGGCGTGCGCAACGCGCAGCACCATGTCCACTCCGCCGGCGTTCCCCGCCACGTCCACCTCGGTCACGCCGGGAACGCTGTGTGTGAGATGCAGGCCGCGCATGCTCGACGTGCCAAACATCAGAGCGACGGTCGCCGTGCGCCGGTCGAACGAGATGCCGGCCAGCGGCAGCTCGTGCCCCAGCACCAAAACACCCTGCTCGACATCGTCCACCTCCACCGTGCATCGGCGCGCAGCATTCCGCGTCGAGAATGCCGCGAGCTCGGCATCGAGCGTGCCGAGGGCGAGCGCGCGCGTGATGGCACTGCGCCGGGCGCGCATGATGGCCGTGGCGTGCGCCGACCCAGGCACGACCAACACCGAGCAGGGCGCCTGCCGGATCAGCGTCGCGGACACGCTGCCGAGCATCATGCGCCGGAGGAAGCCGTACCCGTGTGCTGCAGACACCACGAGGTCGGCGCCGTTGCGCTCAGCGAACGCCAGCAGTTCATGGGAGGCGCCGCCGGTCAGCACGACATCCTCGAACCTTACCTTCGCCCGCGCCAGCGTTCCGCGCATCTCCGCGAAGGCCGTCGCCGCCTCGCCGCGGTACACGGTCGCACGCTCCTTCAGGTACGGCACCCCCTCGTCGAATGGAGGCCCGACATGCACCAGCCAGATCGTCGCGTCCGGCGCGCACACGGTCATGGCCACCTGCGCCGCGTAGCGGCTGAACGGGCTGAAATCGGTGGCAATCACCACCCGCCGCGGGCACGACGTGAGCGTGCGTTCCGCAGCCAGCACCGGCGTGTCGCCGAGTTGCAGGAGCCGCAGGATCGTCTCGCCGTTGAACACTCGGTCGAGCGGGCCGTGCCGCCCGCGACCGACCACGAGCAGCCGCGCCTTCATCGCGGAGGCCGCGGCAGTGATCTCGCCGGCGGGGTCACCGGTGCGGATCTCCACCGTCCAGTCACGGCGCTGCGTCACCGCACGTTTCAGCTGTGCCTTCAACGCCGCGTCGTGCGCCGCGTCGGCACCGTCGGGAGGGAACATCGACACCGCCATGCCGTCCACGCCGTAGATCGGCACGGTGATCGGTGGAATGACGCTCAACACGACCGTTGCTGCATCGACGCAGTCGGCGAGGCAGGTGGCGAGCGGGAAGGCGGCGTCGGCGTCGGGACTGGTGTCGGTCGCGACGATGATCGGTCCGTCGGGGAGCAGGGTCGGGGCCGACGCGGCGGGTGAGGCGCTGATGGCGTTCGCAGTGGTCGTCATGGGGTACGCTCCTCGGGTATCGGAGGACGCCGCGCCGCACTCGCGTCGCCGGCATGGCAGAGCGACCACCGTGATCCGTGATGGTCGCCACTGCAGAGTGGGGCCGGGACCACGGCAAGGGTGTCGGGCAGCGCCTGACTGCCTCGGTCGAGCGCACTGGCCGGCGCTGCATTGATGCACGCCACAGTCCGCCATGGCGAGCTGCCGCTGCTGCCTTCCGGTCGTCCGTTGCGCGCCTGCATGAACGTCCCGCAGCGGACGACACTTCCGCGGTGAAGAGACGGTCTCCCTAGCACCTCGTCCTCCACTGGAGCTGACGCATGGCGTCATGTCCCTATACCTGGGTTCGCGGGTTCTTCTCGTCGGCTACGAAGGCCGCGCCCGGTGAGCCAGCGAAAAATCTCATGGTGCGCGTCGTTCGCGACGGAGAGGAACGCGTGCGCGTGGCACTGCCCTCCCGCAGTGCGAAATGGCTGATCGAGCTCATCCCGGCCGATGTGGTGCGGAAGATTCGCGAGGAGGCGATTCCCCTCGACGAGATCACCGAGGATCTGAACCGGCAGGAGATCCTCTATCCGCGTGCGATCTTCTCGCTGTCCGAACCTGGACGCGAGGTCACGGTGTGGCTCGAGTAGTCCGCCTCGAGCCGTCAGCCCGCAGCACGACCCTCGCACGCCAGAGTGTGCAGAACGCCACGACCGGAAGCTCCGTCGTGGCGTTCTGTGCAGTGTGCCGACTGATGGCAGTCGCGTTGCGCGGGGCTATGCCGCGGCGGCGGTGGGGTGGACGTCGATCTCCGACGCCCTGCAGAAGACGCCAGACATTACTCCGGGTACGCGCACGACGCTGCCGGTGATACCGAGCGTGCTCTCAGTGCCGCCGAGGAAGAGGCTGCCGCCGCGAACGAGTGTGCGGGCGATACGATCGATGACGTCTTTCTTGGTCGGGACGTCGAAATAGATCAGCACGTTCCGGCAGAAGACGACGTCGAACTGCCAGAATGCCGGATACGGCTCGAGGAGGTTGATCTCCTGAAACGTGACGCGGTTGCGGATCTCAGGCTTCAACGCGAAGCCCTCGGGCGACTGCGTGAAGTACTTCATCAGCATCGTCACCGGCAGACCGCGCTGCACCTCGAACTGGTTGAACACACCGGACCGTGCGCGGGCGAGAACGGCTGCCGAGAAGTCGGTCGCCGTGATCTCGACCTTCACGCCGCCAAGCAGCGGCTCCATCTGTTGCACGATCATCGCGATCGAATACGGCTCCTGCCCGGTGGAACTGGCGGCGCACCAGATGCGGACCGGCCGCCCCGCCGCGCGTGCGCGCAGCACGGCTGCTGGCAGAATCTCCTTCTCGAGCGAGACGAACGGTTTGCTGTCGCGGAAAAAGAGCGTCTCGTTGGTGGTCATCGCATCGCAGACATGCTTGACCAGCGCCGGCGCTGGGGCGCCGCGCAACGCCGTGATGAGGCCGGTGACATCGGCGTGACCGTACGTGACGGCCACCGGCGGGAGGCGGCTCTCGAGCAGGTACTCCTTGCCCGGGCCGAGGGCGAGGCCGCTGTGTCGGCGCAGCAGGTCGCTCAGAAACGTGTACTCCGCTGGCGTGATCATGCGGCCACCGCGAGGGTGCTCGCGAGGATCGCGGGGGTGATCGCGAGCAGTGGCAGGATCTCGTCGGCCAGCCCGGCCGCCGCGACCGCGCCTGGCATGCCCCAGACGACACTCGTCGCCTCGTCCTGCACGAGCACGCGCCCGCCGCGCTGCTTCACCTCACGCACGCCGCGCAGACCGTCTTCCCCCATCCCCGTGAGCACGACGGCGAGGGTCGATGCACCGTACAGCGCGGCGATGGACCGGAACATCGGGTCAGCCGAGGGCCGGCAGAAGTTCTCCGGCTCGGTCTTGGTCAGCCGCACGAAGGGCTGCCCTTCGTGCGTCTGGACGATCATGTGCAGTCCGCCGGGTGCGACGTACGTGCTGTCCGGGCGGATCGGCTCGCCGTCACTCGCCTCGACGCAGCGTCGCTTCGTATCGCGTTCGAGACGCTGAGCAAGCAGGGTGGTGAAGACAGCCGGCATGTGCTGCGTGATGAGGATCGGGAGCGGGAAATCACCGGGCAGCCCGCTCAGCAGGTCCGCCAGGGCGTTGGGTCCGCCCGTGCTGGCCGCGATGGTGAGGATGCGCGGGCGCGCGATGCCGGTGCGGGTCGCGAACAGTTCCACGCGTGCAGCCGAAGCCGGTCCCGCAGGTGCACCGCTGTGTTCGGCCGCAGCAGGGCGCCGATCACGGGTGGCCCGACCGATGGCACGCACCTTCGAGGCGATCTCCACCTTCACCGCCGCGAGACTGGCCGAGCCGGTTTTGGCGGCCGGCTTGGCGATGTAGTCCGCGGCGCCCAGAGCGAGGGCATGCATCGTGACCTCCGCGCCGCGCTGCGTGAGCGAGCTCGCCATGATGACGCGCGTGTCGGGGCAGGCCGCGAGGATGAGCGGCAGCGCCGTCAGTCCGTCCATCTCCGGCATCTCCACGTCCAGCAGCACCACGTCCACGGTGGTGTGCCGAAGCGCGTCGAGCGCAACCTTGCCGTTCGGGGCGGTGGTCACGACGAGCATGTCCGGTTCATCGTCGATGATGCGCCCGAGGGCACCGCGAATCACGGCGCTGTCGTCGACGATGAGCACACGAATCGCGTCGGCAGGCTTGCTCACAGCACTCCCACCGTCTCGAGCTTCGAGGCGATGATCGTGGCGTCGAACGGCTTCATGATGTACTCCGATGCGCCGAGGGTCAGTGCCGTCTGGATCTTGTCGAACGAGGTGTGCGTGGTGCACATGATCACTGGCGGCACGGCGAGTTGCGGCCGCGCGGCGACGGCGGCCAGGAAGGCGAGGCCGTCCATCACTGGCATGTCGATGTCGCAGAGCACCGCCTCGAACACCGCCCCGGCCTCGAGGGCCGCGAGGGCCGCGGCGCCATCCACCGCCTCGGTCACCTCGTACTCCAGCCCCTCGAGAATGCGTCGGATCGCCTTGCGAATCGTCCCCGAGTCATCGATCACCAGAATGCGCTTCGGCATCACACCTTCCGCAAACGGCTCAGGAAATCGGTGACGGCGCTGTTGAGCCGCTCCGACTCGACCGAGAGGCCGCCGGCGGCGCTGCGGATGTTCTCCGCCGTGCGTCCACCTTCGGCGGCCACCATCGTCACCGTGGCGATGCTGGAGCTCACCTCGGAGGTGCCACGTGCCGCCTCGCCGACGTTGCGCGAGATTTCGCTGGTGGCCGCGTTCTGCTGCTCCACGGCGCCCGCGATCGTAGTCGAGATCTCATTGATCTTGTTGATGACACTGGTGATGTCGCGGATTGCGATCACGGCGGAAGCCGTGTCGGCCTGCACGCCGCTGATCTTGCTGCTGATCTCCTCCGTCGCACGGGCCGTCTGGCGTGCCAGCTCCTTCACCTCGTTCGCGACCACCGCGAAGCCCTTGCCCGCCTCGCCGGCGCGTGCGGCCTCGATCGTGGCATTGAGGGCAAGGAGGTTGGTCTGCTGGGCAATCGAGGTGATGACCTTCACCACCTGCCCGATCTCCTGGCTCGAGATGCCGAGCTTGGACATCGTGTCGGTGGTCTCGGCGGCCTGTCGTACGGCGACCTGCGAAATCTGCGACGCTTCCTGCACGCGGCCGGCAATTTCGCGAATGCTGGCGGTGAGCTGCTCCGCCGAGCTGGCCACCGTCTGCACGTTGCGCGTCGCCTGCTCGGAGGCGGCGGCCACGGCCTGCGCCTGCCGAGTGGTCTCCTCCGACGAGGCGGCCATACCCTGCGCGCTCGCCTCCAGCTCCGTGGAGGAAGAGGAGACGACGGAGGCGATGGCGGCCACCGTGAACTCGAACTCGTCGGCCATCGCCACCTGCTGCGTGATCACGGACCAGTTCACCATTGCGCCGACATAGACTCCCTCGGCATCATAAATCGCGACGGCGTTGAGGTCCAGCGTCTCCGTGCCGACGCGGATCTTCGCGTTGTGCGGCAGATTCCTGTCGGTCGCGAGCATGGCCCGCTGGTGTGCCGGATCCTTGTGGAAGATGTCGATCTTGCTGCCCATGACCTGATTGGCGCGCACCGGCAGCTGCTTCTCGATGCGCGTGAGCGTCTCCAGCGAGGCCGGGTTGATGTAGGTGATCGTGAAGTCGAGATCGCACAGCATGAGGTTGACCTTGGCCGACTCGACCATCGGCTTGTACAACGCCATCTCGCGGCGCTGGCGCACGGACTCGGTCGCATCGGTGGCGAACTTCACCACCTTGCTGACGTTGCCGTGCTCATCGACGAGGGGGGTGTAGGTCGCGAGGATGTATTTCCGAGTGGCACCCTTGCCGAACCGCAGATACTCCCCCGAGTGGAACTCGCCGCGGTTCAGCTTTGCCCAGAACTCGGTGTATGCAACACTCGTGCGCTCGGCCTCGTCGATGAACATCGAGTGATGCCGGCCCTGCACCTCTGCCAGTGTGTAGCCGAGCAGCGACAGGAAGTTGTCATTGGCGTGCAGGATCGTGCCATCGGGGGCAAACTCGATCACCGCCATCGATCGCGTCATCGCGGCGACCTTGCCGGCATTGTCGCGGACCATGTCCTGTGCTGCTGCCGCCTCGTCCATCGCGGCGACGTCGGCGGCGCGGCCGACGGCGCGCGTCGGGCGCTGCGCTGGGGACAGGGTGGCGTAGGTCGCGGGGCGCTTCTTCGGAGTCGGAACTCGCTTGGTCGGCATGAGCAGAGTGGTCAGTGGAGAAGGGGGGTCGCACCGAAGTGCGGGAGTGGTCGGGCGACGCCGGATCCGGCGCGTGATCGGGTCCGGATCAGCCGGAGCCATGCTCCGCGCGGAGCGCGGCGTGGACGCGAAGAATCAGCAGCAGCCCACGCTCCCGTCTGACGATCCCGCTGCAGGCGTCCCGCCAGCGATCGTCGAGCGTCGGTGGCGCCGGTTCGACGCTGACGGTGTCCACCGACAGCACATCCCCGACCTCATCCACCATCAGAGCGAAAAGTTCACCGTCGTGTCGCACGACGACGTTCATCACTGCGGCGCCATCCTCGCGCGGTGGCAACCCGAGCGTCGTCCGAAGATCCACCGCCGTCACCAGCTGGCCGCGCAGGTTCAGGAAACCGGCGATCATCGGAGGCGCCAGCGGGACGCGGGCGATCCGCATCGCGATTAGCACCTCCTGCACGGTGAGCACCGGAATGCCGAACCACTGGCTGTCGATCCGGAACGTCACGTACTCCTGCTGGGCCGTGCTGGCCGTGCTGGCCGTGCTGGCCGTCGCGGTGCCGTGCAGCGTGGGTGCTGCGCTGCTCATGCCACCTCCGTCGCCGCGGCTTGGCGCAAATAGTGGTCGGTGTCGATCACCTCGGTGGCCCGACCCGAAATCACTGCCACGCCCAACACGCCGGGCCGAGACGCACGCCGCTGCAGGTTGAGGTGTTCCTCCACGATGTCATGGATGGCGTTGACGGCGACGCCCATCGTCCGCGTACGGTCGCGGAAGACGATGACCGGTCGAGGATCCATGCTGCCCAGGTCCAGCTCCGGATTGGCCGCGACCACGGTCATCAGTGCGCCGCGGTACTGCACCAGGCAGTGCCCATCAGCCTCCTCGAAACTCGCCAGCGGGAACTCCTCGAGCCGGGCCACCAGCGAGAGCGGGACCGCTTGCAGCGCCGTGTATCCGGCGTCGAACAGCAGCACACTCTCTGTCTGCGCCAGCTGTGCCGACTGGCGGAGTCGCTCGGCCTCACGCGAGGCGGCATCCGTGTCTTCGCGAGTGGCCGTTGTCGCCACCCCGGCCATGGCGGCAATGCCCGCGGAATCGAGGATCATGATCACCCGGCCATCGCCCGTGATCGTGCAGCCGGCATAGGTCTGCAGATGCTTGACCAGGCGTCCCATCGGCTTGACCACGATCTCCTGCGTGTCGAACACTTCCTCGACGATCAGGCCGAAGCGGACTTCACCCACCTGGCAGACGACGAGGTTGTAGGTGGCGTCGCGCTGGATCTCGCCAAGGCGGAGGAGGGAACGCAGCGAAACCAGCGGGAGTAGCGTCTCGCGAAGGCGATAGAAGTGCGCGCCGTGCACCTGCTCCACCAGCGCGTGCTGTTCCTCCGTGACGCGCACCAGCTCCACGATACCGATCTGCGGGATCGCGAACGATTCGCCTCCCGCACCCACGATCAGCGCGGAGATGATCGCGAGTGTGAGCGGGATCTTGATGCGCACCGTCGTGCCGCGGCCCTCGTGGGAGCTCAGTTCGACCGTGCCGCCGATCGCCTCGATGTTGCTGCGCACCACATCCATACCGACGCCGCGACCGGAGACGTTGGTCACCGTTTCGGCGGTGCTGAATCCCGGCTCGAAGATCAGGCGGAAGACCTGAGCATCGGGCAGAGTCTCGGCCTGGTCGGCACGGAGCAAGCCGCGCTCGACCGCCTTCCTTCGCACACGAGCTGCGCTGATGCCGGCACCGTCGTCGGAGATCTCCACCACCACGTGTCCGCCCTCATGCCGCGCCGCGAGACGGATCGTCCCCGCGCCCGGCTTCCCGGCTGCGATGCGCGCGGCCGGCAGCTCAACGCCATGGTCGGCTGAGTTCCGGATCATGTGCGTGAGTGGGTCCTGGATGGCCTGGAGGATCTGGCGGTCGAGTTCCGTCTCGGCGCCGTGCATCTGCAGCGCGATCTCCTTGCCGCTCGACTGCGACAGGTCGCGCACCAGCCGCGGGAGCTTCGTCCACGCATTGCCGATCGGCTGCATGCGCGTCTTCATCACCGCCTCGAGCAGGTCGGTGGTGACGCGGTCGAGCTGCTGGACCGGCTTGGTGAATGGCGAGTCCTCCAGCGCGGTCATCAGTTGCAGCAGTTCGTTCCGGCCGAGGGCCAGTTCGCCGACGAGGTTCATCAGCTTGTCCAGCACGTCGACGCCGACGCGGAGCGTGCTGTCACCGATGCTGCCGTGCTTGTCGCCGCGCTCGTCCGTCGCGGATCGTCGGTCTGGCCCATCCCAGCCGCTCACGGTCGCGGGCGCGTTCACCTGGGCGGCCGGAATCTCGGACGTGAGTGGCGGTCCTGCCGGTGCGGTCGCCGTCGGCGCCTGGGCGCCCCCACTGGCCGCTGACGCTGCGGCAACGGAGATGGCCGGTACGGCCCGAGCAGTGCGTGATGCCTCGGCGGGTCGGTCGCCGGGCACGGTCGAGAGCCAGGCTTCCATCCGCGCGATGAGTGGCTCGTCATCGCCGGCTGGCTCGGTCTCCGTCTCCTCCAGCGCGAGCAGTACCAGCTTGATCGTGTCAACGGCAGCAAGCACATCGCCGATCAGCTCACGCTGCACCTGAAGCTTCCCGCTGCGCAGCGCATCGAGCACGTTCTCGGCCGCGTGCGCCACCAGCTCGAGACGCGCCAGGCCGAGGAATCCGCAGGTGCCCTTGATCGTATGGATCGTGCGGAACACGCCGTTCAGGCGTGCGAGGTCGCCAGGGGTGCGCTCGAGCTCGAGGATGTCGTTGTCGAGCTTCGCGAGGTTCTCGCTGCTCTCGGTCAGGAAGTCGCGGAGGAGCTCATCCATGAAGCACGGTGCCGTTGCGCAAGGGTAGAGGCGAAAGGAGCGGTGGTCTGATCTAACGTCGTCACTCGTCGCGCTAACCTGAATGCGCTTGGGATGTAAAGATGAACGTGTGTGTCATCTCATGTCTGCTCGCGCTTCGCTGCACCGCGTGTTGGGTGCAACAGGAGATAGCACGGTCCGATGAATGCAGTGCGCCAGCGCATCGGCGCGCAGCCGGTCTGTGCAGATTCGCGCTCTGAGCACCGAGACTCTGATGCATGACGCTCATCAGTCTCATCTACGCAAGTGTCGCGCGGCCCGGTATCGGCTATGGAGCATTGCGTGCAATCCTCGCCTCCGCCGACGCACACAACGAACGACACGGCCTCAGTGGAATCCTCTGTTACGGCACGGGAGCGTTTCTGCAAGCGATCGAGGGGCCGCGCGGCGCAGTCAACCATCTCTACAACCGGATCGTATGCGACGACCGGCACAGCGACTGCGAGATCCTCAGTTGTGGTCCGATCGAGGTGCGCAGCTTCACGGAATGGTCAATGAAGATGATCAGCTGGGAGGAGGCGTACACGCCGCAGCGCGGTGCCGTCTTGCTGCGCCACTCGGGTATGCAACAGTTCGAACCGCGGATGATGTCGGGCAGGCAGGCGCACGACTTCCTGCGGGAACTCGCGGCGCTCGAACGTCGTCGCGCGAGTCACGTCGTCGCGGCGCGGGGAGTCGAGGCGCAGTGACGCTGGTGGTGTGCCGTGCAGACGGGACGGTGTAAGCAACCTGATGCTGCCGCTGTGACACGAACGGCATCGTGCGGGCGCTGACCAGTGACGGGTCGGCGCCCGCTTCGTTGTCCACCACGCCAACGCTCGCGCGAGCCGTGCGTGCGAGCCCGGCGTGCGAGCCGTGCGCGCGAGCCGTGTGTGCGAGCCGGGCGTGCGAGCCGGGCGTGCGAGCCCGGGTTGATCGAGCGGCGCACGCGTACGAAAGCCGGCCGGCCCCTCGTTGCGAGGTGCCGGCCGGCGTCGACAGGTATCAGCGGAGTGCCTAGAACCCAGACAGCGCCGAGTCGTCGTCCTCATCGAACGGGATGGCACTCGCGGCCAGCGCCGCCGCGGTCACGCGGGGCACGGGCGCCGGACGCGTGGCGGCGGCGCGTGCAGGACGCCGCACGGCAGGCCGGCCGGCACCGATGGCGTCGGTGCGCCCGTGCCCGGCAGACCGTCCTGCGGGTGCGTCGGTCAGCCGGAACGCCGCCACCATGTCACGCAGGGTTTGCGCCTGACTCTCGAGTTCCGTCGCTGCACTCGCAGATTCCTCGGCGTTGGCCGCCACCTGCTGTGTGACGATGTTGATCTGGTCCACGGCCTGCTTGATCTGCGTCACGCCGTCCACCTGTTGCTCGGTCGATGCGGAGATCTCCGCCGTCACCTCGGCCACGCGCACGATCTGCGCGCCGATGCGATCGAGGCTCTGGGTCACCTCGCCGTTCAGCAGGATGCCGCGCGCCGCCGCCGCCTGGCCTTCCTCGATCAGCCCCGAGGTCGACTTGGCGGCTTCCGCAGCGCGCAGCGCCAGCGAGCGCACCTCTTCGGCCACCACTGCAAACCCACGGCCGGCGTCACCAGCGCGGGCCGCTTCCACCGCGGCGTTCAGCGCCAACAGATTCGTCTGGAACGCGATCTCGTCGATGGTCTTGACGATGCGTGCCGTCGCGGCGCTGGCCTGCTTGATCTCGTTCACGGCAATCGTCAGCCGGCCCATCCGCGCGCTTCCTTCCTGCGTATCGGCGCGGGCGCTTGCCGCAAGGCTGCGTGCCTCGCCCGCATTGCTCGCGCTCTGCTGCGCCATCGAGGCAAAGACATGGACACTGGCCGAGACCTCCTCGAGGCTTGCTGCCTGCTCGCTCGAGCCGGAGGCGAGCGACTGTGCGCTCGACGTGATCTGCGAGCCGGCCGATGCGACCTGTGCCGAGGCCGAGTTGACCTGCATCAGGGTCGAGTCGAGCTGCTCCACGGCCGTGTTCACCGAGTCCTTGATCGCGGCGTAGGCACCCTTGTACTCGCCCGCCATCCTGGCGCTCAGATCACGGTCGGCCACCCGCCCGAGCACCTCCTGCATCTCGCGCATGGGCGCGGCGACGGCTTCCAGCGTTCCGTTCATTCCGTCGATGAGGTCGCGGTAGGCGCCTGCGTATCGGGTCGGGTCCGCGCGCTCGTCCAGCGTGCCGGCCTGCGCCGCCCTCGCCAGTGTGCGCGTATCGACGACGAGGTCCCGGACGGTCGACTGCGTGGTCTGGAACGCAATCACGGTCGCGCGCACGTCGTCGATCATCAGGTCGACGGTACGTGACAGGTCGCCCAGTTCGTCGACGCTGCTGCTGCGGGCAGCTTCGACATCGGTCCTCACCGTGGCGTTGAGGTCACCCTTCGCCATCCCCTCCAGCGCGGAGCGTATGGTGACGATACAGCGTGTCCGGACCTCGGCAGCGAGGCGGGCCACTGTCGTCACCTCGCCGACCAGCCGACGTGCGAGCAGCTGCGCGACGGTCAGCCCGAACGCGACACACACGACGATCAGTCCCAGCAACCAGATCCGCGACTGCCGGTAGGTGGCGGCGGCGGTCGTGCTCGCAATCGCAGATCGCCGCTCGTTGAAGCTCACGAGGGAATCGACGGTACTGTCGGCAGCCAAAAAGAGCGGGCGTGATGCGGCAATCAGCAGCACCGTGGCAGCGTCGTGGTTGCCGGAAGACTTGAGCGCATCCACCTCGGCCCACTGCGTGGTGTAGGTAGCCCACTGGCGGTTGAACGTGGCGACGTATGTCGACTCATCCTGGGTCGTCATACGCGCGGTGTAGTCGGCACTCGCCTTCGCGACGGCGGCGGACAGGCCGCCGAGGGCGACCTTCGCCGCTGCCACGCCATCGGAACTCCTGTCCGCCACGTAGCGATACTGGCCGATGCGGTACTCGAGTGCGCGCCGCTGAACTCCCCGGGCGGCATTGAGGCGTGGCAGCCAGTTCGCACCGATGTCGATCGTGGCGGCGTTCATCTGCTGCATCTTCGCGATCGAGAAGACACCGAGTCCAGCCGTCAGAACCAGCAGGACGCCGAAGGCGCTGAAAAGCTTTGCACTGAGCTTGCGATTCGTGTACCACTCCATGTCGTCCTGTCTCCAACGGCGGGGTTCGTTCAGGTGCGCATCCGCCGAATGGCGATGCGACAACTGCTCACCGGCAGTTCAGTGGACCGGAATGGCGGCTGAGGTGGCGGTACACGAGAGGATCGTCAGGATGATCGTGACACTTGACAGGAATCGCAAAGGTTGCGCGTGCTGAGTCTCCAGCCGACCGCGACTGCGCTGCGGAACCACGCTCCACTGAGCACTGGCGGCCCGCCCGACATCACGGTGCACCGTGAAGCCGGGCTGCCATTGGGCCATCGCGTCGCCCTACCGCACCGTCGCCGCGGCTGCAGAACTCACCACCACGACCCTGACGCGATGCGGCACTCCGTCGCTCACGAGTGGAATGCGGTCATCGGGCAGCGGCGTGCCGTCGAGCCACGTCCCAAGTCCTTCGGCGTCGTCCGCGTCGGCAATCACGACCTCGATCTCGTAGTGCGAGGTGCCGTGCCGGTACGCGATGCTGAACCCACCCCACGTGGCGGGGACGCAGGGGCTGATCCGTAGCGTGTCACCTTCCTTCGTGAATCCCAGCAACGCTTCGAGCCCCACGCGATACATCCAGCTCGCCGAGCCGGTGTACCACGTCCAGCCGCCCCGTCCGAGGTGTGAGGGCGAGGAGTACACATCGGCGGCCACCACGTAGGGTTCCACCTTGTACGTCGCCACCGCCGACGGCGTTGCCGTGTGCGTGACCGGGTTCAACATCTGGAACAGCTCGAAGGCGCGGTCGCCGTCACCCTGCATCGCCGTCGCCAGCACCGCCCAGAGCGCGGCGTGCGTGTACTGCCCGCCATTCTCGCGAACACCCGGCAGGTAGCCCTTGATGTAGCCCGGATCAGCGTCGCTGCGGTCGAAGGGCGGCGTCAGCAGTTCGATCAGTCGTGCGTCCTCGCGCACGAGCTGCTCGTCGAACGCACGCATCGCCTGGACCTGTCGGTCTCGCGGAGCGGCATCGGAGATCACACTCCAGCTCTGCGCGATGGAGTCGATGCGGCATTCGGCGCTCGCCGCACTGCCGATCGGCGTGCCGTCATCGTAGAAGGCGCGACGATACCACGCCCCATCCCAGCCATCCCGTTCGATCGCCACGCTGTAGCGCTCGGCCCACTGCTGCATCACCTCGGATGCGGCGGTGTCCCCGCGGTGATCGGCGCGTTCGGCGAACGTGCGCAACGTGGTCACCAGGAACCACGCCAGCCACACACTCTCGCCGTGTCCGGCGGCTCCCACGCGGCTCATGCCATCATTCCAGTCGCCGGTGCCGATCAGCGGCAGCCCATGCGCGCCGCTGGTGCAGGCGCGCTCCAGTGCGCGTCGGCAGTGCTCGTAGAGCGAAGCCTGCTCGCTCGTCACCTGCGGCAGGTCGTACAGCTCATGCTCATCCGCGCGGAGTTCGCGCATCGTGAGGAACGGCACGGACTCGTCGAGAATGGCGTGATCGCCGGTGACGGTCACGTACCGGTCCACGACGAACGGCAACCAGGCCAGGTCGTCGGAGAAACGTGTCCGCACACCGCGACCGCTGTGCGCATGCCACCAGTGCTGTACATCGCCCTCGACGAACTGTCGCGCGGCGGCGCGCAGGATGTGTTCCCGCGCCAGCGCCGGCTCGGCGTAGAGGAGCGCCATCGAATCCTGAAGCTGATCACGGAATCCGTAGGCGCCACTGCTCTGGTAGAGGCCCATGCGTGCCCACATGCGGCACCCCAGCCCCTGGTACAGCGACCAGGTGTTGATCATGGCATCGAAAGCTCGGTCGGGGGTCCGCACCGTGATCGTGCCAAGGCGTGCCGTCCAGGCATCCACCGACGCCCGCTGCTCGCGAATCGCGAGAGCGGGACGGCGCAGGCGTGCCAGCAGGGTACGGGCCGTGACGTCGTCCGGTGCGGCCCCAAGCAGCACCGTGACGTCACGCGTTGCGCCGGGGTCGAGGGTGATCTGCACCTGGAGCGCGGCACAGGGATCCAGACCCACGCCCTGAGCGCCATCCAGCGCCTGGCCGTCGAGCGCTACCGGTTCGGACAGGTCGCCGCAGCGGCCGAGGAACGAGAGACGGTCGGCGGTGAAGCTGGTGACCTGCTCACTGGTGGCGAGGAACGCGGTCCAGTCGCGGAAGAGGGGATCGAAGCGGTTGGATGCCAGGATCGCGCCGTGTTCGGGCACGAACGCCGTGCGCACCTGCGTCTGCGAGCGTTCGCGCTGGGCTGCCAGCGTCCACTCCGCATACGCCGTCAGTGTGATCGTGCGCGGTCGCGTGGATTGGTTGGTGAGGGTGAGCACAGAGACTTTCACGGCCGCATCCGGCGGAACGGCGAGTCGCAGCATGGTGTGAATGCCGTCGTGCTCATGCTCGAAACTGCTCGTGCCCGGCGCATGGATGATGCGGTACGGACCGTCGCCGGTGACGGGGGCGGGTGTCGCTGACCAGAGGTCGCCGCTGTCCTCGTCGCGCAGGTATATGGCGTCGCTGACGGGATCCGAGACTGGATCGTTGTGCCACGGTGTGAGGCGGTAGAAGTAGGCATTCTCGGCCCACGTGCAACCCCCGCCGCGTTCGGTCACGAGAAAGCCACCCTGCGCATTCGCAATCACGTTCGCCCACGGCGCTGGCGGCAGCATCTTCTCGTCGACGGTGATGTGATAGCGATTCTCCGCGTCGAATCCACCGATGCCGTTGCTGAACTGCAGCGGCACACCCGCCGTCAGTCGTGGCAGCCCGCGCCCACGCGACACGCTGCTCCGCGGTGGCGGCTGCGACACCAGTGGCTTGAGCGCCGAGACGAGCGACGCGATGGCGCCGCCCTTCTCGATCACCGGCGTGGTGAACGGTGTGGGTGACTCGGTGCCGCGGGCGGACAGTGCACTGGCTCCCGGGACGGACTCGGGCGCCGCCAAAGCGTCGGCAATGGCCAGCACACGTGTCAGGGCGCGGCCATCGCAGGCGATCTGCACTCGCGCCGTGGCCACGAGTTGCAGGAACTCGTCCGCACTGAACGCATCGCGACGCCGGATGAACACACCGCCAGCCCGGTCGAACAGCGTGGCGTCATTGGCGGCGACGAGCGACTCCGTGATCGCATCACGCAGTTCCTGGAGGTAGTCATGGGCGCTGGCATTGATCACGACGAGGTCAACCTGCAGCCCACGCAGACGCCAATACAGGTGCGCCGACATCAGCTCGCGCAGGGTGGGAATGCCATCGAGGGTTTCGATCGTCGCGAGGACGATCGGATTGTCACCGGGGATGCCGTGCACCCACAGCAACGGCTGCGATCCGCGGTTTCGGCGCAACTCGTCGACGGGGGCTGACAGCGACCCGCCGGGGAAGAGCAGTTGCGACGCGATCTCCTGATAGACCGATGCGCTGGCGGGTGTGATCCCGATTTCACGCAGCTCCACCTGCGCGGACGTCCAGGCAAAGTCGAGCGCGCGCTGCGCGGCGTGCGAGTCGTGGTACCGGCCCGCCAGCTCGAATGCTTGCTCGCGGTCGGTCGCAACGAGTGTCGTGAACGCGACGCTCACCGACTGGCCGGCCGCCACTCGCACCCGGGTGCGGAGCGCGAAGACCGGGTCCAGCACCGGTCCCGTCGTGCCTGAGAGGGCGCCGGACCCTTCCAGCGCCGCTGGTGCACGCAGCGTGCGTCCGCGCCCGATGAATCGGGCGCGGTCCGTCTCGCACGTCACTGGCCCCACACGGTCCCGCCCCGCGTCCACGACGTGCACGCACCACAACTGCGGATCGTCGGGAGCGCGCGGGCGCCGCGCTGCCGTCACCGCGGTGCACCACTGATGCCATTCCGTCTCCACGAACAGGTTGGAGAACGCCGGATGGGCGGCGTCCGCGCCGGGAGAGGCCATCACGATCTCGCCGTAGCTCGTCAGCTCCAGGTCACGCGACGTGCTGCCGTTGTTCGTGAGCGTGACACGACGCACCTCGGCCGCATCGTGGGGAACGACGGTGATCTCGGTCCGCGTGTCGATGGTGCCATCAGTGCGTGACAGGGTCACGCGGTCCGAGGCGAGCGTCGCGCTGCTGCGTGACGCCGAGGCACCGACGGGTTGCGTTGCCGTCGACCAGTACGCGCCGGTCGCGAGATCCTTCACGTAGCAGTACTGGCCGGTGGCGTCCTGCGTGGCGTCGGCACGCCAGCGCGTGACCGCCATGTCGCCGTAGCGACTGTATCCGCTGCCCGTGTGGTTCAGCATGACGGTGTACGGCGTGGCGCCGAGCAGGGCAATGCGTGGTGGCGATGGCAGGCGCGTGTTGACCTCGCGCGCGACGGGCTGCTCCATCGTCGGCGCGGCGCGTTCCTCGTCCGGCGGCGAATTCTGCGCGTCCTGCAGGACCAGGCGTCGTGGCACACCCTCGTGCAGCAGCAGCTCCACCGATCGCACGAGTGCGTCGGCGTGAAAGCGCTGTTGCCAGATGTCGTCGCGCAGCAGGTTGGTGAAGGCGACCAGCGACATGCCGAGGTGATGCGCCATGTACGCCCGCACCAGTGCCAGGCGCTCACCCACCGCAGGGCGCGTGTAGTCGAGCGCGTCGCAGAAGCCGTAGTCCCCCAGCGCCCCCATCTCTTCGAGAACGGCCAGGTTGTCGAGCGCGCGCGTCGGCTCGATCATCGCCGCCAGCGCCGTCGCATACGGCGCGATCACGAGGTCGCTGCCGAGGCCGCGCTTGAGTGCGAGGTCGGGAATGCCGAACGCGCGGTACTGGTAGGTCTGCTGACGGTCGCGCAGGTTGTAGGCGCTCTCGCTCACGCCCCACGGCATGCTGCGCCCACGCACGTAGGACATGTGCCGCTCCACCACGCCGCCATATGTCTGCGAGAGCAAGGTCTGTGGCAGCGACCGCATCACCAGGACCGGCATCAGGTACTCGAACATGCTGCCGCTCCACGAGACGAGCGCCGTACGGCCCGCCGTGCGGCTCAGCCCACGCCCGAGGCGGAACCAGTGCTCGAGCGGAACATCGTTGCGTGCGATCGCGATGAAGCTCGCCAGCCGCGCCTCGCTCGCCAACAGATCATAATACGAATCATCCGGCGTGAACGACTCGGGGTGATAGCCGATCGTGAACAGTTTGCGCTCGGCGTCGTAGAGAAATGTGAAATCCATCTCGCTCACGAAGCCATAGGCGGCGTCGGCCAGGGCCTGGAGCCGCGATGCCAGCGCCGGTTCCGCTTCGCTGATCGCCAGGCAGGCCTGGCGCAGCGCCAGCAGGTGACCGGCGATGTTGCCGCTGTCCACCGTGCTCACGTACGGTGGGTCGAGCACGCGCAGGTCCTCCAGCCCATACCAGTTGAGGAAGTGACCGCGGTGCCGCCGCAGCACGGCCAGCGTGCCGAACGTCCGTTCGAGTCGCGCGGTCATGTCTGCCGCGCCCACCAGCCCCAGGTCGAACGCACTCACCGTGGCCAGGAGCTGCAGTCCGATGTTGGTCGGCGACGTACGCATCGCCACGACCGATTCCGGATCGGTCTGGATGTTGTCCGGGGCAAGCCAGTGCGTCTCCGCCGTCACGAACGTGTCGAAGAAGGCCCAGTGGAGCGCAGCGTAGCGCAGCGTCGTGGCACGCTGTGCCGTGGAGAGCTCGACGCGCGTCAGCGAGCGGTGCCGGCTCAGCGACGTCATGAGCCACGGCGCGAACAGCCAGCTGCACGTGAGCAGCGCCATCGTGAACGCGACCAGCTGCAGCGAGCCCATTTCCGCGCCAATGGACTGCTGGCGTACCACCATCCGCCACAGGACCGTCGTCATCACGACCGCCACCACCACCACGCTCCAGGCCATCGCGCGACGTGTCACCACGCCGACGGCGCCCACACTCCGCGCCACGAATTGCGCCGACTGCCATTCGAGCATTCGCCGATGCGACACGAACATGCGCCACAACGTGGTGATGATCGCGTCGGCTGAGACGAGCGCCTGGTGCGGCAGTGTCGCGAGCGCCACCATCACCTGCTCCAGGCTCACCGCAGCGTCCTGCGCCACCGCCTCGTAGTAGGCCCGCCACGATTTGTCCGCAGGCGGGCGCACCAGTGCCAGGACCAGTGCCGTCGCCCACGGTGCGGCGATGGCGGCGATCCCGAGGAGCGTCCAGCGCAGCATGGACCCGGGCAGCACCGTCCAGCCACCGATCAGGAACAGGAGCTGCGAGAGTTCCACCGTGCTCCGCCGCAGGTTGTCCACGATCTTCCATCGCGACAGCAGCGAGAGGCGATTCCGCTCACGACCGTCGGGCCCGGGTACATATCGGCCCAGCCACGGCAGGAGCTGCCAGTCGCCCCGGATCCAGCGGTGCTTCCGTCGTGTGTAGGCGATGTAGGTCGCCGGATAGTCGTCGTAGACGATGACGTCGGTTGCCAGCCCCGCCCGGGCATAGTTGCCCTCGATGAGGTCGTGCGACAGCAGCGTGTTTTCGGGGAAGCGCCCGTGCGTGGCGAGCTGGAACGCGTCCACGTCGTAGATGCCCTTGCCGGTGAACGTGCCCTCGCCGAACAGATCCTGATAGACATCCGATACCGCCGTCGAGTACGGGTCGACCCCGGGATGGCCCGACGCGATCGCGGCAAATCGCGAGCGATGCGCGCTCGGCAGCGAGACTCCCACCCGCGGCTGCAGGATGCCGTACCCACGCACCACGCCGCGGGCCGGATCGAACACGGCGCGGTTGAGCGGATGGGCCATGGCGCCGATCAGCGACGGGGCCGCATCGGGGGGCAGCACGGTGTCGGAGTCGAGCGTGATGACATACTTGACACCGATGAGTGCCGAGGTCTTGCCGGCGGTGACGCTGAACCCGTCACGGGCATCACCGCGCACGAGCGCATTGAACTCGGCCAGTTTGCCGCGCTTGCGCTCCCAGCCCATCCAGGTTCCCTGAGCGGCATTCCAGCGGCGCGCACGATGCAGCAGGTGAAACGGGGCCGGACCAGCCGCCGCGTGGCGCTGGTTGAGTGCCGTCACGCCGTCGATGGCGGCCTGCACGATGGCCTCGTCGCCCGCCACCTGCTCTGTGTCGGCATCCATGAAGTCACCGAGCAACGCGAAGTGCAGGTTGTCCTCGCGGTTGGCGAGATACTGCACCTCGAGCGTGGCGAGCGAGTCGTGTACGTCCTGCACGCTGCCGAAGAGTGTCGGGATGACCACCGCGGTGGCGTACTGCGCCGGGACCCCGGTGCGATCCATGTCCAGGCGTGGCAACAGGCGCGGCGGCAGCAGCGCAGTCACGAGCTGGTTGAGCACCGTCACTGCCACGTCGAGCGCTGGCAGGAAGGCGAGCGCGACGAGCAGCAGTGCCGCCAGACGTGCCTCGGGCGTGATCAGCTGCAGCACCACGAGTGTCGCCACCACCACGAGACCCGCGATGCCGCCGACGAACACGAGATTGGGCCTTCGGTGCGCTGCGCGCTCCAGACGTTCGCCCAGTTGTGGACCGTAGCCGGCGCGTCGTTCGAGCGCCCCCAGTCCCGCATCGATCAGGTAGTAGCCGACATGCGCTTCGACGGTGTCGAGGTCCGCGGCCGCAGACCGCTGGGCCTCGGTCGCCAGGTCGATCGCCCACTGCGCCACCGAGGACTCGCGGTGCCCGCTGCGCTTTGCGATGCGCTCGACGACGTGGCGGTAGCTGTCCCGCGTGCCGAACGTCATGTCGGGGTAGTGGCCCGATGGATCGGTCCGCAGCACCGCCTCCATGACACTGTGTCGCTCGACGAACTCGCGCCAGTCGCGCCGTCCGATGTCGCGCAGGCTCATGATGCTGTTCGCCATCATCAGCTGCGTCAGCGTGACGCGGTGGGTTGCCAGTGCGGTGGCCGATTCCGGTCGCACCCCAGCCTCGCGCATCCACTGTTCCAGCCACGCCAGCGGCGGCGATGACCCCTCGGCCTGACGCAGCAGCTGCAAGAGGCGCGACACGAAGTTCGGTGTCAGCTCCTGCCCGCCATCGGCAAACTCTCGCAGTGTTGCACGCAGGGCGGCTCCACCGGTCGCGTTCGCCTCGAGCACGCGGTTCGACCAGAGGATCGCCAGCTCGATCTCGTCGAGCCGTTGCACCGTGCGCAAGGTCATGCGCCGCACGCTCTCGATCAGCGCCATGCGCAACATCGCCGGCAGCGCCCACAGCTCGCCGAGCGTGAGCGGCGTCACGCTCTGGAACGCTTCGACGTAAAGGTCGACGTTCTCCGCATCGATCCGGGCTTCGCTGTGCGAGATCAGCGAGATGGCAATTTCGTAAATCCGCGGATAGCCGGTGAGTGGACCCGACGCCAGTTCCGGCAGCTCGCGATAGTAGCCGCCGGGCAGGCTCTCCCGTACCTCCTGCAGATGCTCGACGACGACATGGTAATTGTCGAGCAGCCAATCCGCCGCGGGGCCGGCATCGAGCCCGGCGGTGATCGTGACGTGCAGCCGGTGCTGGGCATCGGCAAGAATGCGACGCGTTTGCGCGAGCCGCGCAAGGAGCCGAGCCGGCCGAAGTCCCGTTCGGGTGGCCACGAGCCGTTGGCCGCGTGCCACGGCCCGTGCGCGCGCCGCCAGATGCTCGGCGCCGAGCAGTTCACCAACGATGGGACCGCTGAGGAGCTCGTCGGTCGCGACCGCGCGGGAACGTTCAGCGCGGGAACTCACGAGCGGGATGACGTACGGCGCCTGACGAAGCCGCTCGAGACAGTGGCAAAGAATCGCATGAGGCGTGGCTGAGTGAATCCGACAGGCACGCAGGCGCGTCAGGCACTGGTGGCGTTGCGCGGGAGTGGCGCAGCCGCGCGTAATGCTCCTGCTATATACCCGGAAAGGACGGCCGCACCGAACTGCGCTGTGATACGAGTCTGTGCTGCACAGATGAGCTGGTGGGCGGTCGCCTGTTGCGTGGTGCGCCGCGTTCGGCAGCGCGAGCCGCATGCGCCATCGGTGTCGATGTGGCGCGACCGACGCCCCGCGTTGCGGGTGCGTGAGAACCCTCGCAGCGTCGGACGCGTGAGTCCCATGGCGCGGACTCACCCGCTGGACGGCACGCTGCCAGACCGGTGCGTGCGGGACATCCCCTTCCTCGATGCGATGACGAACCAGATCGACGGCGAATCGCTCGCCTGGCGCCTGGCGGAACCCGAGCCGGACGCCGTGCTGGCGATCGCGCGTCTGCGCTCCGCGGCTGGCGCGTGTGTGCTCTCTCTGAGGTGCAGTGCAGGGTGGGGAACGAGGTGCCGACGCTGCTGACGTTCGTGATCGTGATCGCGGTGATCGCACGTCCGTGATGCGGTGCGTTGCGGTGGCGCGGGCGTACTGTCGCCGGATCGGGCTCGGCCGTGCGTGACCGCTGCCGGCACTTGACGAGGCGGGCGGCGGGGCAGTACACTCACCGAACAATCGAACGCCGTGGTCTTTTGCCGCCTATTGCCGCCACGTTAAACACTGAGCTAAAACGCGATTGCCCGGCGGCAGTCATCGCAGCCGGGCTTCGTCGTATGTGCCATCCGCGCGTCGTGCCGGATGGCCAGCCGACTCGCTGATGGGCGGCAGCATTCACTCGCCCAGGAGGCGACATGACGACCTCTGCTGCCGGCACACCGAGTACCCCCGCGCTCCGCGGCGCGGGCACCCGCGCCATCCACGCCGGACAGGAACGGGCGGACCCGGCAACC